>Ga0208242_100909_pt1 | contig 10434 bp, 12 predicted proteins | sample SubbioAug_CSW13A_FD_184825 | JGI IMG/M metagenome (GOLD analysis project Ga0208242, IMG submission 184825) | Serpentinite rock and fluid subsurface biosphere microbial communities from McLaughlin Reserve, California, USA - CR12Aug_CSW13A (SPAdes) | ecosystem: Environmental > Terrestrial > Deep... | reverse complement strand
ACCCCATCGGCAGCACCGGCCAGATGCGCCCATGGTACACGACGAAGCCCAACTTCCCCACCATCAAGTCCCATATCAGCCACGTTGTCGGGGACTCTGCTTGGGAGGGCTATGCCGCGAACGTATTCGAGACGCGGAACGAAGTCGTTTCCTTCGCCAAGAACGATCACCTCGGTTTCCAGATCCACTACCTCTGGCAGGGGTCGCGTCGGCGCTACGTGCCGGATTTCATTGTCCGGCTCAGGAACGGCGTAACGCTCGCGCTCGAAATCAAGGGGGTCGACAGCCCGCAGAACAAGGCCAAGAGGGACGCCTTGGCCGAGTGGGTTAACGCCATCAACGCTGCGGGCGGCTTCGGCACGTGGGCATGGGACGTCGCGTTCGAGGCGGCGCAGGTGCACGATATCGTTTCACGCCATTCTTCGGCAGGCCCTAGGGGTCAGTCCCGAGGAAACGGCGCAGTGCAAAATGAACCGGACTCTCAGCTGATGGTCAGGACTAAAATGTGAGGATCGCAAGCCGACCTGGAGCGGGTTGTCGGTCGAGGTATCTGAGGGAGCACATTCTACATGGCGCTTTTTGACTGGCTGTTTGGCCGCACACCCAAACCGAACCAACAGAGCCAGCCCGAACGCGCGAGAAACGAGCTTAGACAAGCACCGATCGTTCGCGCAGCAAATAGACCCGCTCTCGCCCACGTCCCCCGCGTACCAGAGGGCAGTTTCCGGTTCGTTGCGCTGGATGTCGAAACTGCTTGCAGTGATGTCGCCAGCATCTGCCAAATCGGCCTCGCCTGCGTCCAACCGGACAATCAGATCCAGACCTTCTCGATGTTGGTCAATCCTGGCACCAGATTTGATGCGTTCAACATCCAACTCCACGGCATTGGCCCAGATCATGTGGTGGATGCGCCCCGGTTCCCTGATGCCTTGGATGTTCTGCTTCCTTTGTTGACACGCCATCACCTCATCCAGCACAGCAACTTCGACAAGCAGGCGATGAACGCCGCCTGCAGATTCTGTGGCATTGACGCGCCTGACCTGCGCTGGAACGACAGCGTCCAGATCGCGAGGCGGGCATGGCCCGAGTTGAAGGGAAATGGCGGACATGGGTTGGCGAACCTCAAGCGCACGCTGAACCTGAAATTCCACCACCATGACGCAGGCGAAGACGCCCGTGCAGCCGCATTGGTCGTGTTGAATGCCGAGGTTCATCTTCGGCTTCCGTTTGAGGAACTGATCAAACCGGCGCCCAAGAAAAGCTACTCAACAGCCATCACCATGGAGGGCGATCCCAAAGGTGCACTGGCCGGTTCAATTGTGGTCTTCACCGGCACACTGGGGATGTCCCGAAGCGAAGCAGCTGAGCTTGCTGCCAGCGCTGGTATGTCGGTTAAGGCGAGCGTAACCAAAGAGACAACGCATTTGGTCGTCGGTGACCAAGATCTGAGCGTGCTTGCTGGGCATACCAAGAGCAGCAAGCACCGCAAGGCCGAGGACATGGAGAGAGCGGGGCATCCCATTCGCATTATCGGCGAAAGTGCCTTCAGGGCCCTCGTCGCGAAGTCGAAGGCAAGCTGATCCCCCTCGGCATGGTTCCTCCCCGGCTCAGATCGTATGCGGGGGGGCGCAGCGCGGCGGTTCGCTAGCGCGAGGCGTTTTCACCGGGGAAGCCAGGCGGAAGCCACCTTGCGCGCTGATGCCGGAATTCGTGAGTCAGATCAGCGGCTTGCGGAATCACGATCTGGCGGGGTGGATTCCCGGCGGGAAGCCAGAGAAGCCACCTTCGGGGAAGCCAGGCGGCCGGAAGCCAGGGCAACTTGCTGCCCGTTCGCGATGACTAGCCACGTCACTGCCGCATCTTCTGGAACGCGGCAGTGGCCCGGCGGGTCAAGCCCGCCCGGTTTCCTTTTCCAGGAGGCCCTCCAGCAAGGCCAGGCGATCCGCGCTGAAGTTGCCCGCGCGCGGGGTGAGATCGCGGATAGCCCGAACGAAGAACTGGCGGAAGTCCTCGCGCTCCTCGCACCAGGCGAGCAGCTTCACGCCCTGCGGCGGATGCACCAGCGCCAGCGGCAGCACCGTCCGTGCAGTCTCGTTCCCCGACAGGTCTATGTAACCGAACGACACAGGCTGGCAGGCCCGGATGGCGGCGTGCAGCGTAGAGAGGTCAGCGGCGGTCGCCTCTGGCTCGTCCTCGGGCCAATATTGCGCAGGGCGCACGTCGAGCATCTGGTAGAGGCGGGCCAGCAGCGCGCCCTCGGGGTCGGTCTGGGACAGCCGCTCGATGGCCGCAGTTGCTGCAGCAGCAGTGACAGGGTCGCCGCGGTAACCTGCCAGCGCCAGGCCCCGCAATGCCGCATCTCGCAGATCGGGGTCGAGGACGGGCACCGAAGTCGCCATGGTGTTGGCCGCAGCGCCGTTCCCGAAGCCGATCGCGGCGGCAGCACCGGCAAGCCGGGTGCCGAGAGCGCGGCGTGTCAGGGTCAGGGGCTGGGTGCGACCGGGTCGCATGGCGATTCCTCCTTGGCATAGCAAAGACACTTTCGATCGCACGGAGCGGCCCTTTCGGTCCAGCGATTTGAAGCTACGCGCGCCATTCCATTTTGGCGTGTTTCAGCTCTGCCATGTCTGCCTTGGCCGCTTTCCTTAACGTGTGCACTCGTTCCTCAAGGAAGATATTGAATCCGCTTCACTTTTCGGGTTGACAGACCTGCCCCCATTGACCTACCCCTTGATCATCGAAGAATTGCGCCCGGAGGAAACCCCTCGCGGGCGCTTTTCATTTCCCTCCTCCACATCCCGAGCCCCATCCCATGGACCTCGTCTTCGCGCCGAGCCAGGTAGAGTCCTGGCCGATTGCCCGGCTGCGCCCCTATGCCCGCAATGCCAAGATGCACGGCGACGACCAGGTGGCGAAGCTCGCCGCCAGCATGGCAAAGTTCGGCTGGACCGTCCCCTGCATGGTGGCCGACGACGGCGAGCTGATCGCGGGCCATGGCCGGGTGCTGGCCGCCACCATGCTCGGGCTGACCGAGGTGCCGGTGATCCGGCTCAGCCATCTCGATGAGGCGGAACGCCGCGCCTACCGGATCGCCGACAACAAGCTGACCGAACTGGGCGAATGGGACGAGGCCCTGCTGCGCGACGAGATCGCGGGGCTGCTGGCCGAGGATTTCGACCTGACCCTGCTCGGCATCAGCGACGATGACCTTGACGCGCTGTTGCGGGATCCCGACGCGCTGGGCGGCGAGGGTCCGGTCGAGGGCGAGGACGATGTTCCAGAGCTGCCGGTCGCGCCGGTGTCGGTGCCGGGCGACCTCTGGCAGCTCGGGTCGCACCGTCTGATCTGCGGCGACAGCACCGCGGCCGATGTCGTTGAGCGCCTGCTCGGGGATGTGCGCCCCCTGCTGATGGTTACCGATCCGCCCTACGGCGTGGAGTACGATCCCTCCTGGCGCAACCAGGCCGGGGCCGCAAAGACCAAGCGCACCGGCAAGGTGCTGAACGACGACCGCGTCGACTGGCGTGAGGCATGGGCGCTGTTCCCCGGCGACGTGGCCTATGTCTGGCACGGGGCGCTGCACGCGGCGACCGTGGCGGACAGCCTGACCGCTGCGGGCTTCGCCATTCGGTCGCAGATCATCTGGGCCAAGGACCGGCTGGTCCTCAGCCGCGGTGACTATCACTGGCAGCATGAACCCTGCTGGTATGCGGTGCGCGCCAAGGGCAAAGGCCATTGGGCGGGCGACCGCAAGCAGACGACGCTGTGGCAGATCGCCAACCGGGACCAGGACGCTGACACGGTGCATGGCACGCAGAAGCCGGTGGAATGCATGCGGCGGCCGATCCTGAACAACTCCAGCCCCGGCCAGGCGGTCTATGAGCCGTTCATGGGATCCGGCACCACGCTGATCGCGGCCGAAACCACCGGGCGGGTGTGCTTCGGGGTCGAGTTGAACCCGGCCTATGTTGATGTCGCCATCGAGCGCTGGCAGTCCTTCACCGGCCAGGAGGCGGTGCTGGCGGAAACCGGCGAGACCTTTGCCGCCCTCAAGGCGAAGCGGCTCGCGGCATGAACGCGCCCCTCCTGCCCGGCCGGATCGAACACTGGCCGCTGGCCCGCCTCCGGCCTTACGCGCGGAATGCCAAAACCCACGACGCCGACCAGGTGGCGAAGATCGCAGCCAGCATGGCCGAGTTCGGCTGGACCGTTCCTTGCCTCGTCGCCGCAGATGGCGAGCTAATCGCGGGCCATGGCCGGGTCTTGGCCGCGGCCCAGCTAGGGCTGGCCGAAGCGCCGGTCATCGTGCTGGGCTATCTGACCGAAGCGCAGCGCCGGGCCTATCGCATTGCCGACAACAAGCTGACCGAACTGGGCGGGTGGGACGAGGCCATGCTGCTCGAGGAACTGCGCGGGCTGATGGCCGAGGACTTCGACCTTGGGCTGATCGGGATCCCCGAAGATGAACTGGACGCGCTGCTGAACGATGCCGACGACCGCGTGCCCATCGACGATGACACCGCCGACACAATCCCCGAAGCCTCGGCCGAGCCGATCACCCGCCCCGGCGACATCTGGGCGCTGGGCGAGCACCGGCTGATCTGCGGCGATGCGACCGACCCGGCCGTCGTGGCTCAGCTGATGGACGGCGCACAGGCGTCATTGATGTTCACCTCCCCGCCCTACGCACAGCAGCGCGACTATGGCGCGGCGAAGGAGAAGGTCGGCGATTGGGATGCGCTCATGCAGGGCGTCTTTGCCGCAGCGCCCGTCACCGCCGATGCCCAGTTGCTGGTCAACCTCGGCCTCGTCCATCGCGATGGCGAGTGGATCCCCTATTGGGAGGGCTGGGTCGATTGGATGCGCGCGCAGGGCTGGCGACGTTTCGGCTGGTATGTCTGGGACCAGGGGCCCGGCCTGCCCGGCGACTGGAACGGGCGGCTGGCGCCCTCGCACGAGTTCATTTTCCACTTCAACCGCCACCCGCGAAAGCCGAACAAGACGGTCGAGAGCAAGCACGCGGGCGAGACCCTCGGCGGCGGCGGGCTCCGCGGGGCCGACGGCACGGTGCATCGCAAGACCGGCTATGGCAACGCGATTCAGAGCCATCGCATCCCGGACTCCGTGTTCCGGATCATGCGCCACAAGGGCGGTCTGGGCGCGGCCGGATCGCATCCGGCCGTGTTCCCCGTGGCGCTGGTCGAGGCGGTTCTGGAGGCCTTCAGCAGCGCTGGCGACCTGGTGTTCGAACCCTTCTGCGGCTCCGGCACCCAACTGATCGCCGCCGAACGCACCGGACGGCGGTGCTGCGCGGTGGAGCTGGACCCGGTCTATTGCGACGTCGCCGTGCGCCGGTGGGAGGTGGCGACGGGGCGGAAGGCAGACATGGACAGTCGCAACGAAGAAACCATCCGCAAGGAGAAACGACCGAAATGATCATCAATGCACCGATCTGGCGAAACGCCGACCTCATCCGGATCATTCCGATCACGCGCGCGGACCTGAACCAGGCCATGTCCCGAAACGACTTTCGCCCGGAATATACATCGAGGCCCGGAAAGGCGCGCTGGTACAGCTGGAAAGACGTGGTGGCAGTTGCTGCGGCGCAGGAACTGCGCAAGCTGGGCCTTGGTCCGTCTGTCGCCTTCAGGCTGGTGCAAGAACATCTGTCACCTTTTCTCCGAGGCCGCATCCGCGAACCGGACGATTGCGCCGGGGTGCTGTGGCTGATCCGACCGAGCAAGGACCACCTGACCATCGAAACCCCGTGCGAGTTTCTGCGGCATACCGAAGGCGAAGATCTTCGGATCGCGCCAAACGAGAACGCCTGCATCATCGTGAATGTGGGACAGATTGCAGGGCGCGTGTTCAACGACTTGCAGGAGACCGAGACTGCCAAGGTCATCCGAAGGGAATTTCAGACTGCAGCAGTGGCGGCGTGACCCAGTCCCGCCGCATGTCGCTGGCCGAGGCCGCGACCAACGTGATCGTCGGCTATGCCCTCGCAGTCGGCATGCAGATCGTGGTGTTTCCGGTCTTCGGCATCCGCATCGCGCTGGGCGATCAACTGGCTATCGGCCTTGCGTTCACCGGCGTATCGCTGGTGCGGGGATATGTGCTGCGCAGGCTGTTCGAACGCTGGCGGCGGGACTGACCGGATCGCTGGCGCGCCGGGCCCGCGACTGGTAGCCTTGTCCCATGTCGGAAGGCTGGCAGCACATCGAAATCAACGATCACGGGACCGTCGTCGTCCTGCGTCCGATCTCGGACGAGGGTAGGGCGTGGTTCGAGGACAATGTGGGCGAGCCGGAACCGGGCGGGATCTACCACCTGCGAGCCGCGGATGGCGCAGGACATCCTGCAGGCGGCGGCCCGTGATCTGCTGTCATGGCAATGAAGGACCGCCGCCCGGGCGGGGCGGCGGGGTAACACGGCTTGCGGGGAATGGTCAGGCGGGCAGCTTGTAGACCGTCCCCCTGCCCTCGACCTTATCCGCAGCGATGGGCAGACCCAGCTTCTTCTTCAGGGCCCCCGAGATGCAGCCGCGGACGGTATGTGCCAACCATCCGGTGGCCTCGACCATCTCGGCGACCGTCGCGCCCTCGGGGCGCTGGAGCATGGCAATGATCTGCGCCTGCTTCGTGCCGGGGCGGATGGCGACGGGTTTCGCGGTGCCGTTGTCTTCGGACGCTTGCGCTGGTTTCGGCCTCGCCCTCCGCGCGCTGGCGACGGCGCTGGCCACCACCGGCTCGATCCCGATGGCCTCCAGCCCGGCCTCAGTGGCGATCAGCGTGGTGCCGTGGCCATCGCCAGTCTCGCGCCACATCGGCTCGCCGCGCCGCAGGTTCGCCTCGACCTCTTCAAGCCATCCGCGGGCCACCATCTTGCCGACCACCATCTTGGCGGCGGCGCCGACCAACCCCTCGGGCAGCGGCAGGGCGAGGTTCCCCGGCCGGGTCGCGGCGCGGGACAGGATCAGGGACTGGGTGTCGGACGGGGTGGTCATTTGGCCTCTCCCTCGTCAGCAGCGGTGCGGACCAGCAGGTCCGGCCGCCCGAAGCCGATGACGGGAAGAATGAAGGCCGCGTCCTCGTCCTCGCGGTCGGGTTCGGCGAGCCAGTGCTCCATCGCCGCGCGCGCGGTGATGGCATCCGGGAACTGGCCAAGCCAGCCAAGGGTACCGTCGCGGTCGATCAGGACAAGGCAGGGGGAGGATGGGCGCAAAGTCATGGGGTCGTCTCCGGTCTCGGGCCGCGATGATCGCTGCCCTTCCACGACCCCGACCCCGCAGTGCATGCGGGGCGCAGGCTGACGTGTCGAAATGTCCGTGCTTCAGGCGGCGTGTTCGCCTTCCTTGAAGGCGCTGTCGGTGATCTGGCGCAGCAGGCCCGCGTAGTGCTTCAGCGTCCCGACGTGCCCCCAATGGATCTCGTCGGGGTGGGTCTCGAAGTGGTCGTCGCTGAGGGCCTTCAGGCGCTCCAGCATGGTGTCGACCTCGGCCTTGGCTGCGATGAAGGCGTCGAGGGCTTTGGAGTTGTCGTTGGCGCGGCGGGTCGTCATGGCGGGGCATCCTTCGGTGAGTTGCATCGTTCTGGTGCCAACACCATCGCTCTGTCGGGCGGATGATCGTAGGCAAATCGGAGCAATATCAGTGCGTTCTGATCGCATCCGTCAGATCAGCCGCATCTCGGCCAGCGTGCGGCTGGCGGCACCCAGCTGGGCGGTCGGCAGTTCGATCTTCAGGTGCGACAGGACGTCGGAGGCCTCGGCCGGGATCCCGCTCTCGCGCAGCGCCTGCTCGATGACTTCGGCGATGGCGTCCGGGCGGCTCAGATCGAAGCCCTCGGGAAGGGTGGAATAGTCGATGCGGATGGTGGTCGTGGTCATGGTGAAGCCCTCCTGGGGTCGGCGCAATGCGGCCTGTTGATGGGAGCAGAATCGCTCTGAAGGGAGAGACAATCAACGGGAATGACTTTCTTTTTCTGTTCATTTTCAATACCTTGATAGGCTTCACAGCACCATGAAGGGAATGAGCGAACGCGAGTACGCGGCGCATTCCGGCCTGTCCCGCGGCGGGGTGCAGAAGGCGCGCAAGAACGGGCGGCTGGTGGTCCATGACGACGGGTCGATCAACGCCGCGGCCTCGGATGTGCGACGTGCGGAGATGACGGACCCAGACCAGCAGCGCCGCAGTCTTGGTGGTGACGGGCTTGCCAGCGGCCCCGGCGATACGACGTCCTACATCAAGGCGCGCACGGCGCTGACGGTTTACGCGGCGCAGGAGCGCCAGCTGGCCGTCCAGAAGAAGAAGGGCACGCTGGTCGACCGCGCGCGGGCAGAGACCCTTGTCTTCCGCCTGGCGCGGCAGGAACGGGACGTCTGGGTCACCTGGCCCGGACGGGTGGCCGCTCTTATGGCGGCACAGATCATGGCGGAGGTGGAACGGCAATCCGGGGCATCGGTGACGATCGAGACCGCGATCATGCAGAGGGTGCTGGAAGCCCATGTCCGCGAACAGCTCGACGCCCTCGCCGACCTCCGGGTCTCGCTTGCATGATGAGGATGACGACAACGATCTGACCGCGGGTCTCGACCTCGGCTTCGACGGCGCCGAGGACCTTTTGCGGGCCTGGCGGCAGGGGCTGCGCCCCGATCCGAACCTGACGGTATCGGAATGGGCAGATCAGCATCGCTGGCTGTCTTCGCGGGGCGCGGCCGAGCCGGGGCGGTATCGCACCGCCCGCGCGCCCTACCTGCGTGAGATCATGGATGCGCTCTCGCCCAGCCATCCGGCGCAGCGCATCACCTTCATGAAGGCGGCGCAGGTCGGGGCCACAGAGGCCGGGAACAACTGGATCGGCTTCGTCATCCATCACGCGCCGGGGCCGATGCTGGCGGTGCTGCCGAGCCTGGAACTGGCGAAGCGCACCTCACGGGGCCGATTGGACCCGCTGATCGCGGACAGCCCGGCGCTCCGCGAACGGGTGAACCCGGCCCGATCCCGCGATGCGGGCAATTCGATGCTGTCGAAGGAGTTTCCCGGCGGCATTCTGGTGCTGACCGGTGCCAATTCGGCGACCGGCCTGCGGTCGATGCCCGCGCGCTATGTCTTCCTCGACGAGGTTGACGCCTATCCGGCCTCGGCCGACGAGGAAGGCGATCCGGTTACGCTTGCCGAGGCGCGGACCACGACCTTCTCGCACCGGCGCAAGGTGTTCATGGTCTCGACCCCGACGATCCGGGGGCTGTCGCGCATCGAGCGCGAGTTCGAGGCATCGGACCAGCGGCGTTACTTCGTGCCCTGCCCGCACTGCGGCACCATGCAATGGCTGCAATTCGACCGCCTGCGCTGGGCGAAGGGAAAGCCGGAAACCGCCGCATATCACTGCGAGGGTTGCGAACGCCCCATCGCCGAACACCACAAGACCGAGATGCTCGCCCGCGGCGAATGGCGGGCGACGGCGGTTTCCAAGGATCCGAAGGCCATCGGCTTTCACCTGTCGGCGCTTTACTCGCCGCTTGGGTGGAAAAGCTGGTCCGACATCGCGCGGGAGTGGCTGGCGGCCCAAGGCTCGGACGAGACGCTGCGCGCGGCGCGCAACACGCTTCTGGGCGAGACATGGGTTGAAAGCGGCGACGCGCCGGAATGGCAGCGGCTGGCAGATCGGCGCGAGGCCTGGAAGCCGGGCAGCGTGCCCGCGGCCGGGCTGTTCCTGACGGCCGGGGCCGACGTGCAGAAGGATCGGATCGAGGTCGACATCTGGGCCTGGGGCCGCGGCCTCGAGTCCTGGCTGGTTGATCACATCGTGATCCCGGGCGGCCCCGACGATCCGGCAGCCTGGGACAAGCTGACCGCCTTGCTCGGGCGCAGCTGGCAGCACGCAAACGGCGCCTTCATGACCGTGGCACGGCTCGGCATCGACACCGGTTACGAGGCCGCGGCGGTCTATGCCTGGTCGCGCAAGGTCGGGTTCGAACAGGTCGCACCCCTTAAAGGCCTGGAAGGCTTCAATCGGGCAACCCCGGTTTCTGGCCCGACCTATGTCGATGCCACCATCGGCGGGAAACGCCTGCGCCGCGGCGCGCGGCTCTGGTCTGTGGCCACGGCGACGTTCAAGGCGGAGACCTACCGGTTCCTGCGGGTCGAACGCCCCTCGGACGAAGACCGAGCGCTGGGCGTGCTGGACGCGCCCGGCACGATCCACCTGCCCGGCTGGGCCGATACCGAATGGCTAAAACAGCTGGTGGCCGAGCAGCTGGTCACCATCCGCAACAAGCGCGGCTATGCCCATCAGGAATGGCAAAAGATGCGCGAGCGGAACGAGGCGCTGGACTGCCGGGTCTATGCCCGCGCCGCCGCCTGGATCCTCGGCGCCGACCGCTGGGACGAGGCGACCTGGCGGCGGCTCGAGGCGCAGGCAAGCGTGGAAACGC
>Ga0208242_100906_pt1 | contig 10547 bp, 10 predicted proteins | sample SubbioAug_CSW13A_FD_184825 | JGI IMG/M metagenome (GOLD analysis project Ga0208242, IMG submission 184825) | Serpentinite rock and fluid subsurface biosphere microbial communities from McLaughlin Reserve, California, USA - CR12Aug_CSW13A (SPAdes) | ecosystem: Environmental > Terrestrial > Deep... | reverse complement strand
GAGATGATCGCCTCGGTGATCTCGGCCCTGATGCTTGTCAGCGTCATCAGGCTGGAGAGCCAGACGAAATATTCATCCGCCGTGCGCTTGTGGTCGGTGGCGATGCGCCAGGTGGCCAGAAAGCACGTGCCGTTCCAGATCGAGAAGACGGTGTTGGTGTTGCCGCAGTCGATGGCAAGAAGCATGGGCGTGGTCTCGGGGTTCAGCGGCGGACCGGGGGTTTCACACCCCCGGCCCCCCGTGGGATATTCGGGGACAGAGAATGCAGGCAGAGGTCAGAAGAACACCTCGGCGGCGGGGATGGCAAGCCTGGCATGGGCGGTGCGCAGGATCAGGTTGCCCTGCGTATCGATCGTCTCGAAGACGCCTTCCCGAGTCTCCGAGCCGGTGCGGGCGCGGATCACCTCACCCAAGCGGGCTGCATGGTCCAGCCAAGCCGTGCGCAGGGGGGCGAAACCCTGGGCGGCGAAGACCACTTCCCAGCGGGCGTAGGCGGGGGCGAGAGCGTCGAGGAACGCGGTTGGCGTGATGCGAAGGCCAGTTTCCTGAAGGAGCGAGACGGGCGGGACCGCCCCGGCTTCGACCTGGGCGGCGTCGGGGGCAGCGATCAGGTTGACGCCGATCCCGATGCAGAGGACCGGATCGGGACTGCCCAGGCCCTGGCTCTCCAACAGGATCCCGGCCAGCTTGCCGCCGTTGCAGAGAACGTCGTTCGGCCATTTCAGCGCGAAGCTTTGCGGCAGGCCTGTGACCTCGACCAGCGCGTCGCGCAGGGCCAAGGCGGCGGCGAAGGAGCGGAGGGCGACCGTCTCGGGCGGTTCGGTCGGCTTCAGGACCAGCGTGCCGTGGAAATTGCCGAGCGGGCTGGTCCAGGGCCGCGCGCGACGGCCGCGGCCCGCAGTTTGCAGGCCCGCGACAATCCAGGTCGGGCCCGACAGGCTGGCGGCACGCCGGAAGCCCTCGGCATTGGTGCTGTCGATCTCGGGCAGGGAAATGCGCCCTGCCCCGCGATCACCGAACAAGCGCTTGCGCTGCGACGGCTGCCGCAGGTTCGATGCCGAAGAGGTTGATCACGCCAAGCACCATGATCGCCGCCACACCGACCAGCATGACCCATTGGACCGGCGCCATGCGGCTGTCCACGGGTTCCTGCTCCGCGCCGAAGTACATGAAGTAGACGATGCGGAGGTAGTAGAAGGCACCGATGACCGAAGCGATGGCACCGGCGACTGCGAGCCAGACCCAGCCCGCGTCCACGGCGGCTTTCAGAACGTAGAACTTGCCGAAGAAGCCGACCATCGGGGGCACACCGGCAAGGCTGAACAGGAGGACCAGCATGGCCAACGCCTTCAGGGGCTCTTTCCTGGCGAACTGGTTCAGGCCGGCGATATCGCTGACGGGGCGTCCGTCACGCTCCATCGACAGGATGAAGGCGAAGGTGCCGACGTTCATCGTGACGTAGATCGCCATGTAGATCAGCGTAGCCTGCACGCCATAGGCGGTGCCGACCGACAGGCCAATCAGCGCGTAGCCCATATGGGCGATCGAGGAATAGGCCATCAGCCGCTTGATGTCGCGCTGGCCGATGGCCGCCACGGCACCGAGGAACATCGAGGCCACCGCGAGCGCCGCCAGCACCTGTCCCCACTGGCCTGGAATGCCGCCGAAGGCATCCTGCGCCAGACGGGCGATCAGGGCCATGGCCGCGACCTTGGGCGCGGTGGCGAAGAAGGCGGTCACTGGGGTCGGCGAACCCTCATACACATCCGGCGTCCACATGTGGAAGGGCGCGGCCGAGACCTTGAAGGCGAGGCCCGCCAGCATGAAGACGAGGCCGAAGAGCAGTCCAAGCGGCACGCCGTCCTGAACGGTCGAAAGGATGCCCGCGAACTGGGTCGTCCCGGCATAGCCATAGACCAGTGAGGCACCGTAAAGCAGGAGGCCCGAGGAGAGCGCGCCAAGGACGAAATACTTGAGCCCGGCCTCCGAGGATTTCGCACTGTCCCGGCGCAGCGATGCCACGACGTAGAGCGAGAGGGATTGCAGCTCCAACCCCATGTAGAGCGTGATCAGGTCGGCCGAGGATACCATGACCATCATCCCGATCACCGCCAGGGTGACGAGGACCGGATATTCGAAGCGCAGCAGTTCGCGCCGGGTCATGTAGTCCTGGCTCATCACCAGCACGGCAGCGGCAGACAGGAGGATCGTCACTTTGGCGAAGCGCGCGAAGGGGTCGTCGACGAAGAGGCCGTTGAAGACAAGCCGCTGTCCGGCACCGGCACCGCCGATATAAAGCGCCAGCGCGACGAAGAGGCCCGCCGTCAGCCAGACCAGCAACGGGGCCAGCCGGTCCTTGGTGGTATAGACCGCAACCATCAGCGCGGCCATGGCATAGCCGGCCAGAAGGATCTCGGGCATCAGGGTCTGGAAATCGGCGGAAGTCATTCCGAATGTCCTTCGTTCAGGGCCAGCTCGGTGCCCTGTGCGGGCAGCGCGGCGTGGTAGTCGGTGATCAGCGCCTCGACCGAGGGGCCGATGATATCGGTCACCAGGCTGGGATAGACGCCAAGGATCAGGGTCATGGCGATCAGCGGCGCGAAGATCGCCTTCTCGCGCGCCGTCATGTCGGTGATCGACTTCAGCGCCTCCTTGATCAGGTCGCCGAAGACCACCCGGCGGTACAGCCAGAGCGCATAGCCGGCCGAGAGGATCACGCCCGTCGCAGCCACGGCGGCGACCCAGGTGTTGACCTGGAAGATGCCCATCAGCGTCAGGAACTCACCGACGAAGCCCGAGGTGCCCGGCAGGCCGACATTGGCCATGGTGAAGAACATGAAGACCAGCGCATAGGCGGGCATCCGGTTCACGAGGCCGCCATAGGCATCGATCTCGCGGGTGTGCATCCGGTCATAGATCACGCCCACGCACAGGAAGAGCGCTCCCGAGATGAAGCCGTGGCTGATCATCTGGAAGATGGCGCCGTCGATGCCCTGCTGGTTCGCCGCGAAGATCCCCATGGTCACATAGCCCATGTGGGCCACCGAGGAATAGGCGATCAGCTTCTTCATGTCGGTCTGCGCCAGCGCGACCAGGCTGGTGTAGACGATGGCGATCGCGCTCATCCACAGGACCAGCGGCGCCATGACATCCGCACCGACCGGGAACATCGGCAGAGAGAAGCGCAGGAAGCCATAACCACCCATCTTCAGCAGGATCGCCGCCAGCACCACGGACCCCGCCGTCGGCGCCTGAACGTGGGCGTCAGGCAGCCAGGTATGGACCGGCCACATCGGCATCTTCACCGCGAAGCTGGCGAAGAAGGCCAGGAAGAGCATGGTCTGCAACCCGCCCATGACCTGGAAGCCAAGGAGGCTGAAGGTCTCCGACCCGAAATCATGCGCCAGAAGCCGCACGATATCCGTGGTCCCTGCATCCAGATACATCGCGATCATCGCGACCAGCATCAGGACCGAACCGAGGAAGGTGTAGAGGAAGAACTTGAACGCCGCATAGATGCGGTCCTTGCCGCCCCAGATGCCGATGATCAGGAACATCGGGATGAGGCCCGCCTCGAAGAAGAGGTAGAACAGCACCAGGTCCAGCGCGCAGAAGACGCCAAGCATCAGCGTCTCGAGCACAAGGAAGGCGATCATGTATTCCTTCACGCGATGCTCGACCGTCCAGCACGACCAGATCGTGATCGGCATGAGGAAGGTCGTCAGCATGACGAACAGAACCGAGATCCCGTCGACACCCATCTTGTAGCTCAGACCCAGGATCCACTGCCGCTCTTCCACGAACTGGAAGCCGGTGTTGGACGGGTCGAAGCGGAAGAGCACGAAAAGCGAGATCACGAAGGTCGCCGAGGTGGTGAAGAGCGCAAGCCACTTCGCCCCGTTGCGGGCCGCCGCATCGTCACCCCGCATGAAGAGCGCAAGGATGATCGCCGCGACCAGCGGCAGGAAGGTGATGATCGAGAGAAGCTGGTTTTCCATGATACCGCGCCCTTACTTCGCGCCGCCGAACAGCGTCATCCAGGTGACGAGGATGACGATCCCCAGCACCATCGCGAAGGCGTAGTGGAACAGATAGCCGGACTGCGCACGGCCTGCGAGGCGGGTGAAGAAGGGGATGATCCCCATCGCAACCCCGTTGAGCGAACCGTCGATCACCTTGCCGTCGCCCTTCCGCCACAGGAAGGCCCCCAGCCACTTGGCCGGACGGACGAAGATCCAGTCGTAAAGCTCGTCGAAATACCACTTGTTCAGGAGGAACAGGTAGAGCGGGCGCTGCTGCGCGGCGAGGCGACGCGGCAGGCTGGGATCCTTGATGTAGAACAGCCAGGCCACCGCGAAACCGATCAGCATTGCGATGAAGGGCGAGACCTTGACCCAGGTCGGCACGAGATGCGCGGCATTGATCATGGTCGTGGGCGCGTGGTCGGATTTCGCCACCTTGTCAGCGTCGAGGCGGCTGTCGACCACGGCCTGCTCGTCGGCCGTGAAGGGCAGCATCACCAGCGCACCCTTCGGCGCGGCGCTTGCGGCATGGGCCTCGGCAACCTGCTCCGGGGCCGGAGCGGCCTCGGTCGTGGCGCCGCCGTCGGCGACGATCGTTTCACCCTCGGTCGAGACCGCGGCGACCTCACCATGGGGCTCATCATGGGCCTCGCCATGGGCGACCTGCTCCATGCCGAACCAGTCGCGGACGGCGGTTTCGTCACCGAAGAAGACCTTGTACCAAAGCATCCCCGAGAAGACCGCCCCCAGCGCAAGGACGCCGAGCGGGATCAGCATGACCATCGGGCTTTCATGCGGCTCATGGTGGCCGTGGTCGTCATGGCCGTGGCCATGGCCATCATGGCCATGCCCATGCGCCCGGCTTTCCCCGAAGAAGGTCAGGAACATCAGCCGCCAGGAGTAGAAGCTGGTGAAGCAGGCGGCGACGACCAGAAGCCAGAAGGCGAAGCCCGAGCCGACCCAGGCGCTTTCGATCACCGCGTCCTTCGACAGGAAGCCGGCGAAACCGTAATGCGTCAGCGGGATGCCCACGCCGGTGATGGCCAGCGTGCCGATCAGCATGGCCCAGAAGGTCAGCGGGATCTTTTTCCGCAGGCCGCCATAGTTCCGCATGTCCTGTTCGTGGTGGGTCGCGTGGATCACCGAGCCGGCGCCAAGGAACAGCATCGCCTTGAAGAAGGCGTGGGTGAAGAGGTGGAACATCGCCACCGAATAGACGCCCACACCCGCGGCCACGAACATGTAACCGAGCTGCGACATGGTCGAATAGGCGATCACACGCTTGATGTCGTTCTGCACAAGGCCAATCGTCGCCGCGACAAAGGCGGTCAGCGCGCCGAGGACGGTGATGAAGGTCAGCGCGTCGGGTGCGTATTCATAGACCGGCGACATGCGGCAGACGAGGAACACCCCCGCGGTCACCATCGTCGCCGCGTGGATCAGCGCGGAAACGGGCGTCGGGCCCTCCATCGCGTCCGGCAACCAGGTGTGGAGGAAGAGCTGCGCCGATTTGCCCATCGCGCCGATGAACAGCAGGACGCCCACGAGGTTCGCAGCGTTCCACTCGCCCCAGAGGAAGGTCAGGTTCGTTTCGGCCAGCGCCGGAGCGGCAGCGAAGACGTCGTCGAAGCGGATGGAGTCGGTGAGGTAGAAGAGCGCGAAGATCCCCAGCGCAAAGCCGAAGTCGCCGACGCGGTTCACGATGAAGGCTTTCATCGCGGCCGCGTTGGCCGATGCCTTGCGGTAGTAGAAGCCGATCAGGAGGTAGGAGGCGACGCCCACGCCTTCCCAGCCGAAGAACATCTGGACCAGGTTGTCCGAGGTCACCAGCATCAGCATCGAGAAGGTGAAGAACGACAGATAGGCGAAGAAGCGGGCCTTGTAGTGCTCACCCTCGTGCCAGTTGTCGTCATGGGCCATGTAGCCGAAGGAATAGAGGTGGACGAGCGCGGAGACCGAGTTCACGACGACCAGCATGATCGCGGTCAGCCGGTCCAGCCGGATCGCCCATTCGCTGCCCATCGTGCCGGATTCGATCCAGCGGAGCAGGACCACGCGCTGCGTCTCGCCGTCGAAGGTCAGGAAGATCTGCCAGGACAGCGCGGCCGCGAGGAAGACCAGCGCGGTGGTGATGACCTGCCCGGCCTTTTCGCCGATCAGGCGCCAGCCGAAACCGCAGATGATGGCCCCGACCAGAGGCGCAAGGAGGATGATCGTTTCCATCGGTCGTCAGCCTTTCATCACGTTCACGTCTTCCACCTCGATCGTGCCGCGGTTGCGGAAGAACACGACAAGGATGGCAAGACCGATGGCAGCCTCGGCGGCGGCCACGGTCAGGACGAACATGGTGAAGACCTGCCCCACCAGATCGCCCGAGAAGGAAGAGAAGGCGACGAGGTTGATGTTGACCGCCAGAAGCATCAGTTCGATCGACATCAGGATGACGATCACGTTCTTCCGGTTCAGGAAGATCCCGAAGATCCCGATGACGAACAGCGCCGCGGCCACCGTCAGGTAATGTTCAAGTCCCACCATCTCTCGTTCCCTCTTGGGCTCTATCGGCCCGAATTTCGTGACCCACCCGGTAGGGTGGGCAATATTGCCCACCCTACGTCAGAGACCCTGACCGGGCTTGACGTCCTTGAGCTCCATCGCCTTCGCCGGATCGCGCCACATCTGGGCCAGCACGTTCTGCCGTTTCACATCCTTGCGGTGGCGCAGCGTCAGAAGGATCGCGCCGATCATCGCGACCAGAAGGATCAGGCCGGCAAGCTGGAACAGCAGGAAGTAGCGGTCATACATCAGCAGGCCGAGCGCCCGGGTGTTCTCCACCTGATCGGGGGCCGGAGCCACCGCCTGGCGCAGCCCCTCGGCCCCGTCGGCCACCTGCCAGACGCCCACGCCGATCGCGACCTGCATCAAGAGGACCACACCGATGAGGAGGCCCAGCGGCATGTAGCGTGCCAGCTCCCCCTTCAGCGCGGCAAAGTCGATGTCCAGCATCATCACGACGAAGAGGAAAAGCACCGCCACCGCGCCGACATAGACGATGACCAGAAGCATCGCCACGAACTCGGCGCCGAGCATGACGAAGAGGCCGGAGGTCGACAGGAAAGCCAGGATCAGCCAGAGGACCGAGTGCACCGGGTTCCGCGACAGGGTGACCATCAGACCCGACGCCACCGTGATCACGGCGAACATGTAGAAGGCAAAGCTGAAGACGGTCATGCGTCTTTCTCCTCGGTCTCTGCAAAGACGGCTTGCGCGATCTCAAGCGCCTTCTGCATGGCGGGCAACCCGCCGAACATGGACATCTGCCAGATCACTTCCGCGATCTCGCGCTTGGTGGCACCGGCGGCCAACCCGTTCTTGATCGTCAGCCGCATCTGCGGCTCTCCTACCGGACCCAGCACGGTCAGGGCCGCGATGGTCACCAGGAACCGCGTCCGGGCATCAAGGCCTTCGGGGTTGAAGGTCTTGCCGAACCACATTTCCAGCAGTTCCTTCGGCATCGCCGGAAAGAACTTTTCCATCGCCTTCGCGTCGAAGTTCTCCATGCCCGGCATGAAGGCGCTGGCCATCTTCTGGCCCTGCTCCATCCAGGCGGCGAACATCTTGGCGAGGTCGTCGGTCATTGGCTCACCGGTACGGGGCGTCGAGTTCGAGGTTGCGGGCGATCTCGGCCTCCCAGCGTTCGCCGTTCGCAAGGAGCTTCTCCTTGGTGTAGAACAGCTCTTCCCGGGTCTCGGTCGAGAATTCGAAGTTCGGACCTTCGACGATGGCATCAACCGGGCATGCCTCCTGGCAGAAGCCGCAGTAGATGCACTTGGTCATGTCGATGTCGTAGCGCGTGGTGCGGCGGCTGCCGTCCTCACGCGGTTCGGCGTCGATGGTGATCGCCTGCGCCGGACAGACAGCCTCGCACAGCTTGCAGGCGATGCAGCGTTCCTCACCGTTGGGATAGCGGCGCAGCGCATGCTCCCCCCGGAAGCGGGGCGATAGCGGCCCCTTTTCATGCGGGTAGTTCAGCGTCGATTTCGGCGCGAAGAAATACTTCAGCCCCAGCGCAAAGCCCTTGATGAAGTCCGTCAGCAGGAAGTAGCGCGTCGCGCGGTTCCAGTCGATGTTCGCCATCATCAGCCTCCAATCGTCCAGCGGGCCCAGAAGCCGCCCATGACTTCGAATTTCGCGAGGAACGCCACGAGGACGACCCAGCCCAGCGACATCGGCAGGAAGACCTTCCAGCCGATCCGCATCAGCTGGTCATAGCGGTAGCGGGGCACGATGGCCTTCACCATCGCGAAGATGAAGAAGAAGAACCACATCTTGCCGACCATCCACCACCAGCCATCAGGCAGGCCGGGGATCGGCGACAGCCAGCCACCGAAGAAGAGAAGGCTGATCAGCGCGCACATCAGGAAGATGGCGATGTACTCGCCGGCCATGAACAGGAGGTAGGGCGTGGACGAGTATTCCACCATGAACCCGGCCACCAGTTCCGATTCCGCTTCCGGCAGGTCGAAGGGCGGGCGGTTGGTTTCTGCGAGGGCGCTGATGAAGAACAGGAACACCATCGGGAAATGCGGCAGCCAGTACCAGTTGAACAGGCCGTAATCTCCGTCCTGCGCCGCCACGATCGCACCAAAGCTCATGGCTCCTGTGGACAGGATCACGCCGATGATGATCAGGCCCAGCGACACTTCGTAAGAGATCATCTGCGCCGCCGACCGCAGCGAGCCAAGGAAGGCGTATTTCGAGTTCGAGGCCCAGCCGCCCATGATCACGCCGTAAACCTCCAGCGAGGAGACGGCAAAGACGAAGAGGATTGCGACATTGATGTTGGCCAGGACCCAGCCGTCGTCGAAGGGGATCACGGCCCAGGCCAGAATCGCCAGCACGAAGGACAGCATCGGCGCCAGGAAGAAGACCGGGCGATCAACGCCCGCGGGGATCACGATCTCCTTCACCACGTATTTCAGCGCGTCGGCCACCGATTGCAGCAGGCCGAAGGGCCCCACCACGTTGGGACCGCGCCGCATCTGCACGGCGGCCCAGATCTTCCGGTCGCCGTAGACGAGGAACAGAAGGCTGATCATCACGAAGGCCACGATCAGCAGCGACTGCGCCGCGATCAGCACCGCCGTTCCGAACCCCGTGGCAAGAAACCCGTCCATTTCAGTCCCTCATCCTCAAACCGTCGGTATTCCAAGCTCTGCGCATTCCACCGCCACCACTTCGGCGTCGATGGTGCGCAGGCCCTCGGGCAGGCCGGGCGAGATCAGATAGACCGCATCCCCGTACCATGCCCCGCCTTCCTTCTTCACGATGGTCCGCACGTGGCGCGCGAACCCGTAACTCCGATCCAGCGCATATTGCGCCGCCGCACAGCGCCCGTAGGCCTCAACCTCTCCCCGGTTCTTCACGCCGCGCATGGACAGCGAAAAGCTGACCAGGTCGTCGTCCAGGAGGATCGTCTGTATCCCTTCGTACACCGGCTGGCCGCGACCCTCTGACACCTCTCCGGCAGGCGCGCAAGCCCCCAGCGCCGCGGTCGCGGTGCCAAGGGTCGCCAGCAGGGTCAGCGGGTGCTGCATGGCTTACTCTGCCGCCAATGCGGGGGTCGTGCGCGCCTTGGCCATCGCCGACAGCTCGGCCATCACCGAGGAAGCCCGCGCGATCGGGTTCGTCAGATAGAAATCCTTGATCGCATTGCGGAAATCCGCCTTGCCCAGGTGCTTCATCTCTACCGGCTGCAGCGGGTTCTCCGCCACCTCGTCGACACGGCCAAGGACCGGATGCGCCTTGACCAGCGCGGCGCGGAGTTGCGCCAGCGAATCCCAGGGAAGCTGCGCCCCAAGCTGGGCCGAGAGTGCCCGGAGGATTGCCCAGTTTTCCTTCGCCTCACCCGGCGCAAAGCCCGCCCGGAAGGCCAGTTGCGGCCGGCCCTCGGTGTTGACGAACAGCCCGTTTTCCTCGGTCCAGGCGGCGGCAGGCAGGATGATGTCGGCACGGCTGGCGCCCCGGTCGCCGTGGCTGCCCTGATAGATCACGACGGGCCCGGCTGCGATCTCGACCTCATCAGCACCGAGGTTGTAGATCACCTCCGCCCCTTCGGTGGCTGCGGCAAGACCGCCCTCGGTGACCGCGCCCACGTCCATCGCGCCCACGCGCGACGCCGCAGTGTGCAGGATCAGAAGCTTCGCACCGCGCAACTCGGCGATCCGCATGGCATGAGCAAGCACCGCCTCGCCATCAGCCTCGTTGATCGCGCCTTGGCCGACGATGACAACGCCGGGTTTGGCATCAGGAGGCGCAGCCTCGGCAGTCTTCACATGGTCGGCAAGCGCGGCACGGTCGGAGCCGATGTGGTGCACGTCATAGGTCAGGTCGGCTGCTTGTCCGATCAGGCCGACGACCGCCCCGTTCAGCCAGGCCTTGCGGATGCGGGCGTTGAGGACCGGAGCCTCGATCCGGGGATTGGTCCCGATGAGGAGGATTCCGCCCGCGGTGTCGATATCCTCGATC
>Ga0208242_100905_pt1 | contig 10548 bp, 10 predicted proteins | sample SubbioAug_CSW13A_FD_184825 | JGI IMG/M metagenome (GOLD analysis project Ga0208242, IMG submission 184825) | Serpentinite rock and fluid subsurface biosphere microbial communities from McLaughlin Reserve, California, USA - CR12Aug_CSW13A (SPAdes) | ecosystem: Environmental > Terrestrial > Deep... | reverse complement strand
GGCCGAGGCACTGGCTGCCGTGATGAAGACCGAGGACGGGGCCAACCTCCTGCAAGGCTTCAAGCGCGCGAACAACATCCTGAGCCAGGCGGAACAGAAGGACGGCGTCGAATATTCCTTCGGCGCGGATCCGAAGTTCGCCGAGACCGAGGAGGAGCGGGCGCTCTTTGCCGCGCTGGACAAGGCCGAGGCCGAGATCACCCCGGCAATGCAGGCCGAGGACTTCCCACGTGCGATGGCAGAGATGGCCGCCCTCCGCGCCCCGATCGATGCCTTCTTCACCGCCGTGCAGGTGAACTCGGACAACCCGGTGATCCGGCGGAACCGGCTGAACCTCCTTCACCGCATCCGTGCGGTCTGTTCCGGCGTTGCCGATCTGGGCCGCATCGAGGGCTGAGAGCGCCCAAAGATTCCGCGCTGGACGGGCAGGTCACGCTTGCGTGACCCTGCTTTCGGCGTATTCTGCGCGTGAACAATAGGTGCTGCGGTGCAGAAATATGATCCCATGCCGGACTTCGCCCAGATCACGCCCTCGGCGCTGATCGCGACGGCAAGCCACGGCTGGCGGGCCAAATGCCTGCAACGGCTCGTGCGGCTGGACCTGCCGGTGCCGAAGTCCGTGGCGCTGCCCTCGACAACCGTCCGGGCCATCGCGGCCGGGCATGGGGTGGATGCGGCGGGCGTCCTCGACCATTTCGGCGACGGCCCGTTGATCAGCGTGCGCCCCAGCCCGGCCAACCCGGATTGGGGTGGCCCGGCCACGATCCTGAACATCGGGCTGAACGCCAAACGCCACGCCCGGCTGGCCGAGACGCATGGCGAGGCGGCGGCGGACGCGCTTTATCTGCGCTTCGTGCAGGCTTATGCGATCCATGTCGCCCGTCTTGATCCCGACGTTTTCGACGGGCTGAAACCGGGTCCGGGCGCGCTGAAGGATGCGCTGCGGGAATATGAGGTCGAGACCGACGAACCCTTCCCGCAGGACCCCGCGAAGCAGTTGTCGGAAGTGCTGCGCAGCATGGCCCGGGCATGGGAGGGAACGTCCGCCCGCCTTCTCCGCCAGGCGAAGGGCGCCCCTCCCGAAGCCGCCCTTGGCCTTGTCGTGCAAGAGATGGCGCAGGGGATCGGTCAGGGAATCTCGGGCTCGGGCGTGATCCAGTTCGTCGATCCGGTGACCGGCCAGCCGCAGATCACCGGGCGCTACCTTGGGCAGAGCCAGGGCCGCGACGCGCTGAAGACGACCGAGGCGCTGTATCTCACCCGCGACCCGCGCGGCCCCTCGCTGGAGGATGTCGCCCCCGAGATCTTCACCCGGCTGGTGGAATACGGGGCCGTCTGCCGCCAGCGCCTGCGCGAGGAGATGCAGATCGAGTTCACCATCGAGGATGGCCGCCTGGCGGTCATCGATGCGGTAAAGGTGCAACGCTCTGCACGGGCCAACCTGCGGATCGCGGTCGCTCTGGCCGAGGACGGGGTCATCCCGCGCGACGAGGCGGTCTTGCGGGTGGAACCGCGCGCGCTGTCCGAACTGCTGCACCACCAGGTCGATCCGCGCGGGGCCCGCGACGTGATCGCCAAGGGGATCGCGGCCTCCCCAGGTGCGGCAACCGGGGTGCTCGTGTTCTCTTCCTCGGCCGCACAGGCTGCGGCTGCGCGGGGCGAGGCCTGCATCCTAGTCCGCCGCGAAACCGCGCCCGAGGATATCCGCGGGATGCATTCGGCGGCGGCGGTGCTGACCGAGCGCGGCGGCATGACGAGCCATGCGGCCGTGATTGCCCGGGGTCTTGGGCTGCCTTGCGTCGTCGGGGCCAGCGACATGCGGCTGGACCCGCGAGAGCGGAAGCTCTCTGCAGCGGATGGCCGCGTCTTCCGCGAAGGCGATATGGTGACGCTGGACGGCTCCAAGGGCGAGGCGCTGGCCGGCGCGGCCGAGATGCTGCCCCCGGCGCTGGACGACAGCTTCCGTCGGCTCCTCGCCTGGGCTGACGAGGTCCGCGATATCGGCATCCGAGCCAATGCCGACACGCCCTCGGACGCCGAGACGGCGCGGAAGTTCGAGGCCGAGGGGATCGGCCTGTGCCGCACGGAACACATGTTCTTCGAGGAAGACCGGCTGATCGTCATGCGCGAGATGATCTTTGCCGACAGCCCCGGCGACCGCGCGGCGGCGCTGGTGCGGCTTTTGCCGATGCAGCGCGCAGATTTCGTGCAACTCTTTGAAATCATGCAGGGTCTGCCGGTCTGCATCCGCCTGTTTGATCCGCCCCTGCACGAATTCCTGCCCTCGGACCGAGAGGGCCTGCGCAACCTGGCCGAGGCGCTGGACCGTCCCCTGTCCGAAGTCACCCGCCGCGCCGAGGCGCTGACCGAGGTGAACCCGATGCTGGGGATGCGTGGGGTCCGTCTGGGCGTGGTTCTGCCGGAAATCTATGATATGCAGGCGCAGGCGATCTTCGAGGCGACGTTGGAATCCGCCCGCCGGGGCGCTCCGGTGGTGCCCGAGATCATGATCCCGCTGGTCTCGGCCCGGCGCGAGGTCGAACTGGTCAAGACCCGCATTGACGCCGTTGCCGCAGTGGTCCGCACCAAGGCAGGGGCCGACTTCGACTACAAGCTGGGCGTCATGGTCGAAACCCCCCGCGCCGCGTTGCGCGCCGGGGACATCGCCCAGCATGCGGCCTTCCTGTCCTTCGGGACCAATGACCTGACCCAGATGACCTATGGCCTGTCGCGCGACGATGCCGGCCGCTTCATGAACACCTATGTCCGCCTGGGTGTCTTCCCCGAGGACCCGTTCCACATTCTCGACGTCGACGGGGTGGGCGAGTTGCTGCACATCGGCGCCGAACGTGGCCGTAAGACGAGGCAAGACCTTACACTGTCCGTCTGTGGCGAACATGGCGGGAACCCGGAATCGATCGCTTTCTGCCGTCAGGCGGGGTTCGATTATGTGTCCTGTTCGCCATACCGGGTGCCGATGGCGCGGCTCGCTGCGGCTCATCTCGCGCTGAACGACCGCAATAAAGGTATGTAAAACAAAAGGTTATAACCTTTTGTTAAGATTTTTCGGCGGGTTTTCGCCGACCGCGTAGCGAAAAGCGTGACCTTTCTGCAACAGTGGTGGACCCACCCGCCGCTTTGACCTACCCACCCGGCGCTTGCAAGGGCGGGGGTCACTTCCGCCGTTTCGACAACAACGACGGATGAGCAGAATGAAACTCACCACCCTGGCGTGCCTCGTCGCGCCCGTGATGATTGCCGCGTTTACGGCGCTTCCCGTGGGGGCGGATGGCCGTGTCACCGAGGCCCGCCTGGCCTCGCAAGGGCGCGTCGTCGATGCACGCGTGACCGAACTGCGCGTCCCCCTGATCGCCCGTCTGCCCGCACCCGACCTCTCCGCCGCGCTGCCCGCCAGCGCCCAGACCGGTGGGCTGACGATCGAATGGCTTGCGGCCCAGCCCGCGCCCGAGGGCGATGAGGAATGGCAATGCCTGACCGAGGCGCTGTATTTCGAATCTCGCGGCGAAAGCCTTGAAGGCCAGATCGCGGTCGCCGAAGTGATCCTGAACCGGGTCGACAGCGCGCTTTACCCCAACTCCGTCTGCGGTGTGGTCAAGCAGCGCGGGGGTGGGGGGTGCCAGTTCTCTTACGTCTGCGATGGCCGGAAGAAGATGCGCGAACGCGACGCCGCCGACCTCTCAGGCCGGATCGCCCGGGCCATGCTGGACGCGGCACCGCGCCTCTTGACCGATGGCGCGACGCATTTCCACACCCGCAGTGTCCGGCCCGGCTGGTCAAAACGCTTCGCCCATACCACCTCGATCGGGGCGCATCATTTCTACCGCCAGCCGCGCAGTTGATGTCGCCAATCGCGCCATGCGCGACGCCTTCTCGCTTGGCCCGCCCGCCCCGCGTGCTATGACGGGCCCCGAACTTGCGGAGGCACCCATGACCACGTCTGACATCGAACTTGCCTTCGCGCATCCCGAAGATCGCTCCGAGGCTTCGGCCGGGGCCGCTCCGCGCGACCGGATCTCCCTGCGCGACCATGTGGTCGAGGCCGATATCGGCGCCTTCCAGAAGGAGCGTGGCCACAAGCAGCGGCTGCGCTTCAACGTCGTGGTCGAGGTCCGCCCCGTGACCGAGCCGCTGGAAGATGACGTGGACCGCATCCTGTCCTACGACCGGATCACCGAGGCGATTGCCGCGGAACTGGCGGCGGAACGGCTCAACCTTCTGGAAACGCTGGCCGAACGGGTGGCCGAGCGCATCCTCGCCGAACCCGCCGCCATGCGCGCCTTCATCCGGATCGAAAAGCTGGATATCGGCCCCTACGCGCTTGGGGTAGAGATCGTCCGCTCCCGCGCCGAGGTGCCGGTTCAGCGTGCAGGGGCCGAAGGGGACGAGGCGGTGCATCCGCTGGTCGTCTATCTGGACAATGCCGCGATCGCCGCGCCCGACCTGTCGGCCCGGCTCGACAAGCTGCAGGCGCGGGGGTTGCCGCTGATCCTGACCGTGGGCCTGCCCGACTTCCCGCGCCCCGCGACCGGCCATAAACCGACCCAGCGCCGGATCGACCTTCTGGCGATCGAGCAGAACGCCTGGACGCTGGCCGCCCGCGACCCGCGCTGCGTGGTCGTCGCCACCCGGACCGAGATCGACTGGGCGATCAAGCGCGGACAATCGGTGGTCTGGGCGCCGTCGAAGCTGGTGCTCGACGCGGTGGACGGCCCGCAGGGGACGGCCCCGGTCACGCTGGCGCTCTGGCTGGCCGAGATGATGTCGGCCACGGCGCTGGTTGTTCACGGCGAGGTTACGGTGCCGGCAGGAAGCCGCGTGCCTGTCGAAAGGGCCGAAGACTTCCCCCTTGCCAAGTAACGGGCCATCGGCCAATCGGGGGCCATGGAATATTACAGACCGATCGCGATGACCGACGCCGCCCGCCCGGACGGCGCATTTTCCCTTGCCGGTGGCTGGTGCTGGTTCGACCGGGTCGAGGTCCTGTCCCGCGCCGCGCGGCCCCGGCTGATCGCGGCGCGTGAGGTGCCGGAGGCTGTCCTGCACCGTCTGACAGCGCCGCGGCCCGACTTCGCAAGCCTTTCGCTGGATCGGCCGCGGTTGATGGGAATCGTGAACGTGACCCCGGACAGCTTTTCGGACGGGGGGCGCTATCTCTCGCAGGCTGCGGCCATCGGCCACGCCCATAAGGTAGCCCGCTTTGCTGAACTGGTGGACATCGGCGGCGAGAGCACGCGCCCCGGCGCGGCCGAAGTCCCGGTGGCCGAAGAAATCGCCCGCACTGCGCCGGTGATCGAGGCTCTGCGCGCGGGCGGGATGCGCGCCCCGATCTCGATCGACACCCGCAAGGCGCTTGTCGCCACGGCCGCGCTGAAGGCCGGTGCGGCTGTAGTCAACGATGTCTCGGGCCTGGATTTTGACCCCGCACTTGGCAAGGTCGTGGCGAAGGCACAGGTGCCGCTGGTCCTGATGCATGCCCAGGGCCTGCCTGAGACGATGCAGGACGATCCGCAGTATGGTGACGTGCTCCTCGACGTATACGACGCCCTGGCTCAAAGACTGGCGCGGGCCGAGGCACTGGGCATCGGGCGTGAACTGATCGCGGTCGATCCCGGAATCGGCTTCGGCAAGACCATGGCGCACAACCTCGCCCTTCTGCGCGGGCTTTCGCTCTTCCACGGCCTCGGCTGTCCGCTGCTGGTCGGGACCTCGCGCAAGCGGTTCATCGGCTCGATCAGCCGGGTCGAGACGGCCGAGGAGCGGATGCCGGGCTCGGTCGCGGTCGCCCTTTCGGGCTTCGCTCAGGGCGTGCAGATCACCCGGGTGCATGACGTGACCGAGACGCGGCAGGCGCTCTGCATGTGGCAGGCACTGCACACCGACCATCTGGAGGGACAGGCATGAACCGCAAGCTGTTCGGGACCGACGGGGTCAGGGGCCGGGCCAACACATGGCCGATGACCGCCGAAATGGCGCTGAAGCTGGGTGCGGCCGCGGGGCGGCATTTCCGGCGTGACGGCTCCTCGGCGCATCGGGTGGTGATCGGCAAGGACACGCGGCTCTCGGGTTACATGCTGGAGAACGCGCTGACCGCGGGGCTGACCTCGACGGGGATGAACGTGCTCCTGCTCGGTCCCGTGCCGACACCGGCGGTGGGTTATCTCACGCGGTCGATGCGGGCGGATGTGGGGGTCATGATCTCGGCCAGCCACAACCCGCACCAGGACAATGGGATCAAGTTCTTCGGCCCCGACGGGTTCAAGCTGTCCGACGCCGCCGAGGCCGAGATCGAAGCCATGGTCGAGGGCGAGATTCTGCCTGCCAAACCCGGCAATATCGGCCGGGCCAAGCGGATCGAGGACGGGCGAGGCCGCTATCAGGAGTTCGTCAAGACGAGCTTCCCGCATGGGCTGCGGCTGGACGGGCTGAAGGTGGTGATCGATTGCGCCAACGGTGCGGCCTATCGGGCCGCACCCGAGGTGCTGTGGGAGCTTGGCGCCGAGGTGATCCCGGTGGGGGTGCATCCGAACGGGACCAACATCAACCACCGCTGCGGCTCCACCCATACCGAAACGGCGGCCGAGGCGGTCGTGGCCCATGGGGCGCATGTCGGGATCAGCCTGGACGGGGACGCCGACCGGGTGATGATCCTGGACGAGACCGGCCGGGTCGCGGACGGGGACCAGATCATGGCGCTGCTCGCCGCCCGCTGGGCGGAGGAGGGACGGCTTTCCGGCGGCGCCCTGGTCGCGACGGTGATGTCGAACCTCGGGCTGGAGCGGTTCCTGGAAGGTCGCGGCCTGCGGCTGGAACGGACGGCGGTGGGCGACCGCTACGTGGTCGAGCGGATGCGGGAGGGCGGGTTCAACCTGGGTGGCGAGCAGTCCGGCCATATCGTGATGACCGATTATGCGACCACCGGGGACGGGCTGATCGCGGGGCTGCAGTTCCTGGCCGAGATGGTGCGGACCGGGCGGCCCGCCTCGGAGCTGACCCGCTTGTTCGAGACGGTCCCGCAGCTTCTGAAGAACGTCCGCTTCTCGGCCGAAGCCCGCCCGCTGGAGGCTGCCTCGGTCCAGGAGGTGATCCGGGCCAGCGAGGCGCGGATCGCCGGGCTGGGGCGGATCCTGATCCGGAAATCGGGGACCGAGCCGTTGATCCGGGTGATGGCGGAATGTGAGGATGAGGGGCTTCTCACCGAGGTCGTCGACGAGATCGTGGGGGCGGTCGAGGCGGCCGTCTGAATCCGGCTGTCCAGCGTGGACATTTTGCCGGCCCTTGTAAAATCAAGGGCTTGGCGGCCCGCATTCATTTGCGCTTTACCATGTCTGGCGCTCGGCCGGGCGTTTTAGAGCCCGCCAGCGGCCAGGATCGGACTGGGGCTCGCTCTGTTTCAAGAGCTGTGCGCATGGCGCATCGGGGGCGTCGGTGAGCGGGGCCAGCGGCAGGATTGGGACAGGCGATGGGCAGCGTTTCGGGCTGGCCGGGGTCGGTTGGGCAGGGCCGCGCGACGCGGCCGCAGGATGATCGGGCCAGAGCGGTTTTCATCGAGGTCCTTGCGGGCGCAGAGATGAGCCGGGCCGGGGGCTCCGGGCCTGATCGGAGATGTGCCCCGTGCTGCGGCGCCATGCCGCCGACCCTGCCGCCCGAGGCGGGAACCATTGGTCGCGCGGGTGGGTTGGTCCAGCAATCGGGTGCCGGGATGGCACCCCCTGCATGGAGATTTCACGATGTTCGGAGAAATGATTCCGCTTCTGGCGCTGTTCACGCTGCTGGCCGTGGTTGTGCTGGCCCTGATCAGCAAGGAGCGCACGCTGGATCGCAAGCGCGACCCGAATGCGCCGATCTCGACTTTGGCGAAGGACGGCAAATATGGCGGCGTGGCCTTCCTGAAGCCGCTGGCCGCGCGGGTGCATGATCCGCGCGACCCGTTGAACCGCAGAGTGCTGCTGGACGACCGGCGTTACTGAACCGGGGGCCGCTCGGGCAGCCAGCCGCCGTCGCAGGAGACATGGCGGAAGCGGTAGCGGCAGGTGACGGTGCTGCCGTCAGGGAGCCGGAAGCTGGTGCTGTAGCCGAACTGGATCGCATGGGCGCCAAGGAGCTCGGCCTCGCCGGGCAGGACGGCACGGATCGGAAGCTGGGTCGGGATGCGCTGGTCAGCCCTGCTGAGGGCGAGGATCGGGCGGGTGCCAAGATCGGACAGGGCGAGGGCTGAGCCAAGGTTCGTCAGCGCGAACCAGAGGACCGCGAGGACGATCAGGGCGACGGGGATCCACTTGCGCATCGGATTCTCCGACCGGGCAGGGGCGCGATGGGCGCCCCTGCGGGGGGTGTGCGTTCAGCGCACCTTGGTTTGCGGGTCTTAGTTGCGCGCCTTGTCGACCATCTTGCCCTTGGAGATCCAGGGCATCATGGCGCGGAGCTTTTCACCGACCTGTTCGATCTGATGCTCGTCGTTGATGCGGCGGGTCGCCTTGAAGAAGGGCTGGCCGACGGCGTTTTCCTGCATGAAGTCGCGGACGAACTTGCCGGTCTGGATGTCGGTCAGGACCGCTTTCATCCGGGCCTTGGTCTCGTCGTAGGGCAGGATGCGCGGGCCCGAGACATACTCGCCATATTCGGCGGTGTTCGAGATCGAGTAGTTCATGTTCGCGATGCCGCCTTCGTAGATCAGGTCCACGATCAGCTTCACTTCGTGCAGGCACTCGAAATAGGCCATCTCGGGCTCATACCCGGCTTCCACCAGGGTTTCGAAGCCCATGCGGATCAGTTCGACGAGGCCGCCGCAGAGCACGGCCTGCTCGCCGAAGAGGTCGGTTTCGCATTCCTGGCGGAAGTTGGTCTCGATGATGCCCGAACGCCCGCCGCCGATGGCCGAGCAGTAGGACAGGCCGATTTCCATCGCCTTGCCGGTCGCGTCCTGGTGGACGGCCACGAGGCAGGGGACGCCGCCGCCCTTGGTGTACTCGCCGCGCACGGTGTGGCCGGGGCCCTTCGGCGCCATCATGATGACGTCCACGCCCTTTTTCGGCTCGATCAGACCGAAATGCACGTTCAGGCCGTGGGCGAAGGCAATCGCGGAGCCTTCGCGCAGGTTGTCGTGGACGTATTTCTTGTAGGTCTCGGCCTGCAGTTCGTCGGGCATGGTGAACATGATCAGGTCGCACCAGGCGGCGGCTTCGGCGATGCCCATGACCTTCAGGCCCTCGGCTTCCGCCTTCTTGGCCGAGGGCGAGCCCTCGCGCAGGGCAACGACGAGGTTCTTGGCGCCCGAATCGCGCAGGTTCAGCGCATGGGCATGGCCCTGGGAGCCGTAGCCGAGGATGGCGACCTTCTTGTCCTTGATCAGGTTCACATCGCAGTCGCGGTCGTAGTAAACGCGCATTGGGCGTCTCCTTGCTGTTGATGGCGGCAAGATAGGGGAAATCGCAGTACGGACCGTGCAATCTTTGACCGCAGTCGAGTTTTCTGCGATAGATCATTCTTCAAATGGCCAGAAGGCGGATAGTTCATGCAGCTGGACGACACCGACCGACGGATCTTGCGGCATTGGCTTGCCGAGCCGGCGCTGGAGCGCGCGGTGCTGGCCGAGCGGGCGGGTGTCACGCCGGCGACGCTGTGGCGGCGGCTGGACCGGCTGCGGGCGGGGGGTGTGATCCGGTCGGAAGGCGCGGCGATCGACTGGCGCGCGCTGGGTTACGGGGTCGAGGTCTCGCTCCGCTTCACGCTGGACAAGACCAACCCGCGCGCCTTCGACGAATTCATCGCGGCGGCGCGAGAGGTGCCGGAGGTGATAGGGATCGAGACCTTCCTTGGTCGCGTCGATGTGCGTCTCAACGTCATCGCCCGCGACATGGGGCATTGGACGGGGATCTACCGCGACCGGATTCTCACCCTGCCGCATATCGCCGAGGTCGAGGCACTGATGCTGGTCTCGACCATCAAGGACACCGGGGGGCTGCCGCTGTGATCGATCTGGACGATACCGACCGGGCGATCCTGCGGGCGCTGGTGGCGGATGGGACGCTTTCGGCCGGTGAGCTGGGCCGGCGGCTGGGGCTGTCGCAACCGGCGGCCTGGCGGCGGGTGCGGCGGCTTGAGGAGGCCGGTGTGCTGAAGGGCCTCGCGGTCGAGGTGGACCGCGAGAAGCTGGGCTTTGGGGTGACGGTCTTCCTTGGGGTGAAACTCGCCACCAAGGGGCGGGTGAGCCTGGAGGATTTCGAGCGCGCGGTGCAGGCGATCCCCGAGGTGCAGGTGGTGCAGCATGTGCTGGGGCTGTTCGACTACCGCCTCCGGGTTGTGGCCCGTGACATCGCGGATTTCGAACGGGTGCTGCGGCGGCGGATCATGACGCTGCCGGGGGTGGGGAATGTCGAGGCGAACGTGCTTCTGACCGAGGAACGTCGGCCGGGGCCGCTGGGCTGAACCCGGCGTAGGGTGGGCAATATTGCCCACCCTACGGGCTGGCAGAGCGCGACGGCTGGCGTTAGGCTCCCGCTGGAATAGGGAGGCCCACAATGAACTTGC
>Ga0208242_100904_pt1 | contig 10550 bp, 11 predicted proteins | sample SubbioAug_CSW13A_FD_184825 | JGI IMG/M metagenome (GOLD analysis project Ga0208242, IMG submission 184825) | Serpentinite rock and fluid subsurface biosphere microbial communities from McLaughlin Reserve, California, USA - CR12Aug_CSW13A (SPAdes) | ecosystem: Environmental > Terrestrial > Deep... | reverse complement strand
GCATACTATTATATCCGTACAAGTGATTAATGAAGAGCAGTTTAAATAGAATGATAGGATCAATGCTTGGTCGTCCTATCTTTGAATACAACGGCTCCACTAAATCATAAATAAAACGGAAATTGATTGATTGATCAATTTTCCGTAGTAAGTGATTTTCAGGGACAAAGGTTTCTAAGATAATCATGCTCATCTCGTGAGCTTTTTGATTCGTTTTAGTAATCATAGTGTGTTCCTCATGATACCTCTATTTTACCATGTCTCCCTTGATTCAAAAATAAAAAAAGACCATCGACACATTTGTCGACAGTCTGAAGCGAGATTAACATCTCACTTCTTTTTTAGTTTCAGAAGAATGGATTTCAGTTCATCAGCACTCATGAAACGTGGAACAGGGTAAGTTGGATGAACTTCTTGAAGCGCATGTGCAACAATCGTATCCAAATCATCATCGTTTAATGTGTCTAGTGTTTGAGGTATGTTCATTTTTTCGTTCATGCCTTCAATGGTTTCAATCAATGCTTGGGCTTGTAAAGAAAGAGGGAGTGTTGAAGTTGAATCAATGAAGCGAACATACAATGAAGCCAATTGAGGATGAATAGAAGCACCATAAGCTCTTAACACATGGGGTAGTAACATTGCATTAGCAACCCCATGAGGGACATGATAAAACGCCCCCAGTTGATGTGCTAATCCATGAACATAACCCACATATGCACGTGTAAAGGATCGTCCCGCAAGAAAGGATGCCCAAAGCATTTGTTCTTTATCAAATAAAGATTGTTCTTGATATGCTTTGAGTAAATGCTTAAAGATAATATCCATGGATTCTAGTGCATCTTGTTTACTTTGCTGAGTGTGGTTTTGATTGAGATAAGACTCAATGCCATGCGTGAGTGCATCCATGCCTGTAGACGCTAAAATGAAAGGAGGTAAGGATTGAAGCAAGGTAGGATCAAGGATAGCTGTATGAGGAAACAAGGCTGGATCAGATATCGCAAACTTTTCTTTTGAAAAAGGATCACTTAGAACACTGGCAACAGTGGTTTCTGAACCCGTTCCTGCCGTGGTTGGAATACAGACTAAAGGAGGGATAGGTTTGATGACTTTTAATATCCCTTTAAGTTTCTTTAGTGGTGTTTTTCTAACCATTTTTACACCAATGGCCTTAGCAGCATCCATCACAGATCCACCACCAATGGCAACAAGCCATTCAACATTGTGCTTTAAAGCTAGGGCATATCCTTCTTCAACATTGTCTAAGGTTGGATTAGGAACCACTTTATCGTAAAGAACCACAGCGATGTGATGTTGTTCACACAAGGTTATAAAAGGTTCAATCAGTTGAAGCTTAACAAGAGATTGATCACTCACAAGCAAGATAGATTTAACTTGATACTTTCTTAGTAATGAAACCAGCTCACTAGGAGAATCGTATGTTTTTATGACCCTTGGAAATTTCCAAGGAATGAGGAATGATATTAAATACAATCCTTTTTGAACCGTTCGATACATTAAATGTTCTAACATGATAGGAATCTCCTTCATTTAAGAGAATTCTAACATGGAGGAATAAGATGTTAAAAGTAAAACAACTGAGTAAAGTCTATACGAATCAAAAAGGGATATTCAATGTTTCATTTGAGTGTGCTCCTTCTGAAGTAATGGGAATTATTGGAGATAATGGGAGTGGAAAGAGCACACTCTTTAAATGCTTGGCACAGATCAATGGTTATGATAAAGGATTGATAGAGTTGAATACTCAATCACTTCATCTTAAAGATGTGGGTTTTTTACCCGAACATAAAGCCATCATTGAAGAGTTAACCGCAATGGAGTTTGTAGAGCTTTTTGCAAAAATGAAAGGATGCAGTGAAGAACAAAGAAGCATAAGCATTCAAGATTTCAGTAATAGTTTGCATACTCATGACATCATGGATCAAAAGATTAAGCATCTATCCAAAGGAAACAAGCAAAAGATTCAAATCATGGCAACATGCATTCATGAACCAAAACTTATCATCTTAGATGAGCCTTTCTCAGGATTGGATGATGTGAATCATTCTCATATGAAAAATTTCATCGTGTCGTTAAAAAAGAAGGATAAGATTGTGCTGTTGTCTTCACATCGAATCGAAGACATTGAGCATGTCTGTGATAGTGTATGTTGGATAAAAGAAGGAAGATTAAGTGAAAAATACTCCATCTATGCTTTAAAAGAAGATTCATCACTCATTCATGTGAAAGTGTCATTTGATCCATATCAACAATTCAAAGATGAAAAGGGAATCACTAGTGTTGTGAATGAAGGGAATATGAGTGTATATTGCTTTGATCAAGTGAGTCAAGCTCACCAATTCATGAAGCTTATTCTTAAACAAAGGAAAAATCAAAGTGTGAGCATTCATCATCAGGTCAGTTGTCCATGAGAGCTTACTTATGGTTTTCAATCAAACGACGTTGGCTTTCGATTGGTTCTCTTATTTTATTTGGTTTAAGTTTTAGTATCACTACTGCTTTATTCTGGGTAGATCAATGGTTACCACATAATGATGTGATTTCGATACAATGGCCATCTCATTTGAAAGAGCACCTTGAACAACATGAATCCATCAGATATGTTGATGAAGACGGTGATATCAAAATCCTCTATGAAGCACCTTCTCATTATGTGATTCAACCTCATAAAACTAATTATCCGAGTGATACATTGGTATCTATGATTAAATATTCACATCAAAGATACATGTTAGATACCTTTAGTCTTGAAGATCAAGTTAAGATTGTGATGATGTTAGAACCCCAAATAGAACAGGAGAATGTATCCTCTTCACTACTATCCATCATTGTGATTAGTTTTCTTTATTTTACCTTATTGGGTTTTATTTCAAACCTTTCTACCGATGTCTTAAGTGAAAAGCATTCTCAAGCATTAATGATGATTCTATCCACCATGAGTAAGAAGCGATACTTTAATATGAAACTGCTTCAAAGTTTAATCAACATAACATTCCAAATTGGATTAGTCATGCTTGGAACAGTGAGTGCTATAGGTATAAGAAGTTCCTTTGATGAGGGGAGTAAACTGCTACGCTATATCTATGAACAAGGATGGATCAATCATCACTTCGATTCAATCAACTCCATCATTCAACTTTTCTTCAAGGAAGCTTCAATGTCAATGTCTCTAGTGTTCTCGGGTCTTTCATTTTTTATAGGTTTATTAACGTGCATGTTAATTCTGCTTTGGTTCAGTTTAAAAGCAACCAAAAGTGAAGAATTAGCGATGATTCAAACACCGTTTTATATTCTCATTGTGATCATGTATTATGCATCACTGTGGATCAGTGAAATGCAGGGACTTAATCAAAGTTTAGGATCCATACTATTGCATGTTCCTATCCTTTCAATGATTTTCCATCCCTTACAACTTAGCATGTACACTATACCTTGGTGGAACTCATTATTATCAATTATTGTGGGGAGTTTCTTCCTGTATTGGATATATTTGCGCTCATATCGCTCATTTTATCGGCAAAATTTATAAAAATGTGACAATGTGAGAAAATTAACAAATTGTGTTGACATTGTGAATTGTTGAACTTATAATATCAATGAACAAGGAGGAATTCTCATGAAGAAAGGTTTAATTTTAATTGCATTGACTCTTATGACACTTGCGGGATGTGCGCCAGCTACACCAGATCCTGTTGTTTCTAAAGTTGGAACTGCTAGTGTTACATCCGTACAGCCTCGTGCTGTGACTGCTGAAGTTACTGGACGCATCCGCGTTAACGTAACGACTGCAACTGTTATGTTAGATAAAGATGGTAAGTTTGTTAGCGTGAATATCGACGTTGCACAAAACGACGGTACATTCGATGCTACTGGTGTTGTATTAACTGCTGACGCTGCTCCTACTAAGAAGGAAAAAGGCGATGCTTACAACATGAAAGGCTCATCTGCAATCGGTAAAGAATGGTATGAGCAAATTGCTGCTTTAGAAGAATGGATGATTGGCAAAACTTTAGCTGAAGTTAAAGCATTACCTGTAACTGATGGAAAAATCACTTCAGACTTAAAATCATCTGTATCCGTTACTGTTACTGATTACTTAGCTGCAGTTGAAAAAGCTGTTGCTGCTGCTGTTGAATTACAAGATGTTGCAAAAGTTGGTGCTCACTCTGTATCAACAATCCAAAAACGTGATGCTTCTGCTGAAACACTTGGACGTATCCGCGTTAACACTACTTATGTTGGTGTTGCATTAGATGCTGATGGAAAAGTATTACACGCATTCATCGACGTAGCTCAAAACGATGGTTTATTCGGTGTTGATGGTGTTGTTACTTCTGCTGTAGCTGCTGAAACTAAGAAAGAAAAAGGCGATGCTTATGGCTTGAAAGGTCAATCAGCGATTGGCAAAGAATGGTATGAGCAAATTGCTGCTTTAGAAGAATGGATGATTGGCAAAACTTTAGCTGAAGTTAAAGCATTACCATTAGTTGATGGAAATGTTGATCCAGCTCAAGACTTAGCTTCTTCTGTATCCATTACTGTAACTGATTACTTAGCTGCATTCGAAAAAGCTTACAACGCTGCTAAATAATTAACCTATTCAAAAGCAAAGAAGTATCCTATCTTGGATACTTCTTTTTTAATGCTTTCATATCATAACTTTTCTCAACTGAACGAAGTTTCTCTACATTATCAATGATTGTTTTCTCAAACGGAGAAGGATTCTCAATATGATAGAAACGTTGATTCTTAATGCTTTCAGGTAAATACCCCACATGGATCCATAAATCACTGCGATTATAATCATATCGTTGAGATTCAGGTAAATTGACAGGGGTAAGAATAAGATAATGAGGGATAGGATGAGATTCTTCTTTCATTAATGATAAGGCATGGTCAATGGCTTGATTGGCTGATTTGGATTTAATGCTGCTTGCACATTCAATCACCGCATTGGCTAAAATGATTCTTGCTTCTGGTAATCCAATCTTTAGGGAAGATTCACATGCTATGACAACACGAGCGACTAATGGTGGATTAGCCAAACCGACATCTTCGTAAGCTGTTACGATAAGTCGACGAGTAATGGATTCCAAATCATTAAGTAAGATTAGTCTTCCTAAATAATAAATGGATGCATCCACATCGGATCCTCGAATGGACTTTTGAAAAGCACTGAGCAAATCATAATGACCATCATCATCTTTAAATCCAACTTGCATGGCTTCAATGAGCACTTGGTTTACGGTTTCAACCTGAATGTGTGTTGTGATGAATGAACACAGTTCTAAGGTATTCAAAGCAAGTCTTACATCAAATCCAGTTCGTTTTGCGATGGTCATTAAAGCATCCTCTTCAGCAGTCGTATCTTTCAGACCATTGGAATGAGTTAATGCTCTTTGAAGCATTAAGACAATATCATCTTGTTCAATGGGTTTAAATGGAATGAGATGACATCGTGAGCGTATCGCAGGATTGATTGAAAACAAAGGATTAGCAGTGGTACATCCTATGAGTGTAATAACACCATTTTCTAAATAGGGGAGTAAATGATCTTGCTTGTCTTTGTTCATGCGATGAACTTCATCCATGATGAGGACAAAACCTGAGACATGCTTTGCCTTATCAATGATGTCATCCAACTGCTTCTTATTATTAATAGCTGCATTAAACACATCATAGGGTCTCATTAACTCACTCACCAAGGCTAAAGCAGCGGTGGTTTTTCCAACACCACTTGGACCATAGAAAATGAGTGAAGGTAAGTTGTTTTCTTCGATTAAACGTCTTAATAAACCTTGTTTTGAAAACAAGTGTGATTGTCCTACACAGTCATTAATGTTTTGAGGTCTTAATCGATGGGCTAAAGGTTCATTCATAGGGTTCTCCACCTCCTTATTTTAACAAACTCCAAAGCATGATAGAATAAAACTGAGGAAAAGATATGAAAATCGTAGTACAACGTGTTTTAGAAGCTTCAGTGCATGTAAAAGGACTTAAGGTATCTCAAATCGGTGTAGGTTATTGTCTGTTTGTGGGGTTATGTCAATATGATGATGAATCAACACTTCAAAGCATGGCCAAGAAGATTTCAAAATTAAGAATCTTTGAAGATGATCAAGGAAAGATGAATCATGACATTCATGCATTCACGAAAGATATTCTAAGTATTTCTCAGTTCACATTATGTGCAGATACACGTAAAGGAAATAGACCAAGCTTCACCAATGCAATGAAGGCTGATGAAGCAAAAATCATGTTTGAACGATTCAATACGCTGCTTAAAGCAGAAGGATTGAATGTATATGAAGGAATATTTCAAACTGATATGAAAGTGCATTTAATCAATGATGGACCACTCACCATCATTTTGGAGGACAACCATGACACTCATTCTTAATGGAGTTGCAGCATCCCAAGCAATCAAAGAACAACTTAAACAAGCACTTTCTCAAGAAAGAGAAAAACCTCATTTAGTAGTGGTACTCGTTGGGCATGATCCAGCAAGTGAGGTATATGTTAGAAACAAAGAGAAGGCCTGCCATGAAGTTGGCTTTATGTCGAGTGTGGTTAAATTTGAATCCACTATCACGCAAAAGCAACTCTTTATCGAATTGAATAAACTCAATCATGATAAAGATGTACATGGCATCATTGTTCAACTCCCACTGCCTAAACATATTGATGCCAATGCCATCATCGATCACATTGCACCTCATAAAGATGTGGATGGTTTCCATCCACTCAATGTTGGCAATTTGCATCGCGGTCAAAATAGTTTTGTAAGTGCCACGCCATTAGGGATTTTACGACTACTGGAGTTCTATAGTATTGATGTGGTCTCTAAACATGTGGTAGTGGTTGGCCGATCTAACATTGTAGGTAAACCGATTGCAGCGCTGCTTCTGAATGCAAATGCTACAGTCACCATCACTCACAGTAAAACAAAAGATTTAATGCAACATACGCAACAGGCTGATATACTTATCGTTGCGGCAGGAATCAAGCAAATGATTACAGCTGATCATGTCAAAGAGGGAGTCGTCATTGTGGATGTGGGTATTCATCGTAATGATGATGGAACCTTGTGTGGAGATGTACATCCAAGTGCTTATGAAAAAGCAAGTGCTTATTCACCAGTTCCAAAAGGGGTAGGACCCATGACCATTGCAGCATTACTACTCAATACGTTTCAAGCCTTTAAAGAAAGAGGAGTATAGAATGGCTTATCAATTGCATGATATTGTACAACTCAAGAAAGATCACCCATGCAAAAAGTCATCTTTTTGGGAAATTACTCGCATGGGAGTCGATATTAAGTTAAAATGTCTAGGGTGTGGTTCTAGTGTGATGCTAGAACGCATTGAGTTTGAAAAACGACTCAAAAAGATTATCAAAAAAGCAGAAACAACTCAGTAAGGAAATGAAGTTATGTCACTCACAGCAGGAATCGTAGGACTACCCAATGTTGGTAAGTCCACTCTTTTTAACGCCATCACGCGCTCACAAGTTGAAGCCGCCAATTATCCATTCGCAACCATTGATAAAAACGTAGGTGTGGTGGAAGTTCCAGATCAACGCCTTTATGATTTAGCTGCTTTATTTAACCCTAAGAAAACCATCCCAACTACCTTTGAATTCACCGATATTGCGGGACTTGTGAAAGGTGCTGCTTCAGGAGAAGGATTAGGAAACAAGTTTCTCTCTCATATTCGTGAAGTGGACGCAATCGTCCATGTGGTTCGCTGTTTTAAAAATGATGATGTGATTCACGTTGAAGGTTCAGTCGATCCAATTCGTGATATTGAAATCATTGATGTTGAGCTAGCTCTTGCTGATCTTGCGAGTGTTCAGAATCGTATTGATAAAGTCACTCGTAAAGCAAAGTCTAATGACAAAGTTGCGATTGCGGAACTTGACGTTCTTCAAAAATGTGTACAACCCCTCAATGAAGGGAAGCGTATTTATGGATTGGATTTCAATGATGAAGAGAAGCAAATTATTAAAGGATTTCATTTACTCACCAATAAACCAGTGATTTATGTTGCGAACTTAGCAGAACATGAAATTGCACATCCACAAGACAACCCGCATTTTATTGCGGTCAGTGAATATGCCAAGACTCATCGAGCATTAGTTATTCCAATTTCTGCACGCATTGAAGAAGAAATCTCAATGCTTGAAGAAGATGAAAAAGCCATGTTTCTAGAAGAACTTGGTATTCAACAATCTGGATTGGATCAAATTATTGTAGCTTCTTATGATATTTTAAATCTTAAAACGTACTTCACAGCAGGTCCTCAAGAAGTTAGAGCATGGACTTTTACCGCTGGTATGAAAGCTCCTGAATGTGCGGGCATCATTCATAGTGATTTTGAGAAAGGCTTCATTAGAGCTGAAGCGTATCATATTGATGATATTCTTGTTTATAAGACTGAAGCTGCTCTTAAAGATGCTGGTAAACTGCGTGTTGAAGGTAAAGCTTATGAAGTTAAAGATGGGGATGTTCTACACTTTAGATTCAATGTGTAGTCGCAAACCTTCTATAAATAAGGTATAATAAAGACAAATAGAGGAGGTGTTCTTATGAAATTAGTACTAGCCATTGTTTCTAACGATGATGCATCCAATGTCTCAGCTGCATTAACCAAAGATAATTTCTCAGTAACTCGTTTAGCAACAACAGGAGGATTTTTAAGAGCTGGTAACACCACCCTCATTGTTGGTTGTGACGATACGTTAGTAGAGCGAGTCATTGAACTTGTGGGTCAAGAATCCAAACGTCGTACTGAAATCGTTCCTTCCACTGCTTCCTATGATATTGGACGATACGCTTCATTCCCTGTGGAAGTTCAAGTTGGGGGAGCAACCATCTTTGTCTTAGATGTTGCCCAATTCATCAAAGTCTAAAACTGCGAAAGCAGTTTTTTCTTTGAAAGTATCAAATCTTTGCATACAATATCATAAATTTGTATAATGTAATCAAATGAAGATTTGAGGATCATGTTATGGATAAGAAAGTGAAGATTGGAATCACTACTTTTGGAGAATTGACGTTCATACATGGATGTGAAGTATTTCGTGTTGATGGATATCTAACAAAGAACGTAAGATATCTATTAGAGGTATTGATTTACTATCGAATGACACCATTGTCTAAAAATCAAATCATTGATCTTTTATGGTCAGGCAGTCATAATCCTGAAAGTGCATTGAAGTTTACCGTCCATCGCTTAAGGCAAGCTTTAAAAGATATTCCGATATTTGAAGAAACACCACTTGTGATCACCACCAAACATGGATATGATCTCAATCCAGAGTTTGACTATGAGATTGACTTTGAGGAAGTGGATGTTTTATGGAAGTCAGTTCAATTTCCAAATGATAATGAAAAAGACAAAAAGAAGATTCTTTTATCTCTCATTGGGAAAATAAACAAACCATTTCTTTCTTCAAGTCATTCTTTGCTTTGGACATCGCCTATTCGTGAGTACTACACTAACATCTACAATCAAAGTATGATGAAACTATTAAAACTTGTGGAGAGTCAACGCAAGTATCAAGAAATGATTCAATATGCTCAACGTGGCATCGCTTTTGATCAACTAAATGAAGATTTTCATTACTATCATATATTAGGTTTAATTTATGATCGTCAAATTCGTCAAGCCATTGAAGCCTATGAGAAAACTAGAAACTTATTTCTTCAAGAACTTAAGATGGACGTCTCTTCAAGAACAAAAGAACTCTTCAAACTGCTTTTGTCTAAAGATGAAGTCAACTTTGTGAAGATGTCCGACTTGATTATGAACCTTAATGAGAACTCTCCTCATGATGGTGCCTTCTTCTGTGAATACGAAGTGTTCAAGAGAATGTATCAGAATCAAATGAGAGTACAAGTAAGAAGTAAAGAACTGGCTTGTTTAGTCATTTTAGAGGTACGAAGTCAAAATCAAGATTTTGATATGAGTAAAGCAATGGAGAAACTCCAGCGTGCTATTAACCAAGCTTTAAGACGATCTGATGTCTATTCAAGAATCAATACACTTCAGTTTGTCTTGTTGCTGCCATGCAAGACCAAAGATAATGGGTATACGATAGTAGAACGAATTCAAAGAATCTTCTACAAGAGCATCAGTAAAGATCAAGTACGTTTATACAGCTATATGAATGTTGTAGAAAATGTTGATGATCTTGATGATTAATTTCAAAATTTATGAGCAAATATAACCACTTTCTAACCATATGAAGCGATAATAGAATCAAGAATACGATGATATATTGATACTATGGACAAATATCATCACAATCACATACGTATCTGGGCAAACTAATCGAAAGGTTAGGGCGCAAAGTCCGACGTCTAACGTGGAAACACTATGATGGGTCAACTGCATAATTCAATTATGTGGTTGGCCCTTTTTCCATAAAGGAGGAAAGCATATGAAACGTTTTTATCACAAACTACTATCCTCGATTGTGTCGTTTATGCTCATCATTACGGCATCGTTCGTGCCGGAGTTGTTTAATTT
>Ga0208242_100901_pt1 | contig 10569 bp, 8 predicted proteins | sample SubbioAug_CSW13A_FD_184825 | JGI IMG/M metagenome (GOLD analysis project Ga0208242, IMG submission 184825) | Serpentinite rock and fluid subsurface biosphere microbial communities from McLaughlin Reserve, California, USA - CR12Aug_CSW13A (SPAdes) | ecosystem: Environmental > Terrestrial > Deep... | reverse complement strand
TAGGAATAGTTGACATGATCAGCATGCTCTTTGTTCAGTTGACCGGTGACAACATATTTTTAATCTATACCCTGATCGTTTGGGCCTCGGTGTTTTTCTCGGCCTTCATCGATAATATTCCCTATGTTGCCACCATGCTGCCGGTGGTAGCTTCTATCGCCAATACTGTGGGCACTGAACCATACCTGTTATATTTTGGGTTGCTTTCAGGGGCTACTTTGGGCGGTAACATCACCCCGATTGGGGCTTCGGCCAATATTGCGGGAATTGGCATCCTGCGCAAGGCTGGCTATAATGTGAGTTTCTTTGAGTTTTTCAAGTATGGCCTGCCATTTACCCTTGCGGCCACTACTGCGGGCTATCTTTTCATCTGGTTTTTCTGGAGATAGTTCATAAAGCTGTTTTGAAGAATGGCTGAACAGATATGTTTCTTAGTGCGAAGTTAGTTGGTGCCTAATAAAAGGAGGAGTATTTGTGCCAAAAATTTATTATGATCATGATGCCGATTTGCTCTTGCTGAAAGATAAAACAATAGCTGTTTTGGGTTACGGCAGCCAGGGGCACGCTCAGGCTCAGAACTTAAAGGACAGCGGGATGGATGTGGTGGTGGGGCTGCGGCAGGGTAGCGCCAGTTGGGCTAAAGCCGAAAAAGCCGGGCTTAAGGTCGCTACAGTTGCCGGGGCCTGTGCTATAGCTCAAATTATACAGGTCTTGCTTCCCGATGAGATGCAAGCCCAGGTTTATCAGGAAGAAATATTGCCCCATCTGTCGGAAGGTAAAACCCTGATGTTTTCCCATGGGTTTAATATTCATTTCAATCAGATCCAGCCGCCTAAAAATATCGATGTCTTTATGGTAGCGCCAAAAAGCCCCGGCCATCTTTTGCGTTGGATGTTTGAAGAGGGGAAAGGGGTGCCTGCGCTGGTGGCTATCCACCAGGACTATTCCGGCAGGGCCAAAGATATAGCGCTGGCCTATGCTAAAGCCATTGGCTCCACCAAAGCAGGCGTATTCGAAACCACCTTTGCGGAAGAAACCGAGACCGACCTGTTCGGAGAGCAGTGTGTGCTGACCGGCGGCCTGGCGGCACTGATCAAGGCGGGTTTTGAAACCCTGGTGGAAGCAGGCTATGCACCGGAAATGGCCTATTTTGAGTGCCTGCATGAGATGAAGCTGATCGTAGACCTGGTCTATGAAGGCGGACTGGATTTCATGCGTTATTCTGTCAGCAATACCTGCGAGTACGGCGACTATACCCGCGGTTCCCGGATTATTACCGAGGAAACCCGGAAGGAAATGAAAAAGATCCTGAAAGAGGTCCAAAACGGCGAGTTTGCCAGGGAGTGGGTCTTGGAAAATAAAGCCAATCGGCCTGTATTTAACGCTCTCCGGAAGCGGGAAAAGGAACACCAGATCGAAGTGGTAGGGGCAGAGCTGCGGGCGATGATGCCGTGGCTGAAACGAGAGCGGGATTAAGGCCGCTCAAATGTCCTTGAGGGTTTTGGTTTATTTAATTGCCAAATATCCAATATTCTTGTGACAGTATCTTTTTTAAGCCAGGTCATCCTGGCTTATTTTAACTGAAAAGCCGTTTTTTGAGCAGGTTTCATTTCTCTGCCGGCCGCTGTTCAGCGGCGTGGGATTTAAGTGCCTGACTAAAGAGGATTAAGGCTTTAAGGGTTGAATTTGAATTCGTTGTGAATAATGTTATAGGAGGCCTGAGATTGAAAGAATTGTTGGCGAACCTGAACCCGGAGCAGGTGGAGGCAGTTAAGCACGTTGATGGGCCTCTGCTGGTGCTGGCAGGTGCTGGTACCGGAAAGACCAGGGTGTTGACGAGCCGGATAGCCCATCTCCTGGCGCTTGGCGTCCGACCTTACCAGATTCTGGCGATTACTTTTACCAATAAGGCTGCCCAGGAAATGAAAGACCGCCTGGCTATGTCAGTTGGTCCCACGGCGCTAGATCTTTGGGTGAGCACTTTTCATGCCGCCTGTGTGCGCATCCTGCGGCGGGAGATTGGAGTGTTGGGCTATCAATCCAACTTTGTTATTTATGATACCTCAGACCAACAGGTGTTGCTGAAAAACTGCTTGAAAGAATTATGTTTCGATGATAAAAAATTCCCCCCCAAGGCAGTAAGCCATGCGATCAGCCAGGCAAAAAACCGGCTCTTAAGCCCAGACCAGTATTCGTCCCATGCCTCAACCTGGTATGAGCAGGAGACAGCCAGGGTTTATCACCTTTATCAGCACAGATTGCGCGGTTTTAACGCCTGTGACTTTGATGACCTGATCATGAAGACGGTGGAACTTTTTACCCGGTATCCTGATGTACTTGCCTATTACCAGGAGAAGTTTAAATATATTTTGGTTGATGAATACCAGGACACCAACCATGCCCAGTACAAATTAGTACAACTTCTGAGCAAGGAACATCACAACCTGTGTGTTGTCGGTGACCCGGATCAGTCAATTTACCGCTGGCGCGGCGCCGATATCCAAAACATACTGGATTTTGAAAGAGACTATCCTGAGGCTGCAGTAATCAGGTTGGAACAAAACTACCGCTCGACCGGCAACATTTTAGCTGCCGCCAACGCAGTTATTGCCTGTAACACTAACCGAAAGCATAAAAACCTTTGGACTGACCAAAATAATGGCCATCCCATTGTTTTTTTTACCGGAGAGAGCGAATGGGCGGAAGCTCGTTTTGTTATTGATGAAATAATGCGCTTTCATCAACAAGAGGGGATAAGCTACCGGAATTTTGCTGTTCTTTACCGGACTCATGCCCAGTCCCGGGTGCTGGAAGAAATGCTGATGCAAAAAGGACTGCCCTACCAGATCCTGGGCGGCTTACGCTTTTATGAGCGAAAAGAGATCAAGGATCTATTGGCTTATCTGCGGGTGCTCCAGAATCCGGCTGACAGTATCAGTCTGCAGCGAATAATCAATGTGCCCCGCCGCGGTATTGGAGAAGCGACCTGGTCCCGGCTAGAAATGGCTGCGATCCAGCAGGGCCTGGCCGTGATCGAAGTTTTGGACCGTCCAGATATTGGAGGAAGAACGGCAAAGGCCTTGGGTTTATTTAAACAGCTGATCGAGGACCTCAGTGAGGCTCGGTCCCGATTAACTGTCACTGAACTAGTAGACAAAGTTCTTTTGGACACCGGCTATTTGCGGGAACTGGAGGCTGAGAACACCCCGGAAGCGTGGGCCAGGCTGGAGAACTTGCAGGAATTCAAATCAGTCACCCGCAATTATGACCAAAACAGCGAAGAAAGGACATTGGAGGGTTTCCTGGCGCAGGTTTCGTTAGTGGCCGATATTGACACCTATGCGGAAGGTGATGCCGTGGTCTTAATGACTCTCCACTCCGCCAAGGGTTTGGAGTATCCGCTGGTTTTTCTTGTCGGGATGGAGGAGGGGATCTTCCCTCACAACCAGGCTCTGCTAGACGAAGCGGAATTGGAAGAAGAACGGCGGTTGTGTTATGTTGGGATGACCCGCGCCCAGCAAAAGCTCTATCTTTCTTGTGCCAGGGAAAGGACCCTGTACGGAAATTTGGTGGCCAATGAGCAATCCAGATTTATTAAGGAGGTGCCGGAAAAACTGCTCCTGGTTGAGGGGAACAGCAGCCGCCTGCATGGAGGCCCCGCTTCCGGTTTTGGACTCCGGCAAGAAGCCTGGCAGCCGAACAAGATCAGAGGTCAGGCGGTAAAAACGGCCGGTGAAAAAGCCCTCAGTTTCAACCTGGGGGACAGAGTAGAGCATTCCAAGTGGGGTGAAGGAGTGGTGGTAAAGGTGCATGGCGAGGGGGCAGACGGGAAAATAACTGTTGCCTTTCCTGACCAGGGTCTCAAAGAACTGCTGATAGGTTACGCTCCTTTAAAAAAGATTTAGAATAATGGAACCATACTACCGATTGGGTGGTGGGATGCATGAAGTGCATTTCAAAGAAACAGCTTGCCAGGGAGCTGAAAGAAAAATTTGGCGGGGAGTTCATACTGGCCGATGAATTGGTAAAGCTAGGATGCAGGCTGTTTGCAAAACCATTTCCGCGCAAGGAATTATACGGCGATGTTCTGCTGGCTTGTGCCGTTAAAGCCCATAAATCCCTTGAAAGTCTTACCGTTCTGGCTAAACGAGGTTTCGGGGAGGATGCCTGTGTAATCACCCGGACAATAATAGAATTAGCTATAAATATACTGTATATTGCCAGGGACCCGCGCCCCCGAACCCAAAGGTATGTTGACTGGGAGCCGATTCGTAAGGAATGGCTGTGGCGGCATATGGAGGCTTACCACCCTCAGGTGAGCAAAAAGTATTATGCTGAAAGAAAGCGGGTGCTAGATCTTTACCGTAAAGTGGCTAAAAACTTCCGGGAAGATAAAAAGAAAGGCAACTGGTCAGGAATTACCCTGGCCGAGATGGCGGCAGAAGTTGAAATGTCCTGGCATGTTCATGTGCTTTATGCCCACCTGTCTAACCTTTCCCACAGCAATGTGGTGGGGGTTAAGCCATATATAAAAGAAGCCTCCGGCGGGCGGCTTGCGGTACTGGTTGGCCCTTCTGCCGACTGGGTAGGGGAGGCCATTCCTGCTGCACTGGAGGCGGTATTGAGGGTTTTTACTTTGGTGAACCAGCACTGGAACGTAAAGCTAGAAGAAGAATTAAGCTCCATTGCCGGGCGGTATGTAGCTTTAAGGGATCACCAGCCCTGATCTTTTAGCCTGGCCGGCGAACAGGCACCTCAGCTTTTACCTCAGTTAAGCCTGCGCCCTGCATCCAGGATGCCAACTCTTCTGCTAACGGGCAATTTTTGAGGCTCTGAAAATGTCATCATATCTTTTTGAAGGAAAAACTGGCAGACTGGCGAAACTAAAGATGCCTATGCAGGCCCTTCTCCGAAAACTCCTTTCAGAGGTGAAGAGGATGAACAAGCAGGTGGGGGAACGAATACAAGAACTTCGCCGGTTGATTGACAGGCATAATTACCTGTATTATCAACAGGATAGCCCAGAAGTCTCAGATTACGAGTACGATGAGTTGATGGCGGAGCTAAGCCGCCTGGAAAGTGAATACCCGGAGTTTTTTGAGCCCAATTCTCCGACCCAAAGGGTGGGAGGGAAACCCCAGGATGCTTTCGGTACAATCAGGCACCGCACACCTCTTTTGAGTCTTGAAAATGCCTTCGGGCAGGCAGACCTTTTGGAATTTGACCGTCGCATACGATCGGCATTAAACGAACCGGTATCCTATGTTGTTGAGCCGAAGATCGATGGATTGTCTGTTGCCATGAGTTACATGGATGGGCAGTTTTCTTCTGCTGCCACCCGTGGCGACGGGGAAACGGGTGAGGACGTAACCCAAAACATTAAAACCGTAGCCGCAGTGCCAATGCATCTAAACGAACCATTGCCGGTACTTGAGGTGCGGGGCGAGGCGTACATGCCTAAGGAAGCCTTCGAGCGGTTAAACAGAGCCCGGGAAGCAAAAGGGGAACCCTTATTTGCCAATCCCAGAAACGCCGCGGCAGGCTCTCTCCGCCAGCTTGATGCAAAGGTCACTGCCCGCCGTTCTTTAAGTGTGATGGCATATGAAGTTTTGTACGTGGAAGGATATGCTGTCACTACTCACTGGGAAGGTTTAGAACTGTTGGACAAAATGGGCTTTCAGGTCGACCCGTACCGGATGTATTGTCAGGACATCCAGCAGGTAATTAACCGCTGCTTGGAATGGAACGGGCAAAGAAATCAGCTGCCTTACGAAATTGATGGAATGGTGGTTAAAGTCAACAGCCTTGAGCAGCAGCAGAAACTGGGCGCTCGCAGCAAGTCTCCCCGGTGGGCAATTGCCTATAAATTCCCTGCAGAGCTGGCAATTGCCGTTTTGCAGAACATTTTTGTGCGGGTGGGAAGGACTGGGGTTTTGACCCCTAACGCTGTGTTTCAGCCGGTAAGGTTGGCTGGGACCACCGTCAGCAGGGCAACCCTGCATAACGAGGATATAATCCGCCAAAAGGACATCCGGATCGGGGATACCGTAGTGATACAGAAAGCTGGAGAGATCATCCCGGAAGTTGTTCAGGTGTTGAAAGAGCGCCGTACAGGGAAAGAGCAGGAATTTGTGATGCCGGACACCTGTCCTGAATGCGGCTCAAGGGTGGAACGCCAGCCGGGAGAAGCTGCCGCCAGATGTACGGGAGGACTGGTCTGTCCTGCTCAGGTACGGGAAGCAATCATCCATTTTGTTTCCCGTGATGCCATGAATATTGAAGGCTTGGGGCCGGCTGTAGTTACTCAGCTTATTGAGGCGGGCCTGGTGCGGGATGTGGCGGACCTGTATACGTTGTCCCAGGATGCTTTAATAAATCTGGAACGGATGGGCTTGCAGTCTTCCCAAAACCTATTAGATGCTGTTGCCAAAAGCAAGGAGAACTCCTTGGCCCAACTTATATTTGCCCTGGGAATCAGGCACGTAGGACAGCGGGCTTCCCGGCTTTTAGCAGATCACTTTGGCTCGATGGATCGGTTGCAAGGCGCAACTTATGAAGAACTCATAGCAGTACCCGAGATCGGGCCGCGGATGACGGAAAGCGTGCTGTCCTTCTTTCGGGAAGATCATAATCAAAAGGTTTTAGCCAGGCTTAAAGCAGCAGGAGTCAAGATGGCCGCGGCTAAAGCTCCGCAAAGAGACCTGCCAATGGCTGGAAAGAAGTTTGTCCTCACAGGGACACTGGAAAGGCTGACCAGATCGGAGGCCCAAAAGTTGATCGAAGACAATGGCGGCCAGGTCGCCGGCAGTGTCAGCAAGACTATTGATTATATTGTGGCAGGGGCCAGCCCCGGGTCCAAGCTGGAAAAAGCCAGAGCCCTTTTGGAAGCAAGCCCGGAACTGCCTTTAAAAATACTGACTGAAGAGGAATTTACCAGGTTGGTAAGGAAATCGAGGGTTGAATAATTTTGCAACGAATAGATATGGAAAATAGTGAGTTAACAGCAATAAGGGAAAAATTAATTGATGAGATAATGCCTGTATGTGATAGGGTGCGCGTAATGTTTATAGAGCAGTACGAAAGCCTCAAGGAAAGGCCGCTTTTTGAGAGAATGTGGGTGCTGCGCGACTTTAATGATTATGCTGGGATGCCAGCCGATGAATGGCTTATTCTATTAAATGATCTTAAAGATATCTGCGATAACCGCAACTTAAAAGCACTGGCAAAAATAAAAATACCTTTACACTGGCTGGTAGATTACATAAAGCATCTCCAGGATCTGGCTAAAGAACATATAAAAGACAAGGATGAGCTGAAAAAAGCCATAACCTATCTAAGTAACTGGCAGCAAAGCACCCAATGTTTAAAAAAATTAATGGACAAAGTTAAGTAGACATTTTACTTGAATGCTGAAGATCAGGGTCAGCAAATCATTGTCAGCTTAGCTTCTTGCCGGTTTTTCGAATGTTAAAGCCCGCCTCGGCAATCATCCGACGCAGGTTTAACATGTGGGCTGCCCCTACAAACACTGCGCACCCGCCTTTCTCCAGGAATGGCAGCATGCGCTTGAGGAAAGTCTCGTCCCGCCGGCAAATGACCATTTCTGTGCGGGAGGGAAATTCCGCCGAGGTACCCAGCATGGCTTCCAGTTCGCCCTGAAGGTAGGACCTTTCATAGTTAATGGTGTAGGAGTTCCACTTGTTGCAATCTCGGAAAAAGTTTACAATGCGTTGGAAAGGGATGCTCTCCAGGGTTTCGATTTGCTCGACAATGGTTTCCATACCGAAAACAACCTTCCCCATATCCCGGGCCAAATGCCACGCCTCCATATCCACGGACTGGTCCCACCCCTTGCGCTTAAGGAAGGCACACCACAGGGAGAAGAAAGCCAGCCAGGGCCGGGTTTCAGATAAATAATAACGCACATCTGGAATATTTTTTTGTTCCAGCCCTGCAAGCCTGGCCCAAATGCCCTGGGGCCCGGCAACCACCTTTTCCAACCGGCGAATCTCTTCTTCGCTCATTGCATCGATCAGCCTGGGGGCACCGGAATTTAGCTTCTGCCCAGCTTCAGTAACCTGCTCCATACTCACTTGATCCAGAGGGCCTTCGAAAATAACAGTGTGTACATGGTTAAATAATTCCCGGAAGGAAGCCTCGAAGCTGTAACGGAAAAAATGGGCCGTGCCGCCAATCCAGGACCGGCAGCCGTTCTTCTCAATTTCCCATAGCATGGTAAAAGGCTTTTCCTCCAGGATGCTATCCAGATACTGCTGTGTGGTCATGGTATTTGTTGGAGGAGCAGAAAGCATCTGCAGCATTTTCTTTGCGCTTAGCGGTTGGTCCTCGTTCCATACAGCCATTTCGTACGGCAGGGAAGGGATGCTGCCCCACTTAGCCTTGAAGCGCCTGATTCCATCGTTGACACCAAGACCAAGGTGCAGGTAGCTTTTTCCCTCGCGCCTGGCGATACAGATCATTTGCTTGAAAAGCAGGTCTGAGGCATAAGGTGTGTAATGAATGCGGGAATGGGCGCCGATAATGTAGCTGAGGAAACCTTTTGGCGCCAAATCTAAAAGCAGACACGCTGCCAGGTGTCCGTCTTCAGTCCAGGCGTTAAGCAGGATCAGGTCGGAATCAGCGGTAAGGACGGTTTCTGTCTTTTCATAAAGTTTGCGTACAATGGGAGGCAAAGGTTCCCGCCCAACAAATTCGGCCCAAAGACGCCGATGGGAAAGGGTAAAAACTTTCCCTTCCTCAACCTGCAAGGAGGAGGCGGCGCGGTTTGCCAGTCGTTCGAGCCGGGAAGGTATTGGAGCATTGGCGGGAAGTGTGTAATACTGGTCCTGCTCCCGGCGGTGGGGATGTAACCGTTCAGGCAAAGAAGGCGAGATGGCGATGCATTCCTTTGCTTTTGTCTGGCCAAGTGCTTCTAAGAGGGCCTGGTCAAATTCCTTTGGGTCATACTTGCCCGAAATAGGGTAGCCAATCGCCATCAGCAAATCTCCGCTTGAAAGGAAAAGATAAGTACCCCTCAAAAAAGGATTTCCGCCTGACATCGCCTGCATGAAAGAGATCGAGTGTTCGGGCACTACAGCCAGATCCGGCAGGGAGTCAAGCTGAATAATATTATTATTTGAATTTCCGCCAATCTTTGGTTCACTTAGCATCTAACCGCCCCCCTTTTAAACATCTGCAACTGCCTCTTCTGAAATAAATTATAGCAATTTTTGCTAATAACGAGCAAGGCCAGTAATTATAGATTATTTAAATTTGATCACAAACTGGGTATATGTATATTAATTGCCTGACAGTAAAATGTTCTTGGTTTGATTTTCGTTATTCCTGAATGTTTTGAAACAAAAAACCTTCTTAAGCGTTTAGCTTAAGAAGGTTTTTGTCAGCGGCAGACTACCAGCTGTTCCGGCTGCGGGGCTGGTAACAGTCCCTGCAGTATACAGGCTTATCGCCAGTAGGCTGGAATGGAACAGTTGTACGTTTTCCGCAGGATGCGCAGGTAGCAGGAAACATTTCCCGCTGCTGGGTGCGTCCAAACCCAGTGCCGCCTCTATTTGAAGAATTGCGCTGCGCTTTTTTGGCAGAGCGGCATTCGGGGCAACGTCCTGGTTCATTGGTAAAGCCCTTTTCCGCATAGAATTCCTGCTCTGAGGCAGTAAAAACGAATTCTTTGCCACAATCCTTGCATCCTAGCACCTTGTCATTTGGCATATTAAAACCTCCTAAGATATTATTGCCCGTTGCAAGGACAAATCAAGATACTTCCTTTGCCAGAGGCAACTGAGGAGGTTTTGAAAATATCCATTCGCATTATCCGAGCTTTAATAAGTATAACCAAAAGTTAACAAAAATACAAGTGGTATAAAACGAGGTTTGCTCTTACAAATAGTGTCTGTTATAATATAACAGTGTCAAATAATGCTAAAAACAGGAGTTGGTAGATGTATGGCACTTGCTCAAAAGGATGTCGAAGGTGTAGCATTTCTTGCTCGCTTGGCCTTGGATGAGGAGGAAATTGCTACCTATACCAAACAGTTAAACAGCATTTTGGGTTACATGGAAAAAATAAATTCCTTAGATACAGTTGGGGTAGAACCTACTGCCCATGTATTGCCTTTAAAAAATGTGTTCCGGGGAGATGTAAACGAACCAGGCCTGTCCCAGGATGAGGCCTTGGCCAATGCCCCGGATCAAGAGAGGGGTCAATTTAGAGTGCCAAGGATTATCTAGGCACTGCAGGTCGAAATCAGGGTTAGAAAGGGGACGGTAAATTGTCTCTGTATTCTTTGCCGCTATATCAATTACATGCCATGCTCATTAAACAGGAAGTCAGTGCCAAGGAGATCACAGAAGCCTTTATCAGCCGGATAGATGAAGTAGAAAGCCATGTCCGGGCATTTATTACCATTACCACTGAAACGGCACTGGCCAAAGCTATGGAGGTAGATCGCCGTTTGGCGGCTGGCGAGGGGATTAGCCCCTTGGCAGGAATCCCGATGGGCTTGAAAGATAACCTTTGTACCAAAGGCATCCTGACTACGTGTGGGTCTA
>Ga0208242_100900_pt1 | contig 10579 bp, 11 predicted proteins | sample SubbioAug_CSW13A_FD_184825 | JGI IMG/M metagenome (GOLD analysis project Ga0208242, IMG submission 184825) | Serpentinite rock and fluid subsurface biosphere microbial communities from McLaughlin Reserve, California, USA - CR12Aug_CSW13A (SPAdes) | ecosystem: Environmental > Terrestrial > Deep... | reverse complement strand
CGGGATCGACGTCTCGAAGCAGCAGCAGACCAGCGACTGGGGCGCGGAAGAGCTGACCGAGGCGCAGAAGGATTACGCCGCATCGGATGTCCTGTATCTGCACAAGCTGAAGGCCGAGCTTGAGGTCAGGCTGCGGCGCGAGGATCGGGTCGAGCTGGCGGAGCGCCTGTTCGCCTTCCTGCCGACGCGGGCCGAGCTGGACCTTCTGGGCTGGGAAGACACGAATGACATCTTCCTCCACTGACTTCCTCGTCACCGGCCGTCGGGTCATCACGCGCGAGGCCGGGGCGCTTTCCACCCTTGCCGAAGCCCTGGGCGACAGCTTCGGGGCTGCCGTTCGCCTGCTGATGGATGCCAAGGGGCGGGTCATCGTTTCGGGGATGGGCAAGTCGGGCCATATCGCCCGAAAGATCGCGGCGACCTTTGCCAGCACGGGGACTCCGGCGCATTTCGTCCACCCGGCCGAGGCCAGCCATGGCGACCTCGGCATGGTGGCCGAGGGCGACGTGCTTCTGATCCTGTCCAACTCGGGCGAAACGCCCGAGCTTGCGGATATCCTGGCCCATGCCAAGCGGTTCGGCATTCCGCTGATCGGGGTGGCGAGCCGTGAGGGGTCCACCCTCATGCGGCAGGCGGATGTGGGCATCCTGCTGCCGCAGGTGCCCGAGGCATGCGAGACCGGGATCGTGCCGACGACCTCCACCACCATGACGCTGGCCTTGGGCGATGCACTGGCCATCGCGCTGATGGAGCATCGCGCCTTCACGCCCGAACATTTCCGCATGTTCCACCCCGGCGGCAAGCTGGGCGCGCGGCTGCTGCGGGTGCGCGACCTGATGCATGACGACCCGCCGCTGGTCGGCCAGGACACTCCGATGGGTGAAACCCTGATCCAGATCAGCCGCCGGGGCTTTGGCGTGGTGGGCGTAACCGACCTTGACGGCGCGCTGGTGGGGATCATCACCGACGGCGACCTGCGGCGCCATCTGGACGGGCTGATGACCCACACAGCGGGCGAGGTGATGACGCCGAACCCGCGCACCATCGCCCTGGATGCCCTGGCCGGAGAGGCCCTGGCCCTGATGAACGACCGCAAGATCACCTGCCTGCTGGTCACCGGCGAGGACCGGGCCCGCGCCATCGGCATCCTGCATGTCCACGACTGTCTGCGGGCCGGGGTGGCCTGAGATGGAGACCGACTGGCATACGCGACTGGTGGGCTGGCTGAAGATCGCCCTGCCCCTTGCGGCGCTGGTGATCCTGTCGACCCTGTTCCTCGTGGCCGACCGGATCGACCCCGATGACGCGCTGCCCTATGCCGAGATCGACGTCGAGGGCCTTGCGCGCGAACCCCGGATGACCGCGCCCAGCTATGCCGGGACGACCAGCGACGGCGCCTCGATCACCCTGTTGGCCGAGGAAGCCCGGCCCGAGGCCGCCGACTCCCCGGCCAAGGCACGCGGCCTTCTGCTGGAGCTTGACACTCCCGACGGCGTCCGGACCGAACTGCGCGCCGCGACGGCAGTGCTGGACGAGCCGGCGCGTCAGCTTGTCCTGTCGGGTGGGGTCAATGTCACCACCTCGACCGGCTATGTGCTGGACACGGCCGAAGTGGCCACCCGGCTGGACCGCTCGGGTCTGGAAAGCCGGGGCGAGGTGCGCGCGACCGGCCCCGCGGGCGAGATCACGGCCGGCAAGATGACGCTGGATCGGGACACCCAGACCTCCGACGATTACGTTCTGGTTTTCACCCAAGGCGTCCGACTGCTATATCAGCCGGGCGGCGCTCGTCCGTGAGGTCCCGAGACATGGCATTTCATCGCGCATTGATCCTGTCGCTGCTCCTGGTGGCTGGCATGGCCCAGGCCCAGCAGGCGACCATCGCCTTCGGCGACATGGAGCAGGACACGACCCAGCCGGTCGAGGTCACGGCCGACCAGCTGTCGGTGAACAACGCCGACGGTACCGCGGTGTTCAGCGGCAATGTCGCCGTGACCCAGGGCGATATGACGCTTTCCGCGGCCGAGGTCCGGGTGACCTATGGCGCGACGCCGGGTCAGATCGACGCGCTTGTCGCCAGCGGTGGGGTGACGATCACCAATCTTGCCGACAAGGCAAGCGCGGCCGAGGCGGTCTATACCATAGACACCGGCGTGGTCGTGATGACCGGGGACGTGCAGCTTGCGCAGGGCAGCTCGACCATGCGGGGCCAGAAGCTGACGATCAATCTGAAGGACGGAACCGGGATCATGGAAGGCCGTGTCACCACGACCTTCGTGCCGGGCGGGAACTGATGGCGAAACCCGACCTGACTGTGACACCGGCCGAAAGCGGGCTGCAAGTCCGCAGCCTGCGCAAAAGCTACAAGAAGCGCCCGGTGATCCGCGACGTCAGCCTTGAGCTGCGCCGGGGCGAGGTCGTGGCACTTCTGGGGCCGAACGGTTCGGGCAAGACGACCTGTTTCTATTCCATCGCCGGGCTGGTGACGCCGGAGGGCGGGCAGGTGCTGATCGACGGCAAGGATGTGACCGCCCTGCCGATGTATCGCCGCGCGCGGCTGGGTATCGGCTATCTGCCGCAGGAAGTCAGCATCTTCCGGGGGCTTTCGGTCGAGGACAACATCCTTGCCGTGCTGGAAATCGCCGAACCCGACCGTCACAAGCGGCGTGAGCGGCTGGAGGAGCTGCTGAGCGAGTTTTCCATCACTCATCTGCGGCGGACCCCCGCCCTCGCGCTGTCGGGCGGCGAGCGGCGGCGGGTGGAAATCGCGCGCTGCCTTGCGGCGGACCCGAAATATCTGCTGCTGGACGAACCTTTCGCAGGCGTCGACCCGATTGCCGTCGGGGAAATCCGGCATCTGGTCCACGATCTGAAAAGCCGGGGGATCGGGGTCCTCATCACCGATCACAACGTCCGCGAAACGCTGGATATCGTCGACCGCGCTTATATCCTGCACGATGGAACCGTGCTGATGAGCGGCACCACGGATGAGGTCGTGCGCGATGAAACCGTGCGCCGGGTCTATCTGGGCGAGAACTTCCGCATCATTTGAACGGACGCACCGACTCGGTTGACAACGGGGGGGATGCTGACGCCAAATGCCTGTAATGCGTGCGTCATTCGCCTCTGTTCGGACCTGTCCTGCCGCAAGTTCTTTCGCCGGCCGTCCTTGCGCGACGCTACGTTCTTTCCATCTCTTGTGTAGGGGATCGGCTGGTCCGGACTGACCCGGACCCAGCCGGAAAGCATGTGAAAGGAGAGGTCATGCGCTATCAGATCAGTGGGAAACAGATCGACGTCGGTGAGGCTCTTCAGACCCATGTGAAGGCCGAACTCGGGGAGGTGGTGGAGAAGTACGCCCAGCGCCCGACCGAATGTGTCGTGGTTTTCTCGCGTTCCGCGCATGAATTCGTCTGCGAGGCGACGATTCATCTGTCCACCGGCCTGACCGCTCAGGCCAAGGGCCACGCGACCGAGATCTATGCGGCCTTCGAATCCTGCCGCGAGAAGATGGACAAGCAGTTGCGGCGCTACAAGCGGCGGATCCGCAACCATCACAACCATCGTTCGGAGCCGGTTGAATTCGGCGGGGCGTCCTCGTATATCCTCGCCGCGTCCGAGGAGAATGAGGATGCGGAGCCGGAAACGCTCCAGCCTGTCGTGATCGCCGAGATGGAGACGAAGATTCCTTCGATCACCGTCGGCGAGGCCGTGATGCAGCTGGAGCTTGCAGGGCAACGCATGCTGGTCTTCCGGAACGAAGGACATGGGGGCGTGAACGTCGTGTATCGTCGGGATGACGGGAACATCGGCTGGATCGACCCGCGCAACAGCAGGTAAGCGCCGACGTGGCGCGGGAACAAAGCCCGACGATGGAACTTTCGAAGCTACTCGTGCCAGCCGCCGTCAAGGTGGTGGGGCAGTTCACCTCGAAGAAGCGGTTGTTCCAGGAGCTGGGCGAGATCGCGGCCCAGGCCTACGGGATGCAGGCTGCGGTGGCCATCGACGGGCTGCAGGAACGCGAGACTCTGGGTCCGACCGGCGTGGGGCATGGCATTGCCCTGCCCCATGCCCGGCTTGAGGATCTGAAGGGGATCGTGGGGGTCTTCGTTCGGCTGGAGAAGCCCCTGGACTATGACAGCGTCGACCGGCAGCCGGTCGACCTGATCTTCGGCCTCTTCGCCCCCAAGGACGGGGGGGTCGACCATCTGAAGGCGCTGGCTCTGGTCAGCCGGACGATGCGGGATCAGGGGGTCGTGGCGAAACTGCGGGCCAACAGCGACCCGGCCAAGCTGTACGCGATCCTGACCGAGGCGAAGGCGCCGCAGGCGGCCTGATCTGTCCACAGTGGACAGATTTCGATCCCGCTTCAAAATCAATGGCTTGGCCGCGGGCGTTAGGGATTTCTTAACCCGCGCCTAGCCGCGCCAGCGGGTGAAGCCAAAGCCGGTGTAGTCGCGTGCGTAAGCCTCGGCCGCGGCGGTTTCCAGGGTTTCGTCCCAGATCATGGCCAGCGCCTGCGCCGCCGGGTCGGGCGGCGGTGGCGGCGGGGCCTTCACGCCGATTTCGGCCGCAAGGAAGGCGAGCGCCTCGGGCAGACGGTCCTCGCGGATCACGAGGTCGAGCGGGTGGAAGCCCGCGAACCCCTGCACCACGGCGCTTTGGCTGGCCCAGTTTGGATCGATGCGGTTGCCGGTCTGGCCCAGAGTCGCAAGGCGGCAGTAGCCAAGGAACACCAGAAACGCCTCACGCTCCGCCTGCGGGTCGGCAAAGGGCTGGCCCGGCTCGGGCAGCCGGGCCTTGTAGGCGCGGATCAGGGTGCGGCGATGGTCGGCGAGCTGGCCCGAGACGATCTTTTCCCTAAAGGCGACATGGGCGCGCAGAAGCGGGTGGCGGACCACGGTAAAGGCGCGGTGGCCGGGGTGGTCGCGCTTCCATTGCCGCAGGCTGCGGTGGTCGAAGCCTTCGGTGAGGGCTCCAAGGCCGGAAAGCCAGTCGCGCACGGCCCTGTCCGGTCCAGAGCGGACGGGGAAGAACAGGAGCGGCGCAGCATTACCCGCGACGACCTGCGGGATCGCGGCGGCGCGGCGCGGTTCGAACACCGGGCTGCGGGCGAGGGCGAAAAGGTCGGCCCGGGCGACGGCGGCGGCCAGGTCCTGCGGGTTTTCCAGCTTGTCTTCCAGCGGCTCGGGATTCTGCTTCTTCAGCGTGTCATCCACGGCCTTGAGCCGCCCCTCGACCCCAAGGAAAGCTGCAAGGCCATTCAGCACCTCGACCGAGGCGAGGTCTTCGTAATCCAGCACGAATGCGGTCTGGCCCGTGGTTTGCAGCGCGTTGAGAATGCGCAGCTGAAAGTCCTGCGTGGCGGCGAGGTGGTCGCGGAAACCGGGCTCGTCGAAGCGGGCCGTCGCGGATTTCAGCCGCTTGGCATCGGTCAGCTTCCACTGGCCGGTCGCCATCGCGATCTGCAGGCTGACATAGCTGTCGACCGGGTTTCGGGTCAGCACGATCTTGGCGCAGGCCGGATCGGCGAGGACGATGTCAAGCACCCGAGGGTCGTGGTCGTGGAAGAAGCGGAAACCGGAGAGACCGGGGGTCTCGGCACGCAGTTTGCGCAGCAGCGGCTTGGGATTGGCCTCGCGCGCCTCGAGCGTGATGCCGAAAAGCTCGGTCACGTCCTTCTTGCCGATGAAATGCGGATTGAACACCTCGCCGTGGCTGAGAACACCGGGCAGCGCGTTCAGATTGGCCTCGAGAAAGTTCGAGCCGGTGCGCATTCCGGCCAGAATGACGAAACTGGTAAAACGGACCATGGGTTCAACTGACCTTCTGGGCGTAATTGTCGAAATCGGACGGGAAATCCCCCATCAGGACTGGGTGCATCCCCTGGTTCCGCAGATCCTGCAGGAAGGCCCCAAAGCCGGAGAGCGGCGCGAGGCCGGGCAGGTCATCGGGGTGATTGTGACCACGCGGGTTGAGATCGTCGAGCAGCTGCAGCAGGGGCTCGGCCGGGTTCTCGACCAGTTCGGCCAGCGACCAGACCCGGACGAGGGCCTGGGTCTCGGGCCGATCGAGGCGGGCGATCAGGTCAGCCTCGATCTTCTGAAGCCGGGCGGCCTCGGCCCGGATCTCGGTGAAGGGGCGGTTCGAGCGCCAGAGCGGGACGGCAAACCCCCCGGTCAGGATGAAAACGCGCGCGTTTGAATCGCCGGCGATGAAACTTGCGATGTCCTGCACGTCCTTGGGGCCGAACTGGAAGCACTGGGTTTCGCCACGCGTGTTCCAGAGCAGGTTGGTGAGGAAGGAGCGCGGATTGTAGTCGCGCAGGGCGGCGGTGTCGGTCAGGCCGCCAGTGAAGATCCTTTGATCCTCGGCGAATTCGGCGCGTTCGGGGGCGAAGAGATGGCCGTGGACCCTTGCCCCGGTGGAACGGACCAGCCAGGGGCGAAAGTCCTGGAACAGCTCGTCAAACCCCTGAAACACGCCATAGGGCGCGGCGGAAGCAATGCCGCCGCGCGCGCGGCTGGGGAAACGGCTTTGGCTGAACAGGCCGGGGCGGCCCTTGACGCGCCTCTCGACCGCCTTGGCGAAGAGGCGGTTGATCTTGACCGGGTTCGGCGCGGGGCGGGTCGGCGCGGGCGGGTCGGTCAGGAAGGTGCGGTACAGCAGGTCAGCCTCGGGCCAGATCTTGCGGGCGACGAAAGCCTCGGACTGGCGGAGGAGGTGGAGATGGTCGTCGTAGAAGACATGCGGGCGGCCCTGAAAGTCGAACTTGCTGAGCGTGAGCGAGCGGCTTTCGACGCGGGGGGAAACCTGGCGGACCAAGGTCTGGAAGTAGCTTTCGTCGGGAATCCAGACGCGGCGGAAATAGCGGTCGTGGCGGGCACGGTTGGGGTGGTTCAGGATTGCAAGGAGCGAGCGGCGGGTCAGACACCACCACTGGCTGCCGAGATGGGGCACCAGACCCTCGGGGATGCGGCGCTGAAAGCCGATGCGGCGTTGCAGGCGGACATAGCCGTCGAAGAGGCTGCGCTGCTTCTTCCACGAGAAGGGGAAGCGGAGGGTGAAACGCTCCCTGTCGAGGCCGCCGACGGTCCAGCCGACATCGGCGGTGGTGACGCTTTCGATGAAATCGGTGTCGGGATGGGCGGCGAGATGGGCCTGAAGCTCGGCCACCGGGCGGATCGGCAGGCAGGCGCCGGAAGCGAGGAGGACGTGGGTGACCTGGGGGAAGGTGTCGAGGAGGAGGGTGGCGGCGAGGTTGGTGGCCTGGACAAGGCTGAAGGTGCCCCATTCGCAGGTGACGCGGGCCGAGAAGCGGACGTTGGGCAGATCGGAGAGGGCGGTGGCAAGGGCGTCGCGGGCGGGGTGGGACACGCGGCGGTCGAGGTGGATGACGACCGGACAGCCGTTCTCTGCCCAGTGCCGCGCGACCTGGGCGGCGCGGTCAAGCGCGGTGTGACACAACATGACGACGCCGAAACTCACGCCCAGCTTCCTTTCGACATCAGTCCGAGAATTTCCAGCTGGCGCCAGTTGATGTACTTCTCGCTGCGGTTGCACCACAGGTCACGCTCGCGGCTGAGCCCCGCCTGATAGGCGCGGTATTCGTGGCTTTCGGCGTAATGCTGGCCGCGGCGCATCTCTTCCTCGGCCTTGGCGGCGAAGGTGTCGAGGAACTTGGCGTGGAGGAGGCAGCCCGAGATCTTTTCGCCACCCGCGTCGTCGTAGGTGAGGTTCAGCCCGCGCGGCAGGAGCATGTGGGTCGAGGAGACATAGGCGTAGGAGCGGTGCCACTTGACCAGCGGGATCTTGTTCAGCGCGGGCGCGCGGTAGGGGTCGTTGGCGAAGAAGAGCCGCGCGCGGGGGCCGCCCTGGATCCAGAGGTTCAAGAGCGGCCAGCTGCGGCTGATCGTGTAATTGCCGCTGTCGAAATACTGGGCGATTTCAAAGGGATTCTGCCCCTCGCGGTAGGGCTGTTCGTGCATCGCGCCCTTGGGATACATGTCGAGCAGCATCGAGGAGAAGGTCCGCGTGCCGGCGCTGTCCAGCCAGTCGGTGAGCGCGCGGAGGGGGCGGGTCTCGCAGAAGGGGTAGACGAGGAATTCGTCCACATCGACGGTCAGGCACCAGTTGCCGCTGCCGTAGCGGCCAAGGAGATGCATGATCCAGTCCATCCCGAAGCGCGATTGCTTGTAGCTGGCCTCGGTCTCCCAGAGGGAGACGTCGGGCTGCTCGGCCAGATACTCCCGGGTGCCGTCGGTCGAGCCGTTGTCGACGACAAGGAAGTGGTCGACGCCGAGATTGCGGTAGTAATCGAGGAAATAGGGCAGGCGGACCCGTTCGTTCCGCATGGTCGAGAACAGCAGGATCGGTTGCCGGCGCAGGCCCTGCATCCGCTGCGTGACCGGCGTCAGCTGCCGCCGCTTGAGAAAGGCGCGCCACAAGAGCCGTTTTCGGCGCAGGCGAAGGCGATAGATCGATGTCAGGCGCATTGCGTCACGCTCAAACCCAGCCCCCGCGCGACATGAGCCCGAGAGCCTCCAGCTGACGCCAGCCGGTGTAGCGGGTCGAGGCGGAGGTATGCAACACCGGGTCGCGGATCAAGTTATCGTAATAGCTGGCATAGTGTGCGCCATTTGCGAAATGCTCGCCCCGCGCCTTTTCCTCGGCCGAGCGCTCGACGATGCCGGGGAGGAATTTGGTGTGGAGGAGGACACCGGAGGTCAGCTCTCCTCCGTCCGTGGCGTAGACCTCATTCAGGCGCGGCGGCAGGAGCGCGTGGGTGGAGTTGACATAGGCGTAACGCCAGTGCCAGCGGACCAGCGGAATCTTGTTCAGCGTCGGCGCCTGACGCGGGGTCGTGGCGAAGAAGGCCCGCGCCCGCGCGCCGCCCTGAATCCAGAGGTTGCGCATCCGGGGCTGGACCTGGACCTGATAGTTCCCGGCGTCGAACCATTGCAGGACCTGCGTCGGGTCCTGCCCCGGCGCGTACTGCGTCTGCGAGACATGGCCCTTGGGATAAAGGTCCACCGTCAGCGCGCCAAGGCTGGGCTGGCCCTGCCTATCCAGCCAGTCGGTCAGCGCGGGCAGGGGGCGGGTCTGCCAATGGGGATAGACCAGGATTTCGTCCGCATCGAGCGTCAGGCACCAATGACCGTGACCGTGGCGCAGCTGAAGCCAGGTCAGCCAGTCCATCCCGAAGCGCGAGGCCTTGTAGCTGGCGCCAGTCTGCCAGAGCGAGACATCAGGCTGGTCGCGCAGAAGCTGGACCGTGCCGTCGGTGCTGGCGTTGTCCACCATCAGGAAGTGACGGACGCCCAGACGGCGGTGATGGTCCAGCACGAAGGGCAGGCGCTGCGCTTCGTTCCTGACGCAGAGAAAGCCAAGGATATCGTTGCGCCGGATCGCGGCGGTGCGGTCGGCGACCGGGCTTAGCTGGCGACGGCGGTGCAGGGCGCGGGCCAGCAGCAGGCGGCGGCGATTGCGCAGGCGATAGGCCTGCCAAAGCGACGAGGGGCTGCGGTCGGGCTCGCGCAGCATGGCGATCGGGAAGGCGTGCGGCAGCGCGGACACGGCAAAAGCCTATTGCGCCGCCTTCTGCATGGCGAGGAGTTCATGCAGGAAGGTCTCAAACTCGGCACCAAGGTCGGGGCGGGACAGGCCGAAGGCGACGGTGGCCTGCAGGAAGCCGCTTTTGGATCCGCAATCGTAACGCTGGCCACGGAACCGCAGGCCGTGGACCCCCTCGGGCGACCCGACCTCATCGGCGATGGCATCGGTAAGCTGGATCTCGCCCCCCGCACCCTGCTTCATCCGGTTGAGATTGATCAGGACCTTGGGCGTAAGGATATAGCGGCCGATCACCGCCAGATTAGACGGCGCCTCCGCGGCCTTCGGCTTTTCAACCATGCCCCTGACCCGGACGATCGAGCCCATGTCCTGTCCGACGTCCAGCACCCCATAGGATGAGATGCGTTCGGGCGCGACCTCCATCGCGGCGACCATGCAGCCGCCGGTTTCGGCATGAGCCTCGACCATCTGTTGCAGGCAGGGCGTTTCGGCGGCGATCACGTCATCGGGCAGAAGGACGGCGAAGGGTTCGTTCCCGACGAGGCGGCGGGCGCACCAGACGGCGTGGCCAAGGCCCATGGCCCGGTTCTGCCGGAGATAGGCGATGGCGCCCGAATCCATGTTGGTGTCCTTGAGGATCTCCAGCAGGTCGGACTTGCCCTTCTTGCGCAGTTCGGATTCCAGCTCGGGCGAGTGGTCGAAGTAATCTTCCAGCGCAGATTTGCCGCGCGCGGTGACGAAGATGAATTCCTTGATCCCTGCGGCGCGGGCTTCGTCGATGGCGTATTGGATCAGGGGCCGGTCGACGAGAGTCATGATCTCTTTCGGGATCGACTTGGTCGCAGGAAGGAAGCGCGTGCCAAGACCCGCGACGGGGAAGACGGCCTTGGTGATCTTCTTGGTCTTCATCGAACTCGTTCCACTGCTGACAGCCAACCGGTCACGGCTGTCGTCACTTGCCGACCGATTCTGACCTTATCCGGGCAGAGGTGCGGCATTCTCAAAT
>Ga0208242_100899_pt1 | contig 10587 bp, 12 predicted proteins | sample SubbioAug_CSW13A_FD_184825 | JGI IMG/M metagenome (GOLD analysis project Ga0208242, IMG submission 184825) | Serpentinite rock and fluid subsurface biosphere microbial communities from McLaughlin Reserve, California, USA - CR12Aug_CSW13A (SPAdes) | ecosystem: Environmental > Terrestrial > Deep... | reverse complement strand
TGACTGGAACCAGTTCAAGTGAGGTTTCTTTGGTGGTGATGGAAATGACATCGCCACTAGAGACTTGTTTAGATTTAAGAACATCGACATCGTTCACTAAAACATACCCTTCAGAAATGAGGGTTTGGGCATACGATCGTGAGCAATCACTGAGAGCCGCAACCACTTTATCTAAGCGCTCCTTATGATATTCACTTCCTAAGACGACTTCAAGTACGTTTGACATGTGTTATTCCCCTTACTTCATGATAGATAAGCGCAATCACACCAAAGGTTAATGCCATGTCAGCCACATTAAAGATGGGAAAATCATACCCAAAAAAGATCATGTCGATGAAATCAACGACATAGCCTAAGAAAACACGATCAATGAAGTTTCCTAATGTCCCAGCCAACATGAGAACCAAACCTAAACGCTCAAATGAAAAACCATCTGTGAGTTTACGATACCAATTTCCCATGAATACCAAAGCAACAATGGTTACTCCAATCAGCATGGGAACTTGATTTTGAAACAAACCCCATGAAGCTCCAAAATTGCGAGCATGAGTGAAAGCCAATAAGTTAGGAATCAAAGGGATTGAACTTGATAAAGGCATGGTTGCGACAACCAGCCATTTAGTGAGTTGATCTAAGCCAATTAAGGTGATAAAAAGCAGTGCATCTATTTTTTTCATGGGTGTATTATACCATGGAACTTCATCTTTGACATCCCAAAGCACACTTGATACACTATGTTCAATGTTTCACACAAAAACCCAAAAAAAGACTTCCTTTCTTCATCTATTAAGCCTAAGTTGGCCGACTTTTTTAGGGTATCTGTTCTTTGGCATGAGTTATGGCTATTTGATGAATCAAAACGGGATACCGTGGTGGGGAACACTCTTGTTTTCACTGTTGGTGTTTGGAGGATCAATTCAGATGATGGCTTTACCTTGGTTGACTCATCCTCTGCCACTCATTCAAATGACACTGATTGCTTTCTTAGTGAATGCTCGTCATCTGTTTTACAGTCTAAAGCGTCGTCGCTTTCCTTTTGAATCCAAGAGCAGTGAAATCTGGTCTAGCTTCACTTTAAGTGATGAAACCTTCACCACCTTAGAAATGAATCCACACCTTGACTCATCATCAATCTTAATCTTATCTACCCTTCACTATTTTTATTGGAGTGGTTCTACACTGCTTGGTCATCTGCTAGGATCACGCCTTAACATTCAACTTCAAGGACTAGAATTCATCTTAACTGCCTTGTTTTTCAGTGCTTTTCTTAATCAAGTGTCGTCATCAAAATCCTCTATTAACGCACTTAGTGGTCTTGTGATCAGTGCTGTGTGCTTCATGATTTTTCCCCTCGTCTATGCCCTAACCTTTTCGTTAATCAGTTTATTAGGATACACCTTCATGGTGATGGTACAAAGATCAACATGAATCAATCTCAATGGATTATTTTCATCATCTTAGTGTTGAGCACTAGTGTTCCTCGCTTACTTCCCATGGTGATGAAAGAAGACACTCTGTATTCAACTCGCCTTCAACGCTTCAATGACATCATGCCAGCCTTACTCTCAGGACTGCTGGTGATGATCGCATTGCCTACTTCCTTCTTTAGTGACATCATTTCACCAGAACTGATGGGGCTTGGTTTCATGATTCTACTTCATTGTTTGTTTAGAAAGAACATGCTCACCATGATGGGTGGAACATTGTTAGTGGTCATTTTAAAGACATGGTGGTAAAAAAAAGGCTTTCGCCTTTTTTATTGATTGAGTGCTAATGTCTTCAAATCTTCTTCACTGAAGTGAGTGACAAAGTGTGTTAAGACATCAATGGTCGCCTTCACGTCTTTGTGATGAACTAAGGCATAATGAGAGTGAATGTAACGACTTGGAATGGACATGGTGATCGCAATGACCCCTGTGCCTGATTTATGAATTTCTCCAGAATCGGTTCCACCCGCTGAAAGCATTTCGTATTGAACATCAATACCCAGTTCTTGTGCAATAGAAGCCACATGTTGAAGTAAGCCACGATGTGCAAAATGAGAAGCATCCGCAATCTCAAGTGTAACCCCATGACCCATCTTAATGCGTTTATCCCCTTTTGGAATATCGGTTGCGATGGTCACATCAAGGGTGATTGCTACATCAGGTTTCACTAAAGCAGCGGCTGTTTTAGCCCCACGAAGTCCTACTTCTTCTTGAACAGTACCTACTCCTACTACAGTAAGATGAGGTTTAACTTCTTTCAGATTTCTCATCACTTGAGCCATGATGAGCGCTCCAATGCGATCATCCCAAGCTTTTGTCGCAAGCATAGAGCCATCCCCTAATGAGAAAAACTCACTGTGAGGTGTAACCATATCCCCATATTGAACACCTGCATCAAGCGCTTCTTGAAGCGATGAAAAACCACAATCTAAGAATAAGTCTCCCACTTCAATCACTTGTTTGCGAACTTCAGGTTTCATCCCATGTGGTGGTTGTGAACCCACAATCCCCATGATTTTCTTGCCTGAAGCAGTGGTGATGACCAATGGTTTTGAAGGTAAGACATGACCCCACCAACCCCCAACTGGATGCAGTTTAATGTAACCTTGATCATCAATGTGTTTGACTAAAAAGCCAACTTCATCAATATGACCCGCAATCATGATGGTTTTTTCACTGTGGCCTTGTTTCTTGAACGCAATGGATCCAAGATGATCATAACTGATCTCATCCACACTGTCTGCGACATATCGTTTTAAGACACGGGAAACTTCTTTTTCATTTCCAGCAATCCCATCAGCTAACGCCACGTCTTGCATCATTTGATAATCTAACGTCTCATTCCAAATATGATGTGCCATGTTTCCTCCTAGTAGTGTTCGTCTTGGCGAACATGATTTTTTTGGTGTTTTTTAAGATACGAATCAAATAACATGTCTGAAGTAAAGCCACAGGCTTTTCCTAGAGTTAAGTACTTCTCATACAATGTAAACAATGATGTTTGCGTTAGTTCATCAATGCATTGTGAACTTGCTTGTATGACTTGAAGTGTGAGCTCCGTTAATGAGGTTTCAGTTTCTGTAACTTCAAAGACGGGTTCCATATTCAAATCGATGCATAGGGAATTAAGAAAGTGCATTCCATCCGCAAATTCTTCCAGTAAGATGAAATGTTCTGAAGCTGGTTTAAGACTCCAATACTTAAAACAACGGGTTTCATTCACAAACTCAGAAAGCTCAACACAAAATGCTAAAAGACGATCACGCTGTGTCAAAGCGCGAGTGGTGTTATGTGTGGAAAAAATTCGATTATCCAATTCACTTTGATAAGGAATATACATCGATGTGTCAAGTTTCATGGGCTTCTTACTCCTCTTCAAATTGTTCAAATTGATGGGTGTACAACTCGTAATAACGACCTTGTTTCGCAATCAGTTCACTGTGTGTTCCCGATTCCACAATCTGTCCTTTAGAAATGACGCAAATCACATCTGCATTGACAATGGTGGACAAGCGATGTGCTACCACCACTGATGTTTTGTCTTTTAATAATGATTTGATGGCTTCTTGTACCATGGATTCATGGTGTGAATCAATGGAAGCAGTGGCTTCATCCAAGATAATCAGGGACGGATTTGCACATAATGCACGAGCAAAGCTTAACAATTGCTTCTCACCCACTGACAGTTTAGCTCCACCTTCAAGTACTGGTGTTTCATAGCCTTGGTCCAGTTTCATGATGAAATCATGAGCATGTACCGCTTTCGCAGCCGCCATGATATCTTCCATGGATGCATCAGGACGACCATAAGCAATGTTACTTGCGATGGTTCCCATGAAAAGATGTGGGGTTTGTAAGACATAGCCTAGGGACGAGCGTAACCATTGAAGCGGTCTATTTTGAATATTGAAACCATCAATGCGAATTTCACCTGATGTCGGTTCATAGAATCGACACAATAAGTTGACAATGGTGGATTTTCCTCCTCCACTTTCCCCAACTAACGCTAAGGTTTGACCAGCTTTAATGTGTAGTGAGAAGTCTTTTAAAACAGGTTCACCTTCAATGTAATGGAAACTGACTTTATCAAAGACAATATCACCATGAAGAGGCTCATAAACTTCTCCATGATTATTGTCAATGATGTCTTCTTTCGCATCCAACAAAGACAATACCCGCTCTGCACTGGCTTGTGCCATTTGCATTTCGGCTAATATTCTAGCAATGTTACGAAGTGGTTCAAAGAAAGCATTCACATATTGAACATACAAGAGCAGCGTTCCTAAGCCTAAGGTTCCAATAAGCACGGCTTGTCCACCCACACTCAGTAATGTTGCACTGGAAATAGAAGCTAAAGCAAAGACAATAGGCATGAATAAGGATGAGAATAATGCCGAGCGAATGGATTTGGTTTTCATATCACTCGCTAACGTTGAAAACTTCTCTTTACGTTGTTTTTCAATGGTGAGAGTTTTAATGCTCTTAATCCCAAAAATCATTTCAGAAAAATCAGCCGTAATCATCGAGTTAATTTTTCTTACTTCACGATAAGCTTTAAGAATTTGCTTTTGAAAGTAGCGAGCAATCACATAAAGAATAGGTACCATGACAAGGACAATGAGTGCTAAATAAGCATTAATGAGCAACATCACCACACTGATCCCCACCATCATCGCTAATCCCCATACCATGTCTAGTAATCCCCAGGACACAATTTCAGATAGACGATTGATGTCTGAGGTTAAGCGAGATAAGATCCAACCTGATGCATGGGTGTCATAATAAGAGAATGAGAGACGTTGCAACTTCTCAAACGCCATTTTCCGCATTGTATAGGCGAAATTCATTTCAATCTTACCTGCTTGTTTAATGAACAAGTACACCATGGTCGTTTGAACCACAATGAGTGTCACATAAAGTAGTGCAAACAAAGGAATGTATTTAATGTAGCGCTGAGCCGTAATGAATTCATCCAGCGCAAAACGATTGAAGAGTGGAAAGATCACATCGCCTAAGGCCAATGTCACCATGAAAGAAAATAAAATAAGCACATCTTTTTTAAATGTCCAAAGAATCGTTAAGATCCGCTTCCATAAGCCTTGGTCTAAGGAAGGAAGCGTGGACGTTTCTAATTCATCCATGGTGGACCTCCTCTTGTAAGTTCACCACATGAGCATAATCTTCACAGGTGTTCAATAAGGACTCGTGTGTTCCTTGTGCAAGGACACGACCATCCTTTAAAAAGATAATTTTATCTGCATGTTTAGCGCTCGCAACACGATGCGTAATGATGAGTGTGGTGAGTGGATAATCTACTTGGTCTAACGCTGAGCGCACATGGGCATCCGTTTTAGCATCTAAAGCAGATAAAGAATCATCGAAAATAATCATTGGGGAGCGTAAAATAAGCGCTCTAGCCATCGCAAGACGTTGTTTCTGACCACCTGATAAGGTTACTCCTTTTTCACCAACCACTGTTTCAAGTTTGGCTTCAAAGTTTTGAATCATGGTGTACAAAGACGTTTGATGAAGAATGTGTTCAATCTCTTCTTCACTGACTTCACGATTGGCCACACATAAGTTATTGCGAATGGTATCTGAAAACAAAGTTGGTTCTTGTAAGACAATGGCGCATTGTGCACGTAAAGATTGTTTAGTAATGGTGTTAAGTGGAATGCCATCCATGGTGATTTCACCTTCACTTGGTTCAACCAATCGAGCCATGAGTGAAACAATCGATGATTTACCACTTCCTGTCGCTCCCATAATGGCAACTGTGGAATGGGCAGGGATAGTAAAACTCACATCATCCAACACTTTCTTATGATCATCAGGATAAATCAGGGAAACATGATTAAACATGACCTCCCCAATAATGGTGTGTTCTACCCCTTGAGTGATGTCTTCAATTTCATAGGTTAAAAGTTGAGCACAACGTGTTAATGCCACATCTACTTTTCCCATGTCAGATAAGATACGTCCAACATTTCTAATTGGCCATAGCACCATGGAAACGTAGGAGACAAACACTGTATATTCACCCACACTGAGTTGACCACGTAAGACATAGTTAACACCCACCACAACGACCATCACAATTTGAAGCAAGATGAAGAAATCAGAGAGTCCCCAATACATGCCTAACTGATGAATCAGTTTATAGGTTAAGTCACGGTAGGTGGAGTTCTTTAATTCAAATTTATGGATCTCATTGCTTTCTTGATGGAAGGCCTTAACCACACGTACTCCTTGAATGTTCTCTTGAATAGTGGTGGTAAGTTCACTTTCGGCTTCATCACTAGCCTTAAATGCTTTTTGCATGCGCTTAAAAAACACAAAAGCAAAGGTGAATATGATGGGCATGACAAGCATGGATAGCCAAGCTAATGTAGGTTGAATTCCTAAAAGAATGAAGAACGCCATGGTAGCCATAAAGATAGCATACATGAGTTCTGAGAGTTGAGAAGCAAGAAAACGACGAAGTGTATCCACATCTGAAGTGACACGTTGAATCATATCCCCTGAGTGATGTGAACTCCACTCTTTATGCGATAGGCTAATAACGTGATTGTATAATCCATTACGAAGGGATTCCACGACTTTTTCAGACAACATCGCATTGAATGCTCCTCGCAAAAACATGAATGTTCCAGATAACAACGTCACAATAATCAACAACAATCCTGCTAACCAAAGGTTATTTCTGAAAGAGTCAACACTGATAAAAACATTAGTGATAAAGATAAAGATGGGATGAGATGGATCATTAAGATTAAGGATTGAATCCACAAAAAAGGAGACATACAATGGAGTTATCAAAGAAAACAAGACAACTAACATTGTAAAGAGCAACAATGCTCCAATCATCCATGCATGCCTTTTAACATGACTTAACAACAGTTTTAATGATGACATAATTTTTAGTCTTTCTACTTCTGAAATCGAAGACGTTGCAATGCCCCTTGCGCTAAACTACCTGTAAGTAGTCCAGTAGGGATTGACAACCAAATGAGGGGGGGCATCCAATAGATCATAAAAATGGAAGAATAAATCACAATAATCATCATGATTTGCCCTATATTATGAAATGCAGCCGCTGCGATGGATAACCCAACTAAAGAAAATTTGTTTGTTTTATACAATAATGCTACAAACGTTGTACTTATCAAAACCCCACTCAAAGAAACCCAAAATCCTGTCCCAAACAAGATGCCTCTTAAAAGTGAGGCAATCAGTACACGGGATAAGTTTACCGCAAACATGGTTTTCACACCAAATAACATGAGTGCGATCAGGCCAAGAATATTGGCTAAACCTAGTTTCACACCAGGGACAGGAATAGGCAAAACAGGTTCAATCAAATGAAAAACAATGCTCATGGCCATGAGCATAGTAATAATCATCATGTTTCTTACATTAGTTTTACGATTCATTTGACCTCAAAATCTGTGTCGCCTTCATTAGGGGCAACGATAACGATTAAAATATGATTCGGTAGACATGTAATAGGAACCATGGACGAACTCACCCAACCTTGAATTGAACACAAGTTATAAGGTGAGGTTTCTCTTTCCACGCGAATTCTTTGATCCTGAACTTCAATGACGACTTCTCCAAGTGTTCCTTGCACAATGTAGGTATCATTGATGGACATATCAATACGTAGAATCTCTTGATCTTTATACGATACAATCGCAATGCGTTGTCCTGAATTCGCGGCATTTATTAGCCAAGAAAGAGAGCCATATAAAAGAGTTGACCCTATAATAAGGATAATAACAAGCCATTGATCGTAACGATTGAGTTTTTTCATAGGGTCCTCCATTCATTGTATTATTATAGCCTATTATGAAGATTGAGAAAAGAAAAAAAGTGGTTCCCCACTCTTTTATAATTTTCCTTGAAGTTCATACTTCTCAAAGGTTTCTTTGTCCGCAATAATCACAAGTAAATCATCATCCTTTAACAGATAATCTGCATCTGGTGATAATGTGATTTTGTTTTGACCATGTTGCTTAACTCCAACAACATTTACGCCATACACCGCACGTAAATTCAAATCTTTAAGGGTATGATTTGCCCATTTTTCAGGAACAAGCAGTTCAGCTACCATGGTGGTCGCATCAAGATCTAAGAATTCTTTCAAATTCTTCGACATGAGTGTCTTCGCTACACGCTCACCCATTTCTTTCTCTGGTCGAACCACATAATCTGCACCAATTTTCTTAAGAATGTTCATGTATGTTTTGTTTTTAGCTTTCGCCACAATGTAAGGAACATTGAGCTCTTTTAAATTCATGATCGCCAATATAGAAGCTTCAAGATTTGTTCCTACCGCAACTACACCTACATCCACATCCGCAACACCCACAGCACGAAGTTGTTCAATGTCAGTAAAATCAGCCACCACAGCACTGGTTGCATACTCTCCTGCTCGATCCACGTTAACGACGTCTTTATCAATAGCGATGACATCATTGTTGTTTTCTGAAAGTGTCTTGGCCACACTTGAGCCAAAGATACCTAAACCTAAGACCGCATATGATTTTTCATTTGATTTATTCTTTGCCATGATTCTCCTATCCGACAATGACTTGTCCTTGTGGGTATTCCACTAAATTAGCTCGTCGCATTACACGATTGGATTTTAAGGTATAAGCCAATGCGACTGGACCAATACGACCGATAAACATTAAGATTATGATAATCCCTTTTGCCCAACCATTCAAGTCAGCTGTAATTCCCATGGATAATCCCACGGTTCCCATGGCACTTACAGCTTCAAACATAATCTTTAAGAAATCACCTTGTTGAACGAGCGTTAATCCCACAATACCTGTAAACAAAATGCTTAAACTTAATACTAGAATGGTGACTGCACGGCGTAGAATATCTCTGGATATGGTCTTCTTGAAGAGCACAAGCGAGTCTTTGTTACGAAGTTCCGTAATAACATACAGAATTACTAATGCAAAGGTAGTGGTTTTAATCCCCCCTGCGGTTCCTCCTGGTGATCCTCCAATGAACATAAAGATCATCATGAGCATCAGTGTTGCAGGACGAAGTGCACCAATGTTCAAAGTGGCAAATCCCGCAGTTCTTAATGTTACCGATTGAAATAAGGATGCTATAAGTTTATCAACCAATGACAATGGTCCTAGTGAAGCAGGATTATTAAACTCAATCAAGAAAATCATAGCCCAACCACTTAAAATTAATGCAACAGTTACAAACAATACAAGTTTTACATGCACTTTGAGTTGAGTATACGTACGTTTAAGCGGCGCATGTTTTAGGATGGATTGGGTAGATTTACGAATATCAAACCAAACACTGAATCCTAAACCACCCATAACAATCAAAAACATAACGGTGAAGTTAACAATAGGATCACTCACAAAACCTTGTAAAGAATTTGCTCCTAAGATATCAAATCCAGCATTGTTGAATGCCGAAATGGAAATAAAGATGGATTTATATAAACCATCGACTCCACCATAAAGAGGTATAAAGCGTAATGCCAATAAAACAACTCCAATGATTTGAAAAACAACGGTATATTTAATGATGAATTTGATGAAGGATGTAATGTCTTCTAAGGTTGTGCGATTAAGTGTTTCCTGCATGACGATCTTTTCTGAAACATTAAGTTTACTTCCAATCGCAATTAACATTAACGCGATGAATGTCATGAGGGATAAGCCGCCTATTTGCATCAGAAAAATAATGATAATTTGCCCAAAAAGTGTGTAAGATTCAGCCACAACAAGTGGAGATAACCCTGTCACACACACAGCTGAAGTCGCAATGAATAGGTTATCCAAATACGATACAGGCATAGCTTGAGCTATAGGCAATGACAACAGCACACTACCAAGCAGAATCACCGTTAAAAAGCCTAGCGCAATTTGCTGAGCTGGGCGTAAAGTGATCGGTTTTGAATCAATAAAGAATTTAGTACTCATAATGGGTTACGTGTGTAGTATACTCCTAATCCTAACTTTTGTCCATTCACCTAGACAATAATTCAAAATGATTAATGTTAAAAAAGAAACCTCATTTGAGGTCTCTTAATCGACATAATGAATGGTATACGTTATGGTTCCTACTTGCGATATGGTGTTAAAAACTGAACATACTTTAGTGGCTAATTCAAATGATTTTTCGGCAGCTACTTTATTGGTTATTCCCTTCACATGGACATCTAAATGAAGTGTTTCAATGGTAGAAGGAATTTCTTCGCGCTTGAAACCACTGGAATGATACGTGACAGATTCAAAACTTAATCGTTTCTTTTCAATCACATCAAGGAAAGTGGAATGCAAACATGAAATGAGAGCACCTTGAAGGAGTTTATAAGGAGAAGCTTGATGAGGTTGCATCCCAATACTGACACTTCCCTCTCTTAATGCAAGTTCTCCATTGAAAGTATGATCAAAGGTGACTGTTGCTTCAATAGGTTGTTTCATTTATTCTCGTATTATCAATATAAGGTCTATACTGATAACTTTCTTTCTAGGCCAATTAATTTATTAGGCATATCTCATGGCCATTTGATATGCTTAATCTAGCACTGTGGATTTGTATCATTTATTTACAG
>Ga0208242_100898_pt1 | contig 10611 bp, 9 predicted proteins | sample SubbioAug_CSW13A_FD_184825 | JGI IMG/M metagenome (GOLD analysis project Ga0208242, IMG submission 184825) | Serpentinite rock and fluid subsurface biosphere microbial communities from McLaughlin Reserve, California, USA - CR12Aug_CSW13A (SPAdes) | ecosystem: Environmental > Terrestrial > Deep... | reverse complement strand
GGCAGCAAGGCCAGGCGACGGGCCTCGCTGTCCGGGCTGGTCTGCCAGTCGCCACGCGCCTGCGCGTCGGCCAGGCCGTTGAGCAGCGCATCGACCGGCGCCCCACCCGCCAGCGACTGGTTACACAGCAGCACCATGTCGCAGCCCGCGTTGAGCGCGGCGATGGCGCCCTCGGTGTGGTTGCCCGCGACGCTGGCGCCTTCCATGCTCAGGTCGTCGCTGAAGATGGCGCCGCTGAAGCCCATCTGTTCACGCAGGATATCTTGCAGCCAGCGGCGCGAGAAGCCGGCTGGCGCGCTGTCGACCTTGGGATAGATCACGTGCGCCGGCATGACGCTGCCCAGCGACAGGTCCAGCCACTCGTACGGCTTGGCGTCGTCGGCCAGAATGGCCTTGAGCGAGCGCTTGTCGACCGGCACGTCCACGTGCGAGTCGGCCGTGACAAAGCCATGGCCGGGAAAGTGCTTGCCGCAATTCGACATGCCGGCCTGCTGCAGGCCCTGCATCACGGCGCGCGCCAGCATGCTGACCACACGCGGGTCGCGGTGAAAGGCGCGGTCGCCGATGACGCCGCTTTCGCCCCAGTCCAGATCCAGCACGGGTGTGAAGGTGAGGTCCACCCCGCAGGCGCGCAGCTCACTGGCCAGCACGTAACCGCAGGCGGTCGCAGCGGCCATGGCCTTGAGCGCACCGGAGCCGACCTCGCCCTTGGCGTCGTGCATCCACATCTCGCCCAGCTTGCGCATGGCGGGCACGTGGGTGAAGCCGTCGGTCTTGAAGCGCTGCACGCGGCCGCCCTCGTGGTCCACGCAGATCAGCAGGTCGTCGCGGACGGACTTGATCTCGGCACACAAGCCGGTGAGCTGGGCACGGTCTTGCCAGTTGCGGGCAAACAGGATGACGCCGCCGGTAAGCGGGTGCTTGAGGCGGCGCCGGTCTGCTGCGTCCAGTGTGAGCCCGGGCACGTCGAGCACGACGGGCGCGTGGGCGTGTGCTCCGGAAGACAGGGACAGGGTGGACCGGGCGATGCGGGAGGCAGACATGCAGGCGACTCAGGGTTGGTGTTCGACCACAACAAAGGCCAACGCGTGGTGGGCCTCGTCGGTGAGGGAAAGATGCGCCCGCCATTGTCGCTGAGCAAACCAGTCGGCCAGCGCGCCATGCAGCTGCAGGCCGGGCCGGCCCAGCGCGTCAGAGACCACTTCGCATGCCTGCCAGCCCATGGGGTGGCGCATGCCCAGCCCGATGGCCTTGGCGAAGGCCTCTTTGGCGGCAAAGCGGGCGGCGAGGTAGCGGTGGGCGCGGGCCGACGAGGCCGTCAGGCGAGACTCGAACTCGGCCCACTCGGAGGGGCCCAGAATGCGCCGGGCAAAGCGCAGGCCATGGCGCCGCAAGGCGGCGTCGATGCGACGCACGTCGCACAGGTCGGTGCCGATGCCTGCGATCATGGGGAGCGAACCGGGCTCAGGCGGCCGCGCCACGCCGGGCGCGGATGGCCTCGGCCTTGAAATCGGCAATGGCCTGCTTGAGGCCCACGAACACGGCGTGACCGATCAGCGCGTGGCCGATGTGCAGCTCGGCCACATCGGGCATGGCGGCCACGAGCGCCGCGCTGCTGACGGGCGCGGGCGTGCCTGAGCCTGCGCCAGCAACCGAACCAGGTGGCACAGCCAGGTCAGAGCCGGCCAGCGAGGCCGCCCCCGACAGCCGGCTGACCGACAGGGCCAGGCCGTGGCCCGCGTGGGTGCGCAAGCCCAGGCTGCGCCCCAGCCGCAGGCCGGCTTCGAGGCGCGCGCATTCGTGTTGCAGCCGGGCGGCGTCGCCGTCCCACCAGGCGTGGGCCAGCGGCCCGGTGTGCAGCTCGATGCAGGGCGCGCCCGCGCGGGCGGCCGCTTCAATTTGTGCGGGGTCGGCGCCAATGAACAGCGAGACCCGCGAACCGGCCTCTGCCAGGCGGGTGCACGCGTCCTGCACGCGGCCGAACTGGCCGACCACATCGAGCCCGCCTTCGGTGGTCACTTCCTGGCGCCGCTCGGGCACCAGGCACACATGCTCTGGGGCCGTGCGGGCGATGATGTCGAGCATCTCGTCGGTCACGGCCGCCTCGAAGTTCAGCGGCACACCGATGGCGGCCTTCAGGCGGGCGACATCCTCGTCGCGGATGTGGCGGCGGTCTTCGCGCAGGTGAAAGGTGATGATGTCGGCGCCGCCTTCCACCGCCCACTGCGCAGCCACCACCGGGTCGGGGAAGGCGCCGCCACGCGCGTTGCGCAAGGTGGCCACGTGGTCGATGTTGACACCCAGCAGGGGCGCGTCGTGCGCCGTCATCTGCGCGGCAGGCAATACGGAGAACGTCATGGTTGTTGCAGCTCCATCATCAGCTGACGGGTGCGAAGCGTGTGGGAACCGAGATGATAGTGAATCAGCTGGCGGCAAACCGCCTTGAGCTCGCTTTGCACGGGCAGACACGCGCCCATCAACGTGGTCAGCAACTGCGATGACGCACCGCCCCGCGTGCCGTGCAGCAAGGCCAGACCCGCCTCGATTGCCAGCAGGTGCTGCCCGGCCAGCGGCGCGGGGCCCTGCCCTGGCTCGCTCAGCCCGCGCAGGGGCTGCACCCCGAGGTCGGGCGTGAGCTCGTAAGCCACATCCGGCTCCAGCGGCCGGCTGTCGAGGGTCTGCATCGCCAGATCCGGCAGGTAGCCGACCTGGCGCAGCAAGACCAGCTCGAAGGCGCGCAAGGCCGCGTGCAGCAGCGACGGATCGGCCATGGCGACCAGCGTCTGGGCGTAGGCGTCGAACAAGGCCTGTTGCGGCTCGTGGCGCACCAGCAGGCGCATCAGCAGTTCGTTGAGGTAGAAGCCCGGCAGCAAGGCTTGTCCGCCTGGCCAGGCCGGCCCGCCCGCCCATTCGGCATGGCGCAGCAAGGCCACCTCGGCCTCTTCTCCGCGCTTGCCGCCGAAGGCCACGTCGATGCGCTGAAACGGCATCAGCACCGGCCGCAGCTGCGAATACGGTCGCTTGGCTCCCTTGGCCGCCGCCACCACCCTGCCCTGCTCACGCGTGAACAGGTCGAGGATGAGGCTCGACTCGCTCCAGTCGTGGCTGTGCAGCACGTAGGCTGCCGTCAGCTTGGGCGCAGCGCGGGCCATCTCGGCGCGATCAGCTCACTCGTAGCCGTAGGTGCGCAGGCGGGTCTCGTCGTCGGCCCAGCCCGAACGGACCTTCACCCAGATCTCAAGAAAGACCTTGACGCCCAGCAGGCGTTCGAGCTCGGTGCGGGCCTCGGTGCCGATGCGCTTGAGCCGGTCGCCCTTGTCGCCGATGACCATGCCCTTGTGCTGGTCACGCTCCACGATGATGGTGGCGGCGATGCGCGTCAGGCCCTTGGCGCGCGGCTTGTCGGGCGGCGGCGGCTCTTCGGTGTAGGTGTCGATCACCACGGTCGAGGTGTAGGGCAGCTCGTCGCCGGTGAGGCGAAACAGCTTCTCGCGGATGATTTCGCTGGCCATGAAGCGGTCGGTGCGGTCGGTCAGCGCCTCGGGGTCGTACCACCAGCCCTGCTCGGGCAGGTAGGGCCGCACGATGCCCAGCAGGCGCTGCGTGTCGGCCTCTTTCTGGGCCGACAAGGGCACGAACTCAGCAAACGGGTGGTGCGCCTGCAGGCTCTGCAGCCAGGGGAAGAGGTCTTCGCGGCGGTGCACCATGTCCAGCTTGTTGGCCACCAGGATCACCGGCTTGTCCTTGGGCAGCAGGGCCACGACCTTGGCGTCATCCGGGCCGTAGCGGCCGGCTTCGACCAGGTAGAGCACCACGTCCACATCCGACAGCGTCGACTGCACGGTCTTGTTAAGGTTGCGGTTCAGCGCCGCAGTGCCTCGCACGGTGTGTCGGGTCTGGAAGCCGGGCGTGTCGACGAACACGAACTGTGTGTCGCCCGCCGTGTGGATGCCGGTGATGCGGTGGCGGGTGGTCTGCGCCTTGCGCGAGGTGATCGACACCTTCTGGCCCACCATCGCGTTCATCAGGGTCGACTTGCCCACATTGGGGCGGCCGACGATGGCGATCAGGCCGCAGCGCTGCGCCTCGACCGGCACGGCCTGGGCACCGCCCGTCTGGCGGGCCATCGACAGGTTGGCCAGCATGCTGTCGAGATCGGGGTTGGCTTGCGCCGGGCTGGCCGGGGCCGCCTCGTCGGGCGAGGCGTCGTGGGGTTGCTTGGGCATGCGGGCTTTCTCAAAAGAACTGGACGAGGCCGCTGCGCGGCCGGACGGCGGGCCTCACTCGGGGCCGGTGCGGGGCGTGCGGGCCTTGCGCACGACCACCACGGGCCGGGCGCCGCGGGTGCGCTCCGCCGGCAGGGCCATCAGATCGGACAAGGCCTGGGCAGCTGCGGCCTGCTCGGCTGCACGCCGGGACAGGCCTTCGCCGCTGGCCGAAACAGCCAGATCGGCCACCTCGCAGACGACCACGAACACCTGTTCATGCGCCTTGCCGCGGGTGGCATCGATCCGGTAGACAGGTACCGGCAGCTTGCGCCCTTGAAGCCACTCCTGCAAGGCCGTCTTGGCGTCCTTGGTCCACACGTCCAGCGTGGACGCGTCGACCAAAGGCGCAAACAGGCGATCGGCCACCTCGCGCGCGCGGTCAAAACCGGCGTCAAGGTAGATGGCGCCCAGCACCGCCTCAAGGGCATCGGCCAGGATGGACGGGCGCTGCGCGCCGCCGCCCCGTGCCTCGCCTTCGCTCAGGCGCAGCAGCCCCGGCAGGCCCAGTTGCACGGCGAGTCGGTGAAGCATGTCCTGGCGGACCAGGTGGGCGCGGATGCGGGTGAGGTCGCCCTCGTCGCTGCGGTCGAAACGGCCGTACAGCAAGCCCGAGATGCACAGCCCGAGCACCGCATCGCCCAGAAACTCCAGGCGCTCGTAGTGGTCGGAGCCAAAGCTCTTGTGCGTCAGGGCCCGCGTGAGCAGGGCCGGCTGGGCGAACACATGGCCCAGGCGCTGCTGCAGCGCCTGCAACTCGAGGGTCAACGCGATTCGCCTTTGAACTTGAGCAACAGGTAGACCGGGTCGACCAGCTTGATCTCACGGTCGTAGGCAAAGCGCACGACGATGCGGTCGTTCTCTTTGGCAATGTCGAGATCCTGACCCGTGATGGACTCCACCCCGTACTGGACCTGGCGGTCGCGCTCGAACGCGGCCCGGATCTCGGGCACCGTGCTGCCACCGGTCTTCGCCACGTTGTTGACCATCGACACGACGGTGCGGTACTCGGTGACAGCCGGTACCAGCTTCATCACCAGAAGCGCCGTCCCGCCGATCAGGATCGCCCAGAAAAGCAGGCCCAGCAGGGTCACGCCCCGCTGCACGCCACGCTTGTTCAGCCCATCACGAATACCCATGTTCATGCCGTCTCTCCCACGGATCAATGAAAAAAGCCGATGCGCTTGAAGTCGCCGAAGTTCATCCAGATCATGAAGGCCTTGCCGACGATGTGATCGTCGGGCACAAAGCCCCAGAAGCGGGAATCCAGCGAGTTGTCGCGGTTGTCGCCCAGCACGAAGTAATGCCCGGGCGGCACCTTGCAGGTGACGCCTTCCCCGCTGTAGCGGCAGGCGTCTTTGTGAGGGAAGTTCTCGACCGCGTGCGGCGGCACAAAGGGCGGCCGGTCGGCGTCGACCAGGATGCGGTGGGCCACGTCGCCCACCTTTTCTTCATACTGCGGCAGGTAGCGCAGGGCATCTTGCTCGTAGAAGGGCTGCAGGGCCTGTTGCGGGGCCGGCACGCCATTCACCGTCAGCTGCTTGTTGATGTAGGCCACCTCGTCGCCCGGCAAGGCCACCACGCGCTTGATGTAATCCATGCTCGGGTTGACCGGGAAGCGGAAGACCATCACGTCGCCACGTTGCGGCTCCTTGTTGTCGATGACCTTCTTGTTGATCACCGGCAGCCGGATGCCATAGTGGTACTTGTTGACCAGGATGAGGTCGCCCACCAGCAGCGTCGGGATCATCGAACCCGACGGAATCTTGAAAGGCTCGAACAGAAACGAGCGCATCAGGAAGACGGCGCAAATGACCGGAAACAGCCCCGCCGTCCAGTCCAGCCACCACGGCTGGGCGAGGATGCGCTCGCGCGCCTGGCGGACGTCGCCGTCCACCTGCGTGATGCCCTTGGCGGCCAGTTGCGCGCGCCGCGCGTGGTCTTCCTGCTCAAGCCGTGCGGCAGCGGCCTCGCGGCCAGGCCGGAACATGAACCGCTCTGCCAGCCAGTAAACCAGTGTCACCAGCGTCAGGACAAACAGCACGAGCGAGAAATTGCCCTGCCATTGCCCGACATACCAGCCCCCCAGGTACACGGCCAAAGCCGCGTACAACAGTCCCGTGATCAGACTCATTGATGTTGTTCCAGGTCAGTCGTCCACCTGCAAGATCGCGAGGAAGGCTTCTTGCGGCACCTCAACGCTGCCGATCTGCTTCATCCGCTTCTTGCCGGCCTTCTGCTTTTCCAGCAGCTTGCGTTTGCGGCTGATGTCGCCGCCGTAGCATTTTGCCAGCACGTTCTTGCGCAGGGCCTTGATGTTCTCCCGCGCGATGATGTTGCCGCCAATGGCCGCCTGGATGGCCACGTCGTACATCTGGCGCGGAATGTGTTCGCGCATCTTGGCGGCCACACCGCGGCCACGGAAGGCGCTTTGCGCACGGTGCACGATGATGCTCAAGGCATCGACGCGATCACCGTTGATCAGGATGTCCACCTTGACCACGTCAGAGGCGCGGTACTCCTTGAACTCGTAGTCCATCGACGCGTAACCGCGCGACACCGACTTGAGCTTGTCGAAGAAGTCCAGCACGATCTCGGCCAGCGGCATCTCGTAGGTCAGCATGACCTGGCGGCCGTGGTAGGCCATGTTCAGCTGCACGCCACGCTTCTGGTTGGCCAGCGTCATGACCGGGCCCACGTAATCCTGTGGCATGTACAGGTGCACGGTGACGATGGGCTCGCGGATCTCGTTGATGCGCGCCACCTCGGGCATCTTCGAGGGATTCTCCACCTCGATGACATCGCCACCATTGAGCTCGACCTCATAGACCACGCTGGGCGCGGTCGTGATCAGGTCCTGATCGAACTCGCGCTCAAGGCGCTCTTGCACGATCTCCATGTGCAGCAGGCCCAGAAAGCCGCAGCGGAAGCCGAAGCCCAGCGCCTGCGACACCTCGGGCTCATAACGCAGCGAACTGTCGTTGAGCTTGAGCTTCTCAAGCGCGTCGCGCAGCTGCTCGTACTCGCTGGCCTCGGTCGGGTAGAGACCGGCGAACACCTGCGGCTGAATCTCTTTGAAGCCCGGCAGCGCCTCGGTTGCCGGGCCCGCGTTGTTGGGCAGCTTTTTCTCGATGGTGACGGTGTCGCCCACCTTGGCTGCGGCCAGCTCCTTGATGCCGGCGATGATGAAGCCCACCTCGCCCGCCCGCAAGGCGTCGCGCGGCGTCGATTTGGGCGTGAACACGCCCAGGTGCTCGGCCGGGTAGACGGTGTTGGTGGCCATCATGCGGATGCGCTCGCCCTTGCGGAGCATCCCGTCGACCACGCGCACCAGCATCACCACACCGACGTAGTTGTCGAACCAGGCGTCGATGATCATCGCGCGCAGCGGGCCATCGGGATTGCCCTGCGGCGGCGGCATGCGCTTGACCACGGCCTCGAGGATCTCGTCAATACCCATGCCGGTCTTGGCCGAGCACGGGATGCCGTCGGTGGCATCGATGCCGATGACGTCTTCGATTTCTTCCTTGGCGCGCTCTGGATCGGCCTGCGGCAGGTCCATCTTGTTGAGCACGGGGACGACTTCCACGCCCAGATCGAGCGCGGTGTAGCAGTTGGCCACCGTCTGCGCTTCGACGCCCTGGCTGGCATCCACCACCAGCAGCGCGCCTTCGCAGGCCGACAGCGAACGGCTGACCTCGTACGAGAAGTCGACGTGCCCGGGGGTGTCGATCAGGTTGAGGTTGTAGACCTGGCCATCCTGGGCCTTGTATTCGAGCGAGGCCGTCTGAGCCTTGATGGTGATGCCGCGCTCTTTCTCGATGTCCATCGAGTCCAGCACCTGGGCCCCCATCTCGCGATCGCTCAGGCCACCACAACGCTGGATGATGCGATCGGCCAGGGTGGATTTCCCATGGTCGATGTGCGCAATGATCGAAAAATTACGGATGTGGTTCATAAAAAAAAGGCACGTCCAAGAATGTGACGCGCCTTCCAACAAAAACGTATGGCAACTGCTTGTTGGTCCTTCATTGTACAGAAAAGGACCGGCGCACAAGCCGTCAGAACGCGATGAACACAGGGCAAGACGCCGATTCAGTCCTATTTATCCACAACTTATCCACAGGCTTGTGTGAATAAGTCAGGCCCGACTGGGGCACCCTTTCCGCTCACGCGACGGCCCCGGATTGTAGCCACAATCGGCGCCCCATCCCGCAGTTATCAACAGCACCGCCGGGGGGCCTCGCGCCTTGCCGCCACCGCGTTGCAGCACCCCCGCAAAAAACCCCGACGGCTACTCGGGTAAGCCCGGGGTGCCGAGGGCTCAGCGTGCCGGCCGGATCACCACGTACTGGGCCCACTCGCCGCGGCGCACCAGCAGGCTCACAGGCCGGTTGCGGTCGATCTTGGCCAGCGCGGCCTCCATCTGCTTGACCCCGGTCACCTGGACGTTGCCGACGGCCAGAATCACGTCACCTTGACGCAAGCCCGCACGCGCTGCCGGCCCGTCAACCGCCTCGATGACCACACCGCCTGCCTGACGCAGCTCGCGGCGCTGCTCGGCAGTAAGTTCGTTGACGGTCAGCCCGAACGCTGTCAAGGCGGTGCCCGGACGCGGCTCTGCAGGTGCCGCGGTACGCGGGCGCGGCGCCTCAAGCTCGGCCACGGTGAGGGTGACATCGCGGTAGTTGCCACGGCGCAGCACCTGGGCCGTGACGCGGCTGCCTGGGCGGGTGGCCGCCACCATGCGCGACAGGTCGGACGGGCCGTCAATCACCTGCCCATTGAAGCGCGTAACAATGTCGCCCGCCTCGATGCCGGCTTTCTCAGCCGGGGTGCCGGCCTCCACGCCCTGGATCAGCGCGCCGGTGGGGCGGCCCAGCCCGAGGGATTCGGCCACTTCCTTGCTGACCGGCCCGATCGAGACACCGATGCGGCCCCGCGTGACGCGGCCGTCTGCACGAAGCTGATCGGCCACGCGCATGGCGTCGTCGATGGGAATGGACAGCGAAATGCCCATGAACCCGCCCGAGCGGCTGAGGATCTGGGAGTTGATGCCCACCACCTCGCCCCGCATGTTGATGAGCGGGCCACCCGAGTTGCCCGGGTTCACTGCCACGTCGGTCTGGATGAAGCGGATCTCTTCGCCGGTGTCGCGGGCCTTGGCGCTCACGATGCCCGCCGTCACGGTGTTGTCCAAGCCGAACGGGGTGCCGATGGCCATGACCCACTCGCCCACCTTCAGCCGGCTGACGTCGCCGATGGTGACCGCAGGCAGACGGGCTGCCTCGATCTTGACCACGGCCACATCGGTCCGCTTGTCGACGCCGACGACACGGGCCTTGTACTCGCGCTTGTCGGTGAGGCTGACGTAGACCTCGTCGGCACCCTCGATCACGTGCGCGTTGGTCATCACGAAGCCATCGGGCGTGAGGATGAAGCCCGAGCCCAGGCCGCGGGGGCGCTCTTCACCCGGCTCGGTGCCCGGGGGGCCGTTGCGGCGCGGGCCGGGCGTGGGCGCAGGCCCCGGCATCGGCATGCCGAAGAAGCGGCGGAAGAACTCGCGCATTTGCGCGTCCATCTCTTCGTTGCCCGTGCCGCCCACGCCGCCGGCGCTGACGCGCTGCGTGGTGCGGATGCTCACGACAGAGGGGCCGACTCGGTCGACGAGTTCGGTGAAGTCTGGCAGGCCTCTGACGACCACCTGCTGAGGCACCGACCCGGCCGCGTTTTGCTGAGCCTGCGACGCGTGGGGAAACAGGCTGGAGCTGAGCACCAGGCCGACGGATGCAACAACCGCACCCACCACCAGCGTACGACGCACCAGGCTGGCTGTCGACGCCCGACTCTTGAACAAAGCTGTCATGGATTCAAACCTCTGAACTTCAAACCACCGGCGGTGGTCATGGTGTCAACGTTCGAGCCGGATGTTAAGACGACAAGGTGCGCTGCCATGCTGCGGCGTTGTAAAAACCCGTGAACCCATGCAAAGAAGGGGTGACGGCCGTCACCCCTCCGCTGCCGCTTTCACAGTCGCGGCCACTGCCCGCACACGGGCCGCCGTCAACACATGCGGCGCCCAGGCAGCATCAACCTGTCAACGCATGCGCCAGACCAGCTCCGACACCGGGGCGCCGCGCTCGGAAAACGATGCTTCGGCGGGATGTGCAGCCGGCACCACCAGGCCCACCGGCATGGCTTCGGGCTGCGACGTGGCCGCATGGCGGACGCCGGCAAAGGTCTGCTGGGCGTTGCCGTGGCCGCTGCTGACGCCGTAAGGCGCCCAGGCGTTTGCAGAAGCCGGGGCCGCACCCAACATGAGGCCCGACGCGCTCAGCACCGCAGC
>Ga0208242_100897_pt1 | contig 10656 bp, 11 predicted proteins | sample SubbioAug_CSW13A_FD_184825 | JGI IMG/M metagenome (GOLD analysis project Ga0208242, IMG submission 184825) | Serpentinite rock and fluid subsurface biosphere microbial communities from McLaughlin Reserve, California, USA - CR12Aug_CSW13A (SPAdes) | ecosystem: Environmental > Terrestrial > Deep... | reverse complement strand
GGCCGTCAGGGCCTCCATCTCCACGCCGGTCTGGCCGGTGGTGCGCACCCGCGCAGTGACCGACAGGCCGCCTTCGCCCGGGGCCACGCGGACCTCGACCTTGGATAGGGCCAGGGGATGACAGAGCGGGATGAGCTCGCTGGTGCGCTTGGCGGCCATGATGCCGGCGATTTCGGCGGTGGCCCGCACATCGCCCTTCTTGGCGTCGCCGGACAGGGCGAGCGCCAGGGTCGCAGGCGTCATCCGCACGAAGCCTTCGGCCACGGCTTCGCGGGTCGTGATCGCCTTGCCGGAGACATCGACCATATGGGCGCGGCCGGTCTCGTCGATATGGGTCAGGCCGCTCATCGCTCCATCAGCCGGGGCATGAGGTCGACCATGTTGCAGGGGCCGTGGCGGCTATCGAGCTGGGCGGAAATCACTTTGTCCCAACCGTCCTTCACCGCCCCGTTGGAGCCGGGCAGGCAGAAGACGAAGACACCGCTCATGATGCCGGCGGTGGCGCGGCTCTGTAGGGTGGAGAGGCCCACCGTCTGGTAGCTGACCATGTGGAAGACGACCGAGAAGCCGTCCAGGGTCTTGTCGAACAGGGGTTGCAGGGCTTCGGGCGTCACGTCCCGGCCGGTGATGCCGGTGCCGCCGGTGGTGATCACCGCGTCCACCTCGCCCGACGCCACCCAGGCCTTCACCTGGCCGCGGATCGCCTCGACCTCGTCGCGGACGATGGTCCTCCCCGCCAGGACATGGCCCGCGCCAGTGATCCGGTCAGCCAGGACCTGGCCAGAGGTGTCGGTGGTCTCATCGCGGGTGTCGGAGACGCTGAGGACGGCGATGCGGACCGGGACCAGGGTCTTGGCCTCATCGATCTTGCCGCCGGGGGCGAAGGCAGGCGCGTTCATGATCGGCTCCTCTGTGCGTCTAGGGCTCGCAGGGCGTCTAGGCCCAGCGGGCGATGTCCTCGTGGTCCTGGGCGCGCGGTTCGATCCAGCGGGCGCCGTCGGGGCCATGCTCCTTCTTCCAGAAGGGGGCGCGGCTCTTCAGATAGTCCATCAGATAGTCGCAGGCCTCAAAGGCCGCCCGGCGGTGGGCGGCGGCCGTCGCCACGAAGACGATGGGCTCGCCCGGCGCGATCTGGCCGATCCGATGGACGATCATCAGGTCCTGCAGATCAAACCGCGTTCGGGCCGTCTCGGCGATGGCGCCGATCTGGGCCTCGGTGAAGCCGGGATAGGCCTCCAGCTCCAAAATCTTCGTCTCGCCGCCCTCGGCCCGGGCGAGACCCGTGAAGCTCGCCACCGCGCCGGTCTCGGCCCGCCCGCGGCAGAAGCCCGACAGCAGCGGGCCGGGATCAAAGCCCTGGTCGGTGAGGCTGATCATCATGGCCTAGCCCCCGCTCATGGGCGGCAGGAAGGCGACTTCAGAGCGGGGCGACAGGGCCGCGTCATCGCGCACCAGCACCTGGTCCAGCGCCACCTGGACGCCGGGCGCGGCCAGGGCCTCGCCCAGGGCGGCGTCGTCAGCGGTCAACAGGGCGCGCAGGTCCGAGAGGCGGGCGGGCGAGGGATCCAGGATCTTTTCCCGCCAGCCGGCGATGTCGCTCAGGCGACCAAACAGCAGGACCCGGGTCACCGCCTCAGCCCCCTGTGGTGGACATGTGGCGGGCCAGCGCCGGCGCCGCCGATCGCTCGATCCGGAAGTCGTGACCCTTGGGCTTGCCGTCCACCGCCAGGCGGATGGCTTCGACCAGGCTCGTATCATCGGCGCCGGCCCGCATGACGCCCCGCAAGTCGCTGGCGTCCTCCTGGCCGAGGCACGTGTGCAGGGTGCCGGTGCAGGTCAGCCGCACCCGGTTGCAGCCCTCGCAGAAATTGTGGGTCATGGGCGTGATGAAGCCCAGCCGCCCGCCCGTCTCGGCGATGCGCACATAGCGGGCCGGGCCGCCGGTGGAGAGGGGGATGTCCTCCAGGGTCCAGAAGCTCTCCAGCTCCTGGCGGACCTTGGTCAGCGACAGGAACTGGTCGGTGCGGTCTTCGTCGATTTCGCCGAGCGGCATGGTCTCGATCAGGGTGGCGTCCATGCCCTCGCCATGGGCCCAGGCGATCAGGTCCGGCAGCTCGGCGGCGTTGTCCTGGGCCAGGGCCACGGCGTTGATCTTGACGGCGATGCCGGCGGCTTGCGCGGCCTTGATCCCGGCCAGCACCTTGGCCACGTCGCCGCCGCGGGTCAGACGGCGGAACAGGTCGGGCTTGCGGGTGTCGATGGAGACATTGACGCGGCGCACGCCGGCGCCGGCCAGGGGCCCGGCGAATTCCGCCAGACGGGTGCCGTTGGTGGTCAGGGTCAGCTCGTCCAGCGCCCCGGACTTCAGATGTCGCGACAGGCCTTCGATCAGGCCCATGACCCCCTTGCGCACCAGGGGCTCGCCGCCGGTGATGCGCAGCTTGCGCACGCCGAGCGCGATGAAGGCCGAGCTGACCCGGTCCAGCTCCTCGAGGGTCAGCAGGTCCTTCTTGGGCAGGAAGACCATGTGCTCGGCCATGCAATAGACGCAGCGCAGATCGCATCGATCGGTGACCGAGACCCGCAGATAGGTCACCGTCCGGCCGAAGCCGTCGATCAGCGGTGCGGCCGTCGTGGACGGCGCTTGCGAAGGTGAGGCGTCGTAGGGCGTCATGGCGTTAGCGCAACATAGGCGAGGGCAGGCGATGACGACAGGGGCCGCGCGCAAAGAGGCGAGTTGGAGCGCCATCATCCTGGCGGCCGGCGCCGGCCGCCGGTTCGGCGGCCGCAAGTTGCTGGCGCCCTTCGAGGGCGGTCCGCTGATCGAGGGTGCGCTCGGGGCAGCCTTCGCGAGCCCCGCCTCGACGATCATCCTGGTGACCGGATCTGACGCCGATGAAGTCGCCAAGGTCTCGTGGGCCTTTGCAGAAGGACGGGGCGAGGGCGCCCGCCTGCGGATCGTCCACGCCGCAGATCACGCCGAGGGCATGGGCGCGTCCCTTCGGGCCGGGGCTGAAGCGCTTCCCGCGGATACGGCCGGGACCTTCGTCCTTCTGGGCGACATGCCGAAGGTTCCGGCAGCCCTGCTTCCGCGCCTTGTGGAGGCTGTGAAGGCGGGTGCGGCTGCGGCGGCCCCGATCTGCGAAGGCCGCCGGGGCCATCCGGTGCTGTTCGGGCCCGAACTCCTCGGTCACCTCCGTAAGGCCGCCGGCGACGAAGGCGCGCGCACAGCCCTGGCGGGCCTCGGCTCCCGCCTGGCCCACATCGAGACCGACGACGACGGCGTCCTGTTCGACGTCGACCGACCCGAGGATCTCGAGAGGAGAGGCTGATCCTGAAGCGTTAGATCATCGACTAAAAAGAACTCTCATACGGGCGGCCAACATCCGGAGGGGCGGGATAGCCACAGATTGTGCACCAATGATCGGTGGCCGCTTGAATAGCCTGGTCAAAGATGACCTCGCTGCCATCCGTCATCACAAGGATAAGCTCACGAATGGGGTAAGTATTAATGGGTATCGGCATGCTTGCATAATGCACCACCCGGGGCTTGGCTTGGTCCACAATAGGTGTCCGTCCTAATCCGCAGTGCTTTGATGCATCAGCTATGTCACGCAAGTAAGCCAACTCCGGACAAGCCTGAATTTGAGCGTTGCGCCACGCGCCGAAGGACGGGTCGTGTGTATCAACGCCTGGATTCTGTGAGTGCCAGACCCATTCGGCAATGTGCCAGAGATCCCTCGCGGCTTGCATTGCGAACCGTTGCTCGCCAGTGGTTCTATAATCCACGACATTGGGAAGGACCTGCTGGTTCCAATAGTCGAGGGGCGACGGAAGGCCGATATCTACATATTTTACAGTACGGTTTGACATTCGCTCGCCCCACTACCCCCAATCACCTATTCTATAGAGCTGGATAGTCAGCGACCCAGGCGGGATCGAGCGTCTATCTGTCTCCCGCCTAAACCTTCACGAACGGCTGGGCGGTGATCGCCTCGCCGGTCAGGGCCAGCAGCGCATTGGCCACGGCCGGGCCGATCACGGGTGTGCCGGGTTCGCCGACGCCGGTGGGGTGGGTCCCGGCCGGCTGGGCGACGATATAGGTCTCGACCCTGGGGGCCTCGTTGTGGCGCAGCACCCGGTAGGTGTCGAAATTGGTCTGGTCGACCCGGCCTTCGGTCAGGGTCACCTGGCCATAGAGGGCGGCCGAGAGGCCGTAGCAGGTGCCCCCCTCCATCTGGGCGGCGATCTGGTCGGGCGAGATGGCTGTGCCGCAGTCGATGGCGGTGACCACGCGACCGACCCTGGGCTCGCCATTCTCCATCTTCACCTCGGCCACCTGGGCCACGACTGAGCCGAAGCTCTCGTGCACCGCCACGCCGCGGGTCCAGCCCTCAGGCGCGGGCTCGCCCCAGCCGGCCTTTTCGGCGGCCAGGTCGAGGACGGCCAGATGCCGCTTGGCGCCGGCCTTCTCATAGAGGGCCCGGCGATAGGCCACCGAATCCTGGCCGGCCCGGCGGGCCAGCTGCTCGATGGTGTGCTCCATCACATAGGCCGTGTGGGTCGCGCCCACCGAACGCCACCAGAGCACCGGCACGCCCGCGTCGGGGGTGAGCAGCTGGGCGTCCACATGCGGGGTGGCTTTCAGATAGGGGGAGCCCTTGGCGCCTTCCACCGCGGTCTCGTCGACGCCGCCGCCGCCGAAGGGGGCGCCCTTCATGATCGACTGGGTGACGATTCGATGGGTCCAGGTGTTGGGATAGCCGTCTGTATCGGTGGTGACCCGCACCCGGTGGTGGACCAGGGGGCGGTAATAGCCCGCCGCCATGTCGTCTTCCCGGGTCCAGACCAGTTTCACCGGCCGGTTTCCGCCCACCTTGCGGGCGATCTGGACGCATTCGACCACGAAATCGGACTGGAAGTTGGCCCGCCGGCCAAAGGAGCCCCCGGCCGGCAGGGTTTCGATCTCGATGGCGCCGGGCAGGTTGGCGACCACCTTGGCCACGTTCAGCTGGTCCAGGGTCGGCCCCTGGGAGGCGAAGGTGAGCCTGGCCTTGTTGCCGTCCACCTGGGCCACGCAGTTCATCGGCTCCATGGTGGCGTGGGCGAGGTAGGGGAAGTCATAGGCGACCTCGAGGGCCTGACCGCCGGCCTGCGCCGCCACATCCCCCTTTGTTTCGAAGCCCTGCCATTCCTCGCCTCTGGCCAGCGTCGCTGAACCCGCCGCCAGATCGCGGAAGCGCTCGGCGATGGCGGCGGAGCTGCGGGTCTCGGCCTTGGCCTCGTCCCAGTTGACGGTCAGCGCGTCGCGGCCCTGCTTGGCGGCCCAGGTTGTTTCAGCCACCACGGCCACGCCGGTGGGGATTTCATAGACCTCGACGACACCGGGCACCGCCTTGGCCGCCGTGGCGTCAAAGCTCGCCACCTTGGCGCCGAAGCGCGGCGGGTGGGCGACCATGGCCACCAGCAGATTCTCGGCCTGGACATCCATGGTGAAACGGGTCTGGCCGGTGCTCTTGGCCAGGCTGTCCTTGCGCCGAACCCGGTCGGTGCCGATCAGGGTGAACTGGGCCGGGTCCTTCAGCGTCGGCTCAGCCGGCGGGGTCACATTCGCTGCGTCGGCCAGCAGCGCGGCGAAGTCGGCGGACTGGCCCGAGGCGGCGTGGGTGAGGACGCTGTCCTTGACCGTGACCTCACCGGCCGGAACGTTCCAGCGATTGGCGGCGGCCTGGACGAACATGGCCCGGGCCGCGGCGCCGGCCTTGCGCAGCTGGTCCCAGCTATTGTTGATCGCCGTCGATCCGCCGGTTAGCTGGGCGCCGAGGCCGCCATTGGCATAGAGCTTGGCGTTGGCCGGCGCGTGCTCCCAGGCGACCTTGCTCCAGTCGGCGTCCAGCTCCTCGGCGACGATGGCCGCCAGGCCCGCATGGGTGCCCTGGCCGAACTCGATATGCTTGCAGACCAGGGTGACCGCCCCGTCCGGGGCGATCTTGACGAAGGCGCCGAAGGGGCCGGTCTCGCCCTCGGCGCCGGCCGCCAGCAGGTCGGTGGGGGAACAGCCGACCATCAGGGCGCCGCCCACGGCGGTGGCGGTGATGATTAGCTGGCGGCGCGACAGGCCCTCGCCTGCGGAGGCGGCGCGGCGGGAAAAGGGTGCGTTCATGGCTCTCATCCCGTCCGGTCAGGCGTCAGTCTGGGGCGAGGCGTCGGCCGGGGCCTGGCCTGACGCCACCTTGATCGCCGCGTGGATGCGCTGATAGGCGCCGCACCGACAGATATTGCCGGCCATGGCGCCGTCGATCTCTTCGTCGGTCGGCTTGGGCGACTGCTCCAGCAGGGCGGCGGCCGACATGATCTGGCCCGACTGGCAGTAGCCGCACTGGGGCACGTCCAGCGCCACCCAGGCCTGCTGCAGGGGGTGGTCACCCCCCAGGCCCTCAATGGTGGTGATCTTCGCGCTTCCCAGCGCCGAGATCGGCGTCAGGCAGGAACGGATCGGGGCGCCGTCGGCCAGGACGGTGCAGGCGCCGCACTGGGCGATCCCGCAGCCATACTTGGTTCCAGTCAGGCCCAGTTCATCCCGCAGCACCCACAACAGGGGCGTATCGGCGGCCGCCTCCACCGTAAGCGGCTTTCCATTCACATCGAGGGTGATGGCCATGACGATCCTTAGGCGTTGCAGAGCTTGAGCATGATCTTAACGCCGCTCAGGTGGCAAGGTAAGCCCCGACCTCGCCGGCCGACCGCAGGCTTGATGCGCCCGTGATCTAACTGCGCTACCTAATTTTCCGACGCCGTGATCGGCCCCGTTTCTGGAGACCCTCATGACCCCATCGGTCCGCGCCACCACCCTCCGCCTCCCGGTCCTGCTGGCGGGCCTCATCCTGGCCGCGGCGCCGGGGCTGGCCCAGGCGCAGGCGGCCTCGTCGACGGGCGCCCGTCTGTTCAATCTTCAGTGCAAGACCTGCCACGGGGACAAGAGCACCCCGGCCGGCCCCACCCTGACGGGCGTCGCCGGCGCCCCCATCGCCGGGCGCAAGGACTACACCTATTCCGCGGGCCTGAAGGCCAAGGGCGGGACCTGGACCGACGCGGCCCTGGACGCCTATCTGGCGAAGCCGATGGTGTTCGCGCCGGGCACGCGCATGATGGTCGCCGTTCCGGACGCCAATAATCGCGCGGCCATCGTGGCCTATATGAAGACGCTCAAATGACTTCGCTCCTCTGGCCTGGCCTGCCGCTGCGGCTGACGCTGGTGGCCGCCGCTGCGGCGTCCCTGGCCGCCTGCTCCACCGTCGGCCCCGCGGCTCCGCCGAGCAGCTTCTCGACGCCCCTGCGCGCCGCCCCCGCGCCGGAGGACGCCACCGACGCGCCGATGACCTATGCCTGCCGTGAGGGGAAGCGGTTCGTCGCCGCCTACGCCCTGTCGGGGGAACATGCGGTGGTTCAGGCCGGCGGACGCTCCTACCGCCTGCCGCACGCCCCCTCGGGCTCAGGGGCGCGCTTTTCCGCCGGCGGGGTCGAACTGACGACCAAGGGTGTCGAGGCGAGCCTGGACGGCGCCGCCGGGGCGCCCTATCGCGGCTGCGTCACCGGCTGAAGGAGCAGGATCTTGGACGCCTTTCCCGCCTTTTTCCCCCTGGCCGGCGCCAAGATCGTGATCGCCGGGTCCGGCGAGGGCGCCGAGGCCAAGGCCCGCCTGTTCGACGGCTCGCCGGCCCGCCTGGTGCGGGTGGAGGACGCCCAGGCCTATCTGCCGGCCACCTATGCCGGCGCGAGCCTGGTCTTCATCGCCAGCGCCGATGATCTGTTCGTCCAGGCCGCGGTGACCGCCGCCCGGGCCGCCCGGGTCCCGGTCAATGTGGTCGACCGCCCCCCGCTCTGCGACTTCACCACGCCCGCCGTGATCGACCGGGGCGAGGTGGTGGCTGCGGTCGGCACTGGCGGCGCCTCGCCCATGCTGGCCACCCTTTTGCGCAACACCATCGAGACCCGCATCCCTGAGGGGACCGGGCGCATCGCCGCCCTGTTCCGCAGGATGCAGGACGAGGTGCGCGAAGCCCTACCCGAACTGCCCAGGCGCCGCGCCTTTCTGCGCCAGGCGCTCGAAGGCCCGGCGGCGGACGCGGCCATGGCGGGCAATATGGAGGCCGCCGAGGCCCTGCTGCGCAAGGCGCTGTCCGAAGACGCGCCACAGCCGGGCCGCCTGCAGTTCGTGGCCGGACGGGGACCGGCCGACCTGATCACCCTGCGGGCCAGCCGCGCCCTGGCCAGCGCCGATGTGCTGGTCATCCCGCCCGACGCCGATCCTGAGATCGTCGGCATGGCCCGCCGCGACGCCGAGCGGGTGGCCGTGGAGGCCGCGACGCCAGACCACCTGATCGACCTGGCGCGCCAGGGTCTGAAGGTGGTGAGCCTGATCACCGTCATGCCCCAGGCCGAAGCCCTGCGCGCCTATGCCGACTCCGGTCTCGCGGTCGAGGTGATGCTGGCCGCGCCCCAGATCTAAACAAGCTGGCCTAATCCAGGGGTTTGCCCTTGGTCTCCGGCAGGAACAGGCAGACCACCACGCTGATGGCGGTGAAGATCACCGGGTACCAGAGGCCTGAATAGATGTTGCCCGTCGCCGTCACGATGGCGAAGGCGCTGAACGGCACGAAGCCGCCCACCCAGCCGGTGCCGATGTGATAGGGCAGCGACATGGCCGTGTAGCGCACCCGTGTGGGGAACAGCTCCACCAGGGTCGCGGCCATGGGGCCGTAGAGGGCCGTGGCCGCCACCACGAAGATCATCAGGATGCCGAACACCGCCGCCAGGTTGGTCCGCGCCGGGTCGGCCTGTGGCGGATAGCCGGCAGCCGCCAGGGCCGCGCGGATCTCGCCGTCCACCTGGGCGCGGGCCGTCTTCAGGTCGTCGGGGGCGAGCTGGCTCCCATCGATGGAGGAGACGACCGTTTCGCCCACCCGCACCTGGGCCAGCGTCCCGGCCGGCGCGGCGAGGTTGTCATAGGAGACGCCTGCATTGGCCAGGGACGTCTTGGCGATGTCGCAGGCCGAGACGAACTGCGCCCGGCCCACGGGATCGAACTGCAGGGCGCAGTCGGCCGGATCGGCGACCACCACCACAGGGGTGGCGGCCTGGGCCTCGGCCAGGGCGGGGTTGGCCGCCAGGGTCATGGCCTTGAAGGCGGGGAAGAAGGCGACGAGGGCCAGCGTCATGCCAAACCACATCACCCACTTGCGTCCGACCCGGTCCGACAGCCAGGCAAAAAAGACATAGAGCGGCGCGCTGGCGAGCGTGGCGCAGATCATCAGGGTGTTCACCGTGGTCGGCGCCACCTTCAGGAACCGCTCCAGGAAGATCTGGGTGTAGAAGAAGGCGGTGTACCAGACCGCGCCCTGGGCGCTCATGAAGGCGAACAGGGCCAGAAGCACGAGCTTCAGATTGCCCCATTGACCGAAGGCCTCGGCGAACGGGGCCTTGGCCTCTTCGCCCGCGGCCTTGAGCCGCTCGAAGCTGGGGCTCTCGGCCAGTTTCAGACGCATGAAGATCGAGATGGCCAGAAGGCCCGCCGACACCAGGAAGGGCAGGCGCCAGCCCCAGTCGACAAACGCCTCCTCGCCGACGATGCGGCGGGTGACCAGGATCACCACCAGGGCGCCGATCAGGCCGAACGCGGCCGAAGTCTGGATCCAGCCGGTATATTCCCCGCGCCGGTGGTCCGGCGCATGCTCGGCCACATAGATGGCCGCGCCGCCATACTCCCCGCCCAGCGCCAGGCCCTGGAGAATGCGCAGGACGATCAGCAGGGCCGGCCCGATCAGACCCGCCTGCTCGTAGGTGGGCAGGAAGCCGATGGCGAGCGTCGCCCCGCCCATCAGGGTGACGGTGATCAGGAAGGCGGCCTTGCGTCCAACCCGGTCGCCCATGCGCCCGAAGATCAGCGCCCCCAGGGGGCGGAAGGCGAAGCCGGCGCCGAACAGGGCCAGGGCCGCGACCAGGCCTGCAGTCTCATTGAGCCCCGCGAAGAAGTTTCGCGAGATGACCGTCGCCAGGGTCCCGAAGATGAAGAAGTCGTACCACTCAAACGCGGTGCCGGCGGATGAAGCCACCACCACGGTGCGCATGGACGGCGCCTTGGCGCCCTCATTGGCCTGAGCGTCTGCGGCGTCCTGCGCCATGAGCGTCCCCCCGAACTGCAATTTTCAGCAGGAGTAACACCGGTCGGCGATGGGGCGGAAGGCGCGACCTTGCGGAACCCTCGGCGGGGAACTGCCGCGCCTGCGCCGTTACCCAAGGCTGGACGCTCAACAGGGCGTTCAGCCACGAAGAACCCCGATATAGTTTTTGGCATTTCGGGGCGCGCCGAGGGGGAATTTCCCTGATCGATCAGGGGATTTCCCGCGAACCTGCCCCCTGGCCGCACGAAAGCGGGGCGGGGGTGTCGCAAAAAGTCGAAAAAGGCTGATTGACACCTTCGGGGGTGGCGACTAGATACGCCGCTCCTCGCCGCCGACGGATTGGTTGGCGGGGCTGGCGGAAGCCGGTTTGGTCTTTGACATTGTTGAATTGGAAAGAGAAACGCAGGCGGCGGTGTTCTGGCGATGGTTCTTCGGAACTGTCTGGACGCTGACGAACTCTGCGGTCTCTTGAAGA
>Ga0208242_100893_pt1 | contig 10671 bp, 12 predicted proteins | sample SubbioAug_CSW13A_FD_184825 | JGI IMG/M metagenome (GOLD analysis project Ga0208242, IMG submission 184825) | Serpentinite rock and fluid subsurface biosphere microbial communities from McLaughlin Reserve, California, USA - CR12Aug_CSW13A (SPAdes) | ecosystem: Environmental > Terrestrial > Deep... | reverse complement strand
CAAGGGCCTGGATCACGGCCACGGCCCACAGCGCCAGCACGCCCGCGCGCGCAGCGTGTCGCTCCCGGTCGATCCCGCCAGCCGGCCACCCCCCCATGGCCGCCAGCCACACCCCCCAGCCGAACACGGCAAGGGCCTGGTTGTAGAACGTCACAGAGGGCGGCTCGTGGACAGCCAGCAGCGTGGGCGCCAGCACCGCCAGGGCGGCCAGCGGCCACCACATCGGCGGGGCATGCAAAGTCAGGGTGTCGGCGCGGGTCGGGCTCATGCTGCTATTGTCTCCGCCGTGCAAGCCCCCACGCCCCCAGCCGCTCCCGTCCCCGCTCTGCTTGTGCGCGAGCGCCTGCTGCTGTGGAGCCTGGCCGCCGTGAACTTCACGCACATCGTGGATTTCATGATCATGATGCCCCTGGGGCCCGAGCTCACGCGCTTGTTCGGCATCACCGACACGCAGTTCGGCCTGCTGGTGTCGTCTTACTCGCTGGCAGCTGGCGCCGCCGGGCTGTTGGTCTCCATGGTCATCGACCGATTCGAGCGCAAGCGCGCCCTGCTGATCCTGTACGCGGGCTTTGCCCTCGCCACCCTCGCTTGCGGGCTGGCGCCCAGCTACGACACCCTGCTCGCCGCCCGCGTCGCGGCAGGCATGTTTGGCGGCATGCTGGGCGCCCTCGTGCAGACCATCGTGGGCGACGCCGTGCCATACGAGCGGCGCGGTCAGGCCATGGGCGTGGTGATGTCTGCGTTTTCGCTGTCCACCGTCGCCGGGGTGCCGTTTTCGCTGTGGCTGTCCAGTCATCTGGGCTGGCACGCCCCGTTCTTTGCCATCGCGGCGCTGTCTGCGGTGATCTGGGTGGGGGCGTGGCGCACCGTGCCCACGCTGGCCGGCCACCTGGCTGGCGTCTCCGTCCAGCCGGCTTTTACCCAGCTCAAGCGCGTTGTGCTGGTGCGCAACCACTGGCGGGCGTTCGGGTTGTCGGCGCTGATGGTCACGGGCAGCTTCGCCATCATTCCCTACATCACCATCTACACCACGACCAATGTCGGCCTCACTGCCGAGCGCGTGCCGCTCATCTACCTGGTCGGCGGCGTGGCCACCTTCTTCTCGGCCCGGCTGTGGGGCTGGCTGACCGACCGCTGGGGCAAGGTGCAGGTCTTCCGCCTGGTCAGCGTGCTGGCCTTGCTGCCCATGCTGGCACTCACCCACCTGCCGGCGGTGTCTTTGCCCGTGCTGCTCGTGGTCACCACGGCCTTTTTCATGTTTGTGTCCGGGCGCATGGTGCCAGGCATGGCGCTGCTGACCGTGGCCTCCGAGCCGCGCCTGCGCGGCTCTTTCATCAGTGTCAACAACGCCTTGCAATCGGCCGCCATGGGGGTGGCCGCGTGGCTGGGCGGCGTGTTCATCACCCGCTCGCCCGACGGACTGGTTCAAGGCTACGAACGGGCCGGCTGGTTGGCGCTTGTCACCACCGTCGTCATGGTCTGGTGGGTGGGTCACCTTCGGGTGCACACCGTGCAGCGCGAGCTTGAATCGGCTGTCGATCGCCCTGCTTGAACGGCCGTTTGACGCAAGACAAACGGCTTCGGCGTTTCTTCACGAATCGCGACAACCCGATGCAAAAACCGGCCAGACGGGCTTGCCAGTTCGGCGCGACAGGCGCAAACTGGTTTTCCGGTTGACGGGTCGATGACAGCAGCTCGGTGGGGTGCACAGATGCACCAGCAAACCGTGTGCCCACATGTGTCTTGTTGTCCCTCGCGCCGCCGGCCGGAGTCTTCAACGCTTCTGCGCTCGAAAGGAGGCAGCATGAATTTGACGATCAGTGGCCACCATCTGGAAGTGACACCCGCGCTGCGTGAGTACGTTCTCACGAAGCTCGACCGGGTCACCCGGCACTTCGACCAAGTCGTGGACATCTCCGTCCTGCTCACCGTTGAAAAGCAAAAGGAAAAGGATCGCCGACAGAAGGCTGAAGTGAACCTGCATGTGAAGGGCAAGGACATCTTTGTCGAGACCGCTCACGAAGACCTTTACGCCGCCGTGGACCAGCTGGTAGACAAACTTGACCGTCAGGTCTGTCGCCACAAGAGCAAGGTCCAGGACCACCACCACGCCGCACTCAAGCGGCAGGATGCGTTCCTGGACACCGCGTCCTGAGAGACGCCACGCTGACGCGGCAAGCCTCTACAGCGTGCTTGGTGCCATCTGCGTCCGGGTCGCCCGCCACGGGTAGACACCAAGTTAACGGCCCTTCGGGGCCGTTTTTCATGAAATGTGCCCAGGCCTGGGGCATAGAGTGAAGCCATCCGCCCGACCGAGGGGCACCATGGCGCCAGATGTGGGCAATATGTCGCTTGCTGCGGTGCAGCATCAGGTGCAGAATCCCGCAAATGGATGCCAGCACGGCGCCCCCCGGGCCACGGGCTGTCTCTATAATCCGCCCCTTCATCCGACCCCGGGAGCGGGAACAAGGCCAGTCCGTTACCCCCGCTTGAATCACGATGAACCGTCTCTCAGCCATCCTCCCCGTCAGCCAGGTGCTGGTGGACGTGGACGCAAGCAGTAAGAAGCGCGTCTTCGAGCACGCAGGGTTGCTGTTTGAAAACCAGCACGCCATCGCGCGTGCCACGGTCACCGACAACCTGTTCGCTCGTGAGCGATTGGGCTCCACCGGCCTCGGCCACGGCGTGGCCATTCCGCATGGCCGGATCAAGGGGCTGAAGAACCCGCTCGCCGCCGTGGTGCGACTGGGCCAGCCCATCCCGTTCGATGCGCCCGACGACGAGCCGGTCAGCCTGCTGATCTTCCTGCTCGTGCCCGAGGCGGCCACCCAGCGTCACCTTGAGATCCTCTCCGAGATCGCCGAGTTGCTGTCAGACCGCGATCTGCGCGAGCGCCTGAAAACCGAGCAGGAAGCCGTCGCCGTGCACCACCTGATCGAAACCTGGCAGCCTTTGCGCTCTGTGGCCTGACGCCGTGAGCCTCAAGGACCTCGCCATCATCAGCGCCGAGGCGCTGTTCGAAGCCAACCGCACCGCCCTGCGCTGGGAATGGGTGGCAGGTCATGCCAACCCCGAGCGCCACTTTGACGAGGCGGCCGTGCAGTCGGCCCAGTCGGCGGCCGATCTGGTCGGTTACCTGAACTACATCCACCCTTACCGGGTGCAGATTGTGGGCAAGCGCGAGGCGGCCTATTTCGGCTGCTCGTCACCCGAAGACCAGGAGCGCCGCATCCAGCGCATCGTCACGCTCGATCCGCCCATGGTCGTGGTGGCCGATGGCCAGGCGCCGTCTGAGAAGCTGATGGCCATGTGTGGCCGCGCCGGCATCCCGCTGTTCGTCACCAAAGAGCCCGCCGGCCACGTCATCGACGTCCTGCGCAGCTACCTCACACAGCACTTTGCCGAGCGCATCACGCGCCATGGCGTGTTCATGGACATCCTGGGCCTGGGCGTGCTGCTCACCGGCGAATCAGGGTTGGGCAAGAGCGAACTCGGCCTGGAGCTGATTTCGCGCGGCCACGGGCTGGTGGCCGACGATGCGGTCGATCTGTACCGCGTCTCGCGCACCGCCATCGAGGGCCGCTGCCCCGAGTTGTTGCAGAACCTGCTTGAGGTGCGCGGCATCGGCCTGCTCGACATCAAGGCCATCTTTGGTGAGACGGCCGTGCGCCGCAAGATGCGCCTCAAGCTCATCGTGCACCTGGTGCGCAAAGAGACGATGGAGCGCGAGTTCGAGCGCCTGCCCTACGAGCCGCTGTTCGAAGACGTGATGGACGTGCCCATCCGCAAGGTGGTGATCGCGGTGGACGCCGGCCGCAACCTGGCCGTGCTGGTCGAGGCTGCTGTGCGCAACACCGTGCTGCAACTGCGTGGCATCGACACCTACAAAGAGTTCATCGAGCGCCACCAGCGCGCCATGGAGCGCGGCGGCATGTGAGCCTGGGCGCCGCCTCGTGGCAGCGCCGCAGCATCAGCCGTGGTGGTGGCCGTGGTGGCGAGACATGCCGCCCTGGCCGAGCCGGGCCTGGCACTCGGGCCGGTTGCACACCACATACAGCGACAGCGCATGGTCGTGCAGCTTGTAGCCGCGCTCTTCGGCGATCTGTTGCTGGCGGCGTTCGATCTCGGCGTCGTAGAACTCTTCCACCCGGCCGCAGCTCACGCACACGAGGTGGTCATGGTGCTTGCCCTCGTTGAGCTCGAACACGGCCTTGCCGGCCTCGAAGTGGTTGCGCGACAGCAGGCCGGCCTGTTCGAACTGCATCAGCACCCGGTAGACCGTGGCCAGCCCGATGTCCGAGCCGTCTTTGAGCAGCACCTTGTAGACGTCTTCGGCCGTCATGTGGCGCTGCGCGGCCTGCTGGAAGACCTCAAGGATCTTGATGCGGGGCAGGGTGGCCTTCAGGCCGCTGCTCTTGAGTTCTTCTGCTTGGGTCATGGCGGTCTCCGAACGTACAGGCAGCCCGCTGCGGCCACCGCTAGAATGCCCAATGATATCGGTTTGCCGAAATCCTGACGACGCGTCGGCCCTTGTCCTGGGCAGACCCTGAACCCCTTGCTGTGACGCCACCATGCTGATCCCGACCCGCCGTGCCTGGGCATTCGTGCTCCCCGCCCTCCTGCTGACCGGCTGCAGCGCCCCGCAAACGGCCTTGCGCAACCCGGAAACGCTCTTCGGGCTGCTCACGCCGTACCGCATCGACGTGGTTCAGGGCAATGTGGTCACCCAGGAGGTGCTGGCCCAGATCCAGCCCGGCCTGGGGCGCATGCAGGTGCGCGAGGTCCTCGGCACCCCGCTGCTGGCCGATCCTTTTCACGCCGACCGGTGGGACTACGTCTTCACCATCCGCCGCCAGGGGGTGCCGGACCAGAAACGGCGCGTGACCGTGCACTTTGACGGCGACACCGTGGCGCGCTTCGAGGCAGGCGACATGCCGTCCGAACGCGAGTTCGTCGCGTCCATCGACCGTCCGGTCCAGGGGCGTCAGCCCAAGCCCGATCTGACGCCAGAGCAGGTCGCCGCCTTGCCCGCGCCCCCCAAGGCAGAGGTGGTGCGCAAGGTGCCCGAGGGCCCCGCACGCAGCTACCCGCCGCTCGAGCGCGGCCAACCCTGAGGCGCTGAGCCGGCCACCGTGTCCTTCAAGCCCGCTTGTTCTCTCAACCGCTTTCTTTGATGGCCTCCGTGGCCCTTGCCGCATGACCGCTGCTGCACCTCAATCCGACGCCCTCCACCGCATCGCCATCGCAGGCGCTTCCGGCCGCATGGGCCGCATGCTGGTCGAGGCGGTGACAAACGCCCCCGACGCCCGCCTGGCCGGCGCCCTTGACGTGGCCGCGAGCCCCGCCGTGGGCGCCGATGCCGCCGCGTTCCTGGGTGTCAGCAGTGGCGTGGCCATCACGGCCGACCTGCGCCAGGGGCTGCAGCCGGCAGGCTACCTGATCGACTTCACGCGCCCGGAAGGCACGATGGCCCACCTCAAGGTGTGCCGCGAGCTGGGGGTCAAGATGGTGATCGGCACCACCGGCTTCACCGATGAGCAAAAGGCCGAGATCGCGGACGCCGCCCGCGACATCGCCATCGTGATGGCGCCCAACATGGCCGTGGGCGTCAACGTGGTCTTCAAGCTGCTGGCCCAGGCCGCGAAGGCGCTCAAAGAGGGCTACGACATCGAGATCATCGAGGCCCACCACCGCCACAAAGTGGATGCGCCCTCGGGCACCGCGCTCAAGATGGGCGAGGTGGTGGCCGAGGCCGTGGGCCGGGACCTCAAGGACTGCGCCGTCTATGGCCGCGAAGGCGTCACCGGCGAGCGCGACCCTTCCACCATCGGCTTTGCCACCATCCGCGGTGGCGATGTCGTGGGCGACCACACCGTGCTGTTCGCCGGCATCGGCGAGCGCATCGAGATCACCCACAAGTCGTCCAGCCGCGCCACCTATGCCCAGGGCAGCCTGCGCGCCGTGCGCTTTCTGGCGCACCAGCCCCGTGGCCTGTTCGGCATGGACGATGTGCTGGGCCTGAACTGAGCCCCCACCCGACGCACTGAAGGCGAGCATGGCAGAACTGTGGCTGTATTGGGAGCAAGGCGATGCGGTCTCGCGCGCGGTGGCGCTCGTCTTGCTCATCATGTCCATCGGCTCATGGGTGATCATCCTGTGGAAGGGCTGGGCCCTGCGCCGTGTGCGCCAGGATCTGGTGCGCCTGCCTGCCCGCTACTGGGCCGCGCCCGACGTGCAGGGCGGGCGTCAGGCCCTGGTTGAGGGCGACCGCGAGGGCGTGCTGCTGCCCCTGGCCGATGCCGCGCATGCCCCGGTCGACCCCGGCTCGCTGGGCGCCCGCGCCGATGCCGGCGCGCAGCTCACGCGTGCGCTGCGCGACGCCCTGCACGCCGTGCTGGGCCAGTTGCGCGTGGGTCTGGTCTGGCTGGCCTCGGTTGGCGCGGTGGCGCCCTTTGTGGGCTTGCTGGGCACGGTCTGGGGCATCTACCACGCCATGTTGCGCATCAGCGCCGAGGGTTCGGCCAGCATCGACCAGATCGCCGGCCCGGTGGGCGAGGCGCTGGTCATGACGGCGGCCGGCCTGGCGGTCGCCATCCCTGCGGTGATCGCCTACAACGTGTTCGGCAAGCTGGTCACGGCCAGCGAGGCCGACCTCGAAGGCTTTGCACACGACCTGCGCGAAACCGTGCTGGCGCTGCGCAAGGGCTGAGCGGCCATGGCGTTTGGTCGGCTTGAACGCGAACAGGGCCATGCGCCCATGAGCGACATCAACATGACGCCGCTGATCGACGTCATGCTGGTGCTGCTGATTCTGTTCATGCTGACGGCGCCACTCATGCAGTCCAGGCTCAAGCTCGACCTGCCGGTCACCGACACGCCGCCGGCGCCGGTCGAGCCGGCAACCATGCTCAACCTTGCCCTGGCGGCAGACGGCAAGCTCTACCTGGAGGAGCAGTTCGTCAGCGTGCAGGCACTGGCCGCCCAGGCCCGCGCCCGCGCTGAAACCCAGCCGGACACCGAGGTGCACCTGCGTGTGGACAAGGCCGTGCGCTATGAGCGCGTGGCCGAGCTGATGGCCTTGCTGCAGCAGGCTGGCCTGAACCGCATCGCCTTCATCACCGAAGTGGCCGAGCCCGCAGCTGCCACGAGCCCGAGCCCCTCACCATGACGATCCCAAAGTACCCGTCCCAGCGTTTCGACAACGCCGATGCCGCGCTGGCGTATGTCCAGCAGCTCTACGACAGCCAGATCGCCTACCTGCGCGACCACTTGCGCCGTTACGTGGGCGGCGAGACCTTCCGGCACAACGTGCGGGCCAAGTACCCTTTCGTGCGCATCCACATCGACACGGTGGCCCATGCCGATTCGCGCCTGTCGTACGGCTTTGTGGCGGGGCCGGGGTTTTATGAGACCACGGTCACGCGGCCCGATCTCTACGCCAACTATCTGCGCCACCAGTTCGAGCTGCTGCTGGGCAACCACGGCGTGCAGCTGGAGGTCGGCCTCAGCGGCGAGCCCATCCCGGTGCACTTCTGCCTGGCTGAAGACCAGCACCTCGAAGGCAACATGAGCCCCGAGCGCCGCCTGCTGTTACGCGACCTGTTCGATCTGCCCGACCTGGCCGCGATGGACGATGGCATCGCCAATGGCACATACGAGGTGCGTGGCGGCGCGGCCCGCCCGCTGGCCCTGTTCACGGCGCCGCGCATCGATTACTCGCTGCACCGCCTGCGCCACTACACCGGCACCTCGCCCGAGCACTTCCAGAACTTCGTGCTGTTCACGAACTACCAGTTCTACATCGACGAGTTCATCCGCCTCGGCCACGACCTCATGGGGCGCGCGCCCGATCCGGCCAACCCGCAGGATGACGACGACTGCATCGCGATGGTCGAGCCGGGCAACGTGGTGACCTGGCGCGTGGGCGTCACGCCGGATCCGGACTGGCGCGTGGGCCTGGCGCCGCCGCGCCTGCCGCAGATGCCGGCCTATCACCTCATCCGCCGCGACCGCTCGGGCGTGACCATGGTCAACATCGGCGTGGGCCCGGCCAACGCCAAGACCATCACCGACCACATCGCCGTGCTGCGCCCGCATGCGTGGATCATGCTGGGCCACTGCGCAGGCCTGCGCAACTCACAGCAGCTGGGCGATTACGTCCTGGCCCACGGCTATGTGCGCGAAGACCACGTGCTCGACGAAGACCTGCCGCTGTGGGTGCCCATCCCGCCGCTGGCCGAGATCCAGCTCGCCCTGGAGGGCGCCGTGGCCGACGTCACCAAGCTGCATGGCTACGACCTCAAGCGCATCATGCGCACCGGCACGGTGGCTTCGACCGACAACCGCAACTGGGAGCTGCTGCCCCAGCGCGAGCCCGAGCGGCGTTTCAGCCAAAGCCGTGCGATTGCGCTGGACATGGAAAGCGCCACCATCGCGGCCAACGGCTTTCGCTTCCGGGTGCCCTACGGCACGCTGTTGTGCGTCAGTGACAAGCCGCTGCACGGCGAGCTCAAGCTGCCGGGCATGGCCAACCAGTTCTACCGCGAGCGGGTCGACCAGCATCTGCGCATCGGGTTGCGGGCCATCGAGCGTCTGCGCGCGAACAAGGCGGGGCAGTTGCACAGCCGCAAGCTGCGCAGCTTTGCAGAGGTGGCGTTTCAGTGAGCCGGGCAACAAAAAACCCTCCCCGTTAGGGTGAGGGTTTGGGTGCGACCGTTCAGGCTGCGAGCGACACGCCTGCCAGGGGCTGGACGGGGTTGATTTCGTGCCGGATCTGCTCGCCTGCCTGCTCTTCGGCCACGCGCAGATCGTAGGCGGTTTGCAGGTCCATCCAGTATTGCGGCGAGGTGCCAAAAAAACGTGCCAGACGCAGGGCCGAGTCCGGGCTGATGCCGCGGCGCTCGCGCACGATGTCGTTCACGCGCGGTGCCGGCACTTGCAGGCGAATGGCGAGCCCGCTGGCCGACAAACCGTGCTTTTCCATGAATTGCGTGCGCAAGACGGAGCCGGGGTGCATTGCGTGTGACTTGTTCATCGCGTGACGTAGGTTGGGTCGGTACTTCGTGCAATCCTATGACGTTTGGGTGATTATGATTGTCAATTGGTGGACAATCAGGGCCACCAGACCTAACCCATTCAGGTGGTATAGGGGTATGTACCTAGGTCATTCAGCGTTCAACGTTCATGCTCACGCGTTCTGATCCTGCTCCGGCCAGCTTGCTGCCCGCGCTGCGCAGCCACCTGTGGTTTGCCAGTTGCGCCATCGAGTTCCAGCATGCGCTGCTGGCGCTGGGCCGCATGCGCCGCCTCCAAGCGGGCGAAAGCCTGTTTGTGCGCGGCGGGGCGGACGACGGCCTGTGTTGTGTGGTGGCGGGGGCCATCCGGCTCGGGTCTGTCAACCCGCGCACCGGGGCCCACCGGCTGCTGCTCTACCTCGAGCCCTATCAATGGTTTGGCGAGGTCGCGCTGATCGACCGCCATCCTCGGGCGCAAGATGCCGTGGCCGACCTGGACAGCCTCGTGCTGGTGGTGCCACGCGCGCGGCTGGAGCCCTGGCTGGACGCCCACCCCGTTCACTGGCGTGATCTGTCGCGCCTGGCCTGCGGGCGGTTGCGGATGATGGTGTCGGCGACCGAAGACCATGCGAGCCTGCCCATCGAACAACAACTGGCTCGCCGTCTGGTGCTGTCGGTGAGCAACGCCGGGCAGTGCGCGCCCGCGCACTGGCGCCGCCGGGTGCGGTTGCCGCAAGAGCATCTGGCGAGCATGCTGGGCGTGTCGCGCCAGACGGTCAACAAGGCCTTGCGGGTGTTGGCCGGCGAAGGTTTGTTGAGCTTGGGCTACGGCGAGCTGGAGGTGACCGACCTGGATGGGCTGCTGGCCCGGGCGGGTGAGCTTGAACTGCAGGCGTTCGCGGCGGGCGCAGTTGAGCGCCCTCCCGTGCCCGGGGCCACAGGCGAGTCGGTCTGAGCCGCGGCGCGCGGGTGTGCGGCGACCTGCTCGCGGCCGTCAGCCGACCGGCCGCACCTTGACGCACGCGGCGGCGGCCTTGGCCTTGTCGCGCGCGGTGTCGGTGTTGGCCGCGGTGGCCAGTGCCACGCCCATGCGCCGTTTCACGAAGCTTTCGGGTTTGCCGAACAGGCGGATGTCGGTGCCCGGTTCGGCCAGTGCGTCGGCCACGCCGTCAAACACCACGGCCTGGGCGTCGGCGCCCCCATAGATCACAGCCGATGCGCCGGGGCTGTGCAGGGTGGTGTCCACCGGCAGGCCGAGGATGGCGCGCGCGTGCAGCTCGAACTCGCTTTGCACCTGGGTACACAGCGTCACCAGGCCGGTGTCGTGCGGGCGCGGGCTCACTTCGCTGAACCAGACCTGCTCGCCCTTGACGAACAGCTCCACGCCGAACAGGCCTTGCCCGCCCAGGTCATCGGTGACCGCCTTGGCAATCTCGCGCGCCTTGCGCAGCGCCTCGGGGTGCATGGGGTGGGGCTGCCAGCTTTCGACATAGTCGCCGGCCACCTGAACATGGCCAATGGGCTCACAAAAGTAAGTGGCTACTTCGCTTCGGGCATCGCCCCGCCCGGCCGCGCGCACCGTGAGTTGGGTGATCTCGTAGTCGAAGTCGATGAAGCCCTCCACGATGACGCGCCCGTGGCTGACGCGGCCGCCCGC
>Ga0208242_100892_pt1 | contig 10671 bp, 7 predicted proteins | sample SubbioAug_CSW13A_FD_184825 | JGI IMG/M metagenome (GOLD analysis project Ga0208242, IMG submission 184825) | Serpentinite rock and fluid subsurface biosphere microbial communities from McLaughlin Reserve, California, USA - CR12Aug_CSW13A (SPAdes) | ecosystem: Environmental > Terrestrial > Deep... | reverse complement strand
CCTGCCGCTGGACTCGCTCAAGCTGCTGGCCGAACAGCGCGGCGGCTACGTCGAAGTCGACACCTCGGCCACGATGGACTGGGACGCCCTGCGCGGCCGCATCGCCGAGCACGGCATGCGCAACTCCAACTGCGTGGCCATTGCGCCCACCGCCACCATCTCGAACATCATCGGCGTGGACGCCTCCATCGAGCCTTGCTTCGGCAACCTCTCGGTGAAGTCGAACCTGTCTGGCGAGTTCACCGTGATCAACGACTACCTGGTGCGCGACCTCAAGAAGCTCGGCCTGTGGGACGACGTGATGGTCATGGACCTCAAGCACTTCGATGGCTCGCTGCGCCGCATCGACCGCGTGCCGGACGACCTCAAGCAGCTGTATGCCACGGCCTTCGAAGTCGAGACGCAATGGCTGGTCGAAGCCGCAGCACGTCGCCAGAAGTGGATCGACCAGGCCCAGTCGCTGAACATCTACATGGCCGGCGCATCGGGCAAGAAGCTCGATGAAACCTACAAGCTGGCGTGGATCCGCGGCCTGAAGACCACCTACTACCTGCGCACCGTCGGCGCCACACATGCCGAGAAGTCCACGGTGACCCGCTCGAATCTCAACGCGGTGTCGAGCCAGGTTGGGGGCGGCACAGGCATTGCTGCAGCCAGCGTGCAGAAGGCAGACGTTGCGGCAAGCGAGCCCGCGACCGATGTGAAGTTCTGCTCGATCGACAACCCCGATTGCGAGGCCTGCCAGTAAAACCCCATCGCCCGGAAAGCCCGATGAACACGGGCCTTCCGGGGCATCAAGCTGTGTGAGGCACTTGCACAACGGCACTTGCTCCGACCTCACCGCGCACACATCGCATGCCCTCGGGAAAGCGTGTGTGCGATGCGAGCCAGCAACAAGCACTGGCCCGCAATGTCAAGAAGTACTTGGTGTTTTTCACAACACCCTTCCATAATCCACCTTCATAGGATGTCAACCATGTTGGTCTGGGAAGACGATTCGTCCAAATCCTCATCCAAGCCTCAAGGCTTCGCCGCCACATCGCATGACGATGTGCGCAGCACCCCCGTCTCTGCTTCACACGCAAATGCCGGCACGGCAGGCCATGCGCCAGCGGCCGCTGGCGCCACGCGCCGCGTCAACGTTGCCGACAAGCGCATCATCAACGGCCAGACCGACGTCAACCAGTTGGTGCCTTTCAAGTACAAGTGGGCGTGGGAGAAGTACCTCGCCACCTGTGCCAACCACTGGATGCCGCAAGAGGTCAACATGTCGCGAGACATTGCCCTCTGGAAGGACCCCAACGGGCTGAGCGAAGACGAGCGCCGCATCATCAAGCGCAACCTCGGCTTCTTCGTCACCGCCGACTCGCTGGCCGCCAACAACATCGTGCTGGGCACCTACCGCCACATCACGGCGCCCGAGTGCCGCCAGTTCCTGCTGCGCCAGGCCTTTGAAGAAGCGATCCACACGCACGCCTACCAGTACATCGTGGAATCGCTCGGCCTCGATGAGTCCGAGATCTTCAACGCCTACAACGAGGTCCAGTCCATCCGAGACAAGGACGAGTTCCTGATCCCCTTCATCGAGGCGATCATGGACCCGAACTTCCACACGGGCACGACCGAGAACGACCAGACCCTGCTGAAGTCGCTCATCGTGTTTGCCTGCCTGATGGAAGGCCTGTTCTTCTACGTCGGCTTCACGCAGATCCTGGCCCTGGGTCGGCAGAACAAGATGACAGGTGCGGCCGAGCAGTACCAGTACATCCTGCGCGACGAGTCGATGCACTGCAACTTCGGCATCGACCTGATCAACCAGCTCAAGCTCGAGAACCCGCACCTGTGGACGGCCGAGTTCAAGGCCGAAATCAAGGCCTTGTTCACCAAAGCGGTCGAACTTGAGTATCGCTACGCTGAAGACACCATGCCACGCGGCGTGCTGGGCCTGAACGCGTCGATGTTCAAGGGTTACCTGCGCTACATCGCGAACCGCCGCGCCGTCCAGATCGGGCTGGAAGAACTCTTCCCCAATGAAGAGAACCCCTTCCCATGGATGAGCGAGATGATCGACCTGAAGAAGGAACGCAATTTCTTCGAAACCCGCGTCATTGAATACCAGTCGGGCGGGGCCCTGTCCTGGGATTGATCCAGGTGCCGCAAAGAGCACCGGACAGCCAGCACATGCCTCACCGGCCTACCCCATTCGCCACACCGCACTCAGATCCTAGGGGGTGTTGGGTGGTGAATCCTGTGTCGCCAACCGGCAGCACAGTGCTCTTTGCAACTTGATCAAGGAGATCCGTATGGCAACTGCGAAAAAAGCGGCAGCGAAAAAAGCTGTCCCGGCCAAGAAGGCCGCTGTGAAGAAAGCCGCGCCCGTGAAGAAGGCTGCTGCGCCCGCCAAGAAGGCTGCACCTGCCAAGAAGGCCGCCCCTGTGAAGAAGGCTGCTGCGCCCGCCAAGAAGGCCGCACCCGCCAAAAAGGCAGCGCCCGTGAAGAAGGCAGCAGCACCGGCCAAGAAGGCCGCGCCCGCCAAAAAGGCTGTGGTGAAGAAGGCTGCCGCGCCCGCCAAAAAGGCAGCGCCCGTGAAGAAGGCAGCTGCGCCGGCCAAGAAGGCGGCAGCCCCTGCAAAGAAGGCCGCGCCCGCCAAGAAGGCAGCAGTGAAGAAGGTTGCAGCACCCAAGAAGGCTGCCCCGAAGACGGCCGCGCCCGCCAAGAAGGCCGCCGCGAAGAAGCCTGCGCCTTCCAAGCCTGCCCCTGCGGCCAAGACCACACTGAGCCCACAAGCTGCCTGGCCGTTCCCGACCGGCAACAAGCCCTGAGGCTCCGCGGCGCAAGCTGCCCTGTAACCCGGCTTCGGCCGGGTTTTTTCATGGGCGCGCGCAGCCGGCCACGCAGCGTGTTTTAGTGGGTGGAACCCACTCCCCTCACTTGAGCGCTACCCGTCGCGGCGCCCGGCCGCTACAGTCAATGCCACGGTCGCACATGCGCGATCACCCCTGCGGGGCGGCCGTGGCAGCAAAGCTGCGTTCAGATGGGGTCAGGAGCTTCAACATGTCAGGCCACACCCCGTTCGACCCCACGCCATCGCAGATCGCCGAGATGCAATCGGCGCTGTTCACCCTGCGCGACAGCCTGATGAACCTCAAGATGTCGCTGCTGGATCTGGCCGCCATGACCGACGAACAAAGCCAACGTCACGCCGAGCTCGAAACCAGCAGCCTGCTTGCACGCCTGCGCGGCTGAGCCTCCCCAACCCGTCCTGAAGTGCGCCCTCTGCGTGAGCAAGGGCGCAGCTTGCTTTAAGCTACACGGTTTGGCGCGGCGGCACGCGCTCCCATTCATCCCGAATCGAACAACCGGTGGCCCGCAAGCGGTCGACACCGGTTGTTCCCATTTCTCTGGAGGTCCATGTCACCATGGCTCAATACGTCTTCACCATGAACCGCGTCGGGAAGATCGTTCCCCCGAAGCGTCAGATCCTCAAGGACATCACCTTGAGCTTCTTCCCGGGCGCCAAGATCGGCGTGCTGGGCGTCAACGGCTCGGGCAAGTCCACCTTCCTGAAGATCATGGCGGGCGTGGACAAGGAAATCGAAGGCGAAGCCGTGCCCATGCCCGGCATCAAGATCGGCTACCTGCCCCAGGAGCCTGAGATGAACCCGGACCAGACGGTGCGCGAAGCCGTCGAAGAGGGCATCGGCGGCGTGCTGGCCGCCAAGAAGCGCCTGGACGAGGTCTATGCGGCCTATGCCGAAGAAGATGCCGACTTCGACGCACTCGCGGCTGAACAAGGCGAGCTCGAGGCCATCATCGCCGCAGGCGGCTCCGAAAACACCGACCTGCAGCTGGAGCTGGCCGCCGATGCCCTGCGCCTGCCCGCGTGGGACGCCGTCATCGGCAACCTGTCCGGCGGTGAAAAGCGCCGCGTGGCGCTGTGCCGCCTGCTGCTGTCCAAGCCCGACATGCTGCTGCTTGACGAACCCACCAACCACTTGGACGCCGAATCGGTGGACTGGCTGGAGCAGTTCCTCAGCCGCTTCTCGGGCACCGTGGTGGCCATCACCCATGATCGCTACTTCCTGGACAACGCCGCCGAGTGGATCCTCGAACTCGACCGGGGCGCAGGCCACCCCTACAAGGGCAACTACTCCGACTGGCTGGACGCCAAGGGCAAGCGCCTGGAAGCCGAGCAGAAGACCGAAGACGCCCGCGCCAAGGCCCTGAAGCAGGAGCTGGAATGGGTGCGCAAGAACACCAAGGGCCGTCAGGCCAAGAGCAAGGCGCGTCTGGCCCGCTTCGAAGAGCTGAGCGACGTCGAATACCAGAAGCGCAACGAGACCAACGAAATCTTCATTCCCGTGGCCGAGCGTCTGGGCAATGAGGTCATCGAGTTCAAGAACGTCACCAAATCCTTTGGCGACCGCGTGCTGATCGACAACCTGAGCTTCAAGGTGCCCGCAGGCGCCATCGTCGGCATCATCGGCCCCAACGGCGCCGGCAAATCGACGCTGTTCCGCATGATCCAGGGCGTCGAGCAACCCGACAGCGGCGAAGTCATCATCGGCAAGACCGCGCAACTGGCCTTTGTCGACCAGAGCCGCGAAGGTCTGGCCGCCGACAACACGGTGTGGCAGGACGTCTCGGGCGGCCTCGACAACATCATCGTGGGCAAGTTCGTCATGCCCTCGCGCGCCTACCTGGGCCGCTTCAACTTCAAGGGCAACGACCAGCAAAAGCTCGTGGGCAACCTCTCGGGCGGTGAACGCGGCCGCCTGCATCTGGCCAAGACGCTGGCCCAGGGCGGCAACGTGCTGATGCTCGATGAACCGTCCAACGACCTGGACGTCGAAACCCTGCGTGCGCTGGAAGACGCGCTGCTCGAGTTCGCCGGCAGCGCCATGATCATCTCCCATGATCGCTGGTTCCTGGACCGCATCTGCACCCACATCCTGGCGTGCGAAGGCGACTCGCAGTGGTTCTTCTATGACGGCAACTACCAGGAGTACGAAGCCGACAAGAAGAAGCGCCTGGGCGAAGAAGGTGCACGACCGAAACGCGTGCGCTTCAAGCCCATCCGCTGAACCCCCGTACAAGCCCGTCCCCGGACGGGCTTTTTTGCGCCAGCACCATGACCACGAAGGCCGGGATCGGGGGCTATCCCTAGTGCCTGTGCACTCGGTCACGACAAGGTGCAGGGCTAGAATTTCCCGGGTACCAGTCTGTGAACACTTCACGCCACAGACGCCTTTCCGGCGCGGTCCGCCGCCCGACGCACCCATCACGCACATTCTCGCTGGAGACCCCTTCCATGACCTCACGGATGACCCGTCTGCTCACCCTGATCGCGGCGGCCACATCGGCCCTCACGCTGGGTGGCTGTGCCTTGATCGAATCCAACGTCAGCGGCACCACGCTGAGCATCCTGGAAGACGGCTTCACCCCCCCGACGCTGCAGATGAGCGACGTGGAGATGGTCTGCAACTTCTCCGCGGTCAACACGCCGTTGGTGGGCGCCGCGCGCAACTTCTACGGGGACCCGTCCCTGATGGAAACGGTGCTGCTGTCGTCGGCGGGCGTGTGCTCCGAGAACGCTGCGCTGGCCGAAGAGCTGCGTTACCTGAGGGCCTCGAAAGAGCGCCGCTCGGATGAAGCCATTGATGCGCGCGTGGCGCAAAAGCGCATCCTGGCCACCGCAGCCGAGCGCCAGTACACCGCCTACTTCCGCATGAAGACCAAGATGGAGCAGAAGTACTTCATCAAGTACGGCAGCAGCTGCCCGCGCTTCAAGCGCGACTTCGATGAGCTCGTCTACATGCTGGGCTCGGTGGCGGGCCTGCAGGCCATGCAGAACGACATCGCTGCGCAGCAGACGGTGGGCGTCCCCACCGACACCGCGCCGGTGGTCGAGAAGGCCATGAACTGCCTGGACAACAACAAGTGGTGGGGCGTGCCGCGCGCCGCCCAGGCCGTGGTCTGGAGCATCATTCCCGGCGCCAGCGAAGGCAAGGATGTCGATGGCACATTCAACGCCTCCATGGCCCTGGGCGAGCGCAACGGCGTGCGCCTGCCCCACGTGATGGCCGCCGTGGCCGCCCAGTCTGCCGACAACAAGGACAAGCTGCGCGCGGTGATCAAGCGCTTCAGCTCGGTGCAGAACTTCAAGCCCAACACCCAGTACCGCCTGCTGGACGCGATCGCGCTTTCGCAGATCACGAACATGTCAGACCGCATGTGGACCCAGCAAACCGGAACCCGCACGCCCATCATGGGTCTGGGCAAGTTCTGGGATGACAAAGCAGGCAGCGACATCGATGCTGATGCGTTCCTGAACTGACCATTCTGGTGCATCCAAGTGACTTCTAGGGAATTCCCTTCCCCCATGCGTGTGGGGTAGGGAACCTCTCGTGAAACTCCGTCCCCGATATAGTTACAAAGTGTCATCGCAGGTCAAACTCGCAAGCCGCCACAAGAACGGCACGTGTTGACCGAACGCCGAGACACAGTCGAGGGCCCGCGGTCAGGGCCCTCGGCTTTTTTTGGATCCGAGGAGACAGCATGAACTTGGTCAAGAAGATGGGGGCGATCAGCGCACTTGCGCTGGCCGCCATGAGCGTGACAGGCACTGCGCACGCGCAAGGCGCCACACAACGCATCTGCGTGTATGACCTGCTGGGCGCAGCAGGCGACCTGTTCAACATGGCCAAGGACTACCAGGTCGCCATGCAACGGCATGGGGTCAACATCGAGCTCAAGGGCTTCACCGACGAGCGCGTGGCAGCAGACGAGTACCGTACGGGCCAATGCTCCGGCTTCGTCGCCACGGCCTTCCGCACACGTGCGTTCAACGCGGTGGCCGGCTCGATCGACACGCTGGGCGCCACGACCATCGTGCGCGACGGCAAGATCGACATCAACGCCAGCTACGACGTGGTGCGCAAGCTGGTGCAGACGTTCTCGTCGCCAGCCGCAGCCAAGCTGATGCGCGAAGGCGCGCACGAGGTGGGCGGCATCATCCCGTTGGGCGCCGCATACCCGATCGTCAACGACCGCCGGATCAACACGGTTGAATCCCTGGCAGGCAAGCGCATTGCCTCGTTCGACTACGACAAGGCCCAGGCCGTCATGATCCAGCGCATCGGCGCCCAGCCGGTGTCGGCCGACATCACCAACTTTGCCACCAAGTTCAACAACGGCTCGGTCGACATGATTGCCGCGCCCACGCTCGCCTACCGACCGCTTGAGTTGCACAAGGGCATCGGCACCAAGGGCGGGATGGCGCGCTTCCCGATCATGATCCTGACCTACCAGGTCATCCTCAACCCCAGCAAGTTTCCCGATGGCTTCGGCGAGAAGTCGCGTCAGTACTGGTCCGGCCAGTTCGACCGCGCCCTGCAACTGGTCAAACAGGCCGATGCCAGCATCCCACCCAATGTGTGGATGGACCTGACGCCTGAGAACTCGTACAAGTACACGCTGATGCTCCGCGAGTCACGCATCGACATCGCGCAGCAGGGCATGTACGACAAGCGCGGGCTGCGCATCATCAAGCGGGTGCGCTGCAACGTGAACCCGGCCGACCCCGAGTGCTCGACGAAGTCGGAAGAAGACTGGAAGTGAGCGCTTGGCGGGCCTCCGGGCCCGGCTGAGTCCAGCGCACGGACCTGTTTCGTGCGCCATTTTTTGGGCCTGACGGCCACCGTCAGCCCTCCCTACCCCGCACATCCTCATGCACGCACCCAACTCACGCAAGCTCCTCGGGCGCACCTTCCTGGAGTGGTTCTCCAGCCTGCCAGTGTTCGCACTGCTGCTGCTCACGCTCATCATCGGCACCGGCGAGATGATGCACGGCCAGTTGCTGCGCTTCGGCGAATCCATGTTCGGCAACACCGAGCGCCAGGTGCAGTACTTCATGCTGCGGGCCGATCCCGTCAAGCCCGAGTGTGACGCCAACACCGACATCGATGCCGAAGTACAGCGCCAGATCAACGGCGGCGGCCGTCCGGCCGACGACGACCTTGATGCGCTGTTCGGCGACAGCGCTCCGGCCGATCCGGCGGTGCTGCGCCAGTCCATCGAGCAGGCCCTGGCCATCTGCCAGGCCAAGCACAGCATGTACGAGCGCATCGCAGCCAGCCTCACCCCTGAGGTGAAGGTCTATCGCACGATCGAGACCAGCTTCTTCGGGCTGTTCAAGCTGGGCATGGAGAACCGTCCCTTGATCCTGCTGATCATGGTGGCCATCGGCGCCGTGACGACCACGCTGGGCTACCACCACATCGGCATCCGCTCAGCCATCTACACGCGCGATTTCAAGGCTCAAACTTGGTCGCAGGTCATCGGCAATGCCTTGCTGCTCGCCTCGACGGTCAGCTACTACCTCATCCTCGAGCGAGGCGGCCCAGTTGAGGCCGCACACCTGCACTTCATCTGGATGGCGACGTTTGCAGCCATGCTGGCCATCAACGTCTACCGGTTGTTTCGCCCGCATCCCAAGGCTTCGGAGGGCGACGGCACGTGGGGTATAGCCCTGCTGGCTGTGCCGCTGTATGCCAACATGGCCATCATCGCGGGCGCCTACTTCCTGCTGATCGGCCACCCCTCCGGGCTGGCCATCTACATCAACCAGTTGATGGCCTTGCCGAGCATCTTCATGAACCTGGCCCTGTTCATCTGGGCGGGCATGCTGCTCAAGCAAAGCCGGGTGATCGATCTGGTGCTGAACGTGATCCGGCCGTGGAACCTGTCGCCGCAGCTGCTCACCTACATCATCCTGATCATTGCCTCGATCGGCACGGCTTACACCGGCGCGTCGGGCATCTTCGTGATCGCTGCGGGTGCGGTGATTTACCACGAGGTGCGGGCCTCTGGCGGCACGCGCCAGTTCGCGCTGGCTGCTACGGCCATGTCTGGCTCGCTGGGTGTGGTGCTGCGGCCCTGCCTGCTGGTGGTGTTGATCGCGGCGCTGAACAAGCAGGTCACGACCGACGGGCTCTACCATTGGGGCTTTTACGTCTTCCTGCTGACGTCCACGCTGTTCTTCCTGGTCTCGCAGATGCTGCGCACACAGCGCGCCGCCATCGAATCGCCCATGGTGGCCATCCCCGGCATGCTGCGCGAGCTGCTGCCGTTGGCGCCCTACATCGGCGTCACGGTGGTCATCATCGCGCTGTATGAGTACGCACTCGACACCAAGCTCAACGAGATCACCGCCCCGACCATTGTTCCGGTCATGCTGCTGCTCATCCTGATCTTCGACAAGATGATCAACAGGGGCAAAGCAGAGATCACGCCGGATTACGCCAGCCATCGCCAGGAAGGCGTCGAGCGCTCGATGCGCTACGCCACCACGGAAACCATCGGTCACATCGGTGCCCTGCTCAGCCTGATGACGCTGTCGCTGGCCGTGGGCGGCGTCATCGAACGCTCCGAAATCATGAACCTGTTCCCGCAGGTGTTCGAGAGCCGCTGGACGGCCATGGCCTTCCTGATGGTGGTGATGGTCGTCGTGGGCATGATCATGGACCCGCTGGGCGCAGCCATCCTCGTGTCCGGTACGCTGGCACCCGTGGCGTACGCCAACAACATCGACCCGGTTCACTTCTGGATGATGGTGCTGGTGGCGTTCGAGCTGGGCTATCTGTCGCCGCCTGTGGCACTGAACCAGTTGCTGACCCGGCAGGTGGTGGGTGAAGCCGAAGTGGCGCTGGCCGACCGCGAGGTCAAGCACCTGGGCTTCTTCCGCCGCTACGAGCGCTGGATCCTGCCGCTGGTCGTGATGGCCACGGGCCTGGCGCTGGTGGGCTTCGGACCACTGGCCGTGCAGGACTACGAGGCCCTGGCCTTCGTGAAGGACTGGTTCCCCGCCGCCCCGCGCTGACCCTGACCCGCACACCGCCGCGGCGGTGTGCACAAGGTGCACAAGACCCGGTGCCGCTCGCAAGGCGCACCGGGTTTTTCCGTTTGTGGCACGCACCGGCGCGCGGACGCGGCGCAAGCCGGGTGGTAATGTCATGCCCATGAACATCCGGTTTCCGAGCCGCCCGATGCCCGTCGTGGCGGCCCTGCTCGCACTGTCTGGCTGTGCCCAGATCACCCCCCCGGCGGATCCCATGGCCGCCCCCGTCGGCAGCCAGGCCCCGCTCACCGCCTACCAGGCTGTGCCCGGCACGGTGGTGCCGGGCGCCCCCATGGCGATCACCGGGCCGATGGCAACGGTCCCAGGCTCAGTTGCCCCCGGGGCCGCTGCGGCCGGGCCGACCGCCCCGGGTTCGCCCCCTGCTTTTGACGCACTGACGCGCGGCGCGCAGCGCGTGCCCGGCTGGCTGCCCATCTGGCGCAAGCAGGACAAGGTGTGGATCGAGCTGGCGCCCGAGCGCATGGGGCAGCCACTGTTCCTGTCGCCCAAGCTGTCGAGCGGCATCGGCGAGGCGGGCGTGTTTGGCGGCCTCATGCAGAGCAGATCGGCCAGCGTCGGACGCCCACAGTGGGTCGAGTTCCGGCGGGTTCACCAGCAGGTCCAGTTGCTGGCGGTGAACGCCGCCTATGTGGCCCAGTCGGGCACACCGCAAGCCCGGGCGGTCGAGCGTGCCTTCTCGCCCAGCTTGGTTGCCAGCCTGCCGCTGGCTTCGGCGCCCCACCCCCAGACCGGCGCCGTTCTCGTGGACGCTG
>Ga0208242_100891_pt1 | contig 10680 bp, 8 predicted proteins | sample SubbioAug_CSW13A_FD_184825 | JGI IMG/M metagenome (GOLD analysis project Ga0208242, IMG submission 184825) | Serpentinite rock and fluid subsurface biosphere microbial communities from McLaughlin Reserve, California, USA - CR12Aug_CSW13A (SPAdes) | ecosystem: Environmental > Terrestrial > Deep... | reverse complement strand
TTCTTCCGTTGAACCGTTTTCGATGTTTTCACCTTGTCAGGCGCGATTAGTGCACGTCAAATACCTATTTTCATGTTATTGATACCTTCAGCACATATGGGGCTCTTCGGACATTCGGTGGGGGTGAGGCTTGCCGGGTGGGGTTCGGCGGGTAGGGGTCGAGGTCCCCGAGGATCAGTAGCGCTAACTGTCTGATCTTCACGAGGACCTCGACGTGCTTCACCCTACTTCGGGGTGCGCTTCCGCGCGCTCTGCCGCTGATCCGTGTTCCCGCTGCGACGTTCTGCTGGGTCTTCCCGATGTCCATGTCGAGCGCGTCGACCGTCGCGACGGGCTGCTGGTGGTGACGGTCTCGACGCCAGCGGCGCCGACCGGCTGCCCCTCGTGTGGGGTCGTCGCGACCGGCCGCGGACGCCGTCGACGGGTGCTTCATGATGTGCCCGCGACGACGCGGGTGCGGATCGTGTGGCGGCAGCGGGTCTGGCGGTGCGACGAGGTGGGATGCGCGCGGCGGACGTTCGTGGAGCAGCTCCCGGGTCTGGTCGCCCGGCGCGGGTCGATCACCACGCGCGCCGTCGGCTGGGCGATCGGGCAGCTGCGCCGCGAGCACGCCACCGTGCACGGTATCGCCCGTCAGCTCGGCACGTCGTGGAAGACGGTGTGGCGCGCTGTCGAGCCTGAGTTGGAGCGGCTCGCGGCCGACGAGTCCCGATTCGAGAACGTCACCACGCTCGGTGTCGATGAGCACATCTGGCATCACGTCGACCCCCGCAAGCGCGGTCCGAAGGAGCTTACCGGGATGGTCGATCTGAGCCGCGACGCGGACGGGAAGACGCGGGCCAGGCTGCTCGACCTGGTGCCGGGCCGCTCCGGGAAGGCCTACGCGTCCTGGCTCGCCGAACGCGGCGAAGCGTTCCGGCAGAACGTGAAAGTCGCGGCTCTTGACCCGTTCGCCGGCTACAAGACCGCGATCGACGACCAGCTCGAAGACGCCACGGCCGTGCTGGACGCATTCCACGTCGTCAAGCTCGGCACCGCCGCCGTCGACGAGGTCCGCCGCCGCGTCCAGCAGGACACCCTCGGGCATCGCGGTCGGACCGGCGACCCGCTCTACGGGATCCAGACCATCCTCCGCGCCGGCGCCGAGAACCTCACCGAGAAGCAGCGGACCAGGCTCGCGGCAGCGATCGAGGCCGACCCCGCGCACGACGAGGTGTTCGTCGCATGGCAGTGCGCCCAGCAACTGCGTTCCGCCTACCACCAGAAGGACCTCGCCGAGGGCCGCCAGATCGCGGAGAAGGTCGTCGACACATTCCACACCTGCCCGATCCCCGAGATCGCCCGCCTCGGCCGCACCCTCCGCCGCTGGCGAGCCGCGTTCCTGGCCTACTTCACGACCGGACGATCATCGAACGGCGGCACTGAGGCCGTGAACGGGATCATCGAGCTGCACCGCCGCCTCGCCCGCGGCTTCCGCAACCGCGACAACTACCGGCTCCGCATGCTCCTCGCCGCCGGCGGACTCACCCCATGACCCCCACCGAATGTCCGAAGAGCCGGCAAACTCTGCACCGCGGCATAGCTGGTGACACCACTGCAGGCGAGAGTCGCAGCCCACGCTGGGTCGAGGCCCTCAATATCGATCAGAAACTTGTCGTGTGGAACTAGCACCTGTGTGGCAAATCCACCCCAGGTATAGACACCGATCGAGCGGGAATTGCGACAATCGTTCTCCCGACCGGCGATACATCGCGCGCACTCACCGCATCCGATCCAGGGAAAGACTAATCTTTGGTCGCCGGGCTTAACTCTGGTTACTTCACGGCCGACGGACAGGACCTCACCAACGATCTCATGCCCGAAGACCGCTGGGTATTCCATTCCTCGCGAAGCCATGCTTAAGAAGCCGCGGCCACCCATGTCATAGCCTCCGCTGCGAAGGTGAGCGTCGGAGTGGCACACGCCGCAATACTGAACCTTGAGTAGTACCTCATGCCCAACTGGAACCGGATCATCGCGCTCGATCTCTACGATCTCGGCACCTGGACCGTCCACTGCAAACGCCTTCATTGGCAGTTCCTCCTTAATGAAAGGAATCGTGTCTAACATTCCGAGGCTGCCAGGCAATTAGTGCAATGTCTAATACTTATATATGACACTTTAATGCATTTATGTCATCAATGAGCGGCCCCGATGAACTCTCCAAGTCGTGGCAGAATCTCAATAGCATGCCGCTACTGCGGCGAAGGCTTTTCTATTGTCTGGCTAAGCTGGACTGTGTATTTCCCGCCCAGAGGGCAGTCTTGTTGCCGGACTGTGCTGGCCAGTGATGCCGGGTACTGGGGAATCGCTCCGGTCAGGGCTCACTGGGCGAGAGATTCCATACGTGCTGTAGGCGAAGAAATATTCGCTAAACTCGTCCCTATATGCGTTCCCGGCCTTAATGATGCTTCGGAAGGCCTCTAAAGGTGCGAACCGGGCTTGGCTGGGAGCACCATGTAACGCTCGTGACCGCGGACCGCTTGTGCATATCTAACAGCAACTGGGTGCTAGCCCATAAACAAGTGCTGTCAGAGGACTTCGTCGGCGAGTGCCAGCACCGTGGCGAGTGCGGGGTTCCGCGAATCGGCGCGCCAGGCCATGCGCAGGAGCACCTCGTCGAATGGGTCTGCGACCGGGAGGAAGGAGAACCCGTCGGTGTGGGTGTTCTCTGCGACCGATGAGATCGTGAGATGAATGCCGACCTCGGCTGCGACGAGTGACAGCGCCGTCCAGGTGTCGGGGGCGACCTGCGCGATGAGGGGGTCGAAGCCGGCGGCGTGGCTGAGTCGGAGCAGCCGGTCTGTAAGTACTGATCCGGGCTGCGGGGGGAGCGTCACGAAGTAGTCGGCGGAGAGCTGATCCATGTGGACCGAGTCAGCGCCGGCCAAGGTGTGGGTCTTCGGGACGGCGACGACGAGTTGCTCGTTGATCAGAGTGCGGGTTCTGATGCCGGCTGGGACGTAGTCCCAGCGGCCAATGGAGATATCCGCCTCATCGTTCAGGAGTTGGTTGATGGCGGGCTGGGCGAAGTTCTGGCTGGAGAGCTCGAGGGATAGGTCTGGATGTTTGAGACGCGCAGCGCGGGAGAGCTGGCCGACGAGAATCTGTGTGGAGGCGCCAGCGAAGGCGATACCGACATGCCCGAGTTCGCCGCTCTGAGCGGCGCGCACATCGTGCGCGGCATGCTTGAGTTCGTTGAGAATGCGGCGGGCCGGGCCGAGCAGAGCCTCCCCGGCCGCAGTGACCTCCACGGAGCGCGTCGTGCGGTGGAACAGCTCCGCGCCCAGTTCCTTCTCCAGTGCCTTTATGGTGCGGCTTACCGGAGGCTGCGCCAAATGGAGGCGTTCGGCCGCTCGCCCGAAGTGCAGTTCTTCCGCGACGGCGACGAATGCTCTGAGGTCCTGAATTTCCACTCGCCAATGATAGCACGAGGATCATATATCGTGTCGTATTTGCTTCATTTCAGGTCTCAGTGCGACGAACGATTGGAGAGAGACATATGTGCTGAAGGTATCAATAACATGAAAATAGGTATTTGACGTGCACTAATCGCGCCTGACAAGGTGAAAACATCGAAAACGGTTCAACGGAAGAACGGTCCCGAGGTAGACGGTGGAAGATCACAACAGACTTGAAGAACTACTCGCGCGTTCGGGGCAGGGGCCGTTGAGTGGCACAATCATCGCCGACTTTGGCCGAGTGTTGGCAGGGCCCTACTGCACGATGCTGCTGGCCGACATGGGGGCGACAGTCATCAAGGTCGAGAGTCCGATCGGGGACGAGACCCGTGCTTGGATGCCGCCGGAGCATGAGGGCAAGTCGACTTACTACCTCTCGATCAACCGGAACAAGCTGTCGATCGAACTGGACTTCAGCGACCCCGGGGATCTCGCGACCGCACGCGAGCTCGCAGCTCGCGCGGACGTCGTAATCGAGAACTTCAAGCCCGGCGGTCTCGAGAAGTTCGGGCTGGACTATCAGAGCGTGGCGGCTCAGAACCCGGACGTGATTTTCACCTCGATCACCGGGTTCGGTACCGCGGGCGGGGCGAGCCTTCCTGGATACGACCTGCTCGTCCAGGCTGCCTCCGGGCTCATGAGTCTCACCGGGGCGCCGGAGACCGAGCCGTTCCGTGCCGGCGTCGCGGTCGTCGATGTGTTCACGGGTATGCACGCCTGCATCGGTATCCTCGCCGCCCTCAACCACCGGCGAGTGACCGGTGAAGGGCAGCGGGTGGAGGTCAATCTGATGAGCTCGGCACTGTCGGGCCTGGTGAACCAGACCGGCGCTTACGCCATCGCAGGCGTCGTTCCGACCCGCATGGGCAACGAGCATCCGAGCATCTACCCTTACGAGCCGATCGCCACCGGAGACGGGGAGATCGTGCTCGCGATCGGCAACGACAGGCAGTTCCGGGTGCTCTGCCGGGAGCTCGGCACGCCGGAACTCGTCGAGGATCCGCGCTTCGCGTTCGCGCCCGACCGCAGCCGCAACCGACTCGATCTGCGTCCGCTACTCGAAGCCGCGCTCTCGCATGCGACCGCCACGGAGTGGTTCGAACGGCTCACCGCAGCGGGGATCCCGTGCGCGCCGATCCAGGACGTCGCAGCCGGTGTCCAGTTCGCCGAGCGCATCGGCCTGGATCCGATCGTTCAAGCCGGATCCGGGGATGACTCTCTGTCCGGGATCCGCAACCCCATCACCTTCTCACAGACCCCGGCGACCTACGACAAGGCGCCCCCCGAGCTAGGCGCAGATACCGAGCTGGTGCGGCGCTGGCTCGCGGGCTCCTCGCCGCTCGCATCGATCTCAGCAAAGGAAGCAACAGCATGAGTGCACTCAACAGGTCAGGCGTCAACGTGGATTTCTACGGCGTCGAGGACTACCTCGGCGAGGAGGATCGCGCGCTCGTCGCGAAGGTGCGAGCTTTCGTCGATTCTGAGGTCACCCCGATCATCAACGAGTACTGGGAACAGGCGGACTTCCCGTACCAGATCCTCCCAAAGCTCGGGGAGCTTGGCATCATCGGCACCGCGATCGAAGGGTACGGCTGCCCAGGCCTGACCCGGTTGCAGGCGGGACTGGTCGCCATGGAGCTATCCCGCGGTGACGGGAGCATCAACACGTTCAACGCCGTGCACTCCGGCCTCGCGATGGGGACGATCAACCTACTCGGCAGCGACGAACAGAAGCAGCGCTGGCTGACCCAGATGGCGAAGCTCGAGAAGCTCGGCGCGTTCGCGCTGACGGAACCCGATCACGGTTCCGACTCCGTGGCTCTTGAATCCAGCGCCCGCCTCGACGGCGACCACTACGTTCTCAATGGCTCGAAGCGGTGGATCGGCCTCGGCCACGTCGCAGATCTCGTCATCATCTGGGCGCGCGACACCGCCGACGACAAGGTCAAGGCGTTCATCCTGGAGAAGAACGAGGACGGCAGTTACCCGTCCGGATACCACGCGGAAGCCATCCAAGGGAAAATCGCCAAGCGCGCGATCCAGCAGGCGCAAATCACCTTCGAAGACCTTCGGATCCCCGCCGAGAACAAACTCGAAAAGTCTCAGTCGTTCCGCGATGTCGGGGCGGTGCTCAACCGCACCCGCAGCACCGTCGCCTGGGAATCGTTGGGACACGCGACCGCCGCCTACGAGGCGGCAGTGCAGTACGCGTCCGAGCGCGTCCAGTTCGGCAGCCCGATCTCACACTACCAACTCGTCCAGAACAAGCTCGCCAACATGCTCGCTGACCTTACAGCGATGCAGCTGGTCTGCTTCCGTGCCGGCGCCCTGCAGAACGAAGGCCGCCTAAGCAACGAGCAGGCCTCGCTCGCGAAAATGTTCACTGGCGATAAAGCGCGGCAGCTATGCCGCGATTCCCGCGACCTGCTCGGCGGCAACGGCTTGCTGCTCGAGAACCACGTCGCCCGCCATCTCACGGACATGGAAGTCGTCCACACCTACGAGGGCACCGATTTCATCCAGTCCCTGATCGTGGGCCGCGAGATCACTGGGGTCTCCGCGTTCAAGCGGTAAGGACGGAGCGAGATGAGCGAGTACATCGTCATAGGCGCAGGCCTCGCCGGCGCCGCCACCGCGTGGCGTCTCGCCCAACGCGGGCAAGACGTGACCCTGCTGGAGCGGACGGCACCAGCCAACCCGTACGGCAGCTCGCACGGCTCGGCGCGGATCTTCCGCTACGCCTACCCGAGCGAGCTCTACACCGGGCTCGTTATCCGTTCCAAGCCGCTGTGGGACGAACTCGAACGGGAGAACGGTGCACGTCTGATCGAACCCACCGGCGCCCTCGACCACGGCTCGGTGAACGACCCCGTCGGCCTCGCCCGTGTCCTCGACGCGCTGGGTATCGAGCATGAGCTACTGCCAGAGGCGGAGGCAGGGTCGCGCTGGCCGCAGTACCGCTTCGACGGCGAGGTGCTCTATCACCCCGGCGCTGGAGTGCTTGATGCCCGCAACACGGTCGAGGCCCTCGTTCGCCTGGCCGCCGCGACCGGGCGGGTCAGACTGCTCACGAACTGGACCGTCAGCTCTATCGAGCGGCGCACTGGCCGCGGCTTCCGCGTCGAATCCACGGTCGGCGACGTCGTCGAAGGCGAGAAAGTGGTCGTCGCGGCCGGCCCGTGGCTTCCAACCCTTCTGGACTCGCTCGCCCTGCCTGCCGGGTTCATCCACTCACTGCCGTCTTTCGAAGTGCGTGAGGAGCAGGCGTTCCACTTCCCCTACCGCGACGCCGACGCTTCCGGCGCACCCTACCCGGCTTGGCCGACGTTCATGCACGAGAACAAGACGGTCGACATCTACGGTCTGCCAGGCGGCCGCGACGCCGGATACCACGGCCTCAAAATCGCGCACTTCAACGGCGGACCCGTAATCCCGAGCATCCTCGACCGCACCGGCCAGATCCGGCCGGAGGCCAGGCAACGAGCTCGCGACTACGTCAAGGAATGGGTGCCCGGTGTCGAACCGGAGTCCTACGCCGAGGCGACATGCATGTTCACCAGCACGCCCAGCAGCGACTTCCTGATCGACGAGGCCGAAGGCATCGTCGTCCTGTCCGCCTGCTCCGGCCGCGGAGCGAAGTTCGCTCCGCTGCTCGGCGAGCTCGCCGCCGACCTCGCTACCGGCGCCGGGACCGTCCCTGACGAGTTCCGTGCCGGGCACCACTCCAGGCGCGCCGCAGCCTGACCCCGCCTTCATCACAGAAAGACCACGGTTCACCCCATGACCTCGACGTTCATCTACGACGCCGTCCGCACCCCTTTCGGCCGCGCCGCCGGCGCGCTCTCCGGGATCCGCCCCGACGACCTCGCCGCGGTCGTCATGAAAGCGGCCGTCCAGCGCACCGGCGTCGATCCCGCACGCATTGAAGACGTGATCTTCGGCGACGCGAACCAGGCCGGTGAGGACAACCGCAACGTCGCCCGTTTCGGCGCGCTCCTCGCGGGCTTCCCCTCCTCGGTCACCGGCGTCACCGTCAACCGGCTCTGCGCATCGTCCGTGGAGGCCGTGATCCAGGGGTCCCGGGCGATCGAGTCCGGGGATGCAGAGCTGATCCTCGCCGGCGGCGTGGAGTCCATGTCCCGTGCGCCCTTCGTCGTCGAGAAGTCCCCGAAGCCCTGGCCGGCGGTCGGCAACCAGACGCTCTGGAACACCTCCATCGGGTGGCGCATGGTGAACCGGGCCCTGCCCAAGCAATGGACCATCTCCAACGGCGAGTCCGCGGAGAAGATCGCCCAGGAGTGGGGGATCACCCGTGAAGCACAGGACGCGTTCTCGGTCCGCTCGCACGAGCTCGCCGCGAAAGCGTGGGCGGAGGGCCGCTACGACGCCGAGATCGTCCAGGTGCCCAGCGCTGAGATGGCCCGCGATGAGGGCATCCGCGACGGCAGCACCGTTGAGAAGCTCGCCGGTCTCAAAGCACTGTTCGCCGCCGACGGTACCGTGACGGCCGGGAACTCATCCTCGATCAACGACGGTGCTTCCGCGGTGCTGCTGGGCCGGGAGAATGCCATCGACGCCGAACCGCTCGCACGGATCACCGGACGCGCCGCCCACGGCGTCGACCCGGACATCTTCCCGATCGCCCCGATCGAGGCCGCGAACAAGGCGCTGGCGCGCGCGGGGCGGACCTGGGCGGACGTTGACCTCGTCGAGCTGAACGAAGCCTTCGCCTCACAGTCGCTGGCCTGCCTCAAAGGCTGGCGTGACCTCGACCCGGAGAAGCTCAACATCCACGGCGGAGCCATCGCCATCGGCCACCCCCTCGGCGCCTCAGGCGGCCGGATCATCGGTCACGCCGCCCACGAGCTCAAGCGCCGCGGCGGAGGAGTCGCAGTCGCCGCGATCTGCATCGGCGTCGGCCAAGGGCTCGCCGTCGTTCTTGAGCGGTAACGACAGCGGGTCGGAGGTGAGGATCGCAAAGACCGATCTTCTAACTCGTCGAAAGCCAGTGAGTATTGGGCGATGATTCGTGGTACCCGCGAGGTTTCGCGAACCAGATAAGTGTTATCGATGCACCAGCAGTTGCATTCAAAGCACGATTTCCTTCTGGCTCGCCGCCTATCGTCTCAAGAAGCTTCAAAGCATCGTTAGTTCTCAAAGGATCAGTTCGACTCATAGAGATTGCGGGATCATTGCAGGTTTCTGCGGGTGACCTCGTTGTGATCCCCCCCCAGGCCATCACTTCGAAGGAATTACGAAGATTCCCGTTGAAGCCGTGATAGCAGCATTCCGCGTCGGCTTTGTCGTCGATCAAGTGCGGTGGGCACTTCCTGAGATTCATGAGGATCGCGCCGCGATTGCCTCGCTTCTGTTAGGGGCGTCTTCGGAACCTCGTGTTCGCCCAATATCTGAGGTCGAACAGAATGGACTAGCTGCATCCTTCACGCAACTCGAAGAAGCCTCAACGAAGTCGATGAGTATCGGCAAAGTGCTTGTGGCGGCTACAGAACTATTCTGGAAGCTCGAAGCGCTATCTGGTCTGATGAAGAGACGACGTCCCCGCGATGTTTGGAAACAACCAATTGGTTGCTGTGGAGTTAGGCCTGAAGTGCGCACTGCATTGGCCCTTCTGCGAAAAACTTATAGAGATGCTCCAGGAACCCTTGAGTTGGCACGCGTCGTATCACTATCGGACTCAGCGTTTCGTCGAGCGGTCACCAACGCAACGGGGGTTCCTCCCAGCGAATACCTGCGTCAGGTCCGACTGCAAGAATTTACGAGACTTGTGTGCCAGACCAACCTGCCGTTAGCGGAAGCAGCTCGTCGGGTCGGGTGGTCCTCAAGTTCGCACGCTCGAGCCTCCTTTTCGAAGGCGTACGGACTGTCACCACGTGGACTGCGAGAAACACTTCTCACCGACAATGCGATGCCAGAGGCAGTTCTGCAGAATTACCTCGGCGTTACAAGTTGTTTCGGAGGGGCAGCAACCACTCTTGATCTTGCCTTTCCGAGCGCAGGTGAATTCTTCAGATGACAACTGCCGCCCTCGCTCCCAGAAAGTGCGGATTGGATTGCCCTGGTGCCATACCCGCACCTGACTGATGTGACTGTTTCAATGCGAGTAATGAGCGCAGGCGATGGGTATCGCTATCTGCTCAACACAGTCGTCGTTGGCGACGGGGAACGTGACTTTACCGAGCCCCTCACCCGCTACTATCTCGAAGTGGGGACGCCGCCGGGGTTCTGGATGGGGTCCGGCATCGTTGGCTTCGGGACGGGGGCGCTACAGGCTGGCGGGGAAGTTGCCGAAACCCAGTTGCAGCTTCTGCTCGGACACAGCTGCGACCCCGTCTCTGGGGAACCTCTCGGGCGGAGACACACAGTATTCGCCCCTGTCGAAAAACGTATTGCTCATCGAATACGTCGGCTGCCCCTGAGTATCTCCCTCGATGAGCGGGCGGAGCAGGTCACGATGATCGAAGTCGAGGAACGCGCCAAGAAGGCGTCACGCCCCGTCGCCGGTTTCGATCACACTTTCTCAGTGCCGAAGTCGGTCTCCGCACTCTGGGCTGTTGCGGACGGGGGCACCCAGGCGCTGATTGTCGAAGCACATCACGCGGCAGTCTCGGAGGTGCTGGATCTGTTCGAGCGCGACGTCGCGATGACCCGCGTTGGCACGGACGCCGGTGACGGGTCAGTGGCGCAGGTCGAGGTACGCGGCGTTGTGGCCGCCGCCTACGACCACTACGACTCTCGCTCCTCGGATCCTCAACTGCATACCCATGTGGTGATCGCGAACCGGGTACAGGGCGCGCACGATGGGAAATGGCGCACGCTGGACGGGCGTCCGATCCACCGTGCCGTGGTCGCACTCTCGGAGCACTATAACGCGGTCCTTGCCGATCACCTCAGCCGCGACCTCGGCGTCAGCTGGGGGAGACGCGATCGCGGCCCGAGACGGAATCCGGGGTTCGAGATCGACGGCGTGCCCGACGAACTGCTGACGGAGTTCTCCTCCCGCTCCCGCGACATCGAAGAGACCGCCGACGGCCTGATCGCGGAATACATGGAGCAGCGGGGGCGGGCGCCGTCGAAGCGCACGATCATCCGGCTGAGGGCAGAGGCGACGCTGCGCACCCGCCCGCAGAAGACGATCCGATCCCTCGCGGACCTGACCGAA
>Ga0208242_100890_pt1 | contig 10691 bp, 10 predicted proteins | sample SubbioAug_CSW13A_FD_184825 | JGI IMG/M metagenome (GOLD analysis project Ga0208242, IMG submission 184825) | Serpentinite rock and fluid subsurface biosphere microbial communities from McLaughlin Reserve, California, USA - CR12Aug_CSW13A (SPAdes) | ecosystem: Environmental > Terrestrial > Deep... | reverse complement strand
CGCCGAGGCCGAGGGCGAGAAACTGTCCACCGACGAACTCATCACCACCTGCATCCTGCTCCTGAACGCGGGCCACGAGGCCACGGTCCACACCATCGGCAACGGGGTCAAGACGCTCCTCGAAACCGCCACGCCCCTTTCGGCGCTGGACCCGGAGAATGTCGAGGCGACGGTGGAAGAGATCCTCCGCTACGACCCGGCCCTGCACATGTTCACCCGCCATGCCTATGAGGATATCGAGGTCATGGGCCACCAGTTCCGCCGGGGCGATCAGGTGGGACTCCTTCTCGCCGCCGCCAACCGCGACCCCGGCAACTGGCACGAACCTGCCCGCTTCAACCCCGCCCGACCGCCGAAACCCCATGCCAGCTTTGGCGCGGGCCTGCATTTCTGTGTCGGCGCGCCGCTGGCCCGGCTGGAACTGCAGATCGCACTCCCGATCCTGTTCCGGCTCCACCCGAAGCTGCGCCTGGCCGCACCGCCGGAATACGGCGACGTCTACCACTTCCACGGCCTCAAGGCGCTTTCTGTCACGGCCTGAGACAGGACTTTCTCTTCCGCCAAATATCCTCTGGGGGTTCGGGGGGCGAAGCACCCCCGATATCCTAGGAGGAGGCGCAGGCCGACGACGAGACAAATGTCTTGCGCGCCAGCGCTCCGCCCGGCAACCGCCGTCACAGGGGCAGGACGGTCGTCGACTTGATCTCTTCCATGCTCAGCAGCGCGGTCACATTGTAGATCCGCACCTCCGAGATCAGCGCCTGATAGAACGTGTCATAGGCCCGCGCGTTCTTCACCCGCACCTTCAGGATATAGTCGATATCCCCCGCCAGCCGGTGCGCCTCCAGCACTTCCGGCCGTTCCTTCAGCGCCTTGAGGAACTTGCGCTGCCATTCCGCCTCATGTTCGCTGGTGCGGATCAGCACGAAGAAACAGGCCTCCAGCCCCAGCGCCTCGGCATCCAGGATCGCGGTCGTCCGGCTGATCACCCCCTGCTCGCGCATCCGGCGGATCCGGTTCCAGACCGGCGTCTTCGAGGAACCCACCTTCCGCGCGATCTCGTCCAGCGACTGTTCGGCATCCTGTTGCAGCTCGGACAGGATTTTCCGGTCAAGGTCGTCCAGCTGGGCCGCCATTCGCTTCCTCCCGCGTTTTCAGGAACCCTGTTCCATCGACGCGGAGTATCGGAACAATCATCCTTATCTGCAAGGGCCACTGGTCGTGTCACGGGAAAATATCCTATATTGCACCGTGAAACCCAGCAGATCGAGGCCCGCATGAGCCGCCGCTTCACCCCGAAGATCGTGACCGCCAACCGTCTGCGCGAAGGCGACGTGGTCTATCTCACCGCCGACGACCAGTGGTCGCCCTTCCACCACGAGGCCGAGCTGATCGAGGACGAAGCCCATGCCCAGATGCGGCTTCTGCATGCCAATGCCCAGAAGCTGACCATCGTCGGCGCCTATCTCGCCGATGCCCGCCCCGGTGCCAGGGGCCCCGAGCCCACGCATTTCCGCGAGGAATTCCGCACCCGCGGCCCCTCCAACTACAACCACGGCAAGCAAGCCGACCTCGCGAGCTGAGCATGTATTCCTATTCCGACTTCGACGAAGCCTTCGTCCGCTCCCGCGTCGCGCAGTTCACCAACCAGGTCGAACGCCGGCTGGATGGCAGCCTGACCGAGGAAGAGTTCCGCCCGCTGCGCCTGATGAACGGGCTCTACCTGCAGCTGCACGCCTACATGCTGCGCGTGGCGATCCCCTATGGCACGATCTCCCCGCGCCAGATGCGGCAGCTCGCCTATATCGCCGACACCTGGGACAAGGGCTATGGCCACTTCACCACGCGGCAGAACATCCAGTTCAACTGGCCGAAACTGCCCGACGTGCCCGCGATCCTGTCCGCGCTGGCCGATGTGGAAATGCACGCGATCCAGACCTCGGGCAACTGCGTCCGCAATGTGACCGCCGACCATTTCGCCGGGGCCGCCGCGGATGAAATCGCCGATCCCCGCCCCTATGCCGAGCTGCTGCGCCAATGGTCCACCGACCACCCGGAATTCCAGTTCCTGCCGCGCAAGTTCAAGATCGCGATCACCGGCAGCCCGAACGACCGCGCCGTCACCAAGGCGCATGACATCGGCCTGCGCATGGTTCGCAATGCCGCCGGAGAGCCGGGCTTCGAGGTCATCGTCGGCGGCGGCCTTGGCCGGACCCCGATGGTTGGCATGACCGTCCGCGACTTCCTGCCCGAGGCGGACCTTCTGCCTTACGTGGAAGCCGTGCTCAGCGTCTACAACACGCTTGGCCGCCGCGACAACAAGTACAAGGCGCGGATCAAGATCACCCTGCACGAAACCGGCCGCGACGAGATCACCCGGATGATCGAGGCGGAATTCGCCCGCCTGCGCCCGCTTTTCGGCGGCAATGACCAGAAGCTGCTGGCCGACATCCGCGAGGCTTTCGCGCCCCCCGCCTTCCGCAACGCGTCCATCGACGCCTATGACGCCTTCTACAAGGCCGACCCGGTGTTCCGCTCCTGGGCCGATACCAACCTGACGCAGCACCGCAACGACCAGTATGCGATCGTCACGGTCAGCATCAAGGCGCATGGCGCGACCCCTGGGGATGCCACTAGCGACCAGATGCGCCTTCTGGCAGACCTTGCGGAACGCTACAGCCACAACGACCTGCGCATCAGCCACGAGCAGAACGTGATCCTGCCGCATGTCCACAAGTCGGACCTGCCCGCGCTCCACGCGGCGCTGGTGCAGGCGGGCCTTGGCACCGCGAATGTCGGGCTTCTCTCCGACATCATCGCCTGCCCCGGCATGGACTATTGCGCCCTTGCCACCGCCCGCTCGATCCCGGTCGCGCAGGAACTGGCCACCCATTTCGAGGCGCTGAAGCTGGAGCATGAGATCGGCCCGCTGAAGATCAAGATTTCGGGCTGCATCAACGCCTGCGGGCATCACCATGTCGGCCATATCGGCATCCTTGGCCTCGACCGTGCGGGGGTGGAGAATTACCAGATCACTCTGGGCGGCGATGGCACCGAGGATGCGGTGATCGGCGAAAAGACCGGGCCGGGCTTCGCTTATACCGAGATCGTCCCCGCCATCGAGCGTATCCTGCGCGCCTATCTGGACCTGCGGCTGGAGCCGTCCGAGACCTTCCTCCAGGCTTTCAAGCGGGTCGGGATGGAGCCGTTCAAGGCCGCGCTCTACGAGGCGGAAGGCGAAAAAGATGCCGCGTGACGGGCGCCACGAAGGCCCCGTCGCCGAACGGGTCGCCGCGCTGAACGCGCGGTACAAGCACCACTCGGCGACCGCGGTGCTGGAGCATGCGCTGAAGGATGACGACCTGGGCCAGGTGGCGCTGGTGTCATCCTTCGGGGCGGAATCCGTCGTGCTCCTGCACCTCGTCAGCGTCATCGCCCCCGAGACACCGGTCCTCTTCATCGACACGCGGATGCTGTTCCAGGAGACGCTGGATTACCAGCGCGAGCTGGCCGAGAAGCTGCATCTCTGCGACGTGCGGACGATCCGCGCGGCCCAGCCCCGCGTCGCCTTCGAGGACCCCGACAACACGCTTCACCAGTTCAACACCGACGCCTGCTGCGCCGTCCGCAAGGTCGAGCCGCTGGAGCGTGCGCTGGCCCCCTTCGACGGCTGGATCACCGGCCGCAAGCGGTTCCAGAATGCCGACAGGGGAACCATCGACTTCTTCGAGAACGAGGGCGACTTCCGGATCAAGGTCAACCCGCTGGCCCATTGGGGGCGCGAGGATCTTGAGGAATACATGGTCGAAAACCGCCTTCCCCGGCATCCGCTGGTGGCCAAGGGCTACCCCTCGATCGGCTGCGCCCCCTGCACCAGCCCGGTGAAACCCGGCGAGGACCCCCGCGCGGGCCGCTGGCGCGGGCAGTCCAAGACGGAATGCGGCATCCACTTCATCGACGGCAAGGCCGTTCGCCCAAAGGAGAACGCGGCATGACTGTGATCGTCACCGATGCGGGCTTTGCCTCCGCCCCAGACCGTCAGATCGTGCCGCTGGCCGAGATGACGCCCGAGACCACCGCGCTTGACCTCTCCCATACCGACGACCCGTCGGTGCTGGAAGGCGCGCTGGACCGGCTGACCCTGATCCGCGTGGCCTTCCCGGCCTTCAACGACGGCCGCGCCTTCACGGTGGGGCGGAAGCTGCGGATGATGGGCTATACCGGCCAGCTTCTGGCTCTGGGTCCGGTGATCGCCGACCAGTATGCCATGCTGCGCCGGGTGGGCTTTGACGGGGCCGAGATCCCCGACGAGATCGCCGCCCGCCAGCCGGTGGAACAGTGGCAGTTCCGCGCGGCCGACTGGCAGGCGCATCATTATCAGGCCCGGCTCCGCGCCTGATCCCACCCACCCCGAGAATTGGCCGCAGGGAGAGAGCCTTCCCTTGCGGCGCTTGCTCGCTTATGGAGGCCAGGAAGGCCATGACCGAGACGATGACAATGGACGCCGCCCGCCAGAAGCCCCACATGCCCGACGCGCAGACCGTGACCTCGGTCCGGCACTGGACCGACCGGCTGTTCTCGTTCCGCGTGAGCCGTCCGGCGACGCTGCGGTTCCGGTCGGGGGAGTTCGTGATGATCGGGCTGCTGGACGACAAGGGCAAGCCCTTGCTCCGCGCCTATTCGATCGCCTCACCCAGCTGGGACGAGGAGCTGGAGTTCTATTCGATCAAGGTTCCGGATGGGCCGCTGACCAGCCGGCTCCAGCATATCCAGCCGGGGGATGAGATCATCCTGCGGCCGAAACCCGTGGGGACGCTGGTGGTCGATGCCCTGCTGCCGGGCAAGCGTCTGTGGTTCCTCGCGACCGGAACCGGGATCGCGCCCTTTGCCAGCCTGATGCGGGATCCGGAGGTCTATGAGAAGTTCGATCAGGTCATCATGATGCACACCTGCCGCGAGGTGGCGGAGCTCGAATACGGTCGGCAGCTGGTCGAGGCGCTGGAAGGCGATCCGCTGATCGGCGAGATGGTGCAGGGCAAGCTGCGCTATTATCCAACCACCACCCGGGAAGAGTTCCATCACATGGGGCGGGTCACGGACAACCTGGCCTCGGGCAAGGTCTTTGCCGACCTGGACCTGCCGAAGATGAACCCCGAGGAGGACCGGGCGATGGTCTGCGGGAGCCTGGCTTTCAACGTCGATGTAAAGGCGATCCTGGAAGGGTTCGGGCTGCGGGAAGGGGCGAATTCGGACCCCAAGGAATTCGTGGTCGAGAAGGCCTTTGTCGGCGACGGGATCTGATCTGTCCACGGCGGACAAATCTGGCTTATCCTGAAAAACCAATGATTTGGCCAATCCCGTTAGGGTGGTGTTAACTTCTGCAAAATGGGCCGCGAGGGGTGATCCCTGCGGCCCTTTCCTTTGGCGCGCGGCCGCGCCAGACCACGACCGGCAAGAAGAAAGGCCGCGAGGATCACCCCTCGCGGCCTTGGATTTCGACAGGTGCCGCGGGGCTTAGAGGCCCAGAGCGGTCCGCACCTGCGCCACGGTGTCGGCGACCAGCGCCGGGTTGGCGCGGGCGGCTTCCACGGCGGTCTTCAGCGTGGTCTTGGTGGCGTCGTCCAGCGACGAGCCGTCGATCAGGGCGATCACGGCATCGGCGTCGAAGTTTGCCGGATCGAGCGCAGCAGCGGCCGCGTCGGTGGTGGTGGCTTCCGGCGCGGCTTCAGCGGCGGCAGCTGCCTCGGCGGCGGCGGCGGCCTCAGCCTCGGCGGCAGCGGCGGCCTCAGCCTCGGCGGCAGCGGCGGCTGCAGCGGCAGCAGCGGCTTCTTCCGCGGCAGCAGCTTCGGCGGCAGCGGCCTCGGCAGCGGCGGCCTCGGCTGCCCTGGCGGCGGCCTCCTGGGCGATGCGCGCTTCTTCTGCGGGCTTGTAGCTGAACTGGTAGTAGCCCAGTCCGGCAAGAATGACGACAATGGCGCCGATGATGACAGTTCTGTTCATGTCAAATACTCCCTTGACCCGAGCTGGGGCCCGGACGCGGCTGATATGGCAGCTTGGGGCGGCAATGAAAAGACCAGATGCCCTAAACGGCGGGAAAAGGCGGCTTTTCCCCGGTTTTTCTATGCTCGTCGCGCTGTTGGCGGGTTGCGGGCGACGGCGGCAGGGACTAGATTGCCGCGCGCCTAGTTCAACGACCAAAGGACCACTGCCATAGCCCGCCGCCCCCACAATGCCCCGCCGCAACGCGACACCGGCCCCCGCATCAATGACCGTATCCGCGCTCCGGAAATCCGTCTGATCGGCGCTGACGGTGAGAATGTCGGGGTCGTCACCCCGGCCCGCGCCATGCAGATGGCCGAAGAGGCCGGGCTTGATCTGGTGGAGATCTCGCCGACTGCCGTGCCTCCGGTCTGCAAGATCATGGACTTCGGCAAGTTCAAGTATGAGACGCAGAAGCGCGAGGCCGAGGCGCGCAAGAAGCAGAAGATCATCGAGATCAAGGAAATCAAGTTCCGGCCGGGCACCGACATCCATGACTATCAGGTCAAGATGCGCTCGGTGATGAAGTTCCTGGAGGAAGGCGACAAGGTGAAGGTCACCCTGCGCTTCCGGGGCCGCGAGATGGCGCACCAGGAGCTGGGGCTTGAGCTGCTGAACCGGGTCGCCGCCGATGTGGGCGAGGCCGGGAAGGTCGAGGCCATGCCGAAGCTGGAAGGCCGGCAGATGGTGATGATGATCGCGCCCCGGTAAGGCGGCACGATCCTTCCTGCCAGAAATCGGGGCCTTCGGGCCCCGTTTGTCATTCGCGGTCCGACGTGCCGGGAGGTTTGGCCGGTGGCTCCCTTGCCTCGCGCAGGCGGCCGCGCTGGGGGATCTCTTTCAAAAGGCCGCCGACCCCCATCCCGGCAATGTCCGCCCCGCTGACGGCAACGCCGCAGATCAGCCGCTCCATCACCCAGTCGGCCCCGTTCAGCGCCGGGCTTCTGACGCAGCCCGGCAGGCCGATGACGGGGGTGCCGTTCAGCTGGCCGAGGAAGAGAAGGTTGCCGGGATCCACCGGCATCCCGAAACGGTCCACCCTGCCCCCGGCCCGGCGGAGGGCCGCCGGGGCCACGTCCTCGGCGTCCGAGGTGGCCGAGGCGGTCAGGATCAGGATCAGCTCGGCCTCGACCGAGGCAAGGGTCGCGGCAAGCTCCGCCACGCGATGGGGGCTGTGGCGATGCGTGGTCAGCCCCGCGCCAAGCCGCGCGAGGCGCTGGGTGATGGCCTCGGGGCCGAGGGGTCGGGCGGTGGGATCGGTCTGGGTCTCGATCAGGGCGATCCGGCCAAGGCGCGGGGGGTGGAGGCGCAGCGCCTGCGTGCCGGCGATGCAGGCGGCGGCAACGGCGTCCTGTGCGACGCCATAGGCGATGATCTTGACCGTGGCGGCCATCTCGCCCGCGGCCAGCCGCTGCCAGCGCGGGGCGGTGGCGCAGGTGATCATCGGGTCGGTCGCGTTCAGCGCGTTGATGCGGGGGGCGAGGACCTCCAGCACGCCGGCGGTGCGCGCGTGAAGGTTGACGCGGCCGGTGCCGACGGGCCGCAGGTCGAGGCCGGCGAGCGCGCTGTCGGGAACGAGCGCGCGGGCGATGGCGAGGGCGGCCGCGTCCTCATGCAGGTCCTGCGGGTCAAGGCGGGCGGCGGTGACCTCGGCCAGGCCTGCGGAGCGGAGGCGGGCGATCTCGGCCGGGCCGAGAATGCAGCCCTTGCGCAGACGACCATCGGGGAGCGCGACGGAATGGGCGAGGATCGCGCCTTGGGCTTCCGACAGGGGGACGGGGCCGAAGCGCATTATTTCCGCAAGGTCTCGGTGATCTGCGCGAGGATCGCGACGGCGATCTCGGCCGGGGTACGCGCGCCGATGTCGAGGCCGACGGGGGCGTGGATCCTTGCGATCTGCTGGGGCGTGAACCCGGCGGCGGCCAGACGCTCCACCCGTTTGGCATGGGTCTTCTTCGAGCCGAGCGCGCCGAGGTAGAAGGCCGGGGAGTTCAGGGCGAGGCGGATCGCGGGGTCGTCGAGCTTGGGGTCGTGGGTCAGGGTGACGATGGCAGTGCGGGCGTCTGGCTTCAGGGCGGCCAGCGCCTCATCGGGCCAGTCGTCGAGGATCGTCTCGCCGGGGAAGCGGGCCTCGGAGCCGAAGGCGGCGCGCGGGTCGATCAGGGTCGGGGCATAGCCGCAGGTCCGGGCGATCTGGAGGAGCGGCTGGGCGATATGGACCGCGCCGATCACGATCAGGCGGAGCGGCGGGTTGTGGATGGCGATGAAGCGGCCGTCCTCCTCCATCCCCGAGCGGTCGGAACGGAAGCGGGCGTCGGTGGCCGGATCCTCGCCGGGGTGGAGGAGGCGACGCTCCCAGCTGGCGGGGGTGGTGACCAGCGCGACGGCGCGCGAGGCGGCGCGGGCTTCGGTCAGGGCGGCAAGGAGCGGTTCGGGAAGCGCCATGTCCCCCTCGCCCACGGGCTCGACAAGGATGCGGATCGTGCCGCCACAGGCGAGGCCGGCGGCAAAGGCGGTCTCGTCGCTGACGCCGAAGGTCAGGAGGCGGGGCTTGCGGTCGGCCAGGGCGTCTAGCGCCTCGGTCACCACGGCGCCTTCGACGCAGCCGCCGGAGACGGAGCCGAGCATCTCGCCATCGCCGGAAATGGCGAGCTGGCTCCCCGACTGGCGGGGGGCGGAACCCCAGGTCTCGATCACGGTGGCGAGGGCGGCGCCGCGGCCCTGACGGTGCCAGGCGAGGGCGGCTTCGGGGATCTGGTCGTGCGTGGCGCTCATGGGCGGGAGTATGCGTCCGCGCGCGCCGTGACGCCATAGAAATGAACGCGCCGCCGGAGGGGATCCGGCGGCGCGTCCCGTGTCAGCAGATCAGCGCGTGGCGGTGCGCAGGAGCGGCGTGATGACCCGGACCTCGACCCGGCGGTTGCGGGGTTCGTTGGCCTGGGTGTCGATCAGCAGCTCGGTCTCGCCATAGCCCTGGACGATCATGTTCTCCGGCGGGATGTCGAAGTATTCGGTCAGGGCCAAGGCCACCGATTCCGCGCGACGGTCGGAGAGCGCGAGGTTCAGCGCGGCCGGGCCGGTGGCGTCGGTATGACCTTCGATCAGGAACATCTCGCGCGGGTTGTCGCGCAGAAGCGCCTTCATCACCCGGCCAAGATCGGCAAGGTTGCGCGCCTGTTCCGGAGCGATGGCCGAGGAGTTGGTGGCGAAGGTGACGTTGCGCACGTCGATCACCGCGGCCAGCGCCCGCACTTCGGGGATCTCGCGGATCTGGCGGAGGCTGAACTTCCGGCCGGCACGTTCGGCTTCCAGTGCCGCCAGCTCGCGCTTGAGCGCGACATTGCTGTCGGCGGAGGAAATCACGATCCGACGCTCGGGACGCGGCAGGTCGCGGACCACGACCACCTCTTCGCGGGCCAGATCGTCGATCAGGACGACCTCGCGGCCGAGGCTGTCATAGGTCGCGCGGCGCAGCACACGGCCGGTCGCGTCGCGGATCGTCACCACCTGGGTGCCATCGGCGCGCTCGACGATGGTCCGGGTCGAACCGTCCTTGAAGGTCTCGGTCCGCACGGTCGAACCAGGACGGCGGATCACGGTGTCGTCGTCCTTCAGCACGCGATAAGTGCCGTCGGGCTGGAGCACGATGACACGGTCGCCAGTGTTCGACACCACGCGGGCCGGTTCCTGATAGGCTGCGGCCTCGCGGTTGTTCTTGATGATCGCGCCCACGGCGAGCGCGCCCAGAACCAGCAGCCCGGCCTTTTCCAGATCGGACAGCCCGCTCTTCTTGCCGGACGAGAGCGTCACCGGCGCGGCCGAGAATTCCTCGGCCGACGAGCGCACCGAGCCTTCGGTGACGGTGGTTTCGGTAATGGCGGAAAGCAGGTCCTGCGATGCCGGGGCGAAGGTGATGGCGCTGCCATCAGCCTCGGCTTCCGCAGTGGAGCGCGTGACGAGAGCCGCGGCCGCGAGGGCCGAGGGGTCGATCGCGGTCGGCGCGGTGGTCAGAAGCTCGGTCAGCGTCTCGACCTCGGTTTCCGAGACCTCGGGCGCATCGACCGGGGTGGACTCTTCCTCGCTGGCAGGCGCTGCCACGCGGAGTCCGGCGGTCGGATCGGTGATCTCGCCGGTTGCGGTCAGGCCAAGCTCTTGCTGGGCGGCCTGCAGCGCCTGCTGGGCGGTTGTCGCATCGATCAACTCGCCGGTGGCGGAATCGATGATGCTGCCCTCGGGCACGTCGACGGGATCGACGACGAGGCTTTCACCGACGGACACATCGGCTTCGACTCCGGCCTCGACTTCGGCTTCGGCCTGAGCCTCAACCTCAGCCGCGGGCTCTTCGGCGGCAGGGGCTTCGGCGACGGGCTCCTCGGCGGCGGGCTCCTCGGCAGGGGCCTCGGCGACCGGCTCTTCGGTGGCGGGTTCTTCGGCGGCCTGAAGCTCGGCCTCGGCTTCGGCGGCAGCCTCGGCGGCGGCCTGGGCTTCCGCTTCGGCCAGGGCGTCAGCCTCGGCTTGGGCGGCGGCGTCAGCCTCGGCCTGAGCGGCGGCTTCGGCCTCGGCCTGCGCGGCAGCCTCGGCCTCGGCACGGGCGGCTTCCTCGGCGGCCAGGCCTTCGGCAATGGCCGCTTCCTCGGCGGCGGCGGCTTCAT
>Ga0208242_100888_pt1 | contig 10717 bp, 12 predicted proteins | sample SubbioAug_CSW13A_FD_184825 | JGI IMG/M metagenome (GOLD analysis project Ga0208242, IMG submission 184825) | Serpentinite rock and fluid subsurface biosphere microbial communities from McLaughlin Reserve, California, USA - CR12Aug_CSW13A (SPAdes) | ecosystem: Environmental > Terrestrial > Deep... | reverse complement strand
GGCCAAGGTGGTCTCGGCCCACCGCACGCCCCAGCGGCTCTATGAGTTCGCCACCACCGCCAAGGCGGCGGGCTACAAGGTGATCATCGCCGGCGCCGGGGGCGCGGCCCACCTGCCGGGCATGGCTGCCTCCATGACCGAGCTGCCGGTGCTGGGCGTGCCGGTGGAGTCCAAGGCCCTGAAGGGGATGGATAGCTTGCTCTCCATCGTGCAGATGCCCGGCGGCATTCCCGTGGCGACCCTGGCCATCGGCGAGGCCGGCGCCAAGAACGCCGGCATTCTCGCCGCCCGTATCCTGGCGCTGGGCGATCCCGCTCTCGCCGAACGCCTGACCGCCTTCGCCCAGAGCCTGGCCGACGCCGTGGCCGAGACGGTGGAAGACTGATGACGCCAGGCCTGCCTCTCGCGCCGGGCGCGACCATCGGCATTCTGGGCGGCGGACAGCTGGGTCGGATGCTGGCGCTGGCCGCCGCCCGCCTGGGCTTCGACGTAGTCATCCTGACGCCGGAGCTGGACGCCCCGGCCAGCCGGGTCGCCCGCGAGACGGTGATCGCCCCCTTTGACGACCCTGACGGCCTGGCCCGCCTGGCCGATCTCTGCGACGTCATCACCTATGAGTTCGAAAATGTGCCGGCCGCCGCCGTCGAGCGACTGAAGGCCCTGGGCGCGCCGGTGGCGCCCAGCGGCCTGGCCCTGGCCGTGGCCCAGGACCGGGTGGCGGAGAAGTCCTTCCTCAATGAGGCCGGCGTCCGCACCGTGGCCTTCGCCCAGGTGGACAGCGCCGAGGACGCCCTGGAGGCCGCCGCGCGCATCGGCGTTCCGTCCCTGATGAAGACCCGCCGCGAAGGCTATGACGGCAAGGGCCAGACCTGGGTCGAGCATGCGGCCGACGCCGCCAAGGTGTTCGAGGCTCTCGGGGGCGTGCCCTGCATTCTGGAGGCCCCGGCCGATTTCGTCCGCGAACTGTCGGTGATCGCCGCCCGGGGCCGCGACGGCGAATTGGCCATCTATCCCCTTGGCGAGAACCACCATGAGGGGGGCATCCTGCGCCGCACCGTAGCGCCTGCGCCGGCCAGTCCCGACCTGGCGGACCAGGCCGAGCGGATCGCCGCCCAGATCCTGACCCAGCTGGACTATGTGGGGGTCATCGGCATCGAGCTGTTCGAGCTGGCGGACGGCCGTCTGCTAGCCAATGAGATTGCGCCCCGGGTGCATAATACCGGCCACTGGACCCAGGACGGCTGCGAGGTCTGTCAGTTCGAGCAGCACATCCGCGCCGTGGCCGGCTGGCCGCTGGGCCCCACGCAGGCCCGGGCCCATGTGGAGATGCTCAACCTGCTGGGTGACGAAGCCGAGACCTGGGCGAAGTTGGCCGCCGAGCCGGAGACCCGCCTGCACCTCTACGGCAAGCGCGAGGCCAAGCCCGGCCGCAAGATGGGCCATATCAACCGGCTGTCGGGGCTATAGGCGGCGCGACCGCCCTCGTCCTTCGAGGCCCTTCGGGCGCCTCAGGATGAGGACGGACTGAGAGGCCTCAACCCACCTGCCTCATCCTGAGGTGCGAGCGATAGCGAGCCTCGAAGGACGCAAGGCGCCTCAGCCGTAACGCATGCGGCCAAGGGTCTGGGCGAAGGTCTTGAGGGCTTCGGACGGGCGCAGCTTGGTCGTGGCCTTCCACTTTTCGAAGCTCATCACATTAGCGATGCGGGCGTCGACGAAGTCCATCGACGCGCCGCGGCCAGAGGCCACGCGGATGGCGAGCGCCGCCGAGAGGATCCCCGACAGGATGGCGCGCTTTGAATAGTGGTTCTCATCGGTGGCGGTGTCGCCGGCCCAGCGCCAGAGCTGGTCGGCGCTGTCCCACAGGAGACGGCTGGCCAGGGGCAGGTTCTGCGGCAGGGCGAGGAAGCCGCTCCAGCGACGGGCGACCGCCTCATCCTGGGCGGCGGCGTCCAGGCGCGTCTCCACCGCCAGGCGGATGCGCTCGCGGATCTTCAGGGCCTGGGGATCGATGTCGGCCAGGATCGCCAGGGTCTCCCGGTCATGCCGGCGGCCCAGCAGGGCCGCCAGGTCCGCCGCCCCATTGGGAAACAAAAGCTCGATCTCGCCCCTGGAGAGGCCAGCCTCGGCCCCGGCGCAGGCCAGAAGCAGGGGGCTCCAGCCCATCTGCGCCACATGGGGCAGGGCCAGGGACAGCACCTGGTCCTCGACCTGGCGGGCCCAGGCGTCGGGATCGGGAGAGGAAGATGAAGCGGCGTCTGACATGGCCCCAGTCTAACCTCGCCGAAAGCCTGCGTCTTGCGTGGACATGGGCCAAGCCTTCTGCTATTTCGCCGCCCTCGGCTCCGGAGCGGTCGCTTACGGGGCTATTTGGTATTTTTGTTTCACCGCCACCGCCATGTGCGCCGGGTGGCGCAACATTCAGGTAGGCAGGAGAGAGTCCCCTGGTTCAGATTTTCGTCCGCGACAACAATGTCGACCAGGCCCTCAAGGCCCTGAAGAAGAAGATGCAGCGCGAAGGCTCGTTCCGCGAGATGAAGCGCCACGTCCATTACGAGAAGCCCTCGGAAAAGCGCGCGCGCCAGAAGGCCGAAGCCGTCCGTCGCGCCCGCAAGCTGGCCCGCAAGCGCGCCCAGCGCGAAGGCCTGATCGCGGCTCCCAAGCCGCGCGCCCGCTAGGGGACGCCAGCGTCTCCGCCTCGGCGGGACGTCGAGAGCTTCCAGAGATTTTTGGCCGCGCAGCCTGCCTGCGCGGCCTTTCTCGTTTTGATCGCCCAAAGAATCTACGTCCAGACCGCGACCTGCGGTCACTCTGGCCCGCCCCTTGCTGGTGAAACCGGTCAGGCCATCCTATCTTAGGGTCTGAACCCGAGTTTTCCCGAGACGGATCAAAAGCACCATGAACATGCGCAATATGGCGATCTGGGGCGTCATCGTCGTCGTCCTGATCGGCCTCTACAGCATGATGAGCGGCGGCGGCCAGGCGGCCAATTCGCGCGAGATCACCTACTCGCAGCTGCTCGACCAGATCGATTCCGGTCAGGTGGCCTCAGCCGTCATCCGCGGCTCGGCCGTCGAGGTGCGCAACGCCGAGGGCCAGGCCTTCACGGCGGTCACGCCGAACAATCAGGAAGAGCTGGTCAAGCGGCTGGAGGCCCAGAACGCCGACATCGCGGTCAAGCCGGCCGGCGGCTTCACCCTGGTGGGCTTCATTCTGCAGAGCCTGCCCATCCTGCTGCTGATCGGGGTGTGGATCTTCTTCATGCGCCAGATGCAGGGCGGGGCCCGCGGCGCCATGGGCTTTGGCAAGTCCAAGGCCAAGATGCTCACCGAGAACAAGAACCGGGTCACGTTTGACGACGTGGCCGGCGTCGACGAGGCCAAGGAAGAGCTGACCGAGATCGTCGACTTCCTGAAGGACCCGCAGAAGTTCCAGCGCCTGGGCGGCAAGATCCCCAAGGGCGCCCTGATGGTCGGCCCTCCGGGCACGGGTAAGACCTTGCTCGGTCGCGCCGTGGCCGGCGAGGCCGGCGTGCCCTTCTTCTACATCTCCGGTTCGGATTTCGTGGAAATGTTCGTCGGCGTCGGCGCCAGCCGGGTGCGCGACATGTTCGAGCAGGCCAAGAAGAACGCGCCCTGCATCATCTTCATCGACGAGATCGACGCCGTGGGCCGCCATCGTGGCGCAGGGCTCGGCGGCGGCAATGACGAGCGCGAGCAGACCCTGAACCAGCTGCTGGTGGAGATGGACGGCTTCGACCCGTCCGAGGCCATCATCGTCATCGCCTCGACCAACCGTCCCGACGTGCTGGACCCGGCCCTGCTGCGGCCCGGCCGTTTCGACCGCCAGGTCGTGGTGCCCAATCCCGACATCAACGGCCGCGAGCGTATCCTGCGCGTCCACATGAAGAATGTGCCGCTGGCCGCCGACGTGGAGGTCAAGACCATCGCCCGCGGCACGCCGGGCTTCTCCGGCGCGGACCTGGCCAATCTGGTCAACGAAGCCGCCCTGATGGCCGCGCGGAAGAACCGCCGCATGGTCACCCAGCGGGACTTCGAGGACGCCAAGGACCGGGTCATGATGGGCGCCGAGCGCAAGTCCATGGCCATGACCGACGATGAGAAGCGCCTGACCGCCTATCACGAGGGCGGCCACGCCCTGCTGGCCCTGAACGTGCCGGCCACCGATCCGGTGCACAAGGCCACCATCATCCCCCGCGGTCGTGCGCTCGGCATGGTCATGCAGCTGCCCGAGCGGGACCAGCTGTCCATGTCCTATGAGCAGATGACATCGCGCCTGGTCATCCTGATGGGCGGCCGGATGGCTGAGGAGCTGATCTTCGGCAAGGACAAGATCACCTCGGGCGCCTCGTCCGACATCGACCAGGCCACGCGCCTGGCCCGGGCCATGGTCACCAAGTGGGGCTTCTCCGACAAGCTCGGCGTCGTCTCCTACGGTGAGAACCAGGACGAGGTCTTCCTCGGCCACTCGGTGTCGCGGACCCAGAACGTCTCGGAAGAGACCGCCCGGATCATCGACCAGGAGGTCAAGGCCCTGGTCCAGCACGCCTTTGACGAGGCGCGCCGGATCCTGACCGAGAAGATCGACGAACTGCACAAGATCGCCCAGGCCCTGCTGGAATACGAAACCCTGTCGGGCGACGAGATCATCAATGTGATCCAGGGCGTCATGCCCAAGCGCGAGGAGCCGGAGAGCCACCGGGCGCTGGGTCCCACCGTCGCCGTGCCGATTTCGCCGCGGCCGGGCCCGGAACCGGCCTGACCCATCACGTCCGACGCCTGTATGGAGTTCAGCTCTGCTCCAGGCGTCGGGCGGCTTCGGCCACCACCTGGCGCCCCCAGCTGGTCAGGTCGGAACGCTGCAGTTTTTCCAGAGCCGCACCATGGGCGTCGGCGCCAAAGCGGCGGCGCAGATAGGCCGCCTCTTCCTCAGCCTCGGTCTGCAGACGCTTGCGGCGCCGCAGGTGGCGTATCGGGTTGATGATCACGGGCGTGCATCCCAGGTGCTTGGTTGGCCATCCCTCCTCACACCATAAGGCCAAGGTGTGACAGGCTTCCGGCGCCCGATGTGAGCAGTCGCAGCATTTCGCCCCCGGCGCCCTCGGGATTGGCGCCCTGACCCCTTGTGGGATAACCGATTGGGCGCTGAGCGCCTGCGAGAAGGCCTGGAGGTTCGCCCTGATCCGCCCGCCCCGACGCCCCGCCTTAATGGGCATACTGAACCTGACGCCGGACAGCTTTTCCGACGGCGGGCTTTATGACGGCGCCCCGGCCGCCCTGGCCCAGGCGCGGCGGCTGATCGCCCAGGGGGCGGACATCCTCGATCTGGGCGGGGAATCCACCCGGCCTGGCGCCGATCCTGTCCCGGTCGAGGCGGAGATCGCCAGGGTCGTCCCCGTCATCGCCGCCCTGGCCAGGGACGGCGCCCCGCCCCTGTCAGTGGACACCATGAAGCCCGACGTGGCCCGGGCGGCCATGGCGGCGGGCGCGACCATCTGGAACGACGTCACCGCCCTGCGCTACGCCCCTCAGGCGCCCGATGTGGCTGCGGAACTCGGCTGCCAGGTGGTGCTTATGCACATGCAGGGCGAGCCGCGCACCATGCAGGCCGCCCCCCGCTACGATGACGTCATCGCCGAGGTCTGCGCCTTCCTGCTGGCGCGGGCGGACGCCGCCCTGGCCGCCGGCGTGGCGCGGGAGAAGATCTGGCTCGATCCTGGGATCGGCTTTGGCAAGAGCCTGGACCACAACCTGACCCTGCTCGCCCATCTGGACAGGATCTGCGCCCTGGGCTTCCCGGTCCTGCTGGGCGCCAGTCGCAAGCGGTTCATCGCCGCCCTGCACCCGGCCGCAGACGCGCCGGACGCCCGCGCGCCGGGCTCCATCGCCGCCGCCCTGGCCGGGGCCGAGGCCGGCGTCGCCGCGCTGCGGATCCATGATGTGGGCGAGACGGCCCAGGCCCTGGACGTCTGGGCGGCGATCAGGGACGCGCGGCCATCCTAGCTGAGACCGAAGTGGTCGTAGAACGCCGACAGGGGCGAAGAGACCCGCAAGGGTCGCAAGGGAAAGGCGAGCCAGGGGGCCTGGGGATCGAGGTCCGCCATCCGCCCCAGGAAGGCCTGGCGCAGATCGTCCCTGACCGCGCCCGTATGGGTGAGGAACTGGCCCCAGCTTGACGTTCCGGTCAGGCCCACCTCGCCCGCTTCCCTGGCTGAGGCGATGTAGGCGGCGGGAAACAGGCGGCGATAGGCCTCCAGGTGATAGAGCCAGGACGCGCCGGACAGGGTCTCGGCCTCCGGCGCCGTCCGCCTCAGGTGGGCCAACATCCGTGTCAGCTCCGAACGCCGGGCCTCGATCTTGCGCCGGGCCAGAGGACCTGCGCCGTCCTGGCTGTCGTGGTTGTTGAAGTGGATGCGAACCGTCCCGACCTCGGGCGGATCATAACTGAAACAGCCGAAGCGGACCTTGTCCGGCTGGGGCGGTTCGTCCGGGGCGGCGGCCAGAACCTCCATCGTCCAGTCGAGGCGGGCCGCGCGGTCCGGCTGGCGCTCCAGGCCCTCGGCGTAGCGGCGCCATTCCGGGCCATGCAGGGCGTCGGGCACATCCCCCAGTCCCAGGCGGCGATGCAGGTTGGTGAAGCCGCGGACGGCTTCCGACAGGGAAAGGCCGCGGCGGGCCGCGAGGGTTTCGGCGAAGGTGAGCTGCAGACCGAAATAGTCCCGGAACACCTCCACCTTCGCGGCGCGGGCGTCAGCCACGGCCGATAAAGGGCATCTGGGTGGCCATGACGGTCATGAACTGGACATTGGCCTCAAGCGGCAGGCCGGCCATGAAGACCACCGCCTGGGCGACGGCGGCCACATCCATCATCGGCTCAGGCTTCAGGCTCCCATCGGCCTGGGGGACCCCTGCGGCCATGGCTGCAGTCATTTCGGTGGCGGCGTTGCCGATGTCGATCTGGCCGCAGGCGATCCCGTAGGCCCGGCCATCCAGGCTGGTGGATTTGGTCAGGCCGGTGATTGCATGCTTGGTGGCGGTATAGGCCGCCGAGCGCGGCCGCGGCGCGTGGGCCGAGATGGAGCCGTTGTTGATGATCCGCCCGCCTTGGGGATCCTGCGCCTTCATCAGCCGGAAGGCCGCCTGGGTGCAGAGGAAGGCGCCGGTGAGATTGACGTCCACCACCCGGCGCCAAGCCTTGAGCGACAGGTCCTCAAGGGGGACCGGCGGCGCGCCTGTGCCTGCATTGTTGAACAACAGGTCCAGCCGGCCGAACCTGGCGTGAGCCGCCTCGAACAGGGCCGCCACCTGACCCTCGTCGGAGACATCTGCGGGATGGATCAGCACATCGGCGGGCGGCAGGTCCGCCGCCGTGGCCTGAAGCGCTTCGGCCCGGCGTCCGGTCAGAGCGAGCTTGAAGCCGGCGCCGTGCAGGGCAAGCGCGCAGGCCCGGCCGATGCCCGAACCGGCGCCGGTGACCAGGGCGATCTTGGCGAGCTGTGTCATGGGGGCGACCCTCGCCCGAGCGCGGGCTGTGAGCAAGGCGCCAGGCCCCCTCGTCAGGCGATCAAGGATGTGGAAGAAGCGGCCATGACCAGTTCAGCTCTTCCCCTCGGCCGGGTCCTGATCATCGCCGGCTCCGATTCCGGCGGCGGGGCCGGCATCCAGGCCGACCTCAAGACCGTGCTCGCCCTGGGCGGCTATGGCGCCACGGCGATCACCGCGGTGACGGTGCAGAACACGCTGGGCGTCACCGGCGTCCATCCCATTCCGGTCGACATCGTCCAGGCCCAGGCCCGCGCGGTGCTGAGCGATATCGGCGCCGACGCCATCAAGACCGGCATGCTGGGCGACGTGGCCATGGTCGAGGCCGTCGCCGCCCTGCTGGACGAGGCGCAGGCCATTCCCGCGGTGATCGATCCGGTCATGGTCGCCAAGGGCGGCGCGGCCCTGCTGGCTGACGACGCCATCGCCGCGGTGCGTAGCCTGATGATCCCGAGGGCCGCCCTGCTCACCCCCAACGCGCCGGAAGCCGCCGCCCTGACCGGCCTTTCGGTGGACAGTCTGGACGACCAGCGCCGGGCGGGGGAGGCTCTGCTCCAACTCGGCGCCCGGGCCGTCCTGATGAAGGGGGGCCATGTGAGCGGCGAGCGGGTGGTGGACCTGCTAATGACGCCGACCGGGGACACCATCTTCGAGACCGACCGCCAGGAGACCCGCCACACCCACGGCACCGGCTGCACGCTCGCCTCGGCCTGCGCGACCGGTCTGGCCCAGGGACTGGAACTCTCCACCGCCGTGGCGCAGGCCTGGGCCTATGTGCAGGAGGCCATGGCCAGCGCGCCTGGGCTCGGCCAGGGACACGGCCCCCTGGACCACGGCTGGACCCTGCGCCGATGAGCGCCGAGCCCGAGCTGGAGCAACGGCTGGCGGCCATCCTGCGGGGCGCGCCCAGCCTGATGGGGGTGATGGAGACGGCCCGGGATCTGGCCCTGCCCGACTGGATGATCTTTTCCGGGGCCATCTATCAGAAGGCGGTCAACCACCTGACCGGCCGAGACCCCGACTACGGGCTGAAGGACTACGACCTCGGCTATTTCGACGGGGGCGACCTCAGCTACGCGGCCGAGGATGAGGTCATCCGCCGGGCGGCGGCGGCCTATCCCCCGCCCCTGGACACCCTGGTGGAGGTGCGCAACCAGGCCCGGGTGCACCTGTGGTTCGAAGACCGGTTCGGCGAACCCTACGCCCCCTTGAGCTCCAGCGCCGAGGCCCTGACCCGGTTCACCACCACCATGTTCGCCGTCGGCGCGCGGCTGGAGCCCGATGGGACCTTGCGCATCTTCGCCCCCTTCGGGCTGGCCGATCTGTTCGCCCTGCGGCTGGTTCCCAATCCGCTGCGGGAGACGCGAGGCTTCGCCCGCACCGCCGCCGCCGCCCAGACCCGCTGGCCGGAACTGACCCTGAAGCCTTAAGGCGCAGGGCAAGCCTTGCCTTGATGGCGCGGCGGACAGGGCATAATGGGGTCGCACATCTCAGTCGCGAGCCCCGCCATGCGCCAGTGGACCATAGACGCCTTCGCTTCGGCCCCGTTCCGGGGCAATCCGGCCTGTGTGGTCGAGCCCCTGGACGCCTGGCCGGCCGACACCTGGATGCAGACCCTGGCGGCGGAGAACAACCAGGCCGAGACCGCCTTCCTCCTGCGCACCACAGCGTCTGACAGGTTCGGACTGCGCTGGTTTACGCCGACCCTGGAGGTGCCGCTCTGCGGCCACGCCACCCTGGCCAGCGCCCACGCCCTGTTCGCCGAACTTGGCCTGGCGACGGAGGCCGTGACCTTCGAGACCCTGTCGGGGCCGCTGATCGTGTCTAGAGAGGGCGGCGCCTACGCCATGGACTTTCCCGCCTCGCCGGTTCGTCAGGTGGAGACGCCAGCGGGGCTCGCCGAGGCCCTGGGGGTCGAACCGGATGAGGTCTGGGCGGGGCCGTTCCTGGTGGCGATCCTCAAGGACGAGGCCGCCGTGCGCGGGGCGAACCCTGACCTGGCCGCCCTGAAGGTCATTTCCAGCGCCGCCACCCAGGGCCGCGGCAATGTCGGGGTGAGCGCCCTCGCCGGGGGCCAGCCCCATGACGTGGTCAGCCGCTTCTTCGCCCCGGGCTCCGGAATCCCTGAAGACCCCGCCACGGGCTCGCTGCATTGCATGTTGAGCCCGATCTTCGCGCAGAAGCTCGGCCGCGCACGGCTGGCCTTCCACCAGGCCTATCCCGGGCGGGGCGGCGACCTGGACTGCGAACTGACCGGTGATCGGGTGATCCTGCGCGGCCAGGCGGTCAGCGTCATCGAGAGCCGGCTGAGACTGTAGGTCTCAACGCGAAGCGGGCCGGAGCTTGCGCCCCGGCCCGTCAAGCAGCCGATCGATCCGTTAGCGGCGATAGCCGGGCCCATAGCCCTGGCCATAGCGGCGGTCATCGTCCCGGCGCTCCACATAGATGCGGGCGCTCAGGCGATCCATCCGGCGGTCCAGGTCGGCCATCTCCCAGCTGGTCAGGCCGCCCCGGCGATAGTGGTGCTCCAGACGCTGGAGGTCATTGAACTCGGCGCGCAGACGGAAAGCCTCGTTGCGGCTGAGGCTGCCGTTGCGCTGACCCATGTCGATCCGGCGTTCGAGATTGGCCTTGCGCTGGGCGATGGAAATCCAGGCCGGCTGGAAGGCGGGGCCGCGGGGCGGGCCGTAGTGCTGTCCGCCGTGCTGCGGCGCGCCATAGGCCGGGGCGTGATTGGGGGGCCCATAGCCGCCGGGGGCGGCGGCGGCGGCGGTGACGAGGCCGGCGGTCAGGGCGGCGCCGGCGGTCAGGGCGATCAGCAGGGTCTTCATGGGGCTAACTCCTCGGTGCAGGTCAGCCGCGATCGGCGGCGTCGAGGAGAGAAAGCCATGGTGGCGCTGACCGCCGTCTGAGCGCCCGGTTGTCCCCGGTTCACCTTATTGGGGTGGTTCAGGCGACCTGGGCGGCCGCCTCGTCGGCCCGGCTCATCACCGTGCAGATGGTCTCATAGAGCTTGGCGATCTCGATGGGCTTGGCCACGTGGTCGTCCATGCCGGCGGCCAGATAGTCGCTGACCTGATGGGACAGGGCGTTGGCGGTCAGGGCGACGATGGGCGTGCGAGGCCGATGGGTCAGCACTTCCTGCGTGCGGATTT
>Ga0208242_100887_pt1 | contig 10724 bp, 10 predicted proteins | sample SubbioAug_CSW13A_FD_184825 | JGI IMG/M metagenome (GOLD analysis project Ga0208242, IMG submission 184825) | Serpentinite rock and fluid subsurface biosphere microbial communities from McLaughlin Reserve, California, USA - CR12Aug_CSW13A (SPAdes) | ecosystem: Environmental > Terrestrial > Deep... | reverse complement strand
TGACAATCAAACCTTCAAAATCTATAATGACTCCATACCCTTATAGGAGGAGAATTATGCCAAAAATTTTAATTGTGACAGATTCATCCGCATCCATTGATTTAGATGTCGCAAAACAACACGGAATTGAAATAGTCCCATTATCTGTTGAATTTGAAGGAAAAGTCTATCGTGATCAACTTGATATGTCTGGTGCAGAGTTAATAGAGAAGCTTAAACAAAAAGCAGCTCCTAAGACATCACAACCCAACTTAGGTTATGTGAATGATCTTATGGTGAAATGGAAATCTGAAGGTTGGGATGATATTATCATCTTCTCATTGTCTTCTAATTTATCAGGAACATTCCAAGGCTATAACTTAGCTAAGATGGACAATGACATGGATAATGTCACCATTGTGGATACCTTCACTTTAGCTGGACCACTACGTGATATCACCTTTAAAGCAGCTACTATGGTTAAAGAAGGTAAAAGCAAAGAAGAGATCCTTGCGATGGCTCAAACCGTCATTGATATGACACAAGGGTTCCTTATTCCTGAAAACCTTGATCAACTTGTTCGTGGAGGACGTGTTTCACCAACCCTTAAGACGGTTGCTACTTTACTCAAACTAAGAACCTTAGCGGTAATAAGAAACAAAGGGAAATCCTTTGATAAAGCAGGAACTTCACGCACTGAAGCAGGTGTCTTCAAAATGGTCATTGATGACTTTGCGGAAAAAGGTGTTGCGGTAGGAGTGACGAAGTTTGTGATTTGCGAATGTGAAGCTGTAGACATTGCAGAGCGCTTAAAAGCAGCTTTGATTGAACGTTTTGGACCAGTGACTGTTGATATCATTGATCTACCAGCAACCTTGACTGCCCATGCAGGATTAAGAGCAGTCAGCATTCAATCATCTTTAGTATTATAAGAATCAATCAACCTCAGTAATGAGGTTTTTTTATTAAACCTGTTAATTATGTAACTTAGTGTGAAAGAATTGCATTCTATAAGATATTGTTTGCAAATTCACAACAATAGTGCTAATATGCATCATTATGAAACACTTCAATTCACCACAACGTGTGCGCTCCTTACTGAGTATGATGATGACGTCTTTAGGACTCGTTCTTTTGATTGAACTCCTTAATCGTCGTTCCATTTCAGGTTTGTTTGAGTTCTTGATGACTTATCCATTGGTCTTCTTTTATAATGCATGTTTGGTGGCATTGTCATTTACCTTAGTGTTTTTTACACGACGTCAAAAATACACTTTCTATCTTGTCACGGGAGTTTGGACCTCATTAGCTGTGATCAACATGGTAATTCGTAGTTTTAGAATGACCCCTTTTACTTTGGATGACACACAATTCATCACTAACATTCCGACCATCATACCTTTGTATTTAAGCGCTACCCAAATATTGTTGGTCATTGGTGCAAGTGTGATGTTAATATTGACCCTAGCAGTCATGTTCTTTAAGTCAACTAAGCAAAAACGATTATTTAAATATGGATTCATTCACTTAGGGGTCATAGGTGGATTGGTGTTTACGCTCCCTAACCTTTCTTACTCGATTGCTCGATTTGAAGAAACAGATGGTAATCTTAAGAATACCTATGATGAATTTGGGTTTGCGTATTCATTTGTGCAAAGTGTGATTTCTAAAGGAGTTAAGAAGCCTTCTGATTTTGATGAAGAATTATTACTAAAACGACTTAAAGAATTGAAATATGATTCATCAATGGCAGAAGAGGTGAACGTCATAGCGATTCAATTGGAATCCTTCTTTGATGTCAACCGAATTGGATTAAACTTGACTACCAACCCAATCCCTTTCTTCTCTTCACTTAAAGATCAATACACCTCAGGAGTATTGTCTGTACCAACCATTGGTGGTGGTACAGCCAACAGTGAATTTGAATTCTTAACCTCCATGGATTTAAGTTATTTTGGTACAGGAGAATATCCATATAAAACGGTACTAAGAGAACAATCTCTGCCTTCTTTGGTTTCTTACTTCAATGGTCTTAACTACACGACTACCGCATTGCATAACCATGTTGCTAACTTTTATCGTAGACAAGTGGTTTATCAATATCTAGGATTCAATACGTTTGTGAGTTCAGAAACCATGCAGGATTTAACCACTACACCAATGGGATGGGCAAAAGATAAGCATCTTATTCCTTACATTCAACAAGCCATGTTAACATCTTCAAGCAAAGACTTTATCTTTGGTGTCTCAGTGCAAGGACATGGGGAATATCCTCATGAACCTCTTGATCCATCCATGATTGAGTACATTGCACCGACCGATGAGCATTCATTCAATAACATCAATTATTACCTTAATCAACTCAACGAAATGGATCAAATGATTGAATCCTTGGTCACATGGGTACACTCCAGTGATGAACCAATCCTACTTGTGTTGTATGGGGATCATTTGCCAGGCATAGAATTTGGATTAGATTCTGTTCAAACGTATCAAAGTGATTACGTGATTCTTTCTAACTTTGAGATGGAAGTGTCTGATGAAGACTTAGAACTACCTCAACTTGGAGCTAAAGCATTATCCATGATTCATCATCCAGGAACAACCATACATACACTACAACAACTCAATTCATCCAATTCAAACTTAATGGCATGGATTCATTATGATTGGGTTATGGGTAATCAAGTCAGCATGGATGACATGAATCTACCTTCTTACTTACAATTAGGATTAACCCAACCACGCATATTAGAAATTCAAAGCACATCAGAATACATCATCCTAAATGGAGAACATTTTTTGCCCTCCCATGTTGTTTTAGTGGATGGAGAGCGTAGACAGACGACGTACATTTCATCAAACTTAATCGTGTTTGAAGGAAATGAAGAAGTGGATAAGAAGATTGAGTTTGGTATTGTCTCTGATAATAATGAAGTGTTACCACTTCGACAACAAGCCCGTTAAGGGCTTTTTTTAATGTCTTCAAGATTGACAAGACATCACTTAGCACTTATAATAAGTGAGTGCTAAAATAGGAGGTTATATGGCAGCAAATAAGCCCTTTAAAGCAGAATCCCAACGTTTGTTGGATCTCATGATTAATTCAATTTATACTAACAAGGACATCTTTTTAAGAGAATTGATCTCTAATGCTAGTGATGCTTGTGATAAGCTCTACTTTGCATCATTAGAGGATGATTCCATTCAGATTGATCGCACAAAGCTTCATATTGAAGTGAGTGTGGATAAAGAAGCCAGAACCATTACCATTCAAGATAATGGGATTGGGATGGACTTAAGTGATATGGAAGACAATTTAGGAACCATAGCGAAATCAGGTTCATTAGCATTCAAACAAGCCTTGGAAAAAGGAGTAGAAGATGTCGACATCATTGGACAATTTGGTGTTGGTTTCTATTCTGCTTTCATGGTTTCAGATAAGGTTACCGTCATCTCCAAAAAGATCAATTCGAATCAAGCCTTTATCTTTGAATCATCTGGAGTAGACGGTTATGTGGTGGATGAAGCCGATAAAGAAGATGTAGGAACCATCATCACCTGTCACATTAAAGCAAATCTTGAAGATGAGGACTATGATCGTTTCTTAGAAGACTACACAGTACGATCACTCATTAAGCAATATTCTGATTACATCCGCTATCCAATTCAAATGAAAAAAGAAGATGGAGAATTGGAAACACTTAATTCCATGATTCCACTTTGGAAACGCAGTAAATCAGATGTGACGGCTGAAGAATACCATGCATTTTATAAAGATAAATTCTATGATTTTGAAGATCCTGCTAAGGTGATTCATATGAATGTGGAAGGAACATTATCTTTCACTTCATTACTGTTTATTCCTAAGAAAGCTCCGTTCAATTTTTACTCCAATGAGTTTGAAAAGGGTCTTCAACTGTATTCTAAAGGGGTCTTTATCATGGATAAAGCGAAGGATCTTTTAGGTGATCACTTTAGATTTGTGCGAGGTTTAGTGGACTCTCCAGATTTAAATCTCAATATATCCAGGGAAATACTCCAACAAGATCGTCAGCTTAAATCCATTGCGCAACGTTTAGAAAAGAAGATTAAGAGTGAACTCGTAAGTCTTTTAACCTCTGATCGTGAAGCGTATGAAACATTCTATACTGCATTTGGTAACCAACTCAAATATGGTTTATACCAAAGTTATGGTATGAATAAAGAATTGCTCATTGATTTAATCTTGTTTTATTCGTCTTATGAGAAGAAGTTTGTGACTTTAGCTGAGTATGTTGCTCGAATGAAAGATGATCAAAAAGAAATTTTCTTTGTCTCTGCTAAGAGTGTTGATCAAGCCGATCGTTTACCCGCTTCAGAGCGTGTTAAAGATAAAGGCTATGAAATTCTCTACCTCGTAGATGACATCGATGAGTTTGTCTTACAAATGGTTCGTGATTATCAAGAAAAACCGTTCAAGTCCATTAACCAAGGTGATTTAGATCTTAATGATGAACAAGAAAAAGAAGCCATTAAGGATGCCACTGAGAAATCCAAAGATGTGTTAGAAGCATTGAAAGAGAAACTTAAAGACAAAGTTGAAGATGTACGATTATCAACACGTCTTAAAACTCATCCTGTTTGCTTGGTGTCTACGGATGGTGTTTCCTTTGAAATGGAAAAAGTACTTTCCCAAATGCCTGATGCTAAAGATCAAAACATCAAAGCAAAACGTATTCTTGAATTGAATCCTGAACACCCATTGCTTCAAACATTGAATCGATTGAATGAATCACAATCAGCATTACTGGATGATGTAGCAAGTGTGCTCTATGATCAAGCATGTTTAATTGAAGGATTACCAATTGAGGATCCTGTTGGATTTGCCTTAAAGCTTTCCAATCTATTAACACAAGTGCACTGACATGAATGTGTATGATTTTGATAAAACCATCATTCCATATGACAGTACCCAGGCCTTCTTTCGCTTTCTTTTTAGAAAACACCCTAAACTAATCATTCACCTCCCAAACATGGGATTTGCAGCATTAAAGTATGGTCTTAAGCGTATTTCAAAAACAGAGTTAAAAGATGTGATGTATCACGTGATCACTAAGATAGAACGACTTGAAGATGAAGTGACTGAGTTTTGGAAGAGCAGACAATCAGATATCCATGAATGGTATTTGAATCAAAAGAAAGAGGATGATGTGATCATCTCTGCATCTCCTTCATTCTTGCTTCAACCCATCTGTGATGAGTTGAAGGTCACTCTCATTGCATCAGAAGTGGATCTTAAGACAGGTTTGAATCTGAGAGAGAACTGTTATGGTGCTGAGAAACCCATCCGATTCAGTGAACACTTTAATCTTGATGATATTGATGCATTCTATTCTGATTCATACTCTGATACACCAATGGCTGTACATGCGAAAGAAGCATTTTTAGTTAATAACACAACGATTACGCCTTGGGACTTTAGGAAGAAGTACCGCTCCTACGAACATTAATGTAGGAGCTTTTTTTATGTCATGTCCCAAATGCAAAGCACATCATCCTGATTTCTTTTTTATTCACCAAGGAAACTTAGTGTGTCGACAATGCCTTAGTGTCGCAACGCTAGAGCCTGTGTCAGTCACACTACCCAAAGAACACTTAGAAGATGCAAACTTGTCTTTTGAGTTAACCCCTAAACAAAAGGAAGTGTCTAAAGCTTTAATGGAATCAACCTCACAACACATGATGTTTGAAGCAGTCTGTGGTGCAGGCAAAACAGAATGTGTTCTAGAACTCATCATTGATCGTTTAAATAAGAAACAGAAAGTGGGATGGGCGATACCTCGAAGGCAAGTGGTGCTTGAACTGTGTGAGCGTCTTCAAAAGGTGATTCCTCAATGCACAGTCATTGCGGTGTGTGAAGGGTATACTGATGTTTTATCAGCTGATTTGGTGCTCTTCACAACACATCAAGCCTTTCGCTATCCTCAAAGTTTTGATGTATTGATTCTTGATGAAGTGGATGCATTTCCCTATCGTGGAAATGCGTTGTTGGAATATCTCATCTCACAAACCTATACTAAGCAATGCGTTATGATGAGTGCAACCATACCCATTGAACTAAAACATCGTATGGAGCAGGAAAATTGGGTGCACATCACGTGTTATGAGCGACCAACTCGTTACCCATTGATGGTGCCACATCTGATAAAAACATTTAAGTTTTTAATGCTTTTGAAGGTAGTTAACTTGATCCCTACTGAATCGAAGTGGCTTATCTTTGTGCCTACTCATTCAATGGCAAAGTCGGTTTCATTGTTACTCCATTGTGATTCACTCACTTCTAAAAGCAGAGATAAAGAAAAGATCATACAACGCTTTATCTCAAAAGATAAAGCCATTCTTGTCTGTACCACTATTCTTGAGCGAGGTGTTACATTTAAGAATGTTCATGTGATGGTTTTAATGGCTCATCATCCTGTCTTTAATGAAGCTTCTCTCACTCAAATTGCAGGAAGAGTGGGTAGAAGCATTCAATATCCAACTGGGAAGGTTGTTTTTATTTCATCACAAGACAGTGAGGAGGTAAATGCATGTATTCGAAATATTCAAAACGCCAACACCATTGCCTATGGTGTTTAACACCTTTAGACACACATGATTTTTCATTCTTGATTCGTCATGACTATTTGTGTGAAGAACATCAAAAGATACTAATAACGCCCATAAAATCCATTGTGATCAAAGACATTAAAATTATGTACTATCATGAATACACACCAAAGATTGCTTCACTTCTATTTCGATACAAAGAACACAAGGATACTCCATTAGCAGGATGCTTATTTCTTCCGAACATAAAATCCTTAAAACGATGGATTCATCAAAGACCCATTGTGATAGTGCCATCATCCTTGGACAAAACCCAACAACGAGGATTTATCCCACTTAAGACAGCATTAAGTGCTTGTGGGCTTGAATGTATTGAAGTATTGGAGAAAGTGGGAAAACAAGACCAAAAAAAGAAGTCAAAGTATTATCGTCAAACAACTCAATTCAAATTCATCTTTGATTCAGTTGGACCAAGTAGAAACATTGTTTTGATTGATGATGTGTGCACAACTGGACACTCACTACTGACATGTGCCCAACTACTTGAATCTTTTGGATATCAAGTTGAATGTTGTGTATTCGCAATTCACTCCTCATGGATCCATCAATATTTGGTATAATGAGTAAGAAGGAGATTTTAACTATGGCATATCATGACCCTAATACTCGTTTCTATAAAACTAAAGAAGGTGCAGTGATTGGAGGAGTTTGTGCAGGATTATCTGAGACTCTTAAAATTGATGTTTCTTTGGTACGCATTGTGAACATTGTGATTGGTTTAAGTGGTATTGGATTGCTTCCATACATTGTGTTATGGATTGCGCTACCTAACAAAGAGGATATCGTGTGATTTCCTTCCTCAGTGGGTCATACACAAAACAAGGTTCCACAGGAATACTTAAAGTCGATTTTGATCCAATCAAACTCACCATCACAACTCAACCGTATGTCAATTTAGATAATCCTACGTATCTTTGTGTCCACAAAGATGTTGTTTTTAGTGTGGGCTCAGTCCTGGATCAAGCAGGGATTGTCCTTATTAAAGAAGGTGTCATTAAAGATATGCTTCTACTAGAATCAAAAGTCCCATGTCACATCAACGTTCATCCCACTCTCAATCATGTATACAGTGCAAACTATCATCAAGGACAAATCATGATTGCGAGTTATGAACATGATCAGTTGAATCATCTTCAAACCATCATGTTTCCTCAAGGATCTAAAGCCCATTATGTCGGTTATGAACCTTCGATTGATGCGTTAATCATGTGTGATTTAGGACTAGATTGTGTAAGAGCTTTTCGTTTCAATGGAGAACAATACACGTTGCTTTGGGAAAACAATTTCCCAATAGGAAGTGGACCACGTCATTGTGTGAAACACCCTACTAAGAATATCTTGTATGTCTTAACTGAACTCAGTGGAGAAGTGTTTGTATGTGAACTTCATGAACAGGAACTTATCATTAAAAATAAAGCCTCCTCCTATCCACCGCAATTTCAAAAACCATGGGCAGCAGCCATTCGAATTACCAAGGATGGTCGACATTTGTATGCCTCCAATCGTGGACATGACTCCATCACTCATTTCATTGTTGATGAAGTAGGAAATCTGCATTTTGAATCAAGAAGTTCAACCTATGGCCAACAACCTCGTGACTTCAATTTACTTCAAAATGATCAATACTGTTGTGTTCTCAATCATGATGATCATCGCTGTGTCATGTATAAAGTCAATGATAATGGTTCTCTTACTTACTTAACTCAAGAAACCCTTTTAGAAGGGGTTTGTGTCTGTTTAACTGCAACTTAACACAACAAGCCACTTTCTTTTATATAGTTTGTGGTAATTCATCCATGTCTTTGATAGAATGTCTGTGATGAACTACTTCGATTACAGTGCAACAACACCACTCTCAATGAGTGTCAATCAACTCATGCAAGAAGTTGAGACTTCGTATTTTGCGAACATCAATGCTAAGCATGATTTTGGTGTGCGTTCAAAAGCCTTTGTTCAATCCTATATTGATACTATGGCTAAGACATTATCTATACCTGTCTCATCCCTTATCTTCACTTCTGGAGCAACTGAATCCAACAACATGATCTTATTTGGATTAGCCAAATCTTATCCACACAAGAAACACATCTTAACCACCTCATTGGAACACCATTCCATGATCTCTCCATGTGGAGAACTTCAAAGGCAAGGATATGAGATTGAGTTTATTCCTTACACTCAAGGACAACTGGATTTAATTGCTTTAAAAAACATGATTCGAGAAGATACGTTGTGTGTGAGCGTGATTGCGGTAGAGAGTGAGACTGGATTTCTTCACCCTCTTAAATCCATCAAAGCCATCTGTGATGAAAAGCAAGTGCCACTACACAGTGATATGACTCAAGCCATTGGCAAGATAAAGGTGGACTTTAAGGATGTCACCTATGCTAGTTTTTCTTCTCATAAGATTTATGGTCCTAAAGGCATAGGAGCATGTGTGCTTCTTAAGGAAGACATTAAACCTCTGATTTATGGTGGAAGAAGTCTATCTAAATTAAGAGCAGGAACTCCTCCTAATGCTTTGATTGTTGGATTTGCGCAAAGTTGCATAGATGCCATTCAAAACCTTGACCAACGCATTCATGATGTTGAACAACTTCGCAAATACTTTGTAAATGAATGTGCATCCATTCAACAACTTCATGTTAATCGGCCTAAAAATGGGGTGCCACACATTCTTAATGTGTCATTAGTTAAATGTGATCGTCATGAAGTGGTAAGGTTATTGTCACTAGAACACTGTTATGTGAGTGCGAGCAGTGCATGCAGTGGGCAAGAAAATGTATCTAAAGCGGTCTTAACCATTACACAAAACATGGATTATGCTACATCATCCATCAGAATTTCGCTTTCTCATTTAACGACAAAAGATGAAATCACTTCTTTAATCAAAGCATTAAAAAAGGTAACTTTATGAAAATCATTATTCTAAGCGCAATCTGGTGTCCAGCGTGTTTAATCGTGAAAAGCACCATTCACAAAATTCAAAAAGAGTATCCGCAATTTCAACCATATTTTATTGATATAGATGAAGAGGAAACTTTAGCCTCTCAGTATGAACCTCTTAAAGTCTTACCAGTCTTCATCATTGAGGATGAAGAAGGTAATGTTGTGAAACGAATGAGTGGGGAATTATCTAAAGAAGTCATTCTAAAGGAGTTTGTCCATGTTTAAAAAACTATCCACATGGTTCTTATATCTCACCGTATCACTACTTATAGTGATACAGGTGAACACCCCCGTCTATGCTAACCAAAACAAAGTCAATATTTACTACTTCTATTCTGAAACCTGTTATTACTGTGGGTTGATGAAAGACTATTTTAATGAACTTGAAAAGGATCCATTAATTACCATCCATCGCTATGAAATCAGTGCTGATCAAGCAGGACAAGAGGTAGCTAAGAAAGTAGAAGATTTACTATCAACCCCTATTCGTACTGTACCTTATGTGATTGTTGGAAGACAATCCTTTGTTGGATACAATGATGGCGTATTAGAAGGCATTGAAGAAGCCGTTGATTTCGCGAAGAACAATTATGTGCGTGACATTGTTGGTGAAATGTTAGGCATTGTCGAGATTGGTGAAGGTGATGGAACCATCAACAGTGGAGGGAAGTTTAAACTGCCTTTCATTGGTGAAATTGATGCTTCAACCGTTTCATTGCCGTTATTAGCCATTTTTATGGGAACGTTAGATGGATTTAATCCATGTGCAATGTGGGTGTTGTTGCTTCTCATCAGTATGCTTGTGCATGTTAAAGAACGTTGGAAGATGTGGACATTGGGAATAGTGTTCTTAGTAACATCAGCCGTGATGTATTTCTTCTTCATGTTAAGTTGGCTCAACATTACGTTACTCTTTGGATCTGTCATTTATTTAAGATTACTTATTGGGGCAGTAGCTATTGGTGGCGGAAGTTGGAACCTTAAGAAGGCACTCACTCAAAAACCAGATGATGGTTGTGAAGTTGTGGATGTTGCTCAAAGAAGAAAACTCTCAAAACGTATCCAAGCGATCACAGGTGAGAAAACCTTCATTTTAGCCATCTTTGGTATCATGGGACTAGCTATATCAGTTAACTTAGTTGAAT
>Ga0208242_100886_pt1 | contig 10748 bp, 10 predicted proteins | sample SubbioAug_CSW13A_FD_184825 | JGI IMG/M metagenome (GOLD analysis project Ga0208242, IMG submission 184825) | Serpentinite rock and fluid subsurface biosphere microbial communities from McLaughlin Reserve, California, USA - CR12Aug_CSW13A (SPAdes) | ecosystem: Environmental > Terrestrial > Deep... | reverse complement strand
AGGGGCCGGCGGCCGGCTGCCTCACCCAGCCGCTCACCTCGGCCGCGGCGCCGGTCCACGGGGGCTCGGCCTGCGGCCAGGCCGCGGCTCGCCTTGCACCGGCGCGCCAGGCCTCAAGACGCGAGCGGGCCGCCGCCGCCGAGGCTGGGCGGGTGTCTGATCGGTCGGCGAACCAGGCGTGGAAGGCGAGCCGCCCCTCGAGCGACTCCCGGGGAAAGCGCACCGAGGCCTGGGCCTCGTCCTGCCAGACCTGGTCCATTTCCCGGGTGACGTCCGGCAGACCGTCCACCGCCGCCAGGGGCTCGGGCGCGTCCATCCACGTCTCCACCGCCGGGCAGAGGCCGTCATCGAAGCCCTCGCCGGCCTGGGCGGCCCGCAGGGCGCGACGGCGCATGGCACGGCTGACCGGCCGGCCGGAGGGGAAGGCGGCGTAGCCGTAGGTGATCTGGCTCGCCGCATCGTGACCGTTCTCGATCAGGGCCTGGGCGTAGTCATCCAGCAGCTTGGCGAGGGGTGAGTCAGCGACCACCACGATGCGGTCCTGGTGCTTGCTCAGCACCTCGGGGCGTCGGGGGTCGAAGCCGGAAAAGTGGAAGAAGCCCAGGGGCTGGCCGTTGACCCGCCAGCCCTGCGACCCGTGGGCCAGGGTTCGGCCCTCCAGGTTCCAGTAGGCGATGTCGAGGCCTGGATCGCGCAGTATGGCCACATCGCTGACCAAGCCAGGCGCCAGATCCATCCACTTCTGGTCGGTGAACAGGCCGCCCGCGAAATCCACCCGGCAGTCGAAGCGGCACTTCTCGGCCCACCAGTCCATAAGGGCGAAGATCTCGCTCGTCCGGCGGGCGGCCAGGAAGCCGAGATTGTAGGCCCCTGACGTCAGGATGGTGTGGTCATTGGGGCTGGCCTCGCCCGCCAGCGGCCGGGTCAGGTGCGGGATCAGCGCCAGGGGCGCCTGGGCCAGGGCCTCGCGCACCGGCGTCAGGGGCCCGTAGACGAAGATATCGGGGTCCAGATAGGTGACCGAGGTGACGGCAGGCTCGGCCAGCAGGTGGCGGAAGGCGTGGGGCTTGATGGCGGTGTTCAGTTCCAGAGCGTCGTAATAGACGCTCATGGGTCCGATCGGGGCCCCGGTCTCGCTGGCCTCGATCACCCGGGCGAAGGGGGCGAGATCAGGCAGGGGGCCGTCGGCGGCGATCACCACGCGGGCGGCGTCCGGCTCGGCGGCGGCCAGGCTGCGCATCAGCACCTTGGCCTGCGCCGCATAGTTCCGCGAAACGATGGTGAAAACGACGTCCAAGGGCGAGCTCCCGACGGCTGCGCCTGTCTAACAGCGGGGCCATGGGCCCGGCAATGTCAGGCGGCGGCGAGAAGTTCGTCGAGGCGACGGATGTCCTTGACCTCGGAGGCGACGCCGCCTTCCAGGCGCATGACCTTGTTGCAGTAGAGGCGCAGCAGGCCCGCGTCGTGCGACGACAGCACCAGGATGCCGGCCCGCTCCACTAGGTTCAGCAGTCGCCGGTGGGCCAGCTTCTGGAAATCGGCGTCGCCCACTGAGATCCACTCGTCCATCAGCAGCACGTCGGCCTCGACAGCGGTGGCCACGGCGAACGCCAGCCTGGCCTGCATGCCCGCCGAATAGGTCTTCATGGGCATGGCCAGGAAGGGGCCAAGGCCGCTGAACTCGGCGATCTCGTCCATCTTGTCCTCGATCTCCTTGGAGGACATGCCGGCGATACGGCCGCGCAGGCGGATATTGTCCACCCCGGTGGCCGAGGGATCGATCCCGAGCGACAGGTCGAGCAGGGCGGCGATACGGCCCCGGACCTCGATCTGACCCTCATCGGGCTCATAGGCGCCCGAAAGGGCCCGCAGCAGGGTGGTCTTGCCCGAACCATTGTGGCCGATCAGGCCCAGCCGGTCGCCGGCCCGCAGGTTGAGGTTCAGGTGCGACAGCGCGGTCACCTCGGTGGCCCCGGTGGTCGAGGCGCCCAGGCGGCCGCCGACGGTCACCCGGGCCAGGTTCTTCTTCAGCGACTTGGCGTCGACCCCATAGACCGGGAAGCGCAGGGTCAGGTCGGTGACCTTGATGGAGACATCGGTCATAGGAAGTGGACGATCCGGCGGCGGGTGATGGCGAAGACCGAGAAGGTGAGAGCCCAGCCCAGCACGGCCATGATGGCCAGGATGACATAGGACAGTCCGTCCGCCTCTTGCCCCAGCAGCGGCGCCCGGATGGTGGTCAGCATATGGTAAAACGGGTTCAGCGTCAGGAAAGCATGGCGATCAGGGAAGGCGTCAGGCTTCCAGAACACCGGCGTCATGAAGATGGCGAACTGCATCACCGACATGACGAACTGGGGGATGTCCCGGAAGCGGGCTGAGGCGATAGCCGCCAGCATGGCGATCCAGGCCAGGTTGACGATGGTCAGCAACAGGCCGCCCAGCGCCGGAAGAACGTCCATCACCCGCCACAGGCCGAAGAAGATGATGACGGCGACGATGATCACCGCATGATGGGCGAGGTTGATCAGATTTCGCAGCACTGTGCGCCAGATGAAGGTGAACATCGGCAGCGAGGTCTGGCTGAGCATGCTGGACGCCTGCACGAAGGTGTCGCACCCCTCGTTGATCGTCCCGGCCATCAGGCCGAAGAAGACGATGCCCATGGCCACATAGGGCATGAACTCGGCCACCGAGATGCCGAACAGCTTGGCGTAGAGCAGGCCGATCCCCAGGACCATCAGGCCCATGGAGATGGTGATCCAGAATGGACCGAGGATAGAGCCGCGATAGCGGGAGACCACGTCGTGCCAGGCCAGGGACCAGGCCAGTCCCCGGCGATGATAGGACGTGACGAGGTCCCTCAGAGCCATGCTGAACTCGAACAGCGTGCCACGCCGTCCGGTCCGCAGCATGTGTTGGCCGGATTCCATAGGGTCTCCCAAAGCGAGCGCCGCTGGTATCAGGTGCATTTTTGCGGCGCAAGCATGGCGCCGGGCCCGGCGACGGGTCGCTGTTTCTTATTCGCCCCTGGGCGGATTGTATTGTCCCATGGCCGCGGCGAGCGTTTGCGACAGGAGGGCGAGCTTGCCTGAGAGGCCGCCAATCTTGGTCGGCGTCGCCTCGCCGACCGGATAGGAGCGGCGGACGGGCAGCTCGCACACGCGGTAGCCGAGCCGGTGGGCGCGGACCGTCAGATAGAAGAGAAGCTCATAGTTCGAGAAAACCTCCCTGAACGCTGCGAGGCGCGGGTCGGCCAGATAGTCCCTCGAATAGCCGCGGAAGCCGTTGGTCGTGTCGGTGAACCAGCGCCCTGCCGCGAGGCTGAGGATCGGTGCGTGAACGCATCGGTTGCCCAAGGTTCGGTCCAGGGGGGTGTTCTCCGCCACGCCCCCGGGTTGGTAGCGGGAGCCCTGGACATAGCCGTAGCCCTCCTCCAGGCGCGCGACGAACTGGCTGACGGCTTCGACATTGTCCTTGCCGTTGCCGTCCATGGTCACGAGGCCCAGATAGCCCTCGTCCAGGCACCAGGCGTAGGCCATTCGCAGCTGCGCGCTGAGGCGGCCTGGGCCGGTTTTCGTAAGCCGGCATCGCACCCCGACCTGCGCCAGGAAGTCCGGGTCCATCGAGCCGTCGCTGGAGCCGCCGTCTGCGATGACGACGTCCACCGGCAGGTTCGCGGCCTTGATCTCCTGCAGCTGCCGCTGAATCCGCGTCCCTTCATTGATCACGGGAATGACCAGAGCATGGTCGTGGCGGCGGGGGCCGAGGCAGAGGACGTCATGCTCGGGGAGACGCCATGTGGCGCGGTCGGGGGGTGAGCTTTTCATGGGCAGGCTCAACTCGAGATACCTTTTCACGGTTTGAAGACGAACCGCTTGCTCAGGAAGAAGTTGACGAAGAAGGAGATCCCGGTCGCCGCGACCAGGACGCCGAGCGGCCCGACCAGGCTCCCTCCGGCCATGGGCTCCAGCGCCTTGACCACCAGCAGCCGGGTGAGAAGGGTGGCGCCCAGAGTGAGGGCATAGGCGGCGATCCGTCCTGGGACGCCGGCAGACCCTTGAACCTTGAAGGTCCACCTGAGGTTCAGGACATAGTTCAACCCCGCCCCGGCGGCGAAGCCGCAGGCAGCGGCGAGGGTCAATGGCCAGCCGGCCCCGGTGGAAAGGGCCATGGCGACGCCGAGATCGACGACCAGTCCAGCCACGGCCACGACGCCGAACCGAAGCAGCTGGGACGTCAGCTGGATCAAGACAGGCCCGTCAACGCGGCGGCGATTTCAGGAAAACAGGTGGCGGTCATCGGCCAAGGACCATTCGGGATGGGTCGTGCGAATGAGTTCGAACAGGTCATATATGTTGTCGATCTTGCCGCCCATGATCGAGATCACCCGCGAGTCCCGAGGTTGCCGCTGGTAGAGGATGGGCCGGCCGTCGTCAGCTTCGTTCTTCAGAAGCACAGTCTTCACATCATATATCGACCTCACCCAGGCCGCGTTCGCCAGGCAGGGCACATAGCGCTGTGAATCCAGGATCATGTGACGATAGCGGGTCTCGGGCGCGGCGCCCGCCAAGATCTCGTAGGGGGAGCGAGAGGTGCTGGCGTCGGTCCAGCTCATCTGCGGCGTATAGCGGACATGGGTGAGCGAATAGAGCGCCTCGGCGGGGTAGGGCATGGTCGACATGAACGGGCCGTCCATGATCGTCACGGCGTAGCCGTCCAGCTGGGCCGGCGGCTCGATGAGCGCGATCTCGACCAGCTCGTGTTTCAACCGGGCTTCAGGCAGTTTTCCGGCTCGCAGCACATGGTTGATCTGTGAGTAGGTCACATTGAAAACATGGCCCGCCTCGATCTCCTCACCACTGGCCAGCCTGACGATGACCGCTTCGGCCCGGTCCTCAAGTTCCGTCACCTCGGTGTTGAGACGCACCTCCAGGCCAATATTGTCGAGGCGGGTGGCGAGGAGGCCCTGAAGCACGCGGTAGTCAAAGGCGTACTCTGTGCAGTTGAATACGGCCTCGATCATCGTGTCGTCGAACAAGGCCGACTGCGAGGTGTTGGCGACCTCGATCGGAGAGCCCATGCTCTTGAATGTGCGGAAGAAGCGGTTCGCGTTTATCCGCGATCTGCGGCGCGCGATCCCGTAGAGCATCTGAAAATTGCTGACCACCGCCTCGGGATAGTCGGCGGCGAACTTTTCATGCAGCACCATCGACTTCACTGCCGTGACGGCGCTGCGGGGATAGTGAAATCCCGTATGGATGCGGGCCTGGTTCACCCGTGACGCGCGGGTCATCAGGTCTTCGCCGGCCTCAATGAGCAATATGTTCGAGGAGATCGACCTCAGGAACAGGGCGAGATTGCAGCCGTAGAAGCCGCCGCCAATGATGACGAAATCGTACTTTCTCACCCAAGCCGTTCTTTCGACCTATCGCTTCGTCCGGGGCGCCGGGGAATGCGACGGGCCGGCGCCGATCTCGACATTCAATTCCTCGATGACACGGCCGAACAGGTCCACGGCGCTGCGCTCTTCAAGAACCACGTCGTTTGTCGTGTTGGAGAGCATCTCAATGATATTCTGGAGGCCGATGGAAAGGCCGAAAATCGCCATTCCGAGGAAGGCTGTTGTCGATCCCAGGACCACCGAGGTGGTCAGCCAGCCAGACTGCACATCATCGACGGCCAGCCAGACGAGAATGGCGTAGGCGATGTAGGCGAGGGCGAAGACCACCACCAGCATGGAACCGAGGCCGAGCAGGGCCAGGACGCGCGGCGACGAGCTGATCAGGAGCCGGTGCAGCAGGGTGAACCGCCGCCGCGTCTCACGCAGCGACCTGGTCTTGGCCACGGCGGTGGGGCAGGTCTGCCAGATCACCGGGGTGAGGCCGTCGGCGGGCGGGAAGCGGACGGCCAGCTCTCGATCCGTCCGCGCCAGGAGCCGATTGAGCTGGGTGCGGGGAAAAACCGAACTCAGCATGTCCAGCGCATTGACCTCAAAGCCCGCTGTTCGCCCAAGGACCCGCAGGGGCGGGTTCAGGGCGCTCCAGCCGGGCTTGCGCGCCACGACGATGGCGCTCTCCTGTTCGGCGGCGGTCAGCATGGCGATGGCGTCGATCTGACCGACCTCTTCGGCTGCGGTCAGCAGAACCAGATCGCCAATGGCCTCAGAGGCGACCGTCACCCGGCGGCGGTAGAAGGGCAGGCCCGCGCTGGTGCGCAGGAGGCGCAGGTTCTCGACCGAGCGCAGGAGGTGGTCCTCCATGTGCCGCTGGGCCCCATCGTCGAGGATCAGAATCTCCCAGTAGCGGAACCGCTCGGCCAGCCTCTCGGCCATCTGTGTGAGGGCCGCATAGCCTGCCTTGTCGAACTCAGCGTCGGCGAAACACACCGACACCAGGATGTCCTCACGACGCTCGCCCGTCATGACGCCTCCCCGTCCTGACCGGTCGCGAGGGCGACCGCCGCCCCCAGGCGGGTCAGGGCCCGGTCGAGATCGTCCAGCCCCCCCGGCGGGGCGCGCATTTCGATCGAGAACCATCCCTCGTAGCCGGCCCCGCGCATTGACCGGAGGATCCGGCTCGCCGTCAGGGGGTCTGCAGGGGCTGGCGCGAGTTGCGGCTCGCTGAGATGGACATGGCTGATGCGCTGGACCCGGTCGGCCGACAGACGGTCGAGAACATCCAGCTCCTCATTCATGATCAGCGCCCCGGCGTCGAGAATCAGTCGGATCGCGGGGTGGTCCAGCCGGCGAACAAAGTCCTCGGTCTCATCAAAGCGATTCAGGAAGTTGGTGCCATAGGCCGCCGGATTGGGCTCGAGCGCCAGGATCGTCTGCGCCGCGGCGGCCTCGTCTCCCAGCCGGCGAAAGACGTCCATGGCGATGCCATCGGCCGCGGCTGGCGCCAGCCCCTCGGGGATGTTCCTTGGACCGGGCGACCCGAAGACAAGGTTGGGGATGCCGAAGCGTCCGGCCAGGCCGATGACGCGGACCATCGCCGCCATGAGCCGCTCACGCCCGATCTCATCCTGAAACAGGGCCGCCCCTTCAGCGCCGAACAGGAGCGCCTGCATGGACACCAGCTCCAGCCCCGCGCTCTGGAGGGCGTCAAGGGCGCGGTCGGCCTCGTCCGGGCTTGGCGCGAAGGCGTCCTGCGCGTCGGCGAATAGCAGCTTCGGGGCGATCTCCAGGCCCCTGACGCCATGGGCGGCGAGCAGGCCATAGGCGTCGTCCCGCTGGGCGGGAAGCCATGCGATGTTAGAGACGGCGAGCTTCAACCCTGGCCCCCGGCGGCGTGGAACCGCTTCACCGACGACATGACGTCGTCGCCGTTCGTCATATAGGGGCCGGGCATGCCCCACAGGTCAGGGTGGCGGGTCCACATGTCCTCATGGTGGATCGTCGCGCCATTGTCTGGCATCGGCTGCTGGGTCAGGGCGGCGAAGATCGCCCCGGCTTCCAGCGGCGGCGGCGCGAGATGGAGGATCCGAAGGCCCCGCGCCAGCCCGAGGCCAATATCCCTCCAGAGGTTGTCCACCCCGTAGTACTGGAAGGTGGACCGGGGATGGGTGAACTGCACGGCCGACAACCCGGACTCGGTGATGGCGGCGTCGTAGAGGCGTCGTTCCCCTGAGGCCTCAAGGCCCGCGCGGTCGATCACAAACAGGCCCAGCGACGCATCCCAGGCGTAGAATCGGTCCAGGCCCGCCCGGAGGGAGGCCGGCAGGGCCGCCTTCAGGTCCAGCAACCGGGCCTCGCTCAGCATCGAAGGCGCCGGGTTGAGAATGTCGAACAGGAAGTTCTTGCGCAGCCCGGTCCCGAACAAGGCCGGAGCCCTGATGATAAGGCAGCGCTCGAAGCGCTCAGCGCAGAAGGTTTCCAGCTCCCGGCGATGTCGGCCATAGGCCTTTCCGGTCTCGAACGCGGCGCAGCTCTCATCGGCCTGCAAGCCGCCATCCCCCAGGACCGCGATGGTGGAGATGAGAACGAAGGTTTCCGCCTCGATGGTCCGGAGGTGATCCATCAGATTCTGCAGCCGGTCCCGGTCGCGATCAGGAAAGCGGTTGGCCTCAAACATGGACCCCGGCGCCGCGGCGCAGACGACCGTATCGAACCGCCGCCCCCGAGCCTCAGTGATCGTCGCGCTGTTGAACGCCGCTCCGAATGCATGACGCCGAGATAGCGCGCCTCCGACGAAACCGGTGGAGCCGATCAAAGCGTCCATCCATGTCGCTCCCGATATTCGTCAAAAGGTCTGTGTGGCCTCGCTTAACCCCGCCCGGCGCGATGCGGGAAGACTCATAGCTTCTCCTGACGCCAGCTTCCAGCTTGCCCGGACCCAGCTGCGGGGCTCCAATCGAGGGTCGCAGGCGCGCAAATGTCCCTTCCCGTTGGCGAGCGCCAGTCGTAGGAGAGGCGCCAGGGGGACCGGCCATGAAGATAGATCTTAGGCTCGGACTCAGCGCCAGCAAGGCGCTTGGGGTCGTTCTGCTCACCGGCTACGTCATCATGCTGGCGGCCAATGCGCCGGGCCATCTGTCCTACGACTCGCTGATCCAGCTGCATGAAGGGCGCAACCAGGTTCGCGAGTCGATCGGCCCTGCGCTCTATGCATGGGTTCTGGGCGCCTTTGATCGGCTGATCCCGGGGACCGGGCTCTATCTCGCCTTCAGCGGTTTTCTGGTGACGGGCAGCCTCCTGTCGCTTCGCTCGCTGCGACGGCAGGTCTCCTGGGGGGCCGTCATACTGGCGGCGATGATGGTCCTGACGCCCAACCTGCTCATCTATCAGGGGGTGGTCTGGAAGGACGTGTTCTTCGCCAACCTGGCCCTGGCGGGGTTCGCCTGCCTGGCCCAGGCCGTGAGCGCCTGGGATGGCCCGCGTCGCCCCTGGTGGGCGCTGGCCGGAGCGCTGCTGGCCTTCGCCGCAGCCGCCCAGGTGCGCCAGAACGGTCTGATCGCCCCCCTATTCGGCGCTCTGGCCCTCGCCTGGGTGGCGTACGGACGGGGCCGGTGGAGGTCGAGCTTCGTCTGGGGCGCGGGGGGGCTGATGGCGACCCTCGCCCTGTCGGCGCTCATGGGGGTGTTGGCCCAGCCCCCGCAGGCCGGTCCGGACATGGCCGGCGCTCGAGGCCTGCGCATCCTCGCCCACTACGACATCGTTGGCGCCAGTGCGATCAAGCCCACCCTGCCGCTTGACGTCATCCGGCATCACGATCCTGTCGCCGAACAGCTGATCCGCCATCGGGGCTCGGCGCTCTATACGCCCGTGCGGATGGACTATCTCGGCCAGGACAACGAGCTCGGCCTGGCCCTCTGGGCCCTGCCCAATGAGGTGGTGTTCGCCCAGTGGAGCGCTATCCTGACCCAGCATCCCGACGCCTATCTGAAACACCGCTGGGACGTGTTTCGATGGGTGTTCGCGACCCCGAAAATCGACTCCTGTCTGCCGGTCTATGTGGGTGTGGCCGGGCCAGAGACCCTGACCACGGGCCTGGGGATCGCCCCCTTGATGGAGCCTTCGGACCAGGCTCTTTTCAATTACAGCACCTGGTTCCTGGATACGCCGCTCTTCTCCCACGTCTTCTTTGCGCTGGTGGCCCTGGTGAGCGCCGGCGTGCTGCTGTGGCGGCGCGAGTCCGCCGATGTGGTGATCGCCGCCATGCTGCTCTCGGCCCTGGCGTTCGCGGCCAGCTTCGCCGTGATCTCCATCGCCTGCGACTACCGCTACCTCTACTATCTCGATCTCGCCGCCATGGCCGGACTGCTCTATCTGGCGCTCGATCCGCCCTATGGACGCCTGCGCCGCCGCCTGCGTTGGAGCCGCCGGGAGACCGCCCCATGAAACCCGCCCTCCTGTCGATCCTTGGCCTCTGCGCCGCCCTGCTGGCGGCCTGTGATGAGCCGCGCCCCCGGGAGCCGAAACTCCAACCCCCGCCCCAGCCGGCGGATGATCGCGCCCTGCCGCCTGCGGCCCGCTCGGCGGACGCCGCGGCCGAACGCCCCGGGCCCTTTGCCTGGGACGCGGCGGCGGGCGTTTTCACCTTTGAGGGCAGGCCCCTGCGGGCTGGGCGGCTCTGGACGTTCGAGGGCTCCACCGACGGTTTCGTCATGGCCGGCGGCGAGGTGCTGCCGGCTGAGACCAGCAGCGGCCTGCGCCTGGCCGCCCGGGCCTTTGATCCGGCCCTGCGCAGTCCCGCGGGCCTGGCCCTGGATGGCGCTCAGTTCAGCTATGTCCTGGTCCGCGTCACCCGGCTGGCGCCGGCCAGCGACTGGGACGGCGCCCTGCACTATGTCACCGCCGCCCATCCGGAGGCCGCCGGCTTCATGGCCCTGCCCTTCCAGGGGGCGGCCCCGGGGGTCAACGAGACGGTGATCCTGGCCTATGACATGCGCACCCCCACCATGGGCGGCGAGGACTGGGTCACCTCCGTGATCGAGAGCATCCGGCTAGACTTCGACAACGCCGCCGGGGGTGAGTTCCTGATCCATCAGATCGCGATCACCGAGCCCCCCGCCAGCACCCCGGCCCCGATCCTGCGCCCGGCCGCCTGAGGCGCTCGGTCAGTCGGACCTCAGGGCGTCGACGGCGTCGAGGCCGACCGTCTTGGGATTGAGGTGGACGCGGATGCTGCGCCGCGCCCGCTGCGCCATGGCCCGGGCCTCTGCGGGGCGGTCCATCACCTGCTCGATGAGACGGCTGGCCTGGGCCACGTCGGGTTCGGCCCAGCTCTGGCCCTCGCCGAACAGGT
>Ga0208242_100884_pt1 | contig 10788 bp, 11 predicted proteins | sample SubbioAug_CSW13A_FD_184825 | JGI IMG/M metagenome (GOLD analysis project Ga0208242, IMG submission 184825) | Serpentinite rock and fluid subsurface biosphere microbial communities from McLaughlin Reserve, California, USA - CR12Aug_CSW13A (SPAdes) | ecosystem: Environmental > Terrestrial > Deep... | reverse complement strand
GTTGGTTTATACTCTAATTGTAATTTAAGGTTTTGCATATCTTAATTATATCAAAAAGCCGAGGTTCCTCTTTGAGGATTCTCGGCTTTTGATTTATCTTTGTGGCTGTTTATTCGTTACAGCCCCTATTTAATGGCTTTATGAAATCGAATGGTTCGAGGTTTATATCCTAATTTCTCATAAAGATGAATAGCTTCATGAAAACCAATGTGAACGGCTAGTTCCACATCAACAATGTGACGTGCTTCCATAAGTTGTTCAACGTATTGGAGTAGTGCTGTAGCAATCCCTTGATGTCGTGCAGAGGGTAGTGTTCCTAAGTCGTGTATATAAGCAAACTCACGAGCCCTTAATGCTCCTTTTTCACTAATCTTCATCCATTCAACAATAATATATCCAAGGAGTATATCTTCTTGAAAGTATCCATAGGCAACAAGTGTGTTGCCAGCAAGTAATCGTGTGACAAAGGGTTGAGAATACATTTGTTCACTTTCTTGGTACAACAAAGGGTATAGTTCAATAGAAGGTTTTGCAACTTCTCTTTTGATTAGATTTAATGCTTCAAATTGGGGTTGGGTAGTAATCTTGATAATTTTAGTCATGAAATCATTATACACTTTTATTAGTGTAATACATTCAAAATGCATTATTGCGTCAAGATTGCGTAAAATTTAAAGTATTTTGCTTGGTCAATTAAAAAGAAAAGATTACTCTTTTCTTTTGATCCTAGTATTCAATAATTCTTGCATGAGCACAAGTGAACTTTGTTTAGCCTTAAGTGTGTTATCTAATAAAATTTCAAACTCGGCAATCACTTCTCCTTCTTTAATTAACGAATCATCTTTGCCAGTTGAGATAAGTACAAGTCTTAGTCCTTCTTTTTTAATTAAACCCGAATATGACATCGATGTGACACCAGGGATTAGTTTAAAACTTTGATCTTCATTAATGATTAGTGTCAATAAATTATCTTGGTTTTCATATCGTCCTGAAGCAATGGAATGGGAGAGATAGCGTGGGATGAAAGCGAGTGAAAAACCTAAGATGAGTAAAAGGATTACAATAAGGATGATCTTGTTTTTCATAATGCTCCTTATTGATGCTATTGCGATTAGAGCAATAGCTTGTAATTATATAAATATTTATCCTACAAACACTGATTTAAAATCATCATAACATCATTCTCATCAAGTGGGAATAAATGTTGATTTAAGCGACCTAATTTCACGGCAGATTTCGCCATGGCCGCAAAATGTGTTGAATCTATATTGACTTCAGTCAGTGTTAATGGAGCATTGAGTGATTTGAAAAACTCAATGGTTTTATCAATCGCTTGGTATGCAATGGAAGAGTCATCTTGATTTGGATTTATGCCCCAAACATTGACACCATATCTTACAAAGATCGGCATAAGTTCTTGTTCAAGGATAAATCCTAACCATACTGGGATAAGGATTCCTAGACCAATACCATGGGTTAAGTCATGATATGCAGAAAGTTCATGTTCAATCGCATGAACAGCCCAAGGTCCAGGCTTACCAACCCCTGTTAGACCATTGAGCGCTAATGATGATGCCCAAGCTAAGTTAGCACGTGCTTGATAATTGGTCGGTTCTTTTAGAGCAATTGGAGCATATTTAATCACAGCTTTCATCACTGCTTCACTAAGGGCATCTTGCATGAAAGCATCATTGTCAGCTTTAAAGTAATTCTCAATAGCATGTGAGAATGCATCGATTGCTCCTGCAGCAGTTTGGATTGGAGGTAACGTCATCATATACGTTGGATCGATAATGGATGCATAAGGCAGTGAGTTTTGTCCACCGGTTCCTTTTTTAATATTGAGTTCAGTATTGGTAATGACAGAACCACGATTCATTTCAGAACCTGTTCCTGATAAAGTGAGTACACTTACAATGGGTATTACTTCTTTAATTAATGATGGATTCACAACCATATCCCAAATTGGACCATCATAGAAAGCACCAGCTCCCATCACTTTCGCGGCATCAATCACACTCCCTCCACCCACAGCTAGGATGACATCGATATGATGAGATTTACATAAATCAGCTCCACGTTGGACAGTAGTATGATGAGGATTTGGTTCTACATTGGCACACTCTATAATAGTATAACCATTAAGAAGCTCTAAAATTGTGTCGTAAAGACCACTTCTTTTAATCGAACCACCCCCATACACTAATAGTACATTCTTTCCAAAATTCTCAAGAATTGTCGGTAAGACTTTAACTTGATCTTTTCCGAAATAGATTTTTGTGGCATTATCGAATACAAAATTATCCATGTTTTTTCTCTCTTTCACATTATTGATTAACTATCCTTATTCTATCACAGTTTATTACATGCTTTCATTGACAAACGGTGTCCACTTCACTACACTTACACCATAGAGGTGTTGATATGAAAAAGATATTGGTGTTTTTATTAGTGTTATTGATAAGTGCATGCTCTCCATCAACGCCCATCACTCCTCCAGTGAATCAAGATTTGAATCTTGATGGGATGGTGTTTGTGAGAGTAGATTACATGAGTTCACCAGATCAGTGGCAAACCAAAGACTTGATGTTGTCGGAGAGTGTGAACATTTTGCGTACCCTTACACTTCAACCATTAAAGGCTGTAGATATGAGTTTATCACTTAGCCCATGGCTAATTTTATACACCCAAGACAATATGTTCTATGTTGCGAGAACTAATGATACCTTATTTGTAAAAGATGATGGTGCAGATGTTTGGTATAGCAGCAGTAATACTGCATTTGATACTTTATTTGGATGGATTTATCCAGACTACCGTTTTATGATTGATCGCTTTGAAACCTTAATGGTTAAAGGAGCGGTTGCAGAAGAATATAAATCTTTGTTATTAGATGATGATAATAATAATGTTATTTCAGTATTACTCAATGATTCGAATTGGACACCTCACTTACAAAGATTTGATCAAACGCTGTGGTATGATGCAATAGTCACCATGAATAATGGGGAAACCATCTACATGCTTGAAGATGCTTTAGGAACATTACTATGGGTAGTAAGTGAAAACGGTAGCTCACATGGGTATGTTCTTGAAGGATATGTCTTGTCACGATTAATCTCTGAAATGATACCATCATTTCTAATGCAGTACTTTAGAGATCCACTTATTGAAGCAGAATTACTTCCTGAAGACTATGAGGATGATGGACTTCTTGTGCAATTAGATGAAATTATTTCTGAGGAAATTCTTAAAAATATCAGAATGGATGAATGGAGTATTGCGACTGATATCCCAGCTATGGGTTTGATGGTTGATCTTATTTTATATGATGAAGTATTTGCGTATGTCTTCGCACCATATCAAGAACTAGATATCATTATGATTCGTAATACAATCCTTCAAACAAATGATTTTTACTTCACTCCACCGGGTTTAGGGATGGAACTACGTACGAAAATTGAGATTTACTTAGGGATGACCCCTGAAAACCCATAAAAAACTACAATTTTGAGTCATTATAATGACTCTTTTTTGTTGATTATCGTTTTTGTTTATGTTAAAGTGATGCGCATAGTGAGGTTGACTATGTCCATATTTCATTCACATCCTTTATTCCCTACATTCCTACAAGAAAATGATGAAATCATCAAATCGGACGTTTTTCAAAAACTCCATGATTTCCACCAACATCTTTATACTTCGCGATTCGATCACAGCTTGAATGTGGCTTTTTTAGTTTTCTTGAAAACTCGTCATACACCTGAGTACAAAGAAGCTATGTTAGGAGCCTTATGCCATGATCTATTTATTTATAACCACTATGAAACCTCACCTTCTTCATGGCAACACTTGTTTGATCATCCTGTTGCAGCGCTAGAAACCACTCAAAATCACTTTGAAGTATCCACTTTAAGTGAAAATATGATCTTATCCCACATGTGGCCATTATCAAGTCATAAACCACAATCCAAGAGTGCTTGGTGGTTAGTGACTATGGATAAAGTGGCATCATTAATCGAAGTTTACTCCCAAGTAAAATTTCGTGTAAGTCAATTAAGACCAATTATCGCACTTTGTGGTGCGATACTCCTCCTTCATCAGTTATAATAGACGTGATGAGGGACTCTATGAAACATACACTTAAGAAGCATAAACAATGGCGTGGGAAAATTGCCACAAGAATCGTTCCACGTTTAAAAACAAAAGAAGATCTTTCCATTGCCTATTCACCAGGAGTGGCTGATCCAGTGATTGAGATTTCTAAAGATAAATCTTTAGCCTATGATTATACATGGAAGGGCCATACCATTGCGGTGGTAAGTGATGGTTCTGCCATTTTAGGTCTAGGTAATTTAGGCGCAGAAGCTTCACTTCCAGTTATGGAAGGGAAGGCTGCATTGTTTAAATCCTTTGGTGGTGTTGATGCAATACCGATTGTATTAGACACTCAAGATACTGAAGAAATCATTAAAATAGTGAAGGCAATTGCCCCTGGATTTGGTGGCGTTAACTTAGAAGATATTTCTGCACCACGATGTGTAGAAATAGAACGTCGTCTTCAAGCAGAACTTGATATTCCAATCTTCCATGATGATCAACATGGCACCGCCATCGTTGTATGTGCTGCTCTAATCAATGGATGTAAATTAACTCATAAAAAACTTGAAGATTTAAAGATTGTTGTGAATGGTGCAGGTGCTGCAGGAAGTTCAATCATCAAAATGATTCATGCTTTAGGTGTGAGAGATATTCAAGCATTCAAACGAGATGGAGTTATCCACCGCAGTAAAAATGATAAATATGATTTCTTAACGAAAGAGTTAAGTGAAATAGTCAACCCAAATCAAGTATTATTTACTTTAGAAGAAGCGTTTGTAGGAGCTGATGTATTTATTGGAGTCTCGGTGGCGGATTGCGTGACTTCAAACATGGTAGCTTCAATGAATAAGGATGCGATGGTGTTTGCATTAGCTAATCCAAATCCTGAAATCCCATATGATTTAGCTAAACAAGCTGGTGCTAGAATAGTGGGTACTGGACGCAGTGATTATCCTAATCAAATCAATAACGTTTTAGCATTTCCTGGGTTATTTAAAGGGGCTCTTAATGTGCGTGCACGTGCGATTACTGAATCAATGAAAGTAGCCGCAGCGTATGGGATTGCCGCTTGTATTGAGGAGCATGATCTAAGGGATGATTATATTGTGCCATCTCCATTCAACCCTAAAGTAGCAGTCTCAGTGGCCTCTGCGGTAGAAAATGAAGTTTTAAATCAAAAATAAGCAAGCTTTAATGCTTGCTTTTATTTATTCAAGAAATGATTGCTGAGTAAGATTGTTACTTAATCTCCATAATTCTTTGGCGAGGTTTTTGTCTTTCGCAAGAGGACTCATTTTACTCAGTACCACATCATCAGGTTTAAACTTAGAACCTGGCCCGTAGTAATTATCTTTGATAATGTGTGGATCTAAACATGCCATGATGAGAGGTTTTGTCCCTTGAAAGGCACTGGAAGCCAATAACCCAAAGACAGGTTTTAGAAGTTTAATGATTGAGTTAACTTCAACTTTGTCAAAGAGGGATGTCATGGCAACACCAGGATGAGCGCTTACCGCCACAATATTTCTAGAATCATTGTGTAATCGAGCATTAAGCTCATGGGTGAATAATAAGTTTGCTAACTTGCTTTGAGCATAAGCCTTAAATGCTTGATAAGGTTTCTTGTGAAAGAAAGGATCATCTAAATCCATGTTACCTTGAAGATGAGCCTGGGAGGACACATTAACAATTCGAGCATTCTCATTGAGGTGTTGAAAAAGTAATGCTGTTAAGTAAAAATGCCCTAAATGATTCACACCAAACTGCATTTCAAATCCTTCTTTTGTGGTGGCATAAGGGATAGCCATAATACCCGCATTATTGAGTAAAATATCAATGAGTGGAAACTGTGAAATCACTTTTAATGCAAACTGTTCGATGCTTTCTTTTGATGATAAATCACATTCTAAGAAAGTCACATTAGCTTGTGGGTAGGTTTCTAGTATCAATGCTTGTGCAGCATGACCGCGTTTAATAGAACGTACAGCACCGATGACGTGGGCTTGTTGACTTGCGAAATACTTTGCGGCTTCAAAACCTAGTCCAGCATTAGCCCCCGTGATGAGGATAGTTTTATGGCTTAAATTAATAGATTCTAGGTGTGAAAATTTCATAATGGTCCTCCATTGTGTTAAACTATTTTTATGATTGTGACGAAAGGAGATAAACATGAACTCAACGATTCAAACATTATTAAACCATAAAACCATACGCTCGTATCATACAACGCCCATCAAAGAGGAAGTATTTAATACTTTAATGGATGTTGCTTCGCGAACCGCTTCATCAAGTGGAATGCAACAAGCTTCTATCATTCATGTGAAGGATCAAAAGAAAAAAGATATCATTGCTCAGGTGTGCAAACAAGACTATGTGGCGATTGCTCCAATCCTACTTATTTTTGTGGTGGATCAACATCGAAACCATCATATTGCGATGGAAGTTGCACAGCATGCTAATCATACTCATGATGTAGATCGCTTCTTTCAAGGGTTTACTGATGCTTGCCTTATGGCCCAAAGTGTAGTCACAGCTGCTGAATCCCTTGGCTTAGGAACAACCTATTTAGGTGCAATTCATAATGATGATGAAACACTGATTAAAACATTAAATTTACCGTCACTTACGTATCCTGTAGTGGGTCTTCTTATTGGTCATCCCAATATTGAACCTACATTAAAACCACGCCTTGAAAACTCATTGCGTGTATTTGAAGATGAGTATGTATCACATCAAGAATATTTACCATTACTTAAACATGTGGATGAGCAAATGCAAAACTATGTCGATACCAGAAACCCAGGAAGAAGTATGCCTCCATTTAGTCAACAAGTGAGTGAACGTATGAATTATGCAAATCCAATTCGTTTGAAAATGGGGCAAAACATTATTAAACAAGGATTCAGTTTTAATTTAGATGAGTAAAATAAAACCTTGGATTTCCAAGGTTTTATTCATTTGAGTCAAAGACGATGAGGATCTTATTTTCAACAAGAACTTCTAGAGGAATCAGTTCTTGCTCAATAATTTCGAAAATATTGAATGATTGGTAAGTATCACTTCTCACAAATGAAATCATTCCAGATTTCAAGCATGGTAACCCATAAGAGACCCCATCTTGCTCGATGATAAATTCGAGCATCATGGCACACATCTTATCACCTTGGATGGTTTCATCATAAATAAAGAATTGATCGATCACAAGATAAGGTGGAGCAAGTCGTAATTGATCAGTATTTTCTTGAGCTTGACTGACACACCCACTTATCAATAACACTAATGAAGCAAGAATTAGTAGCTTTTTCATAGGAACCTCCCTGTTAGTTATATTATAGTTTCATATAAATTTAGTTTTATGATTCTGCGATAAGTTACATAAAATTTGACATATATAGCATTTAGACTTTGTGTAATGCTTTGGTCAAGAGTATAATTATAAAAAGAGGTATCTATGTCAACGTCCTTAAAATTCAAAATACTAAGAGTCGTCATATCTTTAATTCTTATTGTTTTCGCAAGCCTAACTACTACAGAGCCTATTTCATCATTTACACTTCTTTTATGGCTCAGTGCCTTTGCGATTGGGGGATATGACAAAGCCATGGAAGGGTGGAAAAATACCCTTAAGGATAAGTCACTTAATGTAGAGTTCTTAATGATTTTGGCTGCAGTGGCCGCCTTTATTACTCAAGACTTTGCGGAAGGGTCAATATTAATCTTTATTTTTGCGACTTCAGGTATTCTGGAGGAAATCGCACGATCAAAAAGTGAAAAAGCACTCAAAGCTTTATTAGAATTAACCCCTCAAAAAGCCATTAAAGTACAAAATGGCATTGAGAAAGAAGTGAATATCAGTGAATTGTCGATACACGACATTGTCATGGTCAAAGTCGGTCAACAAGTCCCTGTGGATGGCATCATTGTGGAAGGATCATCATCATTTAATGAGTCTGTAATAACAGGAGAATATCTTCCTGTACTCAAACACGAGCATGATAGTGTTTATGCAGGGTCAATTAATGAAGAAGCCACCATTTTAATCCAAGTGTTAGTCGATCCAACTCAATCGGTTGTTAACAAAATTGTCGAATTCGTTAAAGAAGCTCAAGAAAAGAAAACTAAATCTGAAACCTTTATTGATCGATTTGAAAGCGTTTATGTCTATGTCGTCCTTGCGATTAGTGCATCTTTCATGGTTTTACCTCCACTATTTGGTTGGTTGTCTTGGAGTGATGCCTTCTATCGTGGTGTTATTGTATTAGTCGTAGGATCTCCATGCGCTGTAGTCGCTTCGATTACTCCTGCAATTCTTTCATCTTTATCAAATGCCGCAAGTAAAGGCATTCTCATTAAAGGTGGAGAATCACTTGAAAATTTACATCGAATCAAAGTGATTATGTTTGATAAAACAGGAACCATTACTCAAGGTAAACCGCGAGTGGATCATGTGGTTTATTCAGATGGTGTGGACAAGCATTGGATTAATTCACTCCTTGTGAGCATGGAACAACAATCTTCACATCCACTGGCAAAGGCCATTGTGAATCATTTTAAAGATGTTGAAAAACTAGACCTTAGTACAAGAGAAGAAGCAGGATATGGACTCATCACAAATTATGAGAATCATACCATTCATGTTGGGCGATATGAAGGGAAGGATGCATGTCAACTAAATCTAGATGATGATGTCAGTGTGGTGAATGTAGTGGTGGATGAGCATTGTGTTGCCCGAGTAATTCTAAAAGATCAACTCCGTGAGGGGGTACCTCAAACAATGGCCTCCATCAAGAAACTAGGAATTACCCCTGTACTTGTTAGTGGTGATCGAGAAGGTAGTGTAGTGGCCATGGCAAAACTTGCGAACATTGATCGAATGCACTTTGAATGCTTACCTCAGGACAAAGTAAAGATTATTGAATCATATCAATCCTCATTAGGTGCAGTCATGATGGTGGGTGATGGCATCAACGATGCCCCAAGTCTTGCGATAGCAACCATTGGAGTAGCTATGGGTAGTGCCACGGATGTTTCATTAGAAACAGCCGATGTTGTTCTTACACAAAACTCGCTTGAAGCCCTTATAAAACTTAAACATCTAGCTAAAAATATGAACACTATCATTCGCCAAAACTTGGCATTTTCCATCTTGGTTATTGTATCTCTCATGATAAGCAATGTGTTTGGGCTTGTGGAGTTACCACAAGGAGTCTTAGCTCATGAGTTAAGTACCATCATCGTGATATTAAATAGCCTTCGTCTATTAAAAGTCAATTTAGCATCATCATGATGCTTTTTTTTATATGATAATGTGATATTTTTAGCAATCTAGTTGTCATTTGTGAAATTTTTAGTTATTATGAAAATATGATAACCTTTAATCAAACGATACTCGATTTTCTTTCCCAATTTCAAGCTCATAATCATGAAGCTTTTGTGGTGGGAGGAAGCGTAAGAGATGCCCTCATAGGTCGAAGTACGCATGATGTGGATATTACCACATCCGCAAGTATTGATGAGATTAAAGCGATGTTTAAAGATAATATCGTATCGTTAGAAGGGGTTGAGTATCAATCGCTTGCGATTTCATTTCAAGACACAGTATTTCAAGTGACTTCTTATCGTCATGATAGTGAATACGAGTTTCATCGATTTCCAAAGACTCGTCAAGTCATTTCATATCAAGACGATGTTTGGCGACGTGACTTTACAGTAAATGGGTTATATTGGAATCCACAAAAAGGTCTCATAGATCTTGTGAACGGACTTAGTGACATTAATCATCGACGAATAAAAACCATTGGTGATCCTCACCTTAGATTTGAAGAAGATGCTTTACGAATACTACGCGCACTAAGATTTGCAAGTGAATGTGATTTTATGATTGAAGAAAACACTTTAGAAGCAATCATTCATCATGCGCCATTAATTCAATCCCTATCTCGAGAGCGAATAACTCAGGAAGTCATAAAAACCCTTAATGGATCTGGATTCAAGAATATTCAAGTTCATCTAAAACAGCTTTTTAAAGAAGCTTACTCACTAGAATATTTTTATCATAATTACTCTTTTGAGGAAGTCTTTCATCCATTAGTCAAATGGTTACTTGTATTTAAGCCAAAGTATCAATCACTCTCTGAAGTAATGAATATCTTCGCCTTTACTCGTAAAGAAAAAGATTTACTCATTATGCTTGATGAACATGCCTTTGTGATACCGCAAGCAGATAAAGTTCATATTAAAGGATTACTCCGAAGAATATCCATGGATGCTTTTGGAGCTTTATGTCAACTTCATCGAGCACTTAATCAACTTGATGCATCAACCTTTGAGGAGATTATGAAGCTTGTCTCTGATATCCATCTCAATCAAGAAGCCTATACATTAGCCCAATTAAAGATTAAAGGTGATGAATGTGTCCGCAAAAAAATGCCTTATGTTGAGATATCGCAATTTCTAAATGCATGTTTAGAAGAGGTAATTGAACATCCTGAACATAATAATTTCGAATACTTAACTTCACTGTGTGATGAATGGATAAAAAAATAAGATAGGTTCAATGATGAACTAGTAAACTAAAAGTAGACATTCAATAAAAAAGGATGTTTACTTTTTTTATAGGAGGAACACTATGGGACGTCCAAAAGGTGGAAAGAATAAGCAGTATAGTTTCGAATATAAGTTACGGAT
>Ga0208242_100882_pt1 | contig 10841 bp, 12 predicted proteins | sample SubbioAug_CSW13A_FD_184825 | JGI IMG/M metagenome (GOLD analysis project Ga0208242, IMG submission 184825) | Serpentinite rock and fluid subsurface biosphere microbial communities from McLaughlin Reserve, California, USA - CR12Aug_CSW13A (SPAdes) | ecosystem: Environmental > Terrestrial > Deep... | reverse complement strand
CCCTCGTGCCCCTGGCCCATCCCCTGGCCCAGGCCGGCGGCGCTCTCAACGCTCTGTTCATCGAGGGCGAGCGGCTGGGGCGGATCTTCATTCAAGGCGCTGGCGCGGGCGCCGGCCCCACGGCTGCGGCCGTTGCGGCCGACATCGCCGACGTGATGACCCAGGCTATGCGTCCGGTCTTCCAACGGCCGGCCACCGAGCTGGCCGCCTTTACCCCGGTTGACCGCAGCCGCAGTCTGGTGCGCGCCTATCTGCGCCTTCTGGTCAAGGATGAGCCTGGGGTCATCGCCGCGGTCTCTGAAACGCTGGCCGAGGCAGGTGTCTCTATCGAGAGCTTCCTGCAGAAGCCGGTGGAGGACGCCGAGGGTGTGCCCATCGTCCTGACCACGCACGCCGTGTCTGAGGCGGTTCTGGCCCAGGCCGTTGAGCGGATCGGCGGTCATCCGGCCGTCATCCAGGCGCCACGACTGATGCGAATCGCCCGGATATGAGACTTCCAGGGGACTAACGGCCCGCGGGGGCAGGACGGAGACCGATATGAGCGCTGAGACCCTCGATCGCGGATTGGTGCTGGACTCGGTGCGGGTGACGGAGATCGCCGCCATCGCCGCCTGGAGCCTGGTGGGCCGCGGTGATGAGAAGGCCGCAGATCAGGCCGCCGTCGACGCCATGCGGACTGCGCTCAACGATCTGGAGATCGACGGCGAGATCGTCATCGGCGAGGGCGAGCGCGACGAAGCCCCGATGCTCTATATCGGCGAGAAGGTCGGCCGGGGCGGCCCGGCGGTGGACATCGCCCTCGACCCCCTGGAAGGCACGACCCTCACCGCCAAGGCCATGTCCAACGCCCTCACCGTCATGGCCTGGGCGCCCAAGGGCACGCTGTTGAACGCGCCTGACACCTATATGGACAAGATCGCCTGCGGTCCGGGCTATCCGGCCGGGCTGATCGACCTGGACGCGTCGCCGGCCGAGAACGTCCAGGCCCTGGCCAAGGTCAGGGGCGTGGACGCCAGCCAGATCACCGTCTGCGTCCTCGACCGGCCTCGCCACGGGGAAATCATCGCCCGCCTGCGGGAAGCCGGCGCCCGGGTGCACCTTATCACCGACGGCGATGTGGCCGGGGTCATCAACACCGCCGACCCGGAAACCGGCATCGACCTCTATCTGGGGCAGGGGGGCGCGCCGGAGGGGGTGCTGGCCTGCGCGGCGCTCAAATGCGTGGGCGGTCAGTTTCAGGGGCGGCTGGTGTTTCGCAACGCCGATGAGCGGATGCGCGCCGAGCGCTGTGGCATCACCGAGCTCGACAAGAAGTACGACCTGCACGAGATGGTTCGGGCCGACGCCATCTTCGCCGCCACCGGCGTCACCAAGGGCGTGCTGCTGGACGGGGTTCGACTGAAGGACGGCTTCGTCCACACCCACTCCATGGTGATGAACTCCTTTACCCGCACGGTTCGCGAAGTGCGGATGAAGCGGCCCGTCTGACCATGGCCAGGGTTTGACCATGGCCGATGGCGCCGGCGTCCTGGGCTTTCTTGATGTGGACCGCTCGCTGAGCGGCCGGCTCTGGCGCGCCCGACCCGCCGACCCCGCCTTGGTGCGCAGCCATCAGATGGCGCTGGGCCTCGATGAACCCATGGCCCGCGCCCTGGCGGCGCGAGGCGTCACAGCCGACGCCGCGACAAGCTATCTGCAGCCGACCCTGAAGGCGCTGTTTCCTGATCCCTCGACCTTCGCCGACATGGACAAGGCCGCCGCCGTCCTGGTCGACGCCCTGGTGGCGGACAAGGCCGTGGTGGTGTTCGCCGACTATGATGTGGATGGCGCTTCCAGCGCCGCTCTGCTGGTCCGTTGGTTCGCCGCCATGGGCAAGCGGCTGACCATCTATGTCCCGGACCGGGTGGCCGAGGGCTACGGCCCCTCGCCGGCCGCCTTCCGCCGGCTGCGGGAGGAGGGGGCCGACCTTGTCATCACCGTCGATTGTGGCGCCGCGGCGGTCGACGCCATCGCCTGCGCCGCCGAGATCGGGCTCGACGTGGTGGTGGTCGATCATCACCTGATGCGCGACGAAATCCCGGTCTGTGCGGCCCTGGTCAACCCCAATCGGCCCGACTGCGGCTCGGGCCAGGGGGTGCTGGCCGCCGCCGGGGTGACCTTCGTCCTGCTGGCGGCCCTCAATCGCGAAGCCCGCGCCCGGGGTCTGTTCACCAGCGCGCCGGAGCCAGATCTCCGCCAATGGCTGGACCTAGCCGCCATGGGCGCGGTCTGCGACGTCACCCAGCTGGTGGGTTTCAACCGCGCGCTGACCGCCCAGGGGCTCAAGGTGATGTCGGCCTGGGCCAATCCCGGCCTCAAGGCCCTGCTGGAGGCCGCTGGGGCCAAGGGACCGGCCACCACCTTCCATGCCGGCTTCGTCCTGGGGCCTCGAATCAATGCAGGCGGACGAATCGGGCGTTCCGACCTCGGCGCACGGCTGCTGTCCACCGACGATCCGGACGAGGCGCGCAATATCGCCTTGGAACTGGACGCCCTCAACGCCTCGCGGCGGGAGGTCGAGGCCGAGGTGCTGGAGGCCGCCGTCCGCATCCTGGAGCGGGAAAGCAATTTCGCCGATCAGCCCCTGCTGCTGGTGGCGGCCGATGACTGGCACCCGGGCGTCATCGGCATTGTCGCCGGCCGTCTGCGTGAGCGCTATCGCAAGCCGACCCTGGTGGTCGGCATCGACCGGGCCGCCGACGTGGGCAAGGGGTCGGGGCGATCTCAACCCGGCGTAAATCTCGGGCGCGCAGTCCAGGCGGCGTTCGACGCCGGACTGCTCCTGGCCGGCGGCGGGCACGCCATGGCCGCGGGGCTTTCCGTGCGCCCGAGTGCGCTGCCGGAGCTGCGCGAGTTCCTATGTGCGCGGCTGAGCGACGAATCACTGGCCGCCGCCGAGTCGGACGCCCTGGAGATCGACGCCCTGATCACGACCGCTGGCGCTGATCGGGGGCTCCTGGAGTCCTTCCAGCGGCTGGCGCCTTTTGGCCCGGGAAACCCTGAGCCGCTCTTCGCCCTTGCAGAGGCGCGCGTAGAGCGTCCGATGATGCTCCGGGGCGGTCACATACGCTGCACCCTCACGGACCGCTCTGGAGGCCGCCTGAAGGCCGTAGCGTGGCGGGCCGAGGAGACGGAGGTCGGCCGCCGGCTGATGGGCGGCGGCGGGGCGCTTCATGTGGTGGGCCGTCTGAAGGCGGATGATTGGAACGGCCGGCAGGGCGTCGAGCTCGAGATTGACGACATCGCTGACCCCCGTCGCAAAAACGTCTAGCCAGCGGGTTGCGTGGGGCAGGGAAGGCGGATATAGAGCCGCCCTCCGCGTCGAGTGGTCCCTTCGTCTATCGGTTAGGACGCCAGGTTTTCAACCTGGAGAGAGGGGTTCGACTCCCCTAGGGACTGCCACGCGGAGCTCTCATCTTCATCTCGATCGAGCAGGCCGGCGTTGCGTTTGCGCGCAACGAACGGCGACGCTTCGCGTTGGTCTCCGGCATTTTGACGGAGAGACTTTCGATGAAGATCCTGACCCTCGCCGCCGCTGGCGCGGCCGCTCTGGCCCTCGCGGCCTGCACGAACCCCAATCCGGAAGAGACCGACACGGCGGCGGCGATGCCAGACACCAGCACCGCTGAGTCCCCGGCCCCCGACGCGGGTGATACGGGTGTTGCCGGGCCGGGCGCGGCGACCCCCGGCATGAGCGGCGCGGCCCCCGAAGACGGCGCTGATCTGAACCAGAACCTGCCCCCGGTGGACGTGCCTCCCGTCGCAAACTAGACCCGCCCCCGCGCCCCTCTGGGCCGGCCGCCAACGACCAGATTGCCTGACAACACGGCGTTTTTGTCATTGCCAAGCTTGTTCAGCCAAATGGTTATTGACGGCTCTCGCCTAACGAGAACAGTGTTATAACTGGCCCGTTCCGAGGATCGAAGGAGACCGGGTCAGAGGGGCGCATGTCTGGTTACGATTATCACGATGCCGGCGCAGACGACGCTGTACGCATCAGCGGTCGCGTGAAGTGGTTCGATGCGGGGAAGGGCTACGGCTTTGTCGTCCCTGACGATCCCAGCAAGACCGACCTCAAGGATGTGCTCCTGCACGTGACCTCGTTGCGAGATTCCGGTCACGAGAGCGCGCTTGAGGGCGCGATCATCGTCTGCGAGGCCATTCGGCGCCCCAAGGGCTGGCAGGTGGCTGAGGTTCTGGAACTGGACGAGAGCGCCGCCCCCCCGCCCGAGCTTCGCCGTGGCCGGGACGAGGGTCGACGCGACGGCTATGAACGGGTGCAGGATCGCGGCCACGACCGCGCCGACTTCGCGCGGCCAAAGCGGCCAGTGCTGGCTGGCGGCCCCCTGGAGCAGGCCAAGGTGAAGTGGTTCAACCGGGCCAAGGGGTACGGCTTTGTGGTTCGTGAAACCCAGCCGGGCGACATCTTCATCCACATCGAGACCCTACGGCGCGCGGGCCTTGAGGACCTCCAGCCCGGCGATGATGTGCGGGTCCGGTTCGCCGAGGGGCCAAAAGGACTTGTCGTGGCCGAGATCGAGCCGGTAGGTCTGGCCTAGGCGCAGGCTTGCGCCTGCCGCCAGGCCTTGCGCCTGATTGGCGGTCTGCCGGAGGTCTGCCGTGTCTCATCCCCGCCTTCACCGACCCGACATCCATCGGCGCGGCCTGCTGGCCGGCCTGGCGGCGCTTTCGGCGCCCGGGCCGCTCTGGGCGAAAACCAGCCCGACGCTGGAGCCGCTGGAGATTCTCACCGCCCGCGGACCGGTCCGCTTCCAGGTGGAGATCGCCGCCGACAACGCCAGCCGCGCCCAGGGCCTGATGTACCGCAAGTCGCTGGCGCCTGATCGCGGGATGCTGTTCGACTTTCAGACCCCGCGTCCGGTCTCCTTCTGGATGCGCAACACCTACATCTCGCTGGACATGATCTTCATCCGGGCTGACGGCCGTATTCTGTCGATCGCCCGCAACACCGTGCCCCTGTCCGAAGAAGGCGTGCCCTCCGGCGGACCGGTGCGCGCCGTCCTGGAACTGGTCGGCGGACGCGCGGCCCAGATTGGCGCCTTGCCGGGCGACCGCGTGGTCCACCGGATCTTCCCCCGTGGATGAGGCCGAGGTTCAGATTCCTGAACCGCCAGAGGGTTTCGTTCGCTCCGAAGGGCGCGGCGCCTATTCGGGTCACAACGGTCCCTATTTTCATCGGGCCGTTCAGGGCGAGACCACCGAACAGGCCTTTTTCGCCCTGCCGCGCCACGCCAACGGTTTGGGCCTGGTGCATGGCGGCATGCTGACCAGCTTTCTGGACGGACTCATGGGGGCGGCGGTGTTCCGCGCGGCGCGTCGGCCCGGCGTCACCATCCACCTCTCGGTGGACTTCCTGCACATGGGCCGGGTGGGGGAGTGGGTGATGGGCGAATCCAAGGTCACCCGGCTGACCCGCGAGGTGGCCTTCGTCGAGGGGCGCGTCTATGTGGGCCGCCGGGACGTGGTTCGAGGCTCGGGCGTGTTCAAACTGATGCATAGGCGGGATTGATCGCCTCAGGTCACATTGCGGCGCGGAGCCTTGCATGGCATGAGACGGCCAATGTCGGCGTCCATCTCGGGGCGTAGCGCAGCCTGGTAGCGCATCTGCTTGGGGAGCAGAGGGTCGCGTGTTCGAATCACGCCGCCCCGACCAGACGCCGACGTCGGGCGCCGCGCCTCCTGTACGGGAGGCGCAAGCGACCGTGAGTTTTGCTTCAGGCCACAGGGCCCGGTTCATCAAGCCGGCCGACGCGGCCATATCGCCAATGGGACCGTCACATGCTTGCGCGCATCCTTCGCCCCGCCAAGAACGCTATGCAGTCTGGCCGTGGAAAGTCAAAGGAGTGGGTCCTGGAGTTTGAGCCGGCCAGCGCCCGCCGACCGGACGCGCTGATGGGCTGGACCCAGACCGACGACACCCGCACCCAGCTGCGCCTGTCCTTCGACACCAAGGAAGAGGCCGTGGCCTATGCCGAGCAGAACGGCATCGCCTTCGAGGTCTTCGACCCCAAGCCCGCCAAGCGGATTATCAAGGCCTACGCCGACAATTTCGCCTTCGGTCGCAAGGTCCCCTGGACCCACTGAGGCCGCCGCCCCACACGCGCCCTTAGCTCAACCGGATAGAGCATCCGCCTTCTAAGCGGACGGTTGCAGGTTCGAGTCCTGCAGGGCGCGCCAGCTTCAGCGCAACCTGAAATCGACGGGAGCGCCCTTCACGCGTTTGAGAAGTGTCGGCTGGCTGACAGACGGGGTGGCCCTGATCCGGTCAGACTGACGGCGAAGCTCGCCAAGTCGGGCTCGGTAGAGCGGGAGGCGCTGACATGACATGGCTCTCGAAGGCGGGCGGGGCGTCGGACAATGTGGTCTCGGTGACGCCGGTGGATGGCGGGTGGTCGGTGACCAGCGGTCTAGCCGACCACCCCTTGATGTTCATGTCCGGCGCTCATGCCGAGGCCAAGGCCCGTAGCCTGGCTCAATTGATCGCGGCGGCCGGCGGCGACGCTCAGGTCATCGTACATGACCGGCGCAACACCCTGATCGGCACTGTGCGCTACTTCGCCGCCGAAGCGGTCGCGGCGGACTTCAGCGGCTCTGGGACCTCGGACCCGACAGCCGCATAGACCGGTCGATCTCGAGCTCGACCACCAGATCCGCCCGAGCCGGCAGCGTCGCCAGGATGTGACGGGTCAGCCGTTCATAGTGTTGGATGAAGGCGGTGACCTGCCCCTGATCCATGGTCCGGCCGGCGTCGTCCCCCTGGGCCAGGAGCCGCGCCCTGAGTTTCTGTTCCTGCGCCCAGCGCCAGTCGGCGACCACCTCGAAGCTGGGCGCCCGGAGCAGGGTCAGGTGGTCGATCTGCGCGAACAGGGCCTGGTAGGGACCAGCCAGCACCTCGTTTGCGTAGGTTCGCCAGATGCCAGTAGGGTCTTCCTCGACCTCCAGCCGGTTGACCGCCGCGCTCAGCGCCGTCTCCGCCTCTGGAATGGCGCCGACGCACCAGCCCTCAAACAGGATCAGGTCAACCGGCCCCTTGATCCTGGGCCAGCATTCCTGCGGCGCCGGTTCGTCCAGCGCCTTGTCGAACCGCGGCAGGGCGACCTCGCGCGTTCCGGACAGGTCTTCAAAGAGTTTCAGGCCCTGAGCGACGTCATGGGTGCCGGGCGGGCCGCGGGTGACGAAGAGCGGATGGACGCGGCCAGCCAGTGCCGCCCGGGCGCTCCGGGACAGGTAGAGGTCGTCCAGCGACAGAATCGCGACGCGCAGGCCGCGACGTCGCAACAGCCGGGCCAGAGCCTCGCACAGGGTCGATTTTCCCGAGCCCTGCGCCCCGCAAACGCCGGCGATGGCCGGTCCGCGACGGCCAGCCGTCAGGGCGGCCAGACGCTGGGCCAGGGGTTCGGCCACCGTCTGGATCGTCTGGCGGTAGTCCGGGGGCAGGGACTCCTCGCTCAGGAAATCGTCGATCCAGTCCGGTGGGCCCGGCATCTAGGAGGCGGCGCGCCAGGCGGCGAACCCGCGGTCCAGGTCAGCCATCAGGTCCTCGGGATCTTCCAGGCCCACGTGGAGCCGAACCAGCGGGCCCCCATAGTCGCTTGGCGCCCCACGACCAGACAGTTGCGGATCGCAATCAATGGCGAGGCTCTCAAAGCCCCCCCAGGAGAAGCCCAGGCCAAAGATCTCCAGGGCGTCGAGGAAGGCCTCGGTGGCCTTCGGTCGACCAGGCGCCAGGGTGAAGGCGAACAGGCCGCAGGCGCCGCTGTAATCCCTACGCCAGATCTCGCCGCCAGGGGCGTCCGGCAGGGCGGGATGCAGCACCTGGCCGACCTCGTCTCGTCCGGCCAGCCAGGTTGCGATGCGACGGCCTGAGGCGTCATGCCGGCTCATGCGGGTGGCGAGCGTGCGCAGCCCTCGCAGCATCTGATAGGCGTCGTCGGGCGACACCGCCCAGCCGATGTTCAGCACGCCGTCGTCGAGGGCGCGGACGAGGCTGTCCTCCCGCACGGCGACGGAGCCCATGAAGACGTCTGAATGACCCCCGACATACTTGGTCAGGGCCTGGACGCTGATGTCGACCCCGTGGTCCAGGGGCTTGAAGAGCAGGCCGGCGGCCCAGGTATTGTCGATCAGGGTGAGCATCCCGCGGGCCCTGGCTGCGGCGGCGATGGCCGGCACATCCTGAAACTCGAAACTCAGCGAGCCGGGCGATTCCAGGACGATGAGCCGGGTGGCTGGCCCGCAGGCCTCCATGAGGGCCGCGGCGTCCAGGCTGGCGGGGTAGTAGCGCACGCCGACGCCAAAGCGCCGCAATACCGTGTCGCAGAACCGCCGGGTGGGTTTGTAGACGGTGTCCACCACCATCACCTCGTCCCCGGTCTTCAGGACGGCCAGCAGGGCGCCGGTGAGCGCCGCCAAGCCCGAGGGATAGAGGGTTACGCCGGCGGCGTGCTCCAACTCGGCGAGGGCCTCGATCAGCGCCGACTGGGCGGCCAGGCCCTGGCGGCCATAGGTCACCTGCGACTCGTGGTCGTACAGCGCCGCGGCGTTGGGCAGGAGGACGGTGGAGCCGCGCTGAATCGGCGGGCCGACCGTGCGAGCCAGAGGCGTTTGCGCCAGACCCGAATGGATCAGGCGTGTTTCTTCGGTCATGCGGGTTGACGATCGTGAGGCATCAGGGGCGAAACTCCCTGTACTAGACCTTTCCCGTCCTGTCCGATCAAGGAGCGCCCCATGATCCGACGCCTCGCGGCGTCCGCTGTCCTGTTGCTGGTCCTGGCCGGGTGTGGTCGGGAGGCGGAGTCTCCGGAACCTGAAGCGACGCCGGCCCCGACACCTGCGGTTGTGCGTGACTTCGCGCCCACGCCCAGCCCGACCCTGCAGGCCGTGCGCCGCCGCGGACATGTGCTGTGTGGCGTCCATGCGGGCTTGGCGGGCTTCGCGGTGCGCGATGTGCGTGGGGTGTGGCGGGGCTTCGACGTGGATATCTGTCGCGCCGTCGCCGCCGCCGTGCTCGGTGACGCCAATGCGGTGCGCTACCGCGCCGTCTCGGCTCAGAACCGGTTCGCCGAACTCCAGGACGGGTCGGTGGACATCCTGTCGCGCAACACGTCCTGGACCCTGTCGCGGGACGCCGGCCTTGGCCTCGATTTCGCAGCGGTGACCTATTATGACGGCCAGGGCTTCATGGCCCCACGCTCGCTCAACCTGACCAGCGCCGATGAACTGAATGGCGCGCGGATCTGCGTGCAGGCGGGCACCGCCACCGAAACCAATCTGTCGGACTATTTCCGCGCCAGGGGCCTGGCGTTCACGCCGGTCATCCTCGATGACGAGGCCGAGGCGAGGACCGCCTATGAGGCTGAACAGTGCGATGTGTTCACAGCCGACGTCTCCGCCCTGGCGTCCGCCCGCTCTCTGATGAGCAACCCCAATTCCCACGTCATCCTGCCGACCGTCATCTCCAAGGAGCCTCTCGGCCCTGTGGTGCGCCAGGACGATCCAGCTTGGACTGACATCGTAAGATGGACTGTCAACAGCTTGATTGTAGCTGAGGAACTTGGTGTGAACTCGACAACAGCTGAAGGATCCAGGGAGACGGCGTCGGATCCCGACACCCGTCGGCTGTTGGGGGTCGAGGGCGACCTTGGCGCGCTCCTGGGCCTTGAGGATGACTGGGCCTATCAGGCTATCGCCCAGGTGGGGGCCTATAACGAAATCTTCCGGCGCAATCTGGGCGCCGATTCCGGACTGAAGCTGGAGCGTGGGCTAAATGCGCTCTGGAGCGCGCCGGATCCTGGACTGATCTACGCGCCGCCGGTCCGCTAAAGACGCAGGACCATCGCGCACCGACGGGCGGGGTCGAGCCCGCGGACGGCTTCGCGGTCGAGATAGGCCTGCAGAGCGCCGCGCGCGTCTTCGTCCTCGACGATGGCGAAGCCGGCTGACGTGTAGAAGGGGGCGTTCCAGGGGGCGTCACGGAAGGTGGTCAGGCTCAGACCCGCCAGTCCACGTCGCCGCGCCTCTTCGATGGCGAAGGCCAGCAGACGGCGTCCCAGGCCCTGGCCCTGATGCGCACGGTGGACATCGAACTCCAGGATGTGCAGGCGACCCTCTTCGATCCGCGCCGCCAGGAAGGCGCCTGCTGGTCCATCGGGCTCAGCCATAACCCACAGCAGGCCTTCGGCCATGATCGGCGCCCAGACCTCGGCGGGCGTGAAGTCGATCGGCGTCTCGTGGGTTTCGCCGGCGAAGACCTCCACCCCCTGGTCGCGAAAGAGCGTGGCGGCGGAGACTTCGATCTCGGGCAGGCGGGGAAGATCCTCCGGCGCGGCGAGCCGGACGATCATCGCGCCACTCATGGCCCGGTGACCACGGGGGTGTCGAGCCGGCCGCCCCACTCGCTCCACGATCCGTCATAGATCGGAACCTCATCGACCCCCAACCTTGCGAGCGCCAGGGCCAGGACCGCGGCGCTGACCCCGGAGCCGCAGGTGGCGATGATCGGCCGGTCGAGATTGATCCCGGCGACTGCAAACGCAGCGCGCAGGTCGTCTGGCGCGCGAAGGGCGCCGTCGGAATCCACCAGGGCGTTCCAGGGCAGATTGCAGGCGCCAGGCATATGGCCGCCGCGCAGGCCCGCACGCGGCTCAGGCGCCTCGCCGCGGAACCGGGCCGCCGGCCGGGCGTCAAGAATCTGGACGGTGGAATCCTCGATCGCCGCCTGCACATCAGATAGGGCGCGCACCAGCTGAGGCTGGGGTCGGACTGAGATCTCAACCGGCTCC
>Ga0208242_100881_pt1 | contig 10848 bp, 11 predicted proteins | sample SubbioAug_CSW13A_FD_184825 | JGI IMG/M metagenome (GOLD analysis project Ga0208242, IMG submission 184825) | Serpentinite rock and fluid subsurface biosphere microbial communities from McLaughlin Reserve, California, USA - CR12Aug_CSW13A (SPAdes) | ecosystem: Environmental > Terrestrial > Deep... | reverse complement strand
TATTTTTTGAAATTTTGACCTTTCTTAGCCATATAAAAAATACCTCCATAATCCAATTATAGAGGTATTTCGTTTTAGACAACATCGGTGTCTTTTTTTATTTGTCTACTAAACAGGGTGCAGTCTAATCTCAATCGCTTTTTTTATCTAACAAACATTTTAACTAAATCGTATCCTGCATCATCAATGATAGCTTTGAGTTGCACTTCTTCAAAAGGACCTTCACCTTCTAAGAATGCAACTTTTTTAGCTAAATCAACTTGGACAGTTGTATTTGGATATGCTTCTTCAAGCGCAGTTTGTACACGACGTACACAATGATTGCATGTCATGTTATTAATAAGTAGTTCTATTTTCATATATTTCTCCATTTAAATTGTTTTAATCTTAAGGCATTGGTAACAACCGAGACTGAAGAGAATGCCATGGCGGAAGCCGCAAACATTGGATCTAGGAGTTGTCCACCAAAAATATACCATACTCCAGCAGCAATCGGAAGACCTGCTAAGTTATACGCAAAGGCCCAGAATAGATTTTGTTTAATAATTCTAATCGTTTGTTTTGACAAAGCAATGGCTTTAGGAACATCCACGAGAGAAGATTTCATAAGCACGATATCTGCCGATTCAATCGCAACATCACTGCCTGATCCAATTGCAATCCCTACATAGGCACTACTTAACGCTACCGCATCATTAATACCGTCGCCCACCATGGCCACTTTATAACCTTGGGATGTTAGATTATTAATAACATCAGCTTTCATATCAGGGAGAACTTCTGCAACCACTTCATCAATACCGACTTGTTTCGCAATGGCTTGCGCTGTCGCAACATTATCTCCTGAAAGCATCATCGTTTTAATGCCTTGTTTATGAAGATATTCAATGGCTTTCTTTGAATCAGATTTTAATGTGTCGGCAACAAAATAGATGGCTAACACTTCTTTTTCACTCATCAACATGAGTGGTGTTTGTCCTAGTGACGTTTTTGAAGCCATGAGTTCATCATTAGAATGATGCAAACCAAGTCGTTTCATTAAACGCTCATTTCCAACATAATATAATGTGCCCTCAATGACTCCTTGAAGTCCTTCACCAGGAAGTACTTTAGAACTTTCAAGTGGTACTTCACTTAGATTTAATGATTGCGCTTTTTCAACAATCGCTTTCGCAATAGGATGTAGCGAATCCTTTTCTAAACTTGCACTTATTTTTAGTGTATCTTCAAGTGAAAGTGAAGTAAGTGCATGACCTTCGATGTAAGTTGGATGCCCAGTAGTAATGGTTCCAGTTTTATCAAACACAACCATATCGATATGATGCGCTTTTTCGAGTGCATCTCCACCTTTAATTAAGACTCCTAATGACGCTCCTACCCCACTGGCGACCATAATAGCAGTTGGTGTGGCTAACCCTAATGCACAAGGACAAGCAATCACAAGAATTGAAATCATAATCGTTAATGCGAATGGAAGTGTTGCTCCAAAGAGTAACCACATCACAAAGGCTAAGGCTGCAAAGACTAAGACAGCAGGAACAAAGATGCCTGAAATAACATCAGCTAACGCTGCAATTGGGGCACGTCGTCCTTGAGCATCTTCCACAAGTTTCACAATTTTTGATAGGGTTGTATCTTCTCCCACTCGTGTTGCTTGATAGGTTAATGTCCCATTAGTATTAAGAGAGCCTGCGATGACTTGATCCTTAACACTCTTTTCTTGCGGTAAAGACTCTCCACTAATCAGGCTTTCATCCATGGCCGCTGCACCTTGAGTAATTACTCCATCCACAGCAATCTTTTCACCTGCTTTTGATAATATTAAGTCTCCGACACTGACTTCAGATAAAGGTAAGACAATAACTTCACCATTCACAAGTACACTTGCCACATCAGGTTGAAGTGCAATAAGCTTTGCAATGGCCTCACTGGTTTTACCTTTAGCTTTGGCTTCAAGGGTTTTTCCAAGTAACATCATCATGAGGATGACTGCAGCAACTTCAAAGTAGAGTTGTTCAACCATAGCATGACTTTGTGTTATCCATGTATAGAAGAACGCAAAGGCTCCATAGCCAAAGGCAGCACTGACCCCAATCGCAATCAAACTATCCATATTAGGCGAGCGATGCCATAATGTTTTAAATCCTTGGAAGAAGAATTTTCGTCCTGCCCACATGACAGGTAATGTTAATATGAGTTGTAAGGTAACATACCATGTTGCTTCTTTATGAGGATCAAGGAACCAAGGTAAATCAATCATGGTATCCATGAGCACCATATGTGTCATTGAAACAATAGCGAGTGGTAAGGTGAAGATCAATGCTAAGAAGAAGCGATTTCTCATTTCAAGATAAGCTTTCACTTTTTCATCAAGACGATCTTTAGTGTTTTCTGATTCAATCTCTTTTGGAGTGTATCCTGATTTAATAATACTTTGCTTCAGCATCGATGTCTTCACAAGACTTGGATCATAAGTAATCGTCGCTTTCTCACTTGTTAAGTTGACATAGACCTCATGAGTTCCTTCAACTTTCTTTAGACCACGCTCAATTGCACTTGAACATGCACTGCATGTCATGCCTTCAATAGGAATCGTGATGGTTTTAAGTTGTGATTCTACTTTTTTGGCTTCATAACCAAGTTTTTCAACGGTTTTAAGGATTGTTTCATCGTGAATCTCTCCCTCAACAAAGAGCTGTTCGGTTGCATAGTTAACCACCACATGATCTAGATTAGGGAGTTTCTTCACTCCTTTTTCAATGGCCATGGCACATGATGCACATGTCATTCCTTTTAAGTCATAGGTTTGTTTCATTATTTCACCATCTTTCTAAGTGTTTGAATCGTTGATTCAACGCCACTCATATCACCAGATTGGATTTCACCAACCACACAATAATGAATATGATTTTCTAGAAGTAGTAGTCCAATAGCCTTCAGTGCACTTCGACTTGCTTCAATTTGATTAATCACATCATCACAATACACTTCATCTTCAATCATCTTTCTTATACCACGAAGTTGACCTTCAACTTTTGAAAGTCGATCTAGCAGTGGTTTATTCTTTAAAGATGCATCAAGACTTGCATGTTTCATAAGACCTCCAATACCCCACCAGGGTATCTATGGTCATACTTTATCATACCCTTGGGGGGTATGTCAACATTTAAAATAAAAAGTGGTTTCCCACTTTACAATGTTATTCTAATTTACCAACAACACGGAGTCCTCTAAGTACGCTACGACCATGAGGTGAGCGTTCGATAGAAGCTGTATGATCGGCACCCGGTTGAAGACCTTGATGGCCTCCATTCCACGCAGAGACTCCAGTGACATCATACACAAGTCCATCGACCGCAACATAGGCAGGTCGTCCATTTTCTCCGTTGAACGTCGCAAGCTCATCTAAAGTGATGACTTCCAGTTCTTCAGTAGGCGGATTTGGATTTACTGGAGTTGGGGTATTCGGATTATTTGAGGATGGAGCGCATCCTAGCAAGGCAAGACTTAGTCCAAAAATGATTATTAAACTTTTCATAGGGTGTCCTCCTACATGCATTTTAGAAAAAACATCCTATTTGTCGCAATCAATATGCTTAAATATGAACTAAATTATTGTATTTAAGCAAAATTTTTGATAATTTCACAAATTTATCTTGATTTTGATATGTTTATGTGCATAAATTTACATTAATATATTGTAATAATATATAATATTGATGCCATGGAAAAATTAATGCAAAATAAAAAACTAACCACGGAAGAGGGATTAGGATTACTAGTGAACTCTATGAAGCATTGTGAAGCTTCTGATTCATGGGTTATCACTTCTCTTCGGCCTTATCTTGATGAAATCAGAAGTTATCAATTACTTCCTCATCAATTTTTAAGTGTGTTTACTCAAGACTATCTTGTCTTTGTTGTATTTGATGATCATGATGAGCGTTGGTGTATCGGGCCGATGTTATTTGAAAGCGTTGAGAAAGTTCAAGCTCGCTTGAAAATGGCTAACGATCTCACACTTAAACAGCTTCGTCGCGTCAATTTTTCCCAAGTCAAATCCATTGGTTCACTCGTGATGACCTATTGGAAAGATTCAAAGGCTGAATTTGAACAAATTGTCATTGGGGATGTGAACATTGATCATTCACACGCTACTCAAACCACAACTAAAACTTCTCATGCCTACTTTAATGAAGAACTCAATCAGCGTTTACTTAATTTAATGATTACAGGCAATGTGGATGAAATGAGAGAGTTTGTGAAACTTTTCGATCAAATGTCTTGGGATCACTTGATTCAAGGGAATCCCCTTCGTTCCATCAAAAACACTGTTATCACCTCTATTTCAAGATATAGTTTCGTCGCAATCAATGAAGGACTAGATTATGCAACAATGATGAAAGAAGCTGATGAGCTTATTCATCGAGTTGAAACATCTGAATCGACGTACACTTGCATTCAAATTTTAAAAGAAACCGCATTAAGAATCACTTATCTTATCTATGAATTTAAGCGTGGTCAATATTCTAAATATACCAAATATGTACTTAAGAAAATTAAGACTGACTTTAATCAAAACTTAACACTTGCAGGCCTTGCTTTAGAGTTAAATATAAGCAGTTCTCATTTATCACGTATCCTATCTTCAGAAACTAAGCAGTCATTTCATGATTTACTTAACTCTGAAAGAATTGAGCGCGCTAAAGATTTCTTAAGACAACCACAAAACAATGTGGCAGCAACCGCTCAATTGTGTGGTTTCCTATACCAAAATCATTTTACTCAAGTGTTTAAAAAGCATACAGGAATGACTCCTAAGGAATATTTAAGAACTGTATCCCCTATTCTTAAAACACAAAGTGCAACATAAAAAAGCAAGCATGTGACTCTCACATGCTTGTTTATTGTTTAATGGCGGAGAATGAGAGATTCGAACTCTCGGTAGCTTTCACTACGCCACCTTTCCAAGATGGTGCCTTAAACCGCTCGGCCAATTCTCCAGTGCTTTACTATTATACCAAAATTTGAAGTCTTGTCATCTCTTTTTTTAAAGGTTGTTTTCACAAAGCTCATTTAACAACTCTATCCCCTCAACTTGTGGATGTGCTTTCTTGATTTCATTCAATACTTTAAGATAAGCCTGAATGGTTTTTGTTTGATGAGTTTGCTTAGCGATATTAAACTGCATGATACTCCAACCTATCACATCTTTACTGCACTTTTCATGAGCACAAAACCCAACTAAGGAATCGATGAGTTGAAATTGGAAGATTGATCTATAATTTAGTACATTATCAAAGGTCTTAAGAAGTATTTCACTATTATAATGTGTAGATTGAAACAAAGCTTGTCTTGATAATAGTAAAAGTGCACTCATCACATTACTTTGCGAATTTGAAGAAAGTGATTCAAATAAGTCAATAACAAGTTCATCACTGAGTTGATCAGATGATGCTATTTTGTGAAGTTCTAAGTAGAGTTCATATCGAGTAGAACCTCGACTTTCAAGGTAGTGTTTCCAAAGAGATAGTTCATTCATAAATTCATTATAACAAACTCAAAACGTTGTGGTTGCTACATTGATTTTTGTGATTATTTTGTGTATGATATACAAGCAATGCCCGAGTGGTGAAATTGGTAGACGCAGTGGACTCAAAATCCACCGATAGAGATATCGTGACGGTTCGAGTCCGTCCTCGGGCACCATGCATTGTGTTTAACGATGATTGACCACTTATTAATCGATATTGATATACTATTAAGAATCATTGGGTCATCATTAACTAAGATTAACGATTATTAACGAGAATCACTTCATGTGATTTTTTGTTTAATTCATAAAAAAGACTTCAGATACGTTCTGAAGTCGAGTACTAAAAGTATTAACTAAGCAATTTGTCTAATTAAGAATTGCCATACCATCATTTCAAGATAAGACCACCCACCTTCTTAGAGTATTAATCAATATAAATCTTTATACACTTTCAGTCTGACTCCCTCGTCATGTAAATCTTTTATTTGTATTCCATAGTTATCGGTTATGTTCTTACTTGCACCAATTGTAGTCAAGTAATCTATAAGTTCCTTGTCTTGTCTTACCATCGCATAGAATAGTGTTGATCGACCATCGTCATCAACATAATCAACCTGTGCTCCTGCTTTATAAAGTGCATCTGCTACATCGTAGTAATTATATACGCACGAAATACTGAATGGAGTCACACCCTCAGTCAGATCAATATTAGCATTATTTTGAATAAGCAAATGAACAATTTCAACTCTATTCCAACTTGCGGCAACATACAATGGGGTTGAACCATCCTCATCAATTTTATTGATATCACATCCATTTCTGATTAATAGATCTGCAATATTGTAATAACCCTCTTGTGCTACCCAATGAAGTGCATTTCGTCCTGAATAGTCTAATTGATTTACAGAAAAGCCTTTTTCTAGCAAATAAATTACTATGTCTATTAATCCTTTAGAAGAAGCATAGACTAAAGCACAATTATTTTCACTTACTTTTGGATTAGCATCACACAAATATTGAATAATCGGAAAATGATTACATAAACATGCATACTCAATCGGAAAATAGTGATCTTTGTTATTAAATGTAATATCAAACCCTTTTTCAACTAAGTATTTTACTACTTGGAGGTTTCCTATCTCAATTGAAATCAGCATCAAATTTAGACCATTAAGAATTGGCTTATAGATACTATTTTTGTTTATAAACTCGTCAATTACTTCATAATTGCAGTTTTCAATTGCTTTGATTAATTCATTCTTTTTCAATTTCATTCACCGCCTTTTTGGATAATAGTAATGATCATGTTTGTTCGGTTGATTAGGTGTTTTACTGTAACGATTAGAAACGTCTGGATGATAATGTGGTCTATTTAAATCATTTGGGTGATGTATTGGTTCCTTATTTTTACCCGCTCTTTTTGCTTTCTCATACGCCTCTTTTCTTGACCTAGACATAATCCTTTTTGCTGTTCGTTTTGTTACTAAATGAACTTGATTCGATATTTTCCATAAATAGTCGTCCTTTACACCTACGACGTTTATAACAATAACACCTGATATAACTACTATACTCGTACCAATCATTACCCAACCTGCCGGAGTAATAGCCCCTAAGCCAGTTAAAATTGATGTTCCAATTACACCCCATGATATTCCAGCACCTACACCTAAAGACCCAACGCCATCAATAGCATATGGCCAATACCCGCTCTCGTCAGTCATATTAACTGGGTTATTTACACAATAAGTAAATAAATTCGTAGTTAATAGGCCTTCAGTTGCTCCAATTGTATCCGTGTCATCCGCATTCACAAATCTTCCCCATTGTGGGTTATAGTAGCGACTTTGTAGATAATACAGTTGTGTCTCACTATCATAGCGATATCCACGATATCGGTAGGGATTCTGTTGCCCTACGGTTGAAGCCAATGATCCTGTGATGGAAAGCACTTCTCCCCAGGTGGAGTAAGTGTAGGAGACAACCTGTATCCCTGCACTGTTGATCAAGCCTATAATATCATGTTGGGTATTACGAATAGTTCCCTATTCCACATCATTGAGGATCATTGAATTCAGTAATTGGGGAGGGTTGAGAATGTGTGAAGCAATCTTTTCCTCAATCATAGATAATTCTTTTAAACTGTCATCTCCAACATTATCCTAATAACTTTGGACAATGAGCGTATTTGAAAATTCAATCTTATTTTTTAATACTCTCAGATAGTTCTAACATCTCCTGTGCCTTTAGATCATCTCCAAGTTTGGAATAGATATCGAAAAGTACTGAATACACGACAGACTTAACATGCTTATTATCGGTTCCATTAAGTAACTCATAACATATTTCTATAGCCCAAATAAAATCTTCGTTTGTTGCATTGATGTCGTAAAGTAACGGTTCTAGTGGAAGTAAACCAATTGTTGTTTGCTTCAATGTATGTAAATTTGCGCGGTATTCTACTTTGTAATCACTTATACGACCAACATGATACAATGAAGTAATATAATCAATCAAAAACTGATTGTAATCAACATCACTAAGTCTAGCCTTTCCTTCTTTAAGCAAGATAGGTAAATACTCTACTTGAAGTTCATAATGATCTAGAAGGCGTGCTGAAATAGATAACTTTTCTAGACTACTGAAATTGTTGTAAAAGGTGTAACTTAAAGCGTAGGATGATTCTGCCATCTCAAGTTGATTATTGCTATAGTACCAATCACCTATTGCTTCTGATGAAAGAACTAAAGCAAATATAAGTACAATAGGTGTAGCTACAATGATAGTAATGATAATCATGATTTTTTTCATTTTTGTTTATTCCTCAGGAAAGATGTCCTCTAATCCATAAATAATTCCACCAGCAATATTTGTTGAACGATGCAAATAAGATAATGTAATGATGTTTAAAGTTGGTTTATCCCATATTATCATTTGACCTACAAGTAATTCTCGTTCTACTTGAGACAAATCATTCCATGTTTTACCCAATATTTCTACATTTGAAATAAGTTTCATATTCTCATATGCCTGTTTACAAGTATCAATATATTCTCTCGTAGACTTTGAAACTTTTTTGGACTTCAATTGAATATTGTTAGGAAATGCACTTGTATAGGCATACTCCACTTGATATTGGCAATTTCCTCCTAAGTCACATGTATACACAAACGTCTTATTCTCTCTTCGGTTGATTTCTCATACCACCTCATTGAGTTCATTATCAAAGTTGATTAGAAAGTTACTTTTTTAAGGCATTTCACATTTAGATAGAGTTTCAGCAATATGATTCCAAGAAGTGATTAACTATTTAAGAAAAGTTTTGAATTTCTATCCTTAGAAATCTGATCTTACATAAGTACTTACACTGTTCATGTTTTAGTAACAGTTTTATACAAGATAGTGGACTCTAATATCCTCATGTGATTATTGATAAAATAAATGAGATTACAAAAACGGCGTAGAATGTGAATGTTGAGATTTTGAAAATCATACCAAACCTTCTTGCTTCAAGATCTTGAGAATCTCTTGACGTAGAAATGATTCCTGAAAGACACAAATTAGCAAAGAAAAAACTTGAAACATATACTGTACGCCAGATTGATTCATATGATGGAGTATGGCTAGGATTGAAAACACCTTCTAACCAAATTGTTGATATTGGCAAAACAGTTATGAATAAAATAACCACGATTGATTTCAATACATCTAAGATATAGCAATTCACATGACTCTTCGGTTCTACTCTGCCACTTGAAAGGATGTTTGTATGTTTCCCCAGTTCAAACAACAAAAATTCAATCTGATTTTGTCCATAGGGTGATGTATCAACAACTGTACTTTCGACGTCTGAGGTAATAAAAAGCAATACTTGTCTTAATTCTGATATAACTTTTGGTTGTTTTATCGGGAGAGGTAATGGAGTGCTCATTATAGTCATCCATTGATTGGATAATAAACCACTTTTTTTCCGCAGGTAATTTTTTATGTCCTTTGCATAAAATACTCCAAACATTTTAAATTCATCATATCTAATCGTCGTTACTATTGACTTTGGTAGTTTTGGTAACCCATGATCCCTTCCATCATAAGGGAGATAGTATTTCCAATGAGTGATTTCTATGTAATCACAAAATAGCCTTATCTTAGGAGTTATGGCGATTATAAGAAAATGCAAAGCCATCCAAATACCAAACACTACTAATAATAGTAATAATAAACTGACTATATTTCCACTCAATAAACCTCGAATCATCGAAACTGTAACTCCAATCGCTGATAAGAAAAACACTATAGATATAAGTAGAAATATTATACTAATTTCATTTGCAGGCCTTATGGTTAGGATTTCGTTTTTCTTCATGCTTAATTCACCAATATACTCTTAATAGTTGCATAGCTTGCTTGTTTAACTCCATAATATACATCCATTGATACTCCCCCAAGAAATGTTGAAGCTGTTCCTTTAACTATTACTTTTAAACCCATTCTTGCTGCAGAGCCCCGTATCATTTTCGTCATTCCAGATTTATAAACGGCTTGCATGCTATTTCTCCCTTTAGTAATTTTGTTAACTCCTGGAATCGCTCCTGTTAACCCTCCAACAATACCATCACCTATGATATTTCCTCCAATTTCAGCCCATGATTTGTCATAATCTTTAATTGTCAGTTTTTCAAGACCCTGTCCAACAGCCGTTGTAAATGCACCAGATAATGCTCCAGCAGTTGCTGACTGACCAGTTGTCGCCAAAACCAAGCCTCCTACTGCTCCGCCTACCGCAGCACCTATATATGTTTGCGAATTGCTTAAATGCATTTTCCCAGTTGCACGACTTGTTACTAGATCTGCAAGAACTTGACCTGAAAACCCAGTTACACCACCTACCACTGAAGCAATAATGAACCAATACATACCGTCTACATCAACTCTCACAACCGGATTATTATCACAATATGCATACAGATTTTTATCTGTTAATTCGGCTGGGGAAGCGGTTAACACATCCGTTGTATCCGCATTCAAGAACCTTCCCCACTGTGGGTTATAGTAGCGACTCTGTAGATAATACAGTTGTGTCTCACTATCATAGCGATACCCACGGTATCGGTAAGGATTCTTCTCTCCTACACTGCTTGCTAATGATCCTGTGATGGAAAGCACTTCTCCCCATGTGGAGTAAGTGTAGGAAACCACCTGTATTCCTGCACTGTTGATCAAACCAACGATGTCGTTTTGCGCATTGCGGACATACGCATATTCCACGTTGTTTAGAATCATCGAGATCAGTTGACCCTGGGTGTCATACACAT
>Ga0208242_100880_pt1 | contig 10891 bp, 14 predicted proteins | sample SubbioAug_CSW13A_FD_184825 | JGI IMG/M metagenome (GOLD analysis project Ga0208242, IMG submission 184825) | Serpentinite rock and fluid subsurface biosphere microbial communities from McLaughlin Reserve, California, USA - CR12Aug_CSW13A (SPAdes) | ecosystem: Environmental > Terrestrial > Deep... | reverse complement strand
TCGTATGTGATTGATACTTTTATATAATACTATTGATTATCCTAACATCCCACCAGAAAATCCGATTTAAACACCAGTTGTTTTTAAACTATTAAGAAAGTAATTCCACTATATATTCCGAAGACCCTAAAATTAAATGTGTGTTTTTAGGGTATAAAGATGCAGATCCTATCTTAAAAGCAAAAGAACTTAGAAGACACATCAAGGATATTGATAATCCATGGTATGAATCAATGAGTGACACTGAACTCTTGGAACTAACAACTTATATGATTCGTGAAAGTGAGAAGTTACACCATGAATGTTTAAAGTATCAACTAAGATATATTGAAGTCACGGACATTATGAAAGATAAGCTTAATATAATTATGGATTTACTTTCAAATGAGATATCATAAGCAAATTAAACATCAACACAGAAGAAATCAACGAACTTGGACTGATTTGTTGTAAACCAATCTTTATTCTTCGACGATCAAGTCAACTAGGTTAAAAAAGGACTCAACATGAGTCCGTTTTGTTATCCTTTATACTTAGTTCTATAACCTTGATTCTCTTCTGGTCGATATTGATTTGGATAGTTTAAATCTGAGCGAATATCCATCGAAACCTGTTTCAATTGTTTAAAGACACCATAGGGATTCTCAATGGCTTTAAAGGTGTCATACATCGAACGCATTCCATTCTTTGTAGACATGGCTTCACCACTAAATAGTCGGATAGATCCTACATTGAATAATTTCTCCAAAGGACCTACATTCACTTCCATGTTTTGAATCATATCAAAATCAACTGCTTTAAAGTCAATTCCAAAAAATCCACTACGCAACATAACACGTTTGGTTGTAATGGCGTAGCTTACATTTTTATATACAAGTGCAAGTCGAAACATATTTAGAATGCTACCCCAAAATGGAAAAAGATGTACCAACATGAATGGAATTAAGAAGGTACTCATGCCACCAAATCCATCATTAAGGATACTCATCACAAAAAAATAATCAAAGGCACCCCATACTAATCCGATTAAAAGAAAAGGGATACCTTGGGCTAAAAAGGGGACAAAGGATGGCTTGCCATTCCAAAGAATGTGTTCATCATAATCTTTCACGACTTCAAATTCTGCTGGTATCTGATCAAATTGATTCATGGTGTTTTTCCTTCATAGAGTGCAATTATAGTAATATGCATTGTTAAAGAGATTGAATTTAATGATTTATTGATGGCTAATCCAAGGTTTTGGAGTTCTATCAACGTTGTAAATGCCCCAATGTTTCTCAGCTTCAAGTGGATTATCTCCGCCTTTCCAAGGCTCATCAAAAGCTTCAAAGATAAACATGGTAACATCGTTCTTCTTAGCCCATGGAATCATTTGATCTAAATATCCTTTTTGATATTCTTCATTTGTTTCGCTAAGGTCCATGTTTTCAGTTGCACTGGTAGTCCAACCAAACTCAGTGAAAATAACAGGTTTATCAGGAAATGCTGCTTTTGTTTCATGATACTGATTAATCGTTAGTTCAACAGCTTCTGTATAAGGAACACGTTGCCATAATGGATAAACATGAATGGAAATAAAGTCAACGACTTTAGCTAACTCTACACCTTGATTGCGCCATTCATAAGCACCTTCACAAAAGGTGATTGGTAAGTCTGTTTTAGTCTTTAAAATTTTGGCATGGTCTACTAGAGCTTCAGGACTTATTTTATTAGGATGCCAGTGTGCGGTGTTTTCATTACCGATTGAAATCCCCAAAACAATGTCTTTATAACTATTCGCTAGATCTGCAACTTGATCAAGTTGCGCAATATTAAATGCTTTATGTTGGATGAGTTCTTCATCAGTGTAAACACCACCCCAAGGACAGTTTGGATTAGAAATCTCGCCTTTAACTTCTACGCCAAGTAAAACTTTAAGAGGTAATTGATTGGCTTTAATCACTCTTAAAACTGATCTTGCATGTTCTGACACGTCATACATACGAATGTAATTGAAATGCTTAGTAAGTATTAGTAAATCTTCTAGAACCTCTGCATCACTAGGATACGTTTCTGTGCGTGGGCTTTGCCCGTTTCTATAACCTGAATAACAAATAGCCGGTTTTGTTTGAAACATAGGTGTTCCTTTCTTATCAATCGTGAGGATCAAAACATATGATATTAATAATTAAATAATGTTTGTTTTGAACTCTTGATTCTGATGAATGACTCATCAACTTATGTTGTTTTTATTATATCATAGCTCTAATTGTGCAAGAAAAACTTTTCAAGATTCATCACATAAATTCACTTCGAATTAATCAGACAAGTTGATTAACGAGTAATAGACACAGAAAAAGTATTATCAAAATACTTGGTCTTTTAAAGTAAAGTCATTGTATATGGTGGAAACTACAAAACTAGCTAATGATAATAGATATTACTTTGTTTGTTTGATATTATAATGATAAACAAGACATGAAATGCGATTCTTGGGGGGATCCAATAATGATTACACATAATAGAATTAAGACGAATATATTCGCTACGATTTTTGGACTAATGTTAGGGATTGGCTATTTATATTTTTATATCAATGGCTATTTTGGTGAAGCACTTTTTGACTGGTCATTTCTTAGTGATTTGTTGGTTTCGTTTATACATCCAATTGCACTCATTGGATTAGTTCCTTTTTTAATCATAGTCTATGTTAGAAGAAGAAAAGATTTTATACTTGGATTCGATAATATGCAAAAGTCGATTAAGGGACATTTGATCGTCATACTAGTTTCTACAGTTTTAATCATTTCAATGTTTATAGTTGAGAAACAACTTGCGCTCGTATATGCTTTTCTTTATTTCTTTATAATTGGATTCTTTAGTTCATATTTGCTAGGGATGCGACTTTTTGAGATTAAGAATGAAGTTGAACCATTATAAAAGAGGAAGATAATATGTTTAAAATTACTGATATTAGCAATGGGTGGTTTAATTTTTCACTTAACAATGGTACTGAGATATTCAATGCCATATGTTCAAAAGTTGTCGAAATTGATATCGCAAAACAATTACTTTTGTTAGCTCACGATTTACTATGTAAAAAAAGTCACCAAGTATATTTTTGTATTAACTCGGAAAATGAAGCTTATCAGATGAAAGTTAATAGAACAGAAAATAAGATAGAAATCATCATTAGAGAGATAATCATGAACCCCATTAAATTAATAGGTTCTACTCAAACTAGTATTGAAGCTGCCAAAGTTGGAGATCCAATATTTATCTTAGAGATTTTAGAAAGCACTCTTATTGAGAATGTGTATTTTGAGTATAGTAAATTAGACAAAATTGAATATGAAAAGAACTGGTTTAGCTTTCCAGATAGTATACTAAGTGATCTTAAAAAAATCTTAAATTGTTAAAACAACAGAAAAATTTGTAAGTATAATATCAACAATCATATTTCAAAAGTAAATCGAGACAAAGTGCTTTAAATACTTTTCTTGTGGATTGATTGAAGTTTTAATGCTAATGACAATTAGTTTTATACTGATTTGAATTTGCTTAAAACATTCATGAACTCAATGCATAGACATATCAGATATTGTGTGAAATCATTAAGGTGGTGTGATATAGTTACATTGATAAGAGGGGGAAAACTCATGAATATCCATAATAAAAATAATAAATTTAAGAAGTTTTTATCCCTGAATCGGTTGTTTAGTGTTGCATTGATCTTAGTGCTAGTTCTAAGTGGATGTACTCAAGGCATATCACAAAAAGAATTTGATGATCTTCGAACCAGTTATCAAGCATTACAACAAAAACTAGATAACATTTTCGTTTTAGGAACATGTAGTGGTTACTTTGTAGCAACCATAAGAGGATTTAGTCAAGATTATGTAAGCGATGAAGAAGATAAAGTTGCCATCGTCACTGAATTTCAAAGTGCGCCATTTATGATCGTCCTATCTAGCGAACAACTACAGACTTTGGAAATTGGGAAAGTATATGTTTTTAACACTGAAAGCAAAGATGTCACACTAATTTCTGACGAGTTTATGAAACAAACGACTAACATTCAACAACTCCTACTTCAATACCAACTTGTAGTCACATCTATCTCACTTGCAACTGAATCACAAAGTGGTTTGAATGGATCAACGCTTTCTTGTACACCTAAAGAGTAACAAACTCTCAAATTACTAAACAAAAGGATACAACTTAAGATTTATGTTGTATCCTTTTCAATTACTATTAATATCGGTGAATCTAATTATAGAGGTTTAAATCTTGCATTAAAGAATCTTAACATCGGAGGTTCATATGTAAACTCTAAACCAGTAATGGATTCACGTTTATTGTATAAAGCGATGACAGCATCTGCAACCACATCCATATGAGCATAGGTATATACTCTTCTAGGAATGGTAAGACGCACTAACTCAAGTTTAGGACTATGATTTTTACCTGTTTCTTTATTGCGACCAGCAGAGACAATACCTCTTTCCATAGAGCGAACACCAGATTCAATGTATAAATGTGCTGCTAATGCTTGGGCTGGTAATTGATCCTGTGATAAATGAGATAGAAATGCTCGTGCATCCAAGAACACCGCATGACCACCTACAGGACGTACAATCGGTACACCTGCTGCTTCAAGTTGATCACCTAAATATTTAACTTGTTCAACACGATGAGAAATATAAGCATAGTCAACAGACTCTTTGATACCAATAGCCATAGCTTCCATATCACGACCTGCTAATCCACCATAGGTTGGCATTCCTTCAAACACAACGACGAGTTCTTTACTTCTTGCGAATAATTCATCATCATTCATGCATAAGAAACCACCAATATTTACCAAACAGTCTTTCTTTCCAGACATGGTACAACCATCTCCATAACTCATCATTTCAAGAAGAATGTCTTTAATCGAAACATGTTTATAACCTTCTTCACGTTTCTTAATAAAATATGCATTTTCAACACAACGAGTCGCATCAAAAAAGATATCAATGTTGTGTTTTTTACATAAGGCATTAACTTCTCTCATATTTTGCATTGAGACAGGTTGTCCACCTGCTAAATTAACCGTAACTGCTAAGCAAACATAAGGAATGCGTTCTGCTCCAAACTCATCGATGAGAGCTTGTAGTTTGTTTAAATCAATGTTTCCTTTAAATGGATGATCGATATCAGGATTATGTGCTTCATCGATAATCACATCTTTAAATATTCCACCATTTGCTTCTTGATGATAACGTGTTGTGGTGAAATACATGTTGCCAGGAATAATATCTCCTGTTTTAATTTTGAGTCGAGATAGAATATTCTCTGCACCTCGTCCTTGATGGGTTGGAATCATATGTTTAAAACCATAGTATTCCTTAACCACTGCATCTAAATGAATGAAATTACGACTACCGGCATAGGCTTCATCACCAATCATTAAACCAGCCCATTGACGGTCACTCATTGCGGTTGTTCCGCTGTCTGTTAATAAATCAATGTATACATCCTCACTTTTTAGAAGAAAAGTATTATATCCCGCTTCAATCATTGCGGTTTCTCTTTCTTCTCTACTCATCGACTTCATCATTTCTACGACTTTAATTCTAAATGGTTCTGCTGGATAGTTATTCATCTTATATCTCCTTATAGACTACTTTATCGGCGATTGTAAGCGCTGTCAATGAATATTGAGCATGTAAATAATGATAATGAAAGAAGAAAATTTACATCTTTTGAAAATATTCTCTGTAAATGTTTAAAAGGTTTTAAAGTGGTGAAAATGACTTCTTTTATCAACCTTAACAAGCTTTCGTTAAGATTTTGAAAAAGAAGCGGTCTTTTTCACATAGTGATTTCAATAAACAGCGATATACTTCACATAAGTATATTGCTTTTTTTGAATTAAATCTCTTGACACAATGTAAAGTATGCTTTACTATACATGTAAAGCACGCTTTACAAGGAGGTGTAGTGAAAAATTTCGTTAAAATGTATCGAGAAAATGGGAAGTTGACCCAAGAAGCGTTAGCTAATCAGTTAAATGTTTCTCGTCAAACCATTATTTCTATTGAAAGTGGTAAGTATATAGCATCATTAGAATTAGCGCTTAAACTTGCCGAGTTCTTTCAGACACCAGTTGAAAACTTATTTTCATTAAAGGAGGAACATGAAAACTAAAGTTGCCTATGTCGTCATGGGGGTTTATAGTATATTACTAATAGTTGGGATAATTTTCCAAAATGGTGCTTTACTCAATATATCTACAGCACTCGCAGTGGTTAGTGCCATTGCTATTCAGCAAAATGAATCAAGGAAGGAGCCAGATGAGAGGGAAAAATTTATAGTAGATCGTGCTTCAACACTTTCTTACTTATCGCTTATGACTGTAATTCTTTTTGGTTATATCGGTAATGATATTCTTTCATTTGATCAGTATTTAAGTTTAGAGTTAATTTTTCAAGTACTCATTGGAATTGGCTTTATGACATTTCTTTCAATGTATGTTTATTTATCAGAGAAATATTAGATTCAACTTACTGATTTAACATTCAAATCCAACTAAAAACAAATTTGCTAAACAACCACATCAGTGGTTGTTTTTTGTGTCTAGATTATACAAGATTGCTACCAACATTAGGTATAAAAGAAAAATATCTATATGCCAACATAGGAATAAGAATAACATTCATATCCAGTTTCATAAGATTGATAACTAACGCTCCATCATAATTACAGAGAAATTGACAACTTAACTTATCAATTTGACAAGTTAACTTGACATATCATCAATATTAATATATTATACACATAAGGAGGTGGCTAAGTGGATGACAAGATAATCTTAATAAATAAACTTAAACTTGCTAGAGTTGAAAGAAACTTATCTCAGGAGCAACTTGCAAACTTAGCGGGGGTATCAAGACAGACAATTAGCTCAATTGAAACTGGACAATATACACCAACAGCAAAACTTGCATTAATACTATGTAGAAGACTTGAGAAGAATTTTGATGATGTATTTTATCTCGAGGAGGAGATCACTAATGAATGAGTCAAATTCACAAAACCTAAATAGAAAATCAAAACGACTTAATATGCCATTGTATGGACGTGTGGATGAACGCACTCAACAAATCGTTAATCAAGGTGATGCATTTATGGGAAGATTTACTATATTTGCAATTTTAATCGCTGTAATGGTTAGAGGACTTCCTCATAATTTGGCTTTCATTAACGATAATTGGGATCTTATGAGTATTGTAATCATAGGATCATTCATATCAACATTCTATCAAATCAAGTATAAGGTTCTCTTTAACGAAAATCGTATCAAAAGTATTTGGTATATTGCAGGGTTGATTGGCATAAGTTCAATACTCTCTATCATTGTTGTAAGTCAGTTCCCAAAGTAGAGTTCTAAAGGGCATTATTAACAACTTAGTTAGAAGATTAATCATATATACTAAATTACTACACTTTGTGATGATTGCATTAACCAATCCACTTCTTACATGGAATAAATTGTGATAATATTTAAAAAAGGGAACTAGAGAATCCCAATGCTAAAGCTAAACATGATATAAGGATAGAAATATTGGTGGTTAAATACATATATCCATTATGTTTTAAATTAGCTAACTTACACTAATGAAAAAAAGAATATTTTCTTCAACTTTAACATTCATCGTTTTAATGGGAATAGTAAGCCTTTTATCAGATATGACTCACGAAGGTGCAAGAAGTATATATGGACCATTTTTGTATCTTAGTGGAGCTTCTGCAACTGTAATTGGTTTTATTTCAGGTTTAGGTGAGTTTATTGGTAACTCATTGATTTTGCTAACAGGATGGATTGCTGATAAAACCAAAAAATATTGGTTAATGACGATTATTGGTTACACAATTAATCTTTTAGCAATCCCCGCATTAGCATTAGTTCCAGAAAATGGATGGATGCTTGCATGTTCTTTGATTCTTGTGGAAAGAATTGGAAGAGCTATTCGAAAACCATCAAAAAGCACCATGGTATCTTTTGCATCCAAAGAACTTGGTGCAGGAAAAACGTTTGCAATTTTGGAGTTCATGGATCAGATAGGAGCCTTTTTAGGCCCCTTTTTATTATTCTTTGTATTGTTGTTTAAGGGTGAAAATAGTGATTTTAACACCTATCGTTTGATATTTGTTTTACTAGGTATTCCAGCAATCTTAACTCTAATAGTTCTCTTTATCGCAAAGAAGAAGTTTCCTAATCCATCAAATTTTGAACCCGACACAAAAATAAAAAACACTATTAGAATAGAAAACAGTTTTGTTTTCTATCTAATAGCTATCTCATTTTTCGCTTTTGGATTTATTGATTTCCCACTTATAAGTTTACATATTTCAAAACTATCGATAATCTCCAATGATGTTCTACCACTGCTTTACGCACTTGCCATGATTGTGGATGCGTTTGCTGCGCTTTTCTTTGGATGGATTTTTGATAAATATGGTATTAAAGTACTTATTCTTTCAACAATACTATCATCTACATTTGCAATTTTTGTTTTCTCATTTAGTTCCATAGGATTCATCATTTTAGGAATCATGATGTGGGGGATTGGAATGGGTGCTCAAGAATCAATTCTAAAATCTACTGTTGCTATGATTATCCCAAAAGAAAACAGATCAGTAGGTTTTGGTGTATTTGAAATGGTGTTTGGATTAGCATGGTTTGCAGGAAGTTGGCTATTGGGGTATCTCTATGATGTCAATATCCTACTAATGATTTCAATTTCAGTCACAGTACAATTACTCTCAATTCCGTTCTATTTTATGGTCATTAAAACAAATATTAGCGTTTAACTCTAATATGAGTAAAATCAAATGATAAAAAGTATTTTAGTTATTATGATATCTGATAGATATAATTTAATGTCTTAATAATGTACTTTTAGTGTCAACACTACATCTCATTAATCAGCATTTCTCTAAATTTTAAAAGTTCAACTTTTCTTTCTTCACTTACTTCTGGGAATTGAGGATTCATGGATTCTAATGTGCTTACAACAATCTCTGCAATGACCGCGCGCGCAAACCATTTTCTATCAGCAGGTACAACATACCAAGGACATTCTGGAGTAGCTGTTGCATTAATCGCATCCTCATAAGCCTTCATGTATTTCTTCCAGTAACCACGCTCTACAATATCGCCATCACTAAATTTCCAGTTTCTTGCAGGATCATCAATGCGTTGTAGAAACCGTTCTTTCTGTTCTTCTTTTGAAACGTTTAAGAATATCTTAATGACACGAAAACCATTTTGATGAAGATGTTTTTCGTAGTTTTTGATTTGTTCATATCGTTCTTCAAAAATATCATCTGTAACTACTCTTTCAGGGAGTGGAACCTTTTTATGTAATTTATGAACTTTGACAACTAAAACATCTTCATAGTAAGAACGATTAAAGATTGTAATCATCCCACGCTGTGGAGCAACTTTCATAGCTCTCCACAAGAAATCATGTGATAATTCTTTGGATGATGGAACCTTGAAATTATGAACTGATACTCCCGCAGGATTAATACCACTCATAACATATCTTACTGATCCATCTTTACCGGCTGCATCCATAGCTTGAAAGATGATGAGAACTCCTTCTTTACCTTCAGCATACAGTCTATCTTGAAGTCCTTGTAAATCCATGATGTGATCATCACGACGATCTTCAGCTTCTACCCTGTCATCGAAACTACCTTTTTGCTTAGTATCAAACTTCTTAACTTTGAACTTCTTAGTTCCGTCAAAACGGAAATCTTTTATGTCCATGTACAATTCTCCTTTTATTTGAAAGATTTATAATTTGTCTTCATTATACCATGTTCATAAAGTTCTTTTCTTTAGAGGAAATTTCACTATTAAAACTTACTTTAGGTCATAGTATCACTAATAAAAATAATAAAGATATATTGAAGTAAAATACTGTAAAATGAGTAGTATAAATAGAGAGTTAAACATTTTTTTATAAACACAAGAATCGGAGGTGGGTTCATGATTCGTGTTGCTATATGTGATGATGATATTAAAGAGCAAGAACATACTCAAATGTTATTAAAACAATACTCAAGTGAGCATTCACAGATTGAGTTTTTAATATCAACTTTTAATGCTCCTCTTGATCTTCTATATACGGTTGAAAAATCAGGTGGTTTTGATATTGTCTTTCTTGATGTATACATGGCAGGTATGCTTGGAACGGATGCAGCTAGAGAGCTTCGACAACTTGGTGATAAAGCTGAAATTATTTTTTTGACAACATCACGTGCTCATGCCTTTGATGCTTTCGAAGTTGATGCTGCACAATACTTAGTAAAACCATATACTGAAAAATCTTTTAATAGTGCGCTAAGCAAAGTCATTCAACGCTTAAACATCGAACGTCGTCATATGATTACATTAAAAACATCTCAAGGTATTGTTCGTATCTATTCGCGCAATGTAATGTTTACAGAAACGAGTCGCAATAATTATCAAATCATACATACCATGAACAATGAACTTATTGAAGTAAGAATGACTTCAACTGAACTTAGTGAACTACTAGCCCCTGCACAATCCTTTGTGCGATGCGGAGCATCAATGAATGTCAACCTGAGGTTCATACGTCAGATTACAAAAGATGCTATCATCTTTGATTCTGGAGAGCAAAGAGCGTATCCATATCGTATTTACCAGAAACTTAAAGATGATTTTTTGAGTTTTCAAATGACAAGTCACGAGTAATAATCATCGGGTCTTCGGAATATATAGTGGAATTACTTTCTTAATAGTTTAAAAACAACTGGTGTTTAAATCGGATTTTCTGGTGGGATGTTAGGATAATCAATAGTATTATATAAAAGTATCAATCACATACGA
>Ga0208242_100878_pt1 | contig 10902 bp, 16 predicted proteins | sample SubbioAug_CSW13A_FD_184825 | JGI IMG/M metagenome (GOLD analysis project Ga0208242, IMG submission 184825) | Serpentinite rock and fluid subsurface biosphere microbial communities from McLaughlin Reserve, California, USA - CR12Aug_CSW13A (SPAdes) | ecosystem: Environmental > Terrestrial > Deep... | reverse complement strand
GAATAAGAGTAGCCACCTCAAAAACATATAGCCAGCTATATCAAGAACTGATTTATCTTATATATATATATTCTTAAAAACGTTTTTCCTTAAATATGGAATTATATGGGTTCATGAATTCGCCGTGTGGTTTCACCAGACTAAAGTTGACACTAGCTTTAAAACTACTGGTTATCTAACAACTTCAAATTCTCCATACTTGGCGATAATGTATGAAGCTGTCAAACCATAAACAAAAAAAGTAATGATGTGAAAGAGTACGGTTACGCTACTTTCTCTCATTTCCGGCACCAGATTCATTAAGTCTACTACAAAGCCCATACCGGCTAATACCATAAAACCGCCCAAGGCAAGTCCCTTCAGCCAGTAATAGTCCTTCCCTGCAAATCTAATAAAATAAGCAAGCAGCACGCCTCCCGCCGTGCCAATGAAAAAGTGTCAGTGTATCTTTCATTATATAGGACCATCCTTTGTATTATGTTTTTCGATCATGAACATTAATCTGGGGAAGACGAAGTTCTATGAGCTGATAAAGTGCGGAGATGTCCGGGTTGTGAGGCTCGGGGAACCCCAAAGGTTGTGAGTGAACGGCTTGGACATTCAAGTGTTGCTATTACACTTCATTTGTGAAGTGGGTGGTTCTTTTATTGTGTGCTGCGTGCAGGTGCAAACTATCCGTGCTTAACTAAACTATTAAGTTGATATCTATTTTATAAATAAAAATCCATCTCTCTCAACGATATTAAGTATTTTACTACTGCTATTCTAAGATGTTAAAATATTTAGGAAGTGCTGGAGATTGGGGGGAGAAAAAGTGAGTAAGGAAGATAAGGCATCTAATGAAGAACTGTGGGCTGGATTGGGTGTTGATATTGCGGTTCACGACCAGCTTATTAGAGGTCTTGCAGTTTTGGAGCGGAGGTTGCACCGGAAGCAAAATAACCGCCCGCTAAAAATGGACTACTTTAATGAGGTATTAAGCGATCTGCACGGTCACAGGATTGCAGAAATAGTTGAACACAAAAATCAGGGAGGCAAGCTGGTGGGCAGCTACTGCGTCTTTATTCCGGAAGACCTGGTGCTGGCAGCTGGCGCCATACATGTAGGGTTATGCGCTGGTTCAGACTTCCCTGTACAGGATGCTGAAAAAGTTTTGCCAAGGAACACATGTCCTTTAATCAAATCTTCTTTTGGCTATAAATTAATCAAGGCCTGTCCTTATACTGAGGCGAGCGATTTGCTTGTCGGGGAAACGACCTGTGACGGCAAAAAGAAAATGTTTGAAGTACTGGCTGATTACCACCCGACTTATGTCATAGAGGTACCTCAAAAGAAAAATACGCGAAACCAGGGGGTTTTCGCGGCCGAATTAACCGACTTTAAAGTACAATTGGAGCAGACGACAGGCAACCAAATATCCCAGGAGAGCCTGCAGGAAGCAACAGCCAAAGTGGAAAACAAGTTTAAAGCACTGCAACGGTTGTTTAGCCTCCGCCAGGCAGACCCGGCCCCTATCAGTGGTCTCGACGTACTGACAATTACTCAGATAGGGTTTCAGGACGATGTGGAGCGGTTTGCTCTCCGCGTAAACGAACTTTGTGACGAACTGGATGACCGGGTCCGGGATGGAATAGGGGTTGCCCCCAAAGGAGCACCTCGGGTACTGATTTCCGGCAGCCCCATGTCGTTGCCCAACTGGCGGCTGCACACCATGCTTGAAAAGGCCGGAGCAGTGGTAGTTTGCGAGGAATCGTGCATCGGCACGCGACTGTTCAGTTACCTGAGCGAACCGGAAGGGGATAGCCTGGAAGAACAATTAAAAGCGATAGCCCGGCGACACATGAGCATTAACTGTGCCTGCTTTACTCCAAACCATGGCCGAGTGGAAGATGTGATCAGATTGGCCAAAGAATACAAGGCAGATGGGGTAATCCATTATACGCTCCAGTTTTGCCACACATTTAACAATGAGGGTGTAAAAATGGAAAAGGCTCTGGCGGAAGCGGGGATACCACTATTGCGAGTGGAGGCCGACTACAGCAGCGATGACAGTGGCCAGCTAAAAACCAGGATTGAAGCCTTTCTGGAGCTACTCGGGGATATCCGGGGAGCTTATTAGTGTAGTTTTATAAAATGAACCCTTATTAACCGACTAGATCGGAAAACCAGGAAAAATCTACTACAGGGGGACAATAATATGGGAAAAGATTTAAAAACAACTTTAGAGACTATGATGAGAGTATTTGCTAAAAAGCCCAAGGAAGCACAGGCGGTGTACAGCTCTGAATGTAACTGGAAAGGTAATTTGTTAATCGAGGCAAAAATGGGGGAATTTGTTCAGAAAATAGATGAGCCAGAAACCATGTGTGGTACTAATCAGGGGCCAAGCCCCTTAGATATTCAGATGACGGCTTTGGGTGCTTGCCAGGAGATCATGTACATTTGTCTTGCTGCCGCGATGGGAATTAAATTGGATGATGTAAAGGTAAAAGTTGATGGGGAAATTGATTTGCGGGGGATGTTTGGAATGGACGGAGTTGTTGCCGGATTTCAGAAGATAAATTATGTGACCACCATTAAAAGCTCCGAGCCTCAGGAAAAACTGAAGCAGTTAGTGCAAGCCGTAGAAGCTAACTGCCCGGTCCTGGATACCTTAAAGAGGCCGGTGGATGTTTCAGGTCAGGTGGTCTTTAGCTAGTATGTTTATCGGTATTGACTTGGGTTCACGTACTACTAATTTAGCGGTAGTAGAAAAAGGAATTCTGACGGACAGCTTAATTGTCAATTCCGGGCGCAATCCGATAACAATCTGTGAGGAACTCCTGGCCGGAAGAAGTTACACCGGGCTGGCTGTTACCGGCTATGGGCGGCATCTGGTGGGAGAGGATCTAAAGGCCAGGGTGATTTCAGAAATTAAAGCGTATGCGCTGGGAGCAAGGGTCCTTTTTCCTGAATGCAGGACTGTTATCGATGTGGGTGGACAGGATTGCAAAATAATTGCTTTGGACAAAAAAGGGATTATGAAATCTTTTGAGATGAATGACAGGTGCGCGGCGGGTACCGGAAGATTTCTTGAGGTAATGTCAGGAATCCTGGACTTGCCGCTGGAAGAGTTTGGGCAGCAGGCTCTGTCAGCCAATAGTGAGGCAAAAATCAACAGCACCTGTACAGTGTTTGCTGAGTCAGAGGTTATCTCACTGATTAATAGTGGGGCGAGCAGTGGAGCTATTGCCCGGGCGCTGCACCAAAGTATTGCCCGGCGGATCAGCCAGATGGTGGGCAGAGTGGGGCTTACAGAGTCGGTGGTGTTTGCCGGCGGTGGCGCCAAAAACGTCGGTTTAGTTGCATTGGTTGAAGCGGAACTTGGGGTACATTGCTTAATTCCCGCTGAGCCCCAGTTAGTTGGCGCTTATGGCGCGGCACTGGCTGCAGAAAAAGCTTATTGTACAGTGAAAAAGCAATCGGAAAAAGGACCGGCTGAAGCAAGTTTCCTTTCAGTTATTTAAATTTCTGCTCAAAGTGGAACTTAAATTAGTCCGCGAAGACAGGCTGAGATCAATAAATTCTTTAATTAACGGAGATAAAGTTCTATGTTTGTTGTAAGCGAAATAAAAAACTCTCTTTTCAGTAATATTATCTAGCTTGTAGGAGTTCACCAGGTTATAGTTAGAGTAATCATAAGCGGCTATTTCGGAAATGATGGACACCCCCAGTCCTTCTTTTACTCCATGCTTGACAGCCTGAACACTGTCAAATGAAGCAATAATATTTAGACTGGAGCTGCTTATGCCATATTTTTTCAATAATTTCTCTACTGCTGCCTGAGTTCCTGAACCGGTTGCCCTGAATATAAAAGGAAGTTCCAGCAAATTACAGACTGCCACCGGTTCTTCCAGCTTTAGGTTAACAGGAGTAATTAAAACCAGCTTTTCTTCAATAAAAGGGATAAACTCGAGTTTTTCCGGATAATACTTTTCTCCTAACATGCCTAATTCTGCTTCCCCACCAATAAGAAGCTCGGCGACCGTCTTTGAATTATTTTGAGTCAGCGTATAACGTACTTCTGGATACTTTTGACTAAAACGTGAAACTAGCCAGGGAACCATGAATTCCGCAGGTACGGTGCTTGCAGCAATAATGAGTTCTCCTTGAATTTTGCCTGTCCAGTCTTTCATGTCCCAAATGGCTGTTTCTTTTAACTTCAGGATTTCCTGAGCCCAGGGGTAGAGCTTTTGACCAAAAGGAGTAAGAGCTATTTCCTTACCCATTCGGTCAAAAAGCTTTTGCCCAAAATAGTTTTCCAAATTACTAATATGACTGCTTACTGTAGACTGACTTAAAAAAATATTTTCAGCAGCTTTTGAAAAACTATTCTTCTCCACTACCTTGGTAAAAACAAACAATTGTTGAAATTGCACAGAGTTGCCCTCCTTTTTATTATCTATTCTACCGATATTAAAATTCTCCTTTGTCAATAACCAGTGAAGCAAGTTAAATCGTTTCCGTGACCATTTTGTGACCACGGCCATCCACTTTAATAGGTGGGTGGTTTTTTTTATTCACCATTTTAAATAATAATGATATAATAGTAAAGAAATAAAGATGTAAAGAAGTAAAGAATATATTTTTGGATGGGGGATAGACTAATGGTACTTAAAGAAGTGAAAAGGGGTTCTGTTATGAAAAGACGGGAATGGTCGGAAAGGCGTAATATTTCTCCTAAGAGGCAAGTAACTATTCCTCAAGTATTTTACGAAGGTTTAGGATTTGAAAAAGAGGTGGAATTTGTAAGAAGGGGCAATGAACTAATTTTGCGTCCTGTTCGAGATGATATGGATTTTTCAAAAGAAATATTAAAGGACCTTGTGGCACAAGGGCTATCTGGTCAAGAGCTTATAAATGAGTTTGAGGCTGTAAAATCTAAAATTCGCCCGGCAGTAGAAATGATGCTGGAAGACGCTAAAACGGTGGCCAAGAAACGCAAGGGTACGGGGGATACAAAAACACAGGAACTTTTTGGAGATAACGATTAATGTGCGACATCGTTTATATGCCGGCAGCCGAAAAATATTTTAGAAAAATCAAGGACAAAACTCTAAAAAAAAAGTATAAAGAAGCAATCTACGATATCAGACAGCACCCTGGTATTGGAGAACCCAAACGGGGTGATCTCTCCGGCATTTATGGCTACAATATATACTACAACAAGACAAACTATGAAATCGCCTATTCTCTAATTGAAGATGAGAATAGCGAAGTAGTAGTTATCGTCATGGCAGGAACCCGAGAAAATTTTTATGATGCACTAAAAAAATATATAAAAGCTGTTAAACCCTGAAGAGCTATTCTTCCCCACATCTTGCAAGATGTATCCTTCCGACGACCATCCACTCTTTATGAGTGGGCGGTTTTATTTTTCTACGAGTTATTAGGTTCCACAGGCCTTTTACATACGTGCGAATACGTATTATAATATAAATTGTAAAGCCCCTTCCAAGGCACAAAGAAATAAATGAATTTACTACAAAGGGTATACTGGAAATGGCGGGACTAATATAGCCCTCATCTAAAAATGAAAAGGTGGTGCATCGCTTTGAAATATGTTTACCCTGCTATATTTACACCTCTTCCATCAGGTGAATATGATGTTCGTGTTCCCGATTTGCCGGGTTGTATCACTTGCGGCAAAAACTTGGCTGACGCAATAGAAATGGCTGGGGATGCCATTGCTATGTGGCTTTGTGATGCGGAGGACAATCAAGAAACCATTCCTTTACCATCTGAAAATATAACTGTCGAACATCCTCAATTTGTAAATCTCGTCATTGCAGATACAGATGAATACCGCCGTGAAAATGACAATCGGGCTGTAAAGAAAACCTTAACTATTCCTAACTGGCTAAACTCTAAAGCAGAGAAAGCGGGCGTTAACTTTCCCCAAACTCTGCAAACGGCTCTAAAAAACCAGCTCAATATTTCAGAGCAGCCACGCAAAGTCAAAAAGCAGCCCTAATGGTAAAGTATCACCTAGTTTAAAATTCTTCACTTCGCAAATTTGCTGTCATATACGGTAAGGCATTCTATAATTTGACCATCCATTTTATGTGGGTGGTTTTTGCTTATTCATTGACGTATTCGGGAAAAATGATATACAATAATTATAACCACTATTCGACTGTGGAGGTATTGATATGAGACCGCATGAGATTATAAAAGCAATAGATAAATTAAATCTATCTGAAAAATTGATACTTGTTGAAGATATTTGGGATTCAATTGCTCGCAGTAACTCCGTATTGCCAATAACGGAATGGCAAAAAGAAGAGCTAGAAAAGAGATATAGCGAGTATAAAAGCGGTAAGCTGGAGCTTCATGACTGGAAAGAGGTTCATGCAAGGTTAAGGGAAAAGTAAAATGAATGTTCGTTACACCGATAGATCAAAAGGTGACATTGAGGTTGCATTTGAGTGGTATGAAAAGCAGAGAAAAGGTCTAGGGTTTGATTTTTTAGATTGTGTTGAAATATCGATAAAAAGCATTTGTACTTTCCCGGAAATGTATCAAATACATTATTCTGATTTCCGTGGATGTGCTATTAGGAGGTTTCCTTTCTCTATATTTTACACAAGTGAAGAGGAAGAGATTATAATCCATTCTGTGTTTAACAACAGACAGGATCCGGAAAAGCGGCCCTAAAGCCGAGAGCAGCCACGCAAAGTCAAAAACATCCCTAAAAGGGTAAAGTATCACTATTCTTTCACTTCGCAAATTTGCTGTCACATAAGGTAAGACATTCTAAATTTGACCATCCAGTGTAAAAATGGGTGGTTTTCTATTGACATATTTTGTGTATTAGTGTATTAATTAATTAATGCACTAAGTTAGCTGGAGGAAGCGTATGCAGTTTGATAATGAACGACCAATATATTTACAAATCAAAGAAGATATATGCAGGCAGATTGCCCGCGGAGAATTATGCCCTGGAGAGAAGATGCAATCTCTTAGGGATATGGCATTGCTGCTCCGCGTTAACCCCAATACTGTTCAGAGAGCCTACAGAGAACTGGAACAGGAGAATGTATTATTTTCACGAAGAGGCCAGGGCACCTATGTCAGTGAAGAAGAAGACGTGATACTCGCTTTAAGGCGAAAATTGGCCAGTGAAGGAACTTTATCTTATCTTGAACATGCCAGGGCTCTTGGCCTTACCGGCGAAGAAATACTGGGTTTGGTTAAAGCAATGATTGATGAGGAGGGTTATTAGATTGGAACCTCTATTATTAACTAAAGATCTGTGTAAACGTTATCCGGGAGTAAAGGCTCTGAATAAGATGAATATATCTGTGGAGAAGGGCCAGATGGTGGGTCTGCTGGGTCCGAAGAAATAACACCCCAAATCATTGAGATCAAGGGGGGAGGCAGAAAAAAGCATTTATTCTATATCGACAGGATGGTCTATCCTATGGGAATCTCTTTAGAAGCTACAGAGATTCAAGAAGGTGAGCCAAAGGGGTATAAAACATCAGTACGTGGAGATTTAGACTGTGATCAGGCAAAGCTGTCTGAAAAACTGCTGAAAAAGACAAGAAAGGTAGTATCTAGGAAATATATAGAGGTTAGAAAAGTAGACTGGGAAAAAAGAAATTCCATCAAAAATGATGAAGTAGCTGGGAGAATAGAATGGGATGAGCAGCATGGAGGCAGGCTTCCCCTGGTCATTATCGATGGCAAAGAATATTCCTGGGAAGAACTTGGAGAAATGATGATGAGCTTTGAGGGTTGGGACTTCAAACTGAAAATATTTGAGAGCTCGGAAGATGTGGAGTGATTTAAACGTTGTAAGTTCTGGTCATCTTGGTTCTTTTTCCCACCATGAGTGTAAATAGAGGGATAACATCAAACAGGCATATCGGCTGGAAGCAAATTTATTTTTAAAATTAGCAGGTAATTTGGCGTGGTATGTCCAATAAAACATATGTTCGCTTATTTGAAGAAATAACAGGGCTTTAACGAAGAGGTGGTTATGAGAATGAACAAAGCATTTAATGAAATTAATCGGTATAAAGAGTTACTGGATCTGGAAAAAGCAGAGAAGCGTTCATGTATCCATTCTTTTCACAGATATTTTGGCAAACTGATTCCGGCAATTCCCGCGTTCGCCATAAAGAACTTTACTGAAAAGGGGGATTGGGTCTGTGATCCTTTTGCAGGTTCTGGGACTACTCTGGTGGAAGCTAAATTAAACGGCAGAAATGCTTTGGGTTTTGAGATAAACCCGTTTTCATGTTCAATTTCCAATGTAAAAACTACTGCTATAGATACTTTGGTGTTAGAGAGTTTAAATGAACTGTTGTTGCGGGATATTCAGGCGGATAATGAACCGATAACAGATGAAGAGGTTCCTTTCTGTATAAACAGAGATCACTGGTTTAAAGACTTTGTGCAGGTCGAACTGGCTAGGATTAATCGTAATATTAACGATTTTTTTTCAAAGCATGATACTTCTTTGAGCGGCGTGGAACAAAATGATGTTATAAATTTTTACAGGATGGTGCTTTCATCGATTATCAGGAATGTATCAAACGCTGATATACAGCACGTTTTTCCCGGTTACAGTAAGAGGTTAAGAAGGCTTGACGCTGAAGGGAAAAGAGAAATAAAAGTTTTTAATTCGTTTAGAAATGCTCTGAATAAGAAAACAAAAGGGCTAAAGGAATATGAAGGCCTGGGTAAGACAGAGGTGGTTATTGAAAACAAGGATTCCCGTTTTATCAAACCAGGAGATTACCCTGAAGCAGCTTTAATAGTGACCAACCCGCCTTATATTTCTTCCATTAGGTATATTGAGACTGTAAAGCTTGAACTTTACTGGATGGAGTTTATTTTCAGCGGGGATGACTATAAGGCTTTGGAAAAAAGAATGATAGGTAACGACCGTCTGCAAAGATTTGACTACATTGAGCCGGAGATAACGCCTTATGAAAATATAAATAGAATCGTAGATGAAGTTTATGCTTTGGATGCTAAAAGCGGAAATGTTGTGGGCAGATATTTTAACGAGATGACCGACATTATTCAAAATATGAACGGCCTTCTGAAAACGGGAGGGCACGTCGTTATGAAAATCTCTGACAGCAAGGTTAAAAAGATAAAGATAGAGACCGGGTTATTTTTGACCGAGATAGCTGAGATGTACGGTTTTAAACTTGTAGACTGCTTTATTGACAAGATAGGAAACCGTTCGCTGTTGACTGCCAGAAATACATACAGTGATATCATTACACATGATTATATAGCTATATGGCAGAAGGAGGAGGATGTCGGTGGAGTATGATAATATTTTCATCCTACGTTATATGGGCAACAAGAACAGGTTGTTAAACTTTGTTGTACCGGCGATAGAAGAAGTGACAGGGGAAGGGGATACTGTCTGTGACCCTATGGCAGGTACTCACTGCATCTGTTATGCTCTGAAGAACCGAAATAAGATAATAGCCAACGATATCCAGCAATACAGTTACATAATAGGCAGGGCATTAATTGAAAACAACACTGAGACTATCTCAAAAGACGAAGCAGAAGAAGAACTCACCGGGTTTTACCTTAAAAATCAAAAAGAGAATCGTTTCCGCTTTTTTTATGAGAATTACACTGATACCTATTTTGCCAAAGAGCAGTGTCTGGCGATAGATTCTATCAGGTATGCAATTGATATGGTCGGGGACAAATACAAGCAGGCGTTATACCTTTGCGCTCTTATGCACGCCATGTGTAAAGTACAATCAACTCCCGGGCATTTTGCTCAGTTCATGCCAAAAGAGCATCAGCGGATTCTGCCCTTACGTGCAATGGACGTGTGGGAAGAATTCCTGAACAAGTGCGATGACTTTAGGAAAATTGTCAACAACGGCATGGAAAATAAGGTTTACAGGACAGACTATAAAGAGCTTTTAAGCAATATGGACGATTCTGTTTCCTGTTATTATATAGACCCGCCTTACTCTGGAGAACAGTATTCCAGATTCTATCACGTGCTTGAAACGGTGGTAAAATATGATAACCCCAAGTTGAAACATAAGGCGCTATACCGAAATGACAGATTTAAGTCAGGCTTTTGCTACAAGAGATCTGTGGAAAGCGAATTTGAGTTAATTATGAAAGAGGTTAGTGAAAGGCAGTCAAGCCTTGTGATCAGTTACTCGGAAAAAGGCACGCTACCGCTGGAAAAGCTGAAAAAGCTTAGCAGTAGATACTTTAAACACGTTGATTTCCGGCAGAACAGCCATACCCATTCGACTTTAGGTAAAGGAAGCAATAATATAAAAGAAATACTGTTAATACTGAATTAGGGGTGTCATAATGAGCCATATCAGTTATATCAAAGGAAATCTGGAATTTTCTGAAGTATTATCTGCTCCAGCACCAATAGGGAGAGTATAGAATTATATCATTAAAATTAAGGAAAACCCTGCCCTTGCAGCTAGGGCCAGGCGTACTACCGATCCTACCAACCTTTGCAAATGGGCTGTAAAATTTATGGTTGGTATGGGTCTATGCATGATTGAAGATAACCACCGCGTACGTCTGACAGAGAAAGGGGAATCTGTTTATAATCTAATCAGGGACTATAAAGATTCAAACACCGGAGAGCCCATGTTTACTGAAAGAAGCAATAACAAGGACGTCTACGCAGAGCTTCATAATATTATAGCGGAAATCTTTGCTGAGCTACTAAGTATCTATGAAATATTAAACTAAAATCAATTTTTCGGTAGAACCTGAATTCCCACAGAAAATTAGCGTAGACAACCGTTTTACTGAAATTGATCTCAAACACTTGAAATTGTCTGTGTTTCAAGCCTATTCAGGGTACATTTTTTTGTAATTTTGTTGTTGAATCTT
>Ga0208242_100877_pt1 | contig 10933 bp, 9 predicted proteins | sample SubbioAug_CSW13A_FD_184825 | JGI IMG/M metagenome (GOLD analysis project Ga0208242, IMG submission 184825) | Serpentinite rock and fluid subsurface biosphere microbial communities from McLaughlin Reserve, California, USA - CR12Aug_CSW13A (SPAdes) | ecosystem: Environmental > Terrestrial > Deep... | reverse complement strand
GAGGGCAACTATTTCGCCGACGAGGCCACCCTCGACCGCCTGGAGGGCGAAGGTCAGGTGGTGTTCCGCTACCGCGACAATCCCAATGGCTCGGCCCGGGACATCGCCGGCATCGTCAACGCCCGCGGCAATGTGCTCGGCATGATGCCTCACCCCGACCGGGCCTTCGAGCCCGAGCTGGGCTCCGCCGACGGCGCGATCCTGTTCCAGAGCGCGCTCGCCAGCGCCTGACAGCGGCGGCCGCCTGGCCGCACGCGTGCAACCGATTGGTCTGGTCGGCCAACGCCGCCTTTGCGCAAGCCCCTGTCAGCCACTTTGGCCATCTCGCCGCCCTAAGCTGCGGCAGAAGGACCCGGCTCGCGGTCGAGAATCCTAGTCGGGGGCCAAGTCCCTGCAGTGTTCTAGCCGTTAGACGTGAGCGCCTCGAGATAGGGTTGCATGATCTTCCACGCGCCGCCGGATTTCGCGCCCTGAGCGATCGCGCTCAGGGTCCCTTGCGTTGTTCGATGGCGGCGCGCAGCCCTTCCACTGCGACCGACCGATCATCCAGCGTCTACGCCACGTGCTCGGCGGCGGTAGCCGAAAGGGTGCGGAGCCACTGTGTTGAGCCTCCCCGGTGCTGGCGCTCCATCGTCCAATTACGAGTATGCGAAATATAGACCGCATATTACGTTTAAACGGTAGCCATCTCGCATTTTTCCGCTTAAGCGGATAGTTCTGAATGAATTACGGAATAACGTAATGTTCAAGCTGTCAGGCCAGATAAGAGAGCGGCTGTTCGATCACGAGATGACCCAGACCGTGCTGGCCGAGTGGGTCCATCGCTCTCCCGCGCGAATCTCCGAACTCCTCCGCAGTCTCGACGACAACGCCCGCAAACAGGATCGGCTCAGTCTGCTGCAGGACATCGCCGAGGTATTGCAGATGAAGCTCGTCCTGGTGCCCCACGAGAAATCTGACGCGGTCATGCAGGTCATGGGCGCAAACCGGGATGCGACAATGTCGCTGGAACCCGCGCCTCCCTCCATGTTCGATGAACTCTTCATCGATCTCGGCGCCGAGGACGACACCACGGAGAGCCGCTGATGGCGCGCTCCGCTGCGGTTCTTGCCGTCTATCTCCTCAGCGCCAGCGGCGATCGGGTGCGGGCAGGATCCCTTGTGCGCGATGGCAGCGGCGCCGTCACCTTCGTCGTTGATGATCATTATCTGCGCACTCCGGGTCGTCCGATCCTCAGCCTGGCCTGGGTGGACAGGCGTGGCGAACGGGAGACCCAGGCGCGACTGACCAACCGATCAGACAAGATCGCCTATCCGGGCTTTTTGCCGCCTTGGTTCTCTGGGCTGCTCCCCGAAGGCGCGCTGCGGGACCTCGTCGAACGCGAGATGGGACCGGGCGACCACGACTATTTTGACGTCCTAGCGCGGCTGGGCGCCGACCTCGCCGGCGCCGTCGTCATCGTGCCCGAAACCGGTATGGGCGCCGACCTCGGCGCCATCGGCTGGGGTGAAGTCGCCGGCGTTCGCGCGCCTGTGCCCGAAGGCGTGGTGAAGTTCTCCCTGGCCGGCGTGCAGCTCAAATTCAACGTCGTCGACCAGGGTGACCGGCTCACCATGCCGGGGCGCAGTGGCGAGGGCCGGATCATCCTCAAGGCGCCGAGCGCCGCATACCAAGGCCTGCCCGAGGCCGAGTACGCCGCCATGACGCTGTGCCGCGCGGCAGGAATCAACACTGCGACGGTGAGGCTGATCCCGGTCGCCGCCATTGAAGGCATTCCCGAGGTTTTCCTTGAAGCAGGCGAGTATGCCCTGGCCGTCGATCGCTTCGACCGGACCGGGGGCGGTCGCGTTCACATCGAGGATGCCGCACAGATCCTCGGGGCTGTTGGCGATCGCAAATACACCATGGCGAACACGGACACAGTTCTGAACATGATCCGGCGCTTCTCGGTCAATCGCCGAAACGATGTGCTGGAAGGCTTGAGAAGGGTCGCTGCCGACATCCTGATCGGCAATGGGGACAACCATCTGAAGAACTGGTCGTTCAGGTTCGAGGACGGGGTGAGCCCGAAACTCTCACCGGCCAACGACATCGTGCCGACGGTCCTCTATTCGGCGCGCGATAACCTCGCCCTTGAGTTCGTGGGGTCTAAGACGTTCGAAACGATCGGGCTGGCGAAATTCCGCAGACTGGCGGCGTTCCTCGACGTCGATGCAGATCGGGCGGAGGGCGAGATTCGGAAGGTCGTCCAGCGAGCCCTCGATCAATGGCCGGGACTGCTTCAAGACCTGCCTCTTCCCAGCGAGAACGCCGACACGCTGCTGGCGCGGCTCCAGACGCTGCAGCTCGTGCAAGAGGTCCAGGGATGACGCCGCGACGTCGTCGGGAGCTAGCCGCGCCCCAAAGACCTCTACCTATTTCGAACAGCCTCGAGGCCACCGCGACTTAGGTCATTCGGAATCCGTGGCGCTACTCACCGCCTTGAGAGCTTACTGCGGTCGCTTCCTAACCGCGCCTTCTGGCTCCAGCGAACAACGCAATAGATTGGTCTGATCGGCCAAGGCGGCTATGCGCAGGGCCATGTCCGCCACCGAGTCCGTCCTGCCGCCCCCAGACCTCTGGCCGTTCCGGTCCTGATGGAGGTGGTTTTTTCTTGAGCCTCATCGGAATTGGGGTGGTGATCCCCCTGCTGCCCTTCTAGGCCGTCGTCTCTTCGGCGGCAGCCTCGCAGGTTACCCTGCTGACTGAGGCCACTATGGCGTCGAGCTCAAAGACGAGGCCATCGTCGCTCTCGATCGCCATGATCTCCCGGAAGTCGGTGGCCAAGCGTTCGGGGTCGGGATCGCCATGGCCTAAAACGTCTGCGTCTCGGGTCACCCGATTCTCATTCTCGACCCAGGCGGTGACCAACATCCCGCCCTTCAATACGAAACGGTCGCGATGCTTCGAGACCGATAGCCGGTAGAGCAACCGTTCCAGCGCGAAGCGCACCAACAGAACGTCGAACACCCGGCCTTCCTGCCGGGCAATGTTGAGCAGCCGATCCTTGACGGACTTGGCCATGTTGGTCGGTGTTCTAGCCATTAGACGTCAGCGCCTCGAGATAGGGTTGCATGACCTTCCACGCGCCACCGGATTTCGCGCCCTGAGCGATCGCACTCGGGGTCGCCTTGCGTTGTTCGATGGCGGCGCGCAGCCCTTCCACGGCGACCGACCGATCAACCAGCTTCGAATTGCGGAAGAGGTCGGCGAGGGTCTTAGGGACGGAGTAGATCGGAACCTCACGGCCAGCGATCATATGGGTCTCGATCCCCTGACGCAGATAGCGCTCCGTGAACCGCACAGTGCGCATCGGGGGGTAGGACTGCACGGGCGCCCAGTCGCTGGCGCCGATGGCTATCCAGATGCGGCGCGGCATTTGATCGGTCAAACCGTGAAAAGCGAGCGCCGACACGAGAGCGATCACGCCCTTTGGGACGCGGATGGCGGCCTCTGCGAGGATTTGGTTCTCCTCGATCTCAGATCCCCGCTTCTGGTAAACTCCGCGGGCGATGCGTTCGATTTCACCAGTCTCAACGGCGCGTGCAATCGTCTGCGCGCTGATCCCAGCCTCTCGCAGTTCCTTCGCACGCATCATACTGCGGCCATCGAGCAGGTTCTTGAGTTGGACCCTTTGCGAATCCGGCGCGGGCGGCATGTGACAAAACCTCAGATCTGCCTTGAACTTATCAGAGGTTTTGTCACAAGTCATCAAAGGGGATGACGAGCGCTCAGCTACCTCGGCGCCGTCTGTGGTCGCGGGAGAGGTCGTTAAGGTGTCGGTCGCCTCACTACATGTGATCCCTATTTTCCCCTCGTGGGGCGCAACTCAGGGAGAACCCTTGCGGTTGCGCCGCCCATGATCGGTCCGGATCCACCTTGAGAGCTTGCTGCGGTCTCTGCCTCATCGGGCCATCTGGCTCCAGCGAACGGCGCAATAGATTGGTCTGATCGGCCAAGGCGGGCTATGCGCAGGGCCATGTCCGCCACCGAGTCCGCTCTGCCGCCCCCCAGTCCTCTGGCCGTCCCGGTCCTGATGGGGGTGGTGTTCCTGAGCCTGATCGGCTTTGGGGTGGTGATCCCTCTCCTGCCCTTCTACGCCGTGGTGTTCTCGGCCACCGCCTGGCAGGTGACCCTGATGTTCGCCGTGTTCGCCGCCGGCCAATTCTTCGGCGAGCTGATCTGGGGCCGACTGTCAGACCGTATCGGCCGCAAGCCGGTGATCCTCGGCACCATCCTGATGGCGGCACTTGGCTATGTGGCCCTGGCCTTTGCGCCCAACATCTGGTTCGCCGTCGCCGCCCGCGCCGTGGCCGGCGTGTTCAGTGGCAATATCTCCACCATCCAGGGCTATATCGTCGATGTGACGCCGCCAGAGAAACTGGCCGGGCGCCTGGGCCTGATCGGCTCGGCCTTCGGCATCGGTTTCGTGGTGGGTCCGCTGCTCGGCGGCCTGTTGGCGCGCCCTGAGCTGGGCGCGGCAGGGTTCCAACCGCCCTTGCTGACGGCTGCGGCCCTGTGCCTGGCGGGCGCGGTCGGCGCGGCGGTCTTTGTGCGCGAGAGCCGCACCCGGGCCGGCGCCGACGCCCCACGCCCCGGTCCCCTTCAGGCCCTGGCCCAGACCCTGCGCGACCCGACCCTGCGCCGGCTGATGGCCGGGACCTTCCTGTCCTTCGCCGGCTTCTCGGCCATGTGGTCCATCTTCGGGCTCTGGGGGGCTGCGGAGTACGGCTGGGATCCGAAGATGATCGGCTTCGTCATGGCGCTCACCGGCGTGGCCGCCGCCACCAGCCAGGGCCTGCTGGCCGGATGGGCGGTCCAGAAGATCGGCGAGCGCCCCACCGTGCTAATCGGCCTGACGGTCACCGCCATCTTCCTGTTCCTGGAGGCGCTCGGCCCGCCGGTCACCGTGGCCATCATCCTGATGATCGTGTTGGTGATCGGCCACACCACCAGTCAGCCCGCCACGTCTTCGCTCATCTCCCGGGCGGCGCCGGCCGGGCGTCAGGGCGAAACCTTGGGCGCCAACAACGCCTCAAGCGCCGCAGCCCGGGTGCTCGGCCCCGTCATGGCCGGCTTTCTCTTTTCAGGCGTCGGAAGCTGGGCGCCCTTTGTCCTGGCCGGGGTGCTCATCCTGCCGGCCGCGGTGCTGATCGGCTTCGCCGGCCGCCGCTGAGCGAACGGGCGGGAGTTCCCCCCGGGCCATGGCCATCCCCATCTGCAGGCTGCGGGCGATCATTTCGGCCCGGTCGATGAACAGGGCCGCGGCCGCCGGCGGACAGGTCTCGCGCGCCGTCCCTCGCCAGATCTCCAGCCAGTGGGCGAAGTGCGCCCCGCCAACGCCCACCAGCCGCGCATGGGCCGGCATGGGGGCGCCCTTGAACCGACCGGTCATCAGCAGAACCGAGGACCAGAAGTCGCACAGCTTGGCCAGATGAGCGTCCCAGTCGTCGATCTTGGCCTCGAAGATCGGCCCGAGCATGGAATCGGCCCGCACCCGCCCATAGAAGGCGTGCACCTGGTCCCTGATCACGTCTTCGGTGATCCCGACGGCGACACCGGGCGCCTCCAGTCGCCGACGGGCGGCGGCGGCGGCGCGGTGGGCGATCAGCTCTTCGTCCTGCATGGCGCCATTGTGCCGGCGCCGAGCTGGCAGCGCCACTCAGGGAGACTACCGAGGTCGCGGCCCCATCGCGGCTCAGGCTTCAGCCATAGGCCTTGCGCAGCTGATCGACCATCTGGCGCGGGGCAGAGGCGGCGCCTTGGCCTTGACGCCCGCCGGCCCCGCCCTCGATGCGGAATTCGCCCACCAGTCGGCTCAGCTCGGAGGCCTCGCTGCGCAGGGCGTGGCTGGCGGCGGTGGCCTCCTCGACCATGGCGGCGTTCTGCTGGGTGACCTGATCCATGCGGTTGACCGCGTCATTGACCTCGTTGAGGCCGACCGCCTGCTCCTGGGCGCTGGCGGCGATCTCGCCCACCAGGGCGTCGATCTGCTCCACCTGCACGACGATCTGGCGCAGGGCCGCGCCGGTCCGTCCGACCAGATCGACCCCAGCCCCGACCTGCTCGGTCGAGGTGCTGATCAGGGTCTTGATCTCCTTGGCCGCTTCGGCCGAGCGCTGGGCCAGGGCGCGCACTTCCGAGGCGACGACGGCGAAGCCACGGCCCGCTTCACCGGCTCGCGCCGCCTCGACGCCGGCGTTCAAGGCCAAAAGGTTGGTCTGGAAGGCGATCTCGTCGATCACCCCGATGATCTGAGTGATTTCAGCCGAGGACTTTTCGATACCGCCCATGGCGACGATGGCCTGATCCACCACCTTACCGCCCTCGCCGGCGCCGGTGCGGGCGGTGGCGACCGCGGTGCGGGCATGGCCGGCGCCCTCGGCCGACTTGCGGACCGTGGCGGTGATTTCGTCGAGGGCCGCGGCCGTTTCTTCCAGGCTCGCGGCCTGCTGCTCGGTGCGCCGGGCCAGATCGTCGGAAGCCCCGGCGATCTCATCAGCGCCGGAGCTGATCTGAGTGACATTGGCGCTGATGACGCGCATGGCGTCCTGCAGCTTGGCCACCGCTCCATTGAAGTCGGCGCGGAGCTGCTCGTATTCGCTGGTGAAGGGGTCGGTCAGCCGCAGGGTCAGGTCGCCGTCGGACAGTCCCGAGAGCCCCCGGGCCAGGGCCTCGACCACAGCGGCCTGGGCGGCCTGGGCGGCGGCGCGCTCCTGCTCCACCTGATCGCGCATGGCCGCTTCGCGCTGGCTGCTGGCCTGCTGGGCCTCGTTCAGGTTGGCCAGACTCCGCTGATTGTCCTGGAAGACCTTCAGGCCGCGCACGATGGCGCCCAGTTCGTCGCTGCGCTCCAGTCGGTTGAGATCCTGCGCGGCGTTCCCCGAGGCCAGCGCCTCGGCGGCGCCGGCGATCCCGTCAATGCCCCGACGCACCCCAAGGATGACCACCACCGACAGGCCGGCCACCGCCAGCAGGGTGATCAGCGAGCCGATCATGAAGATCTGGCCGGCCAGTTGGCCCCGGGCCGCGCTCTGGGCCGCACGCTGCTCGGCGCCGGCCTGGATGGCGGCGGTGGCCTGCTCCAGGGTCTTGGTCATGCGAGCATAGTGTTCTTCGAAGGGCTGAACGAAGGCGACCGCCGTGCCGAAGTCCACCGCCATCATGGAGCCCACCACCTCGACCCCGTCCCGGTAATCGGTGAGATCCTGGGTGAGCTCGGTGAACCTCGCCTGCTCGTTGGCCGGCAGGCGTGGCTTCAGCGCCTCGAGATCGGCCTTGATGGCGTCCACTTCGGTTAGCAGGGCGGTGAGCTCGGCCGAGGAATCCGGGGCGGCGAAGGGATCGGCCGCGCCGGCCTGCCGGGTGAGCAGCTGGTAGATGTTGAGGTGCGCCACCGCCACACGACGGGAGACCGCCGCCAGGTCGAGGCCCGCCTGCATGTCCTCCTCGACGATCCGGTCAAGCGCGCTGGCCTGTTGCTGCTGGCTGTAGAAGGCGCCGCCGGTGACCAGGGCCAGCATCACCACGGCGAAGGCGGGCGCCATCGCCATTTTCACCACCAGGGACAGATCAGCGAAGCGAAGCGATTTCATGTCTGGTCTCCGGCGGTTGATCGCCGGCCAGCGGACGGCTGGCCGTAAGAACTCGGGCTCAGAACGGGCCTGAGCAGAAGAAGACAGGGGACCGCGCCCTGCTCGGCGCGGCCCCCCGGGGCGGCCCCACCCCAGGGGGAGGGGGTGGCGTGGGGCCGATGGGGATTACCAGTCCTTGCTGAGGGTCATGAAGACCCGGCGTTCGGCGGCCAGGCCGCTGGTCTGGCGCTGGGCGTCGTCCAGCAGGTTCTGACCGCTGACCGCCAGGGTCATGCCGTAGGGCAGCTCGCGGGCGACACGGCCGGCGAAGGTCATGTGGCCGTCCACGGGCTGAAGCGCGGCGTTGTAGTAGAGGGCCTTGTCGCCTTCGTAGCGGGCGAAGGTGTCCACCGACCACTGGTCGTTGGACCAGCCGATGTTCAGATTGGCCCGGTGCTCCGGAGTGGTCGATGCGAAGGCCGCATAGCGGGTGGCGGCGTTGTAGCCGGCCTCGATGGACTCCTCGACGTCGGTGAAGACGTAGTTGGCGCTCCAGTGGAAGCCATCGGCGTAGCGGCCTTCGGCGGTCAGTTCGACCCCCTTGAGTTCGGACTCGCCGATATTGACGAAGGTGTAGACCGGCAGGCTGACCGGGGTCGCCGGGAGATCGGCCTGAACCGCGTTGGGCTGGCCCTTCAGGTCCTCGCTCTTCTGGGCGAAGAGCCGGACCCCGACCTTGCCGCCGAACTGGGGCATGTCGCGGTCATAGGCCAGACCGAAGTTGGTCACCACGGTGGGCTCCAGGGTGGGATTGCCCCCAAAGGCGCCGCGGAAGGTCGGGGTGACCGCCACCAGCTGCAGGCCGCCCAGATCCACCAGGGTCGGCAGCTGGACGCCACGGGCGTAGGTCGCCAGGAAAGTGTCTGCCGGAGTGGCGCTCCACACCGCGCCGAGATTGTAGGTGGTCTCCTCCAGGCTGCGGTCCCAGAGGGCGTTGCCGAGCGGCGGCAGGCCGGCGGGGAAAGCCCCTTCGCGCTTGAGTTCCAGGGAGTCGTAGCGGGCGGCCGCGGTCACGGCCAGGGCGTCGCTGACCTGCCAGTTCCACATGCCCGAGACCGAGACGACATCGTAGCTGATGGTCGCGCCACGAACCGGAGCGGTGGGCATCTCGTTGTTGCGCTGCTCCACGCCGACCCGGAAGGTATGCTGGGCGCCGACCTTGAACAGGTTCTGCAGGCTGAACACACGGATGGTGTTCTCATACAGGGTCGGAACCGCCGCGATCTCGGTCTTGACCGACAGGTCGTTCTGGTAGGCCGAGGCCTGGATGAGACCGAACTTGGAATCCCAGGCCAGGGTGCCCTTGATCGACTGAGCCAGGTACTTGGCCGGCACATAGGCGTAGGTGGAGATGATGTCGGTCTGCTGGGTATTGGCGTAGCCGCCTTCAACCCGCAGCTCGACCGTATCGGCCAGCTGGGCGATCGCGTCGATATTGGCCGTCACGCGCTCGGCGTCACGGAAGAGACGGTCGGCCGAGCCGGTGTTGTTGTCCCACTCGTCCTGCTGCGAGGCGCCGGCGGTCAGGCGAGCGGAGAGGCGGTCGCCGAACTGGACCGTATGGCCGAGGGCCAGCTCCCCATAGCCGCCATTGCCGGCGCGGGCGGTGGCGAAGCCCTCGTCGTCAAACTTCGGATTGTAGGTGATGATGTTCACCACCCCGGCCACGGCGTTGAAGCCGAACAGGGCGGAGTTGGGGCCCTTCACCACTTCGATCTGGCGGATTTCTTCCAGGCGCACCGGCAGGGTCGACCAGGCGGTGTAGCCATAGTGGTCGAGATAGGCCTGACGGCCGTTCACCAGCACCAGCAGGCGGGCCGAGCGGGCCTGGTTGTAGCCGCGCACGCCGACATCAGCGTGGCCGGCGCTCCAGGCCTGGATGTCGACACCCGCCACGCGGGACAGGATGGTCGGCAGGTCGGTGGCGCCCGAGCGACGGATCTCGTCGGCCGAAATGATGTCCATGTCGACCGGCGCCTGGCTGGCGCGCTGCGGCGAACCAGTGGCGCTGGTGGTCACAGGCTCATTGAACAGCTGCTCGAGCGAGCCGTAGTCGATGGATTGGGCGTTGGCCGGCAGGGCGGCGGCGAGCGCGAGGCCGGCGGCGGCGCCGGCAAACAGGATGGACTTGGTCATGGTAATGGCTCCTGGCGTCGCGCCGGCTCAGACTTCTTTGATCATCATGCGGAAGGCGGCCTTGAAGGCGGCGCCCACGGCCGAGGCCGTCGCACGATTGACGATGATTTCGACCTTGGGCTCGGTCGCCACGGCCATGACGCAGGCGCCGGAGTTGGCGCAGGCGGCGTCAGACGAAATGGTGATGATCTTCTTGCCCTTGGCGGCGGCGCCGACCGCGGCGTAGTTGACGCCTTTGGTGACGAACAGGACCTGAGCGTTGGAGCCGGCGACGGCGCCAGCCTCCACAGCCGTGCCCACCAGCTTGACGGCGCCGGCGTCGTAGCCCGCGCCGATGGCCGCCATGACAGCGTTCTTTTCAGCCACCGAGGCCGGCTTGGACGGATCGAACACGACCCCCATCCGCGTCGTCCCGGTCGGGCCGCCTTCCAGGAAGGTCAGGGCGCGCCCTGCGACCTGCAGGTTCTTGGCGGCGTCTGCGTGAGCCACGGCCGGCAGGGCCAGCGCGGCGGCGCACAAAACAGCGAATGCTGGCTTGGCGTAGCGTGTGAACATGAATGATCCCCTCGCCCGGCTTCTGCGGGCCTGAATGGCCGGATAACGGCGTTCAAGAGGCAAACAGAACCTTAACCGTCACAATGGCGCCCGTCGTGGAGACCCGCCCTAGACTTCATGAGAGCAGATCGCAGCGCTCTTTCTCCAGCATAACGATCAATGTACAGCGGGCTTCACTCAGATTATGTTACGGTTTGTGCCAGTATCAGATCGTTTATAGGCAAACACATACACACTTGTGACCTTATCAGCGCGCGCCCTCCATACTCTTTACCGGTCATCTAAGCGATAATAGGGGGCGAAACCGGCAGCGCTTCGCTTCTATGCCTAGGCGAATTTGCTAACAGGTAAGGCGGAATGTCGCAGCCCCTGGCAGGATTGTCGCACCCCCGCGCAATACCGCCCTGAGGTTGTCGTCATGGCCACAACACCCGTTTGTCGGGTCGCCTCCTGCGCCCGCGGCGCCGGGGCGAGCGCGGGTTGGGTCCCGCGCCGTGCGAGGGCTTTGTAGCGACCGCCATTCTGCCCTATGAACCTGCCGACCTGTGGAGCCGATGACCATGACCGCT
>Ga0208242_100876_pt1 | contig 10945 bp, 5 predicted proteins | sample SubbioAug_CSW13A_FD_184825 | JGI IMG/M metagenome (GOLD analysis project Ga0208242, IMG submission 184825) | Serpentinite rock and fluid subsurface biosphere microbial communities from McLaughlin Reserve, California, USA - CR12Aug_CSW13A (SPAdes) | ecosystem: Environmental > Terrestrial > Deep... | reverse complement strand
GCCTTCCGGGGTTTCGGCGGCCCGCAGGGCGTCATCGCCATCGAGACCATCCTGGGCGACATCGCCCGCCATCTGGGGCTGGACCCCCTCGCCGTGCGACTGCGCAACCTGTACAGCGACGCCCCCGCGGCCCCCGGACTGACGGCCAGTGGCAGGCGCGACACCACGCATTACCAGATGCGGGTGGAAGACAACATCCTGGCACCGCTGATGACACGGCTGGCGCAGACGAGCCGCTACGAGACCCGTCGGCACGCCATCGCCGCCTGGAACATGGGCAGCCCTGTCGTCAAGCGCGGGCTGGCGCTCACGCCGGTGAAGTTCGGCATCAGCTTCACCGCCACCCTGTTCAACCAGGCCGGCGCATTGGTGCACGTGTACACCGATGGCAGCGTCGCGGTGAACCACGGCGGCACCGAAATGGGCCAGGGCCTGCACACCAAGGTGGCACAGGTGGTGGCCGACGAACTGGGTGTCCCGTTTGCCAGCGTGCTCGTCACGGCCAGCGACACCGCCCGTGTGCCCAACGCCAGCGCCACCGCGGCCTCCAGCGGCACCGACCTCAACGGCCGGGCGGCACAGTTCGCGGCCCGCAATGTGCGCAACAACCTGGCCGCCTTCGTCTGTGGTCTGGACGGCTGTGGCGCCGGCGAGGTGGCGTTCCGCAACGGGCAAGTCATCACCCCGCAAAAGTCCCGCCCCTTTACCGAGGTGGTGCACCAGGCCTACGCCAACCGCATCCAGCTGTGGAGCGACGGCTTTTACCGCACGCCCAAGATCCACTACGACAAAGCCACCCTCACCGGCCGGCCCTTCTACTACTTTGCCTACGGCGCCGCCTGCACCGAAGTGGCCATCGACACCCTGACCGGCGAGACCCGCGTGCTGGCGGTGGACATCCTGCACGACGTGGGGCACAGCATCAACCCGGCCATCGACCTAGGCCAGATCGAAGGCGGCTTTGTGCAGGGCATGGGCTGGCTGACCACCGAGGAACTGGTGTGGAACGCGGATGGCAAGCTCGCCACCCATGCCCCCAGCACCTACAAGATCCCCGCCACCGGCGACCTGCCTGCCCAGCTGCGAGTGGACCTGTGGCCCGAGCCCAACCGCGAAGACAACGTGTTCGGCAGCAAGGCCGTGGGCGAACCTCCGTTCATGCTGGCCATCAGCGTGTGGGAGGCCATCCGCGATGCGGTGGCGCAGGCCCGCGGCGACGGCCAACCCGTGCGCATGGACGCGCCGGCCACACCCGAGCGGGTCCTGAAGGCCATCTCAACCGGTTGAGCCGCCCCCACCAAGCCACTCAAAACAGGGCCATCTGTGCGTCGCCGCCCGGTGGCCGGAACGCCGATGCATCCAGCGGCCGCACCTCGCGCTGGTAGCCCAGCCGGGCACAGGCCTTGTGGAAACGCTGGCGCAGCAGGTCGGCCCAGATGCCTTGGCCCGTCATGCGCTGGGCAAAGTCGCTGTCGTAGTCCCGGCCGCCGCGCAGGTCTTGAATGCGCGCCATGACCCGCGCAGCACGGTCTGGGTAATGCAGTTGCAGCCACTCGCGGAACAAGGGCCCCAACTCCCATGGCAGGCGCAGCACGGTGTAGAAGGCACGCGTGGCGCCTGCCTCGCGGGCGGCCGCCAGCACTTGCTCCATGTCGTCGTTGAGAAAGGGGATTTGCGGCGCCACGCTCACCCCCACAGGCACGCCTGCCTGCGCCAGGGTGCGGATGGTGCGCAAACGCCGCCACGGCGCAGGCGCGCGCGGCTCCAGACGCCGTGCCAGCCCGGCATCGAGGGTGGTGATCGTGAGGTACACGGCAGCCTGCCCGGCCTGCCCCATGGGTCCGATGAGGTCCAGGTCGCGCTCCACACCGCTGCCTTTGGTGACCAGGGCCCACGGGTGCTGCGCCGCGTGCAATACCTCCAGCACCGCGCGTGTCAGGCGCAGGTTCCGTTCGATGGGTTGGTACGCGTCGGTCACGGTGCCTATCGCAAGCGTGGCAGGTTCGTAGCCGGGGCGCCCCAGCTCAAGGCGGAGTCGATCGGCCAGGCCTCGCTTGGCCACGATCACGGTTTCAAAATCCAGCCCCGGCGACAGGCCCAGGTAGCTGTGCGAGGGGCGCGCATAGCAATAGCTGCACCCGTGTTCGCAACCTCGGTAGGGGTTGACGGAACGGTCAAAACCGATGTCGGGCGAGCCGTTGTACGCGATGGCGCTTCGTGGGTCGTCCCAGCGTACCTGTGTGAGTGGGGTCGATGCAGCACCGCAAGCCAGGTCCGACGAGCCCCAGCCGTCATCAAAGGGTTCACGCAGATGGACAGCAAAACGGTGTGCCGGCGAGCTCGCGCTGCCGCGGCCCTTTGCAGGCTGTCGCGGTGGCAAGGATTGAGCGGCAGAGACCATCGCACAAGAATACTGTATTTTTATACAGCAAACCAACCCCTAAGGGAAACCCCATGCCCCCGCATGGCCTGGCGGAGCGCTACAGTGACGCCTGTGACCGACCCCGCCACCCCCACGCTCGACAGCACGCGCCTGCGCGTGCACGAAACGCTGACCGCCCTTGCCGCGGCAGGCATCCACTTGCGCCCGCCCCCACCAGAACCCACCACCTGCTGCGGCCGTGGATGCAATGGCTGTGTATGGGAAGGCTACTACGACGCGCTCGGTTTTTGGTTCGACGACGCTGCCGCCCATCTGGCCGCCAGCCGCCCCGCCGCGATTGCGATCACTGCAAGGTGACAGAGGTTGACACCGGCAGGCTGGCGGCGTAGCTTGACGCCTCGCTCACGCTGACCGGTCGACCGAACAGGAAGCCCTGGAACGCCCGGCAGCCGTGGCGCGCCAGAAAATCCTGTTGCGCGGGCTGCTCCACCCCTTCGGCCACCACCGACAGCCCCAAGGTGTGGGCCAGCGTCAGCACCGCACGCACGATGGCCGCATCGTCTTCGTCGTCCAGTACATCGCGCACAAAAGACTGATCGATCTTGATCTCGTCCAGTGGCAGGCGCTTGAGGTAGCCCAGCGAGGAATAGCCCGTGCCAAAATCGTCGAGAGAAAAGCGGATCCCGAATGCCCGGAGCGCCGACATGCGTTCGGCGATCTCATCGGCATCGTGCATGAACATGCTTTCGGTGACTTCGAGTTTGAGTCGGTACGGTGCGACGCCAGCGCGCAGGACCTCCTCCCTCACCCGCTCCACAAAGTCGGGCTGGCGGAATTCGCGCGCACTCACGTTCACCGACAAGGTCCAGTGGCGCAGCCGATCGTGCCGTGCCCATTCGGCCAGACAGGCACAGGCCTGCCGCAACACCCATTGCCCGATAGCCAAAATCATGCCGCTTTGTTCGGCCACAGGAATGAACACGGCAGGCGACACCATGCCCCGCTGCGGATGGCGCCAGCGCACCAGCGCCTCGGCGCCCAGCACGTGGCCGAATTCGTCGACCACCGGCTGGAAGTAGAGCAACCACTGTTCCTCGCGCATCGCCACGCGCATGTCGGCCTCCAGTTCGGCCCGACGCATCGCCTTGGCCTGGAGCTCCGGATCGAAGAAGCTCACCGTATTGCGACCCTCCACCTTGGCGCGGTACATGGCCAGATCGGCGCGCTTGAGCAGGTCTTCCACCGTGTCGTTGGACTGACCAAACAAGGCAACCCCGATGCTCGGCGTGCTGCTGTGCTCCCGACCCGCCAATTCATACGGTTGACGCAGCGACGTCAGCACCTTGCGTGCCACCTGATCGGCTTGGGCCGCCGCCTCCGCCGCATCGGCACCGAGCCCCTCGATCATCAACAGGAATTCGTCACCGCCCAGGCGAGCCACGGTATCAGCGTCCCGCACGCAACCGCGCAACCTGACCGCCACCCGTTGCAACAGCTCGTCGCCCTGGTCATGGCCCAGGGTGTCGTTGAAATCCTTGAAATTGTCCAGATCGATGAACAGCAAGGCGCCATGCTGACGCAAGCGCTTGGCCGATTTGAGCGCCCTGGCCAATCGATCTTGCATCAGGCGCCGGTTGGGCAGGTTGGTCAGCGCGTCATGGTAGGCCATGTGCTGGATCCGCTCGTCGATCAGGCGGCGCTGGGTGATGTCGCGGGAAAGCATGACGAACCGAGGGGGCTGACCCGGCCGTGGCTCACGCCGCGTCATCGACAACTCGTACCAGCGTGTACCGTCCGGCAAGTCCAGGCGGTACTGGTGGCCAAGCGAGGCGCCGCAAAGCGAGGCCTCGGCGATGGCGGCCTCCACCTCGGCGGCGGCCTCGGGCGGCAGCAGCTCGCGCACGGTGATGCGGCCCAAGGAGTCAAGGCCACCCCCCAGCAGGCCAGGGTGGCCCTTGCCTACGTAAAGAATGCCCCCATGTTCGTCAAATTCGTACAGCAGATCCGGTATGGCCTCGAGGATGGTCTGCAACTGATCGGCCATTTCGCGGTGACGTTGCTCGCCCGCCTTGAGCGCCTGCTGCACCTGCATGTAATCCGTCACATCGGTGTAAGTGCGCACGCTGCACCCGTCTGGCAGCACCTGGACCTGGATTTCCAGCGTCCGGTGGGCGGGGGTCTGCAACCAGAACGTTCCCGGGGCATCGGGCCCCAGGAGGCTGCTGTGGCCGGGCTGGTCGCGCACGGGGCGGCGGCTTTTTTTGAGCAACCGCCGGTTCAAGCCCAGCAAGGTCACCACCCGGTCGTTGAAGAACTCCACCCGGCCGTCGTGGTTGATGCACAGGAGCCCCTGGTTGATGTTCGACAGCGTGAGCTGAAGGGCGCGCTCGGCTTTGGCACGGGCGGCCTGTGACCGCCATGCCGCCGCCATCTGGGCCAGCGCCGTCAACAGCGGCGACAGGCGCTCGGCGTCTTCGTTGCGGTATCCGCCGGGCTTGTTGGCCAGCCCCACCAATCCAACGACTTGGCCGTTGAGCAGGACTGGCAAGCCCAGAAAGCTCTGAAACGGGCGATGCCACTCGGGCAGCCACGGCAGCGCGCGCCAGTCATCCTCCGGCAGGGCGTTGGAGATGACCGACTCACCACGCCGAACGACCATGCCCAAGAGGCTGGTCGGGTTGTCCATGGCCCTGCCAAGCCGGTGCTCCAGACCGCGTTCGTGCTCCGACGGAACCCGGCCCGTTCGGTCGGCCAGGGCCCTGAGCCCGATACGGCGCGCGCCTTTGGCATGCAGCACCACCTCGGCCATGAAACCATGGTCACTTTCCGTGGCTTCCAGCAACGACTCGAGCAAACCCGTGAGCACCTGCTGCGGGCTGGCGTTCGCGATGAAGCGCGACTGCGCCTGGGCCAGAGACTTCAGCAGCAGATCTTGACGGCGGCGCGCGGCCTCCAGGCTGCTCAAGGCATGCTGGTGGGCCTCCAGGCGCTGGTGGTGCTGGTGCCGCCGGTGGAGTTCGTGGCGCAAGCTGCGGTGTAGCCGGGCCCGTTTGAGCGCGTCCTCCACCAACCCCGGCAGGCGCTGCAACCAGCGGCCCTGTCCGTCCTGCACCAGGTGATCCGCATAGCCACCGGCCTGTGCCGAGGGCGCCTTGTCCAGAGCGTGCTCCGAGACCATCAGCAGAGGAACGGCCCCTGCACTCACTGGCACCAGAGCAAGCAGTTCGTCGACCGACCAATGGCCATCCACCAGCAGCACATCGTGCGTCTGGTGCAGCAAATGGGCCACGGCCTGCGCGGGGTGGTGGACCACACACACCTGCACCGGCCGACCAAACAGCTGCTGGCGGGACAAGCAATCGGCGGCTGGCGCTGGATCGGGCTCAACGGAAAGAACGCGGTAAATCACCGCGTGATTGTTCCTCAAAAAGCCGAATAAATCAAAATTAAATGACCAATATGATCCAAATGATGTTAATTTAGTTGTTTAAATGCAGCCATCCAGCCCAGCCCGGCCTCGGTGCCACCGGGCCCACCGTTCGCGGGACGGTACTCGCAACCGACGTGGCCACCGTAGCCCCACCCATCGAGCCGGCTCAGCAGAAAATCGAAACGTATTTCGCCGCTGCCCGGTTCGTGCCGGCCGGGATTGTCCGCCAGCTGTATGTGTCCGATACGTGGCAGGCAGCGTTGCAGCGTCGCGGCGAGCTCGCCCTCCATGCGCTGGGCGTGGTAGATGTCGTACTGCAGTCTGACGTTCGGCTCCCCCACTTCGTCCAGTATCTCCAGGGCCTGGTCGGTGCGGTGCAGAAAGAAGCCGGGAATGTCAAAGGTGTTGATGGGCTCGGTCAACAAGGTGATGCCGTGCGCCGCCAGGGCCTTTGCAGCAAACCGCAGGTTGGCCACAAAAGTGGCCCGCGCCCGCTCGAGCGACACCCCAGGGGGCACGGTGCCAGCCAGGCAGTTCAGCCTCGGTACGCCAAGCGCGCGGGCGTAGTGCAGAGCCTGCCCGACACCCTGCTGGAACTCATTCACCCGATCAGGGTGACAGGCAATGCCGCGGTCGCCGGCAGACCAATCGCCCGCCGGCAGGTTGTGCAGCACCATCGACAGACCATGGGCATGCAACCGCTCGGCCACGACTTCCGCGGGCCATTCGTAGGGAAACTGGCATTCGACCGCGTCGAAACCGGCGCGCGCGGCGGCCTCGAACCGGTCGAGAAACGGACGATCGGTGAACAGCAGGCTGAGGTTGGCGGCAAATCGGGGCATGGTTGGCTATAGGGGCGGGTAGATGGTCAGGTACCGGCATCAAGCGGCCGGTTCAAGCGACGACAGAGACCGGTGGCGCAGACTGGATGCGGGTGAACGGCGGCAAGCCGTCCAGCAGGCGCTGGCCGTAGGCGGTCTGGTGCAATCGGCGGTCGTAGCAGTACACATGGGCCTCGTCCGACTCGGTGCGGATGGCGCGGCCCACCCACTGCGCCAGGCGGATCGCGGTGGCGGGCACGACCAGCTCCATGAAGGGGTCGCGGCCGCTGGCTCGCAGCCATTCGGCACGCGCTTCACCCACCGGGTCGTCGGGCGGCATGAAGGGCAGTTTGGTAATGAAGAGGTCTTCGCACAGCCGCCCCGGCAGGTCCAGGCCCTCGCCAAAAGACTGCATGCCGAAAATGATGGACGGCTGTCCGTCGGCCACGCGCTGGGCATGGCGGGCCAGCAGCACGCCGCGTGGCCATTCGGTCTGCACCAGCACGCGGTGGCGCAAGTCGGGCGGCAGCGCCTCGGTGGCCTGGCGCATCTGCTCGCGCGAGGTGAACAGCACCAGCGCCCCGTGGCGCACCTGGGCCAGGTCGCGCAGCAAGCCCTGCACCATTTCGGCGGTGAAGGCGGCGGCGTCCTTGGGGTCGGCCCGCGTGGCAGCCAGCACCAGCCGCCCTTGCGCCGCGAAGTCGAACGGGCTGGGCACCTCGAGCGCCACCACGTCGGGGTCGCCATGCAGCCCGGCCTCGCGCAAAAAGAAATCGAACCGGCCACAACTGGTCAAGGTGGCCGAGGTGAGCACGGCGCCGCGCACCGCGCCCCAGAGGTGGCTGCGCAAGGTGGCCCCGGGCAGGGTCGGGCTGGCATGGGCCTGCACCACCAGGTACTCGGTGCCGGCCTGGGCCGTGAACCATTTGGCCACCGGGGCCTGGCCCTCATCGGGCTGCTGCAACAGCAGCTGCGCCGTGGCGAACGCAGCTTCCAGCTTGGGGGCCAGCGTGCCCAGCTGGGCGTAGTAAGTCGCCAGTCGCCGGGCCTCCTCGGGGTGGTCGCGGATTTCGGCGCGCAAGGCTTTGCTCAGGGCGCGCAAGGCGTCCAGGAAACCCTGGGCGCTGTGGGCCACCTGCGCCACGGTGGAGAGCAGCACCTCGGGCAGCCGCCCCTGGGGCAAGCGCACGCGCGCCGGTGCAGACGACCGGGCACCCGCCCAGCCCCGCGCCTGGCCGCCCTGCAAGGCGTCGCCGTACTGGTGCAAGACGAGGCGGGCCAGGTCCTGCAGGCCTTGGCGCAGGCGGGCCGAGTGCTGGGGCACGTCGGCCATCTCTTCCACCGCCAGCAAGCCGCCCACCTTGAGCGCCCGGCTGGCCAGGCGGTCGATCCAGGTCAAACGGCTCAAGTCCATGTGGCTGGCAAAGCGGTCCAGCGCCGTGGCTGGCAGGTGGTGGGCTTCGTCCAGCACCAGCAGACAGTTGTCCAGCTCCGGCAGGGTACGCGAGCCCAGCGAGCTGAGCAGCAAGTCGTGGTTGACCACGATGACTTGGGCCCCCACCAACGCCTTGCGGTGCTCGTAGTAACTGCACTGCCCATAGGCCGGGCAATGACGGGCGGTGCAAGAGCTCACGTCAGCCGCCACCGACTGCCAGAGCAGCGGATCGGGCGGCGTGGCCAAGGTGTCCCGGTCGCCCGACCAGCGGCCACTCAGCAGGCCGTCGCGCATCTCTTCGTAGAGCGCCAGGCGTTCGGTGTCGTCGCGGTGTCCCGCCAGGGGCTGGGTGGCGGCCACATCGTGGAACAGATCGTCCTCGACGAGGTCGTCGGCATCGAAGTCGACCGACTGGCCGGGGTCACGGGCCGTGAGCCAGCGGTCGAGCTTGAGGCGGCAGACATACCGCCCACGCCCCTTGGCCAGCGCGAACCTCACCGGCTGGCCAAAGGCTTGTGCGACGGCCGGCAGGTCTTTGTGTATGAGCTGCTCTTGCAACGCCACGGTGGCGGTGGATATGAGCACCCGGGTCTGCCGCGCCAGTGCCAGGCCAACCGCGGGCAGGCTGTACGCCAGCGACTTGCCCACGCCGGTACCCGCCTGGATCACTGCGATCGATCGGCTGGGCGGGTCGGATGGCTCCGCGAGATCGTCGGACACGCGCCCCAGATCGGCCTCGCTGAAACTGCACGCCACTTGCTCGGCCATCAGCCGCTGCCCTGGGCGCGGGCGCAGGCCATCGCCGGCTTGCACAAAGCGATCGAAAGCGGCCAGCGCCTCCCGCGCCCATGCTGTCTTGTCCATGGCGTGCGAGTGTGGCACAAGTCCATCAGGTTATGCCAACCCCTGTCTTTTCCCAGCATAATGATCGCCAAAACCAAGACGAGGCGCAGGGAGTACGTGTGATACCGACAACACCCAATGCATGCACACCCCTCGGGGCACCCCGATGTCTAAGCTCGGCGCCCTGCACACCCACATAGACGCCTGGTTGCGCAACCTCTCGACCGGGTGGCTGCCTGCCCTCATTGCACTGTTCTCGGTGCTGGCACTGACGCTGCTGCCCAGCCAGTACACCGCTGCTCCCCACGGACAACAGCCGTTCCAGCTCGCCCCCCAGAGTGCGCCCGACTGGACGCTGGCGGACGCCACCGCGGCGTTGCAGGATGTGCCACCTGCCTTGCTGTGGCAATCCCAGCTGTCGACCGACCCGGTGTGGGTGCAGGTGGCAGCCGACTCGCGCAGCACCGCCACGGTGCTGGAATTCCCGTCGCGCCACGCAACCGAACTGCAATGCTGGAACGCCACCGATGGCCGCTGGCTTGGCAGCGCTGGACGGGACCAGGTCAGCGGCGCCATGTTGGCGTCGCGCGGGGGGTTCGCCCTCGCACTCGAAGCCTCGGTACGGTCGGTGGTTTGCCAGGTCACTTTTCGGGGACCAGCGCGCTTTTCGGTCGAACAATGGGAGCCCGCCGAATTGGCGATCGCCAACCGTGAGTTCCACCGCAACGCCGGCCTGCTCGACGGCGGCATGCTGGTGCTGGCGGCCTTCATCCTGATCGCCGGACTGCTCAACCGCGACAACCACTACCTGCTGTTCGCCAGCTGGCTGATCCTCAACCTGCGCATGGCCGCGCTGTCGGCCGGCTGGGACCAGCAATGGCTGGGCCACACCGTGCCCTACGCCGTGCTTCAGCATTTGCGCCCCATCACCATCGCGCTGTACTACTCGGTGACCATCGTGCTCTTCCGCCAGCTGTTCATCGATCAGCTCACGCGGCTCGGGCGCACCGGCATCATCAATGCGGTCCAGCTGAGCACCCTGCCCATCCTGTTGCTGTCGGTCATCCTGTCTTATGAGGATTTCCTGCCCATCGTCTGGGCGGCCACCACCGTCGGGGTGGTGGTCTACATTTACCTGCTGGCCCAGATCCTGATGGCCACTCAGTCGCGGGTGGCCTTGTGGTACGCGGCTTCCATCGGGGTGGCGCTGGTGGCCAGCGTGTACGAAGTGGCTGCAGCCGCCCTGGGGCTGACGGCGCTGATCGGGTCGCTCAACAGCGTGACTGCGGCCCTGGCCTCGTCGGTGCTCACGGCACTGGCCGTGGCAGAGCGCATGCGCGAGGAACACGCCGAAAAACTGCAGATGCAGGCCGAGCTGCAGCATACCTTCGACGTGATTCCCATTGGGCTGTTCACCTTGAACGAAGACGGCCGCTTCCTCGGGGCCAACCCGGCACTGGTCGACATGCTGGGCCCGGAAGTGCAGGCGCCGGGATCGGACAGCTGGCCAGCCCGCTTTGGCCGCGGGCCATGGGAGCAGCTGGCCGAAGCCGCTCGGGCGGAAGGCGGTGCCGAACTGGAAGTGACCGATGGCGGGCAGCACGGGCAAGACCCGCGTCATTTTTTGGTCAAAGCCACCTGGTCCAAAGGCAAGGTGGAGGGGTCCCTCCAGGACATCAGCACCACGGTAAGGGCAAAAACCCGGCTGGAATTCCTCGCCAACCACGACCCGCTCACCACGGTATTGAACCGGCGTGGCACCGAACTGGCCCTGGACGAAGCCCTGCGGCACCTTCGCAGCGGGCAACCGCTGGCGGTGGCTTACCTCGACCTCGACCGGTTCAAATTGATCAACGACCTCTACGGCCACAACGCCGGAGACGAGGTCCTGCGACAGGTCTGCGGGCGGATCGTCCAGCGGCTCAGCGGGCAGATGGTGGTGGGCCGGGTCGGTGGCGACGAGTTTCTGCTGGTGATGCCAGGTACACCGCTGCCTCAAGCCGAGGCCGTGTGCCGCAGCATCGTCACGGCAC
>Ga0208242_100875_pt1 | contig 10957 bp, 9 predicted proteins | sample SubbioAug_CSW13A_FD_184825 | JGI IMG/M metagenome (GOLD analysis project Ga0208242, IMG submission 184825) | Serpentinite rock and fluid subsurface biosphere microbial communities from McLaughlin Reserve, California, USA - CR12Aug_CSW13A (SPAdes) | ecosystem: Environmental > Terrestrial > Deep... | reverse complement strand
GCCGCGCCGCGCAAGGACGGCGAGGCCGCGCGCAAGGAGGGCGGCCGCCGCAAGCCGGACGCGCCCGCCGCGCCGGCCCAGGAAAACAAGCCCTCGCTCTTCGGCCGCATCAAGGCCGGCCTGAGCAAGCTGGTCAAGCGCAGCCCGCCCGCCAAGCATTGAGGTTTATCCTCGCGCCATGGCCCTGCTGCGCTTCGACAACGTCACCAAGTCCTACCCGGGCACCCCGCCGGCGCTGAGCGAGGTCAGCTTCGCGGTGGAGGAGGGCGAGATGCTCTTCGTCACCGGCCACTCGGGCGCCGGCAAGTCCACCCTGCTGCGGCTGGTGCACCTGTCCGAGCGCCCCAGCCGCGGCACCGTGCTGGTGAACGAGCGCAACCTGGCCAAGGTGCGCGGCCGCAAGGTGCCGCTGCACCGGCGCCAGGTCGGCGTGGTGTTCCAGGACCACCGCCTGCTCACCGACCGCAGCATCTACGACAACGTGGCGCTGCCGCTGCTGATCGCCGGCACCCCCGGCGCCGAGGTCGGCAAGCGCGTGCGCACGGTGCTCGACAAGGTCGGCCTGGGCGGCCGCGAGCGCTCGCTGCCGATGCAGCTTTCCACCGGCGAGCAGCAGCGCGTGGGCATCGCCCGCGCCATCGTCGCCCAGCCGCAGCTGCTGGTGGCCGACGAGCCCACCGGCAACCTCGACCCGCAGCTCGCGGCCGAGATCATGCAACTGCTGGCCTCGCTGCCGGCGCTGGGCACCACCGTGATGATCGCCAGCCACGACCTGGCCCTGGTCAAGCGCATGCGCCGGCGCGTGCTGGTGCTCGACCACGGCAAGCTGGTGGACGACATCTCGCCCGAGGACCTGGCGGCATGAGCAAATCCGAAGCCCGCGCCAAGCCGGCCGCGGCCGAGCGCGTGCGCGCCGGCGGCCTCGGCAGCCGCCTGCGGGCCTGGCGCGAACAGCACCTGTATTCCCTGGTCTCCAGCCTCGGGCGTCTGCTGCAGCGGCCGGTCGCCACCGCGCTCACCGTCGGCGTGATGGCCGTGGCCATCGCCCTGCCGCTGGGCCTGGCGCTGGCGCTGGGCAACCTCGAGCGTTTCTCGGGCAGCGTCAGCGAATCGCGCGAGATCGGCGTGTTCCTCGCGCCGGGCGTGGATGCCGCGCGTGCCGACGCGCTGGCCGGCGAACTGCGCCAGCGGCCCGACGTGGCCGGCGTGGCGGTGCGCTCGCCCGACGAAGGCCTGGCCGAGTTCAAGGCCATGAGCGACCTGGCCGGTGCGCTCGACGTACTCGAAGGCAATCCGCTGCCCTTCGTGCTGGTGGTCCAGCCCGCCGGCAGCGACGACGGCAGCGCGCTGGCGGCCTCCTTGCGCGGGTTGCCCGAGGCCGAGGTGGTGCAGCACGACGCGGTCTGGCGCCAGCGCCTGTCGGCCTGGCTGGCCTTCGGCGAGCGCGTGGTGCAGGTCGTGGGCCTGCTGCTGGGCCTGGGCGTGCTGCTGGTGGTGGGCAACACGGTGCGCCTGGACATCGGCGCGCGCAGCGAGGAGATCGCCGTGCTCCAGCACCTGGGCGCCACCGACGGCTTCGTGCGCCGCCCCTTCCTCTACCTCGGCGCCTGGTACGGCCTGGCCGCCGGGCTCGCCGCCCTGGCCCTGCTGGTCGTCGCCGGGCTGGCGCTGCAGGGGCGCCTGACGGCCCTGGTGGCCAGCTATGGCGCGCAGTTCGCCCTTGCCGGCCCCGGCTGGCAGGGGACCGGCCTGCTGCTCGCGGGCGCCGCGGCGATGGGGTGGCTGGGCGCGTGGCTCGCAACCGGGCATCATCTACGCCGGACCCGTCCTACGGACGTGTGACATGAACAGCCCTGCTTTCCGAAGCTTCGACACCACCAGCCCGCGCATCATGGTCGTGGACGGCTCCAAGGTCGTGCGCAAGATGATCGAGGGCGTCCTGCGCCAGCAGCTGCCGGAGATGGAGTTCGTCGGCTGCGAGACCGGCGAGGAGGCCAAGGCCGCCCTGCAGGCCGGCGCGGTGAACCTGGTCACCATGGCCCTGCGCCTGCCGGACATGGACGGGCTGGACCTGGCGCGCTACCTGCGCGAGCACACGCCGCAGGCCTACATCCCCATCATCGTGGTCTCGGGCGACGTGCAGGAGCGGCTCGAGAGCCGTTCGATCAGCGACGACGTCACCGATTACTTCGACAAGTCGCTGGGCTTCAACGCGCTGGCGGCCTTCATCAAGGGCTACGTGGCGCCCGAGTCCGAGGCCGGCGGCGAGGTGCTCTACGTCGAGGACAGCCGCGTCGTGGCCATGGCCACCCGCCGCATGCTCGAAAAGCACGGCCTCACCGTCACCCACGCCACCGGCGTCGAGGACGCCATCGCCCACCTCGAGACGGCGAAGGCGCAGGGCAAGGTGCCGGGTCCGGACGTGGTGCTCACCGACGTGTACCTCAAGGGCGAACTCACCGGAAAGGACCTGCTCAAGTCCATCCGCGAGGAGTTCGGCTACGCCAAGGGCCTGCTGCCGGTGCTGGTGATGACCGGCGACGCCAACCCGGCCAACCAGAGCGACCTGCTGCGCGCCGGCGCCAACGACCTGGTGCAAAAGCCGATCGAGGAACGCCTGCTGGTGACCAAGCTGCTGTTCCAGCTGCGCGTCGGCCGGCTGCTGCGCGCCAAGCTCGGCAAGTAAACGGTGTCGGAGGACGGCCGCATCCGGCTCGAGCCGTCGTGGAAGGCGCGCGTCGGCGACTACCTCCAGCGCCCCGACATGCAGGAACTCTCCGCGTTCCTGCGTAGGGAAAAGGCGGCCGGCAAGCGCGTCTTCCCGCCCGGTCCGCGCATCTTCTCGGCGCTCGACGCCACGCCCTTCGACCAGGTCAAGGTGGTCATCCTCGGCCAGGACCCCTACCACGGCCCCGGCCAGGCCCACGGCCTGTGCTTCTCGGTGTTGCCGGGGGTGCCGGTGCCGCCCTCGCTGGGCAACATCTTCAAGGAGATCCAGGCCGACCTGGGCATCGCCCTGCCCGGCCACGGCTGCCTGCTGCCCTGGGCGCGGCGCGGCGTGCTGCTGCTCAACGCCGTGCTGACGGTGGAGGAGGGCCGGGCCGGCTCGCACCAGGGCAGGGGCTGGGAGGGCTTCACCGACGCCATCGTCCAGGCCCTGGACCGCGAGAAGGAGGGCCTGGTCTTCCTGCTCTGGGGCAGCTACGCCCAGGCCAAGGGCAAGCTGGTGGACGCCCGCCGGCACTGCGTGCTGCGGGCCCCGCACCCCTCGCCGCTGTCGGCGCACCGGGGTTTCCTGGGCTGCGGCCACTTCGGCAAGGCCAACCGCTGGCTGCAGGGCGGGGGCCGGGCGCCGGTGGACTGGTCGCTGCCGCCCCGGGCCGAAGTCGAGGCCCTGCTGGCGGAAACTGCCGCCGCCTCTTGAACCGGCCCGGGCCACCCCCAGAACAGGGGGAAGCCAGGGGAGTTGGCTGTTCCATTCATGGGACGGACAGGGAACTTTCGGCCTATTTAGCACTCGAATGACCCGAGTGCTAAACTCCATCTCATGAGCGAGGACCGGATGACCACCAACGCCCTGATCGCCAACAACCTGCCGGTGCCCAGCGCGCTCGGCTCGCTGGACGCGTACATCGCCGCGGTCAACCGGGTGCCCGTGCTGTCCGTCGAGGACGAGCAGGCCCTGGCCCGCCGCTACCGCGACGAGGAAGACCTCGATGCCGCCAAGGCCCTGGTGATGTCGCACCTGCGCTTCGTCGTGCACGTGGCCCGCGGCTACCAGGGCTATGGCCTGGGCATGGGCGACCTGATCCAGGAAGGCAACATCGGCCTGATGAAGGCGGTCAAGCGCTTCGACCCCGACCAGGGCGTGCGCCTGGTGTCCTTCGCCGTGCACTGGGTGCGCGCCGAGATGCACGAGTTCATCCTGCGCAACTGGCGCATCGTCAAGGTGGCCACCACCAAGGCGCAGCGCAAGCTGTTCTTCAACCTGCGCAAGAGCAAGAAGCGCCTGGGCTGGATGAACGCCGAGGAAGTGCGCGCGGTCGCCAAGGACCTCAACGTCTCCGAGCGCGAAGTGCTGGAGATGGAGTCGCGCCTGAGCGGCCGCGACATCGGCTTCGATGCGCCGGACGATTCCGACGACGACGCGCCGCCTTCGCCGGTGGCCTACCTGCGCGACAGCGGCGACGACCCGGCCCTGGCCTACGAGCGCGCCTCGCACGAGGAAGACCAGCTCGAACTGCTGCGCGACGGCCTGTCGGGCCTCGACCAGCGTTCGCGCGACGTGCTCAAGCGCCGCTTCCTGGGCGAGCCCAAGGCCACGCTGCAGGAGCTGGCCGACGAGTACGGCGTCTCGGCCGAGCGCATCCGCCAGATCGAGGCCAACGCGCTCAAGAAGATGCGGGCGCTGTTCGCGGCCTGAGCCGCATCGCAATGCCGCTTGCACCGACGGCCCCGCGAGGGGCCGTCGTCGTTTCGGGGCTTACTGGTGGTCCACCAGCAGGCCGCGTTCGCGGGCGATCTGGGCCAGCTCGCCCGGATGGCGGGCGCCGAGCTTCTCCATCAGGTTGGCGCGGTGCCGGTAGAGCGTCTTGTCGCTGATGCCCAGCGCCGCGGCCACCACCTTGGGCGGCAGGCCCGAGAGCAGGCCGCGCAGGGTTTCGCGCTCGCGCAGGGTGAGCTGGCAGGCCGGGCCGGCGGCGCCGGCATTGGCCGGCGTGAGGTCGGAGCTGAGCACGCGCTCGCCGGCGAGCACGCGGCGCAGGCCTTCGATCAGCTCCTCGGGCGCCACCGCCTTGGTGAAATAGCCCTGGGCGCCGCGCTCGAGCGCCCGCACCACCAGCGCCGGGTCGTCGTGCATGCTCAGCATCACGCAGCGCAGGCCCGCCACGGCTTCCTGCAGTTGCGCCAGCAGCACCAGGCCGCTTTGCTCGTTGCCCAGGCTCAGGTCCACCAGCGCCAGGTCCGGCCTGTGCCGGCGCGCGGCGGCCACGGCTTCGTCCGGCGTGCCGGCCTGCGCGACCACCTCGAAGCCCTCGGCTTCCTCCAGCAGGCGGCGGAAACCCTCCCGCACGACGGCGTGGTCATCGATGAGCAGGACGCGATGCATGCGCGAAGTCTCGCAAACCCGGGCACTGGCCCGGCGAGAAAAATTCCCAGCCGGGGCCGTGGCGGGCCGTTAAGCTTGCCGCTCATGGCAAGCCAGGGGCAAATCGAAGGCCTGACCGCGCGCTGGCTCGAGGCCCGCGCGAGCAGCCCTGCGCGGGGGCTGGCCACCGGCCTCGCGCTGGCGCTCGCCACGGCCCTGCTGCTGCTGCCTCTGTCGTACCTGCAGCGCTACCAGTGGAACCTGGCCACGGGCCTGCTGTTCGTGCTGGCCTGGTGCCTGCCCACCCGCTGGTGGCCCTGGCTGGCCGGCGGCACCATCGCCTCGCGCATCGCCATGGGCGTGGTCATTGGCGAGCGCACCGGCTACCAGGGCGCGTTCCTGGGCTACTGGACCGACCCGCTGCAGTTCACCCTGGGCAACCTGCTCGAGCCTTTGCTGGTGATGACCGGCGTATGCCTGCTCAAGGCCTGGAAGGTGCATCCGGGTGTGCGCGTGGGCATGCGCACCGAGGGCAAGGTGCACCTGGCGGCGCTGCTGACCGCGTTCGCGGTGACGGCCAAGGACCTGGCCTACGTCATCAACGACGGCGTGATCGCCGACGTGAAGTTCGCGGTGGTCGTCGGCGGGCAGGCGCTGCGCGGCGACGGCGCCCTGGCCGCGCTGGGCGAGTTCGCCGTCGAGCACGTGCTGGGCAACATGATCGGCGTGATCCTGTTCACCCCGTTGGTGCTGTGGATCTTCTCGCCGCGCTACGCCTTGCCATCCTCGCGGGTCATCGGCTGGGCCCTGGCGGTGATGGCGCCGGCGATGGCGCTGTTCGTGGTACTGAGCCTGCAGTTTCCCAGCTCGGAGTTCGCCGAGCTGCTGCGACGCCTGCTGGTGGCGGCGATCGGTGCCTTCACCATGTGGCATGGCTGGCGCGGCGCGGTGGTGTCGATGCAGATGCTCACCGCCGCGATCGCGGTGGAGGTCTACCTGGGCATGCCGCTGCTCACGCCGTTGATGCTGCAGACCTACCTGGTGGTGACCGGCACGATGATGCTGGTCTTCGGCGGTTCGGTGGATGACTACCGGCGCCAGGCCGCCGACCTGCTCAAGGCCCGGCAGCGCGAGCAGCGCCTGCTCGACGAGCTGCAGGATGCTGCGCTGCGCAACCTGCAGCTCGAGGAAAGCGAGCGCCGGCGCCTGGCGCGCGAGCTGCACGACGAGTTCGGCCAGAACCTGGCGGCGCTGCAAACCCACCTCAAGCTCGCCGCGCCGCACCTGGCCGAAGGCGGCCGGCTGGGCATCGCCGACCTGCTGCTGGAGATCACCCGCAACATGCAGCGCAACATCGGCCGCGTGCTGGCCGACCTGCGTCCGGCGGGGCTGGAGCAGCTGGGCCTGTTCGGGGCGGTCGACCGCGGCGGCATCCGCCGGCTGGCCGAGGACGCCGGCGTGGCGCTGGAGGTCAAGCTCGAGGGCGATGCCCGCCTGCTCTCCCAGCTCGACACCACGCACGCCACCGCGATCTACCGCATGGCCCAGGAGGCGGTGACCAACATCGTGCGCCACGCCGATGCGCGCAAGGCGCAGATCAAGCTGCGCATCAGCCGGCGCCGCAGCGCGCTGTGGGTGTTCCTGGACATCCGCGACGACGGCCTGGGCCGGATCGACCGCATGTTCGCCGGCAATGGCCTGACCGGCATGCGCGACCGCGTGCTGGCGCTCAATGGCGCGCTCTACCTGCACCAGTTGTCGCCGGGCCTGCGCCTGCACCTGATGGTGCGCCAGTCCGACGATGCGCCGCTGACCGGGCGCTGAGGCCCGGGCTCAGTAAAGGTCGGTCGGGTCCACGTCGAGCGACCAGCGCACCCGACGCGCCGAGCGCATCGCCCGAAGCAGCGGCAGCCACTCGCGCAGCGCCGCGTGCAGCGGCGCGCGCTGGCTGGCGTCGAGCAGCAGCTGGCCGCGGGCGCGGCCGGCGCGACGCGCCATCGGCGCCGGCATCGGCGAGTTGGCGCGCACGCCTTCGCGGGCCGGGAAGGCGGCGTGGGCCTCGCGCAGGAACTCGTTCACCGCGGCCTCGGTGCCGGCCTCGGCGCGCAGCAGCGCCAGGTAGGCATAGGGCGGGAAGGCCGCGGCCTCGCGCTCTGCCAGCGCCAGCGCGGCCACGGCCGGGTAGCCGCCGTTGAGCAGGGTGCCCAGCAGCGGGTGGTCCGGATGGTGCGTCTGCAGCAGCACCTCGCCGGGAAGGGCCGCGCGGCCGGCGCGGCCGGCGACCTGGACCAGCAGCTGCGCCAGCTTCTCGCCGGCGCGGAAGTCGGCGCTGAACAGGCCCTCGTCCACGCCCACCACCGCCACCAGCGTGAGCCGGGGCAGGTCGTGGCCCTTGGCCAGGATCTGCGTGCCGACGAGGATGCCCGGCTCGTCGCCGAGCGAGGCCAGGTGCTGGCCGAGCGCATCGCGGCGGCGCGTGGTCTCGCGGTCCACGCGCACCAGGCGCGCCCCGGGGAAGCGCGCCGCCAGTGCCTGCTCGATGCGCTCGGTGCCCGCGCCCTGCGGCTGCAGCGCCAGGCTGGCGCAGTCGGGGCAGGCGTTGGGCGGCGTGGCGCGCGCGCCGCAGTGGTGGCAGATCAGCCGGCGTCCACCGGCGTGGACCGTCATCGCCGCGTCGCAGCGGCGGCAGTGCGCGCTCCAGCCGCAGTCGTGGCAGATCAGCACCGGCGCGTAGCCGCGGCGGTTCTTGAACACAAGTGCCTGCTCGCCGCGCGCCAGGCAGGCGCCGATGGCGTCGAGCAGCTCGGCCGACAGGCCGTCGGCCAGCGGCCGCTTGCGTACATCGACCACGCGCACCCGCGGTGGCCGGGCGCCGCCGGCGCGCTGGCCGAGGCGAAGATGCAGGTAGCGGCCCGAGAGCGCGTTGTGCAGGGATTCGAGCGAAGGCGTGGCGCTGCCGAGGATGACCGGGACGCCGAGCTTGCTGGCCCGCACCAGCGCCAGGTCGCGGGCGTGGTAGCGCACGCCGTCCTGCTGCTTGTAGGAGCCGTCGTGCTCCTCGTCCACCACCAGCAGGCCGGGCTCGGCCATCGGGCAGAAAACGGCCGAGCGCGTGCCCACCAGCACGCGCGCGCGGCCTTCGGCCATGTCCACCCAGGCGCGCGCGCGCTCGCCGTCCGACAGGCCGGAGTGGAAGGCCGCCACGGGTACGCCCAGGCGCGCCCGGAAGCGCGCCAGCGCCTGCGGCGTGAGCCCGATCTCCGGCACCAGCACCAGGGCCTGGCGGCCGGAGGCGAGGCAGTCGGCGATGGCCTGCAGGTAGACCTCGGTCTTGCCGCTGCCGGTGACGCCCTCGAGCAGCACCGGCTGGAAGCCCTGCGTTCCGCGCAGTGCAGCCATGGCCTCGGCCTGGGCCGGCGTGGGATCGGGCGGCTGGGCGACGGGCGCGGCGACGGCGCCGGCCGGTTCGACCAGGACCGACTCGACCAGGCCCCGGGCAAGCAGGCTGCGCGCCGCCGGGCGCCAGCCGGGCAGCTGCCGGTCGAGGTCGGCTTCCACCACGGCCTGCGCCCCCAGCCGCTGCAGCAGCTCGCGCGGACGCCCGGGGCGGCCCGGTGCGGCGGCTGCCTCGCGACCCTGGGCGGTGGCCTTCCAGGCCGGCTGGCGCGTGTCCGGCAGTGGCTGGCCGGCCCGCAGCAGGCCGGGCAGGGCGGTGGCCAGCACTTCGCCCAGCGGCGCGTGGTAGTAGCCGGCGGCCCAGCGCAGGGTTTCGAGCAGTTCGCCGCGCAGCAGCGGGCTGGCATCGAGCCGCTCGCGGGCCGGCTTGAGCGTGGCGGGATCGGCGTCGGCCTGGCCGACGGCCACCACCACCCCGACCATCTCGCCGTCACCGCGGCCGAAGGGCACGCGTACGCGGCAGCCCACCCAGCCGGGCCCGGGCGCGGGGCCGCCCGGCGGCGGCAGGTAGTCGAACTCCCGCGGCAGCGGCACCGGCAGGGCCACGCGCAGCACGGGAACGGGGGTCGGATCCATCGGCGCAGTCTAGCCTGCGACCCCTGCGGCGGGACTGTGGACAGACTTGCAGCGCATACCTGCCAAACCGATCACAAAGCACGGCTAAGCTGCTGTTCACCAAAACGAAAACCCCTTATCCACACGCCATGTGGATAAGTCTGTGGAAGGGCCCGCGGCCAGGACCGCGCACCCCCCGTCTGGACGGCCCCCGGGCCGGGTTGGCGATTTTTTAACCAGTCCGTCATATCCCAGTTGAATCAACAAGTTGGCGCGTGAGGGTGGCGGCAATATGGCAGTCGCTTGACGGCCCCGGGGCCTTCGGGGTGCGAATCGTGCCGCTGTGCACAACGTTCCACGCCGGAAGCCGCGCCGCGCTTGGCTGAGCGCCTGCCGGGCGAAAGTCAAGCGCTTTTGCGGGCTGTCGGCTGGCTAGAATGGGGGGTGATTTCCGTCTCCCCGAAACACCCTTCTCCTACCCCTTCCCCGGCCCTGTCCGCCTTCCTGCGTGGCATCGAGCGGCGTGCCTACGTGTTCGCCGACCTGCAGTGCGGCGACCCGGCGCGCGCCCTGGCGGCCGTGGAACATGCCATGCGGGCCTTCGTTCCGGTCTCGGCGGGCACCCCGTTGTCGGGCTGGCCGGCCGGCTTCTGGTCGCTGTTGCTGGCCCAACCCGCGCTCTCGGGCGGCGAGGGCGGTGCGCCCGAGCTGGCCAGCCTGGGCAGCGGTCCACGCGGCGCGCTGCTCCTGCGCCTGGTGGGTGGACTGGATTTCCCGCACGCGGCGCAGGTGCTGGGCGTGGCCGAGGCGACCTACCGCTTCGCCCTGCAGCGCGCCCTGCAGCAGCTTGGCGAGGCCGAGGTGAGCTTCGCCGCGCTCGGCCGCCTGCGCGAGCGCCTGCACCGGCAGGTCAAGACGCTCGACGAGGCGCGCGTGGCCGAACTGGCGGCGCTGCGCGCGCGGGTGCTGGCCGGCGAGCCGGCCCCCGCCCCGGCGGTCGCGCCCGAGCCCTCGCCCTGGCTGCGCCGGATCGCCTGGGCCGGCCTGGTGGCCCTGGGCCTGGCCTTCGCCGCCACCTGGTGGCAGCCCGCCGCGCCGCTGCCCCCGGGCGCGGTGCAGGACCTGCCGGAGGATCGCGGCACCCCGGGGGCCGCGCGCTCCGGTCCCACGGACGCCGACGCCGGCCGCATCATCCATCCCGACTACGCTGCCCTGGCGGTGCCGGCGGCCGACGCGCTCAACCCCGTGGGCCATGGCCTGCAGTTGATCGACCACCTGACGCACAACGTGCACCGGGGCCGCATGGCCGAATGGGCCGGCTTCTACGAGCGCCTGTTCAACTTCCGCGAAGTGCGCTACTTCGACTTTGAAGGCCAGCAAACCGGCATCAAGAGCAAGGCCATGACCAGCCCCTGCGGCAAGATCCGCATCCCCATCAACGAGGAGGGCACGGAGAAGGCCGGCCAGGTGCAGGAGTACCTGGACCGCTACCACGGCGAGGGCATCCAGCACATCGCGCTGAGCTCGGGCAACCTGTACGACTCGGTGGACGCGCTGCAGATGGCCGGCGTGAAGCTGCTGGAAACGAGCGAGACCTACTACGAGCTGCTGCCCAAGCGCATCCCCAACCACGGCGAAGACCTGGAAGCGCTCAAGGCACGCAACATCCTGGTGGACGGCGCGCCGGGCGAGCTGCTGCTGCAGATCTTCAGCGAAAACCAGCTCGGCCCCATCTTCTTCGAGTTCATCCAGCGCAAGGGCAACGAGGGTTTTGGCGAGGGCAACTTCAAGGCGCTGTTCGAGACCATTGAGCTGGACCAGGTGCGCCGAGGCGTCCTGCAAGCCTGACGGGCGGGC
>Ga0208242_100874_pt1 | contig 10964 bp, 12 predicted proteins | sample SubbioAug_CSW13A_FD_184825 | JGI IMG/M metagenome (GOLD analysis project Ga0208242, IMG submission 184825) | Serpentinite rock and fluid subsurface biosphere microbial communities from McLaughlin Reserve, California, USA - CR12Aug_CSW13A (SPAdes) | ecosystem: Environmental > Terrestrial > Deep... | reverse complement strand
CGGCGCACTTTGACCAAGCCAACACCCAGAAAGTAGCCAACCGCCTGCTCAAACGGCTGCAGAGCATAGGCTACAACGTGCAGATAACGCCGGCTTGAATGAGTCGTGGAGTCTGGTTTCACTTCAGGCCGCCGAGTACAGGCGCGGTTCGACCACGCGCGAGCCCTTGAGCCTGTGCAACTGCTTGGCCACCGCCAGCACCGCCAGGCCCACCAGCGGCTCCAGCAATACGACGGTCATGTAGGCGGCGCCGAAGGTAGCGATGCTTTCGATGTTTTCCGCAGCAAAGCCCTGGCCGTACAGTGCCCAGAAACCCACCCACACTACGATGCCGCCCTGGTACGCCACCGAGAGTTTCAGGGCCTGCGCGTAGCGGATGTCCACATACGGCGTCGCTGGCGCGATCACGCGACGGGCCAGCGCCTGGATCGCGAACAGCGGCACCAGCAACGTGGTGACGTTCATGCCGTACTGCGGCAGGTCGTCCGGCGCGAAGAACAGGCTCTGCACGGCAAGCCCCGCCGCCAGACCGATGGCTGCAGGTGCAGCGCCGAACACGAGCAGCAGCGTGCTACCCAGAATCAAATGCACTTCGGACACGCCCACCGGGTGCGTGGGCAGCACCTCGAAAAAGGCAAACACCAGCAAGGCTGTGATCACCGACCGGGCCAGCAGCGCGGCAATACCTTCCTGGCGCACCATATCCCAAGCCAACTTGGTCATATAGCCCAGCGCGGCAGTGGCTGTCGCGTAGCTCAGAAAGATCTTGGTGGTGTCCACCAGTGCGGGTTCTATGTGCATGACGCTGCTCCTAGGTTGTGGCGCTGTTGCTTGCGCCGTTTGAAAATTCGTTCGAGGCAGTCTGACCCGGCAGAGGCAAGGCCACCCACTGCCCGTCCAGTTCGCGCACCGCCACGCGGTGATCGAACACGGCTTCGAGCGCGCGGTGCGTGGCGGGGTCGGCGCAGGCGCCCTGGTGCGTGATCCGCCCTTGCGCCATCACCACCAGTTCGTCGGCATGCAGCGCCATGCCGATCTCGTGCAGCACACTGACCACGGTGCGGCCTTCGCGCACCAGGGCCTGAACGATGGACAGCCAGTCGGCCTGGTGCGGCGGGTCCAGGTTGGCCAGGGGTTCGTCCATCAGCAGCACCTGGGCCTCCACCGCCAGGGCGCGGGCCAGCAGCACGCGCTGCCGCTCGCCGCCGGACAGCTGGCCGAGCGAACGGGCCCGCCAGTCCCAGGCCTGGGTGGCGCGCAGCGCGCGCTCCACCGCTGCGTGGTCGGCGGCGCTGGGCGGGCTGAGCCAGGCCTGGTGTGGCAGGCGGCCGAGCATGGACACGTCCCACACGGTCAGGTCGTCGCCACTGGCCTCGTTCTGGCCCAGCCACGACAGCTGCTGCGCCCGCTGGCGGTGTGGCCAGTCGGGCAGCGGCTGACCCAGCAGGACCGAGGTGCCGCTGTGCGGCAACAGGCCAGCCATGGCCTTGAGCAGGGTGGACTTGCCGGCGCCGTTAGGCCCGACGATGCTGGTCCAACGCGCACGCGGCAGCGCCAGCGTGATGCCGTGCAGGATGGCCGCGTCGCCGAAGCGAACACCCAGGTCGCGCGCTTCCAGCGCAGGGACGTTGAATGCAGGTGTGGCGCTCACAGCCCTCCTCCCCGGCCCAGCCGCGTGCTGCGGTGCATCAGCCACAGCAGATAACCGCCGCCGAGCACCGCGGTGAGCACGCCCACCGGCAGCTCCTGCGGCGCGATCAGCCAGCGCGCCAGCGTGTCGGCCGCCATCAGCAGGGCACCACCCATGCAGCTGGCCAGCAGCATCAGACGGCTGCTGGTGGTCTTGACCAGCGAACGCACCAGGTGAGGTGCGGCCAGGCCCACGAAGGCGATCAGGCCGGTCTGCGCCACGGCGGTGCCGGTGGCCAGGGCCAGCACACCCACCAGCGCCGCACGCATGGGGCCCAGCGGCAGGCCCAGGCTGCGCGCCGTGGCATCGCCCAGGCTCAGGCCGTCGAGCACGCGCGCCAGCAGCCAGGCCGCCAGCGTGCACAGCACCCACACGCCCGCCATCAGGCCGGCGGCGGTCCAGCCCACGAAGCTGGTGGACCCCAGCATGAAGGCCTGCATGGCCTGCAGCGATTCGGGCGAGAACAGCAGCACCAGATGCGTCATGGCGCCCAGCACCACGCCGACCACCACACCGGCCAGCAGCAGGCGCAGCGTGTGCTGCACACCGCGCGAGAGCACCAGGGTCAGCAGCACCGCCAGCACCGCACCGCCGAAGGCCGCGCCGGTCAGCCCCAGGCGCACCCAGACGCTGCTGGAAAACACACTCACCGCGACGCCGCTGTTCATCATGCTGGCACCCAGCATGCCGCCCGCCCCGCCCATGGCCGCCAGCGCCAGCGCCACGCCCAGCGAAGCGCCCGAGGCGCTGCCCAGAAGGAACGGGTCGGCCAGCGGGTTGCGGAACAGGCCCTGCGCCACGGCCCCGGCCAGCCCCAGCAGCGCGCCCGCCCCCCAGGCCCCCAGAGTGCGCGGCAGGCGGATGTCGAACACGATCTGCTGCGCCATGGCGGTGGCGTCCGGGTCCAGGCCCGGATTAAACAGTGGGCCGAGCAGGTTCTCGAAACCGGCACTGCCCACGCAGACGCCGAGCGCGGCCAGCAGCACCGCCGCCAGCAGCAGGGCGGCGACGAGCCAGGACGCGCGCCTGGCGTTCATGGACGCGCAACCCCTTTGCTGACCGCAGGTGCTTTGGACGCCAGGCAGCGCGCCATGATGCGCGCGCCCTCGGCCATGCGCGGTCCCGGGCGCACCAGGGTGTCGGACTCCTCGGCCGGGAATACGCACAGGTGTTGTCCGCGCATGGCGCGCAGGCTGTGCCAGCCGGGGCGCTGCATCATGCCGTCCACGCTGCGCTGGCCGACCATGATCAGGTCCGGGTTGGCGCGCACGATGTACTCCGGGTTGAGCTTGGGGAAGGGGCCGAGCGAGGCCGGCACGATGTTCTTCACGCCCAGCCGCGTCAGGGTCTCGCCGATGAAGGACGCCTCACCCGCCGCGTACGGCCCGGGGTTGACCTCGAAATACACCCGCGTGCCACGCACGCCGGGGGGCAGCGACTGGGCCGCCGCCATCACCGCCGCGTCGATGGCGCGCCAGATGCGCTGCGCGTCCGGCACCTCCAGCAACTGGCCGATCTTGAGTATCACCCGCTGCACGTCGGCGTGGGTCTTGGGCTCCAGCGCCAGCACCTTGATGCCCAGCGCCCGCAAGCGGTCCCCCGCGCGGGACGAGGTGGCCATCAGCACCACATCGGGCCGCAAGGCCACGATCAGTTCGATGTTCGGGTCCAGTCCCCCACCCACCTGCGGCAGCTTCGTGAGGCTGGCGGGGAAGGTGGAATAGCGGTCCACACCCACCAGGCGCTGGCAATGCCCGAGCTCGCACACCGTCTCGGCCAATGAAGGCAGCAGGCTCACGATGCGCTGTGGCGAGCGCTCGAAGTTCACCACCACGCCCTTGTCGTCGGTGACCTGAAGGGCCGCCTGCGCGGGCAGCGCCAGTATCACAATCAACCCCATCGCCAGTTGCCGAAGCATCGCCTTCATGAGTGGCCTTTCAGGGTCAGCGGCAGCCCGGCCGCCATCAGCGTGACACGCTCGCAAGCCGCCGCCACCTGCTGGTTCAGACGACCCAGCGCGTCCACAAACGCACGCACTTCGCGGCCTATGGGGATCACACCCAGACCAATCTCGTTGCCCACCAGCACCACCGGGCCGGGCACCGCAGTGATGGTCGCGCACAGGTCTTCGCCCGCCGCGATCACGGCCGCTTCGGGGAGGGCCTGTGTCGGATCGGCCGGCATCATCCGGTTCGTCAGCCACAGGGTCAGGCAGTCGATCACGACCAGCGTTTGCTCGTCGCTGTAGCGCTGCAGTGCATCGGCCAGGGCCAGCGGCTCTTCCACCGTCAGCATGCCCGGCACGCGCACGGCGCGGTCGGCCTGGTGGCGCGCGATGCGTTCGCGCATTTCGTCGTCCCAAGCCTGGCCGGTGGCGACCATCACCGCCCGGCACCCGGGTGCGGCGGCCAGCCAGTCCCGGGCCAGCAGCTCGGCCCGGCGCGACTTGCCGCTGCGCTGGCCGCCCAGAATCAATTCACTGTGTGCGATGTCAGCCATGGGCCACCATCCAGTCGCGCACGATGCGGTGCATCTGCTCCACCCCGTCGGTCAGCGCCGCCGGGCCTGGCTGCAGGATGTCGGCCGACTTGATCTCGAACAGCTGGCCGGTCTTCACGGCCGGCACGTCCTGCCAGCCCGACCGCGCAGCCACCTTTTCGGCGCGGAACTTCTTGCCGCACCAGGAGCCGATCACGATGTCGGGCGCGCGCCGCACGATCTCGGCACCATCGGCAATGATCCGGTCCTTGCCCAGCGACTGGACGGCCAGCTCGGGAAACACGTCGTCGCCGCCCGCGATGCCCAGCAGCTCCGACACCCAGCGGATGCCGCTGATGTGCGGCTCGTCCCACTCCTCGAAGAACACCTTCGGGCGCCGTTTGCCCGCGGCTTCCAGCAGGGCCACCTCGCCACGGATGGCGTCCAGCCGCTGGCGCAGGGCCGCGATGCGCGCCAGCCCCTCGTCGGCGCAACCCACCATCGCCGCGACCTGGAACAGCATGGAGAAAATCTCTTCCACACGGCGCTGGTTGAACACCGTCACCTGCACGCCGGCGCGGATCAGCGCCGCCGCGATGTCTGCCTGCAAGTCGGAGAAGCCGAACACGGCGTCGGGCTTCAGGTCGAGGATCTTGTCGATCTTGGCGTTGAGAAAGGCGCTGACCTTGGGCTTCTCCTCGCGCGCACGGCGCGGCCGCACGGTGTAGCCGCTGATGCCGACGATGCGCGCCTCCTGCCCCAGCAGGTACAGCCACTCGGTCGTCTCCTCGGTCAGGCAGACGATGCGCTGTGGTCCGGGCAAGGCGGTCGTCATGCGGCCTCCGGCAAGAAGAGTTGCGCAGCGGCCTCGGGGTTCGACGCGAACCAGGCGTGAAAGTAGCTCGCGCGCACCGGGCCCTGGCGGTAGATCGCTTCCGGCTTGCCGAACCGGCTGCCCGGCGCGGTGTGGGCCTCGGGGACCAGCGGCAACGTGGTGAGCGAGTAGTGAAAGGTGTGGCCACGCAGCTCGCCCTGCGCCGTGTCCCAGCGCTGCGGGCCGAGGGCGGCCAGGCGCGGCTGCATGGCCACCTCACCCGGCAGCAGCCCCCACATCGGCACGCGGGTGCCATCGGCCAGCATCAGCCCGTCGAACAGCGGCATCATGCCGCCGCACTCGGCCCAGACCGGTTGGCCTGCCGCGATGTGCGCCGACAGGCTGGCGCGGCAGCGTGTGCCGTTCACCAGCGCGTCGGCGTGGAGCTCGGGGTAGCCACCCGGCAACCAGACCGCATCGCAGTCCGGCACCGGCTCGTCGGCCACCGGCGAAAAAAACCTCAGTTCGGCGCCCAGCGCACGCAGCGTGTCCAGGTTGGCCGGGTAGGTGAAACAGAAGGCCGTGTCGCGCGCCACCGCCACCGTACAGCCTTGGAGCAGCGGGGCCACCGGGCGTTCCGCCTGTGCCGCAAACGGCACGGACCAGCGTTGCCAGCCCGCGGCATCCAGCTGCCCCAATGGCGTGGTCGCCATCGCATCGGCCAGCGCGTCCAGTCGCGCCATGGCGTCCGGCAGTTCGGACGCGACCGTCAGACCCAGGTGCCGCTCGGGCAGCGCAAAGCCGGCGTCGCGGCGCAGGCCGCCCAGCCAGCCGGCGTCGATGCCACCGGGCGCCGCGCCCAGGTCGTCACCGCGCACCGAGGCCTGCAGCATCTTCTCGTGCCCGTCGCTGGCCACCCGATTGGCGAGCACGCCCGCCCAGGGCAATCCTGGGCGGTAATGGCGCAGGCCGTGCACCAGCGCCCCGAAGGTGCCGGCCATGGAACCGGCGTCGATCACCGCCAGCACCGGAATGCCCAGCTTCACCGCCAGGTCAGCCGCGCTCGGTTCACCATCGAACAGCCCCATCACCCCTTCGATCAGGATCAGGTCGCTGTTCAAAGCCGCCTCGTGCAGCCGCGCGCGGATGTCCGCCTCGCCGTTGAGCCAGAGGTCCAGGTTGTGCACTGGGTGGCCGCTGGCTAGCTGGTGCCAGTGCGGATCCAGGAAGTCCGGCCCGCATTTGAACACCCGCACCTTGCGGCCCTGGCGAGTCAGCAGGCGCGCCAACGCAGCCGTGACCGTGGTCTTCCCCTGCCCGGAGGCGGGGGCCGCCACCATCAACGCCGGGCATGAAGCAGCAGCCACCGGTCGCATCCTCAGTCGTTCCAGTTCAGCGACACGAACAGGTTCCTGCCCGGGGTCGTGAAGCCGTTGGCCAACGAGTAGGTCTTATCCGTCACATTGTTCAGACGGGCACGAACACTCCATTGCGGACTGATCTGGTAGGTGGTCCAAAGGTTGACCAATCCGTAGCCGGGCAGAGTCACACGACCAGGCCATTGAGTATCTTCACGGTCGCTTGACAACCGCAGCTCGGCGAACGAATGCCAGGCCCCATGCCGATGACTCACCTGTGTACGCAGCACGTTTCGGGCCACACGAACCACCCGATCGTTGCTGGGCTTGAGCCGCGGATCAGCATGGTCGTACGACACAGCCAAGGTCGTGGCACCCCATGACTGGTCGACAGCGAGGGTCACGCCCTTGAGGACCGCCAGATTGGATTGCACGTTAGTGGCGGGAGTGATGAAGCCCTGCACCTTGTTCCTGTAGACCACCGCACTGGCCCGGGTGCTGCCTTGCTGGTAGCGCAGACCCGCTTCCTGCGCTCGCCCCTGCTGCGGCGTGAGGTCTGGGTTGCCAAATCCCGGGAAGTAAAGTTGGTTAAAGCTGGGCGCTTGGAAGGTTGTGCCCATACTACCCACCAGCCTCCAGGACTCGGTCAATCGTATGCCCCCCGATAACGCCCAATTGTTGAAGCTACCGAACTGGGAGTTGCGGTCGTGTCGCACAGTGAGCAAAGAGTCCCAGCCCTCGCGGCGCATGGCATAGGAAGCCACCAGCCCACGAACCGTGCGCTCCGACACGGTATAAGCTGTGGTGCTGTCCACCTCGTCTTTGCGTTGCTCGGCCAACAGGGTCAGCATGTCGTCACCGATGCGAATGTCGTTCTGCCAGATGAATTGTGTACGCGTGGTGTTGAACCGCCCCTCACCCGCCGCCGCACCATCCGACAACCGCCAGTAGCGGTTCACCGATTCATCTTTCGAGCGACCGGCGGTTAGTGTGGAAGACCAGGTATCGGACCACTTCGCAGACCATCTCAGCACCTGCTGCTCCAACGTTGGATGGGCCACAGCTCGGGCAGTGGCCGCGTTGAGCCCCAGGGGATTCGGCGACGGGGCTGCATCGAAATCGTACTCCCCCTCACTCAGGAGCAACTGGGCTGACACCATGTGCCTTTGATTGACTCGGTAACTGAGGCTGGCGTCCAGACTGGTGAACTCGAAACCGTCCTCGTCGGGGTTGAACCCGGAGGCGCCTGGCAGCTTGACATTGATACCCTTTGCCCTCTCATGCGACGCACCCAAGCTGTAACCCCACGGGCCCGTTTGTCCTAACAACGAGGCGCCTAGCCTGCGCTGGCCGTCAGTTCCCATACCTACTGACACCGAGCGCTGCAAACCCTCCTGCGGCTCACGAGTGAAGACTTGAATGACACCACCCACCGCATCAGGACCGTACAGGGCCGCTGCGGCTCCGCGCAGCACCTCCACACGCTCGATACGGTCCAGCGGCAGATTCTCCAGCGAATAACCACCCGACGTCGCCGAGCCCACACGAACACCGTTGACCAGCAAGATGGTCTGAGACGTGGTGGCTCCACGCAAGAAAACGCCAGAATTGGAACGATAGCTGCCGTTGGAGGTGACCTGAATGCCCGGCAAACCAGCCAGGACATCAATCAGCGACTGCATACCCGCCCCTTCGAGCTGTTCACGATCAATAATGGAGACATCAGCCAGTACATCCGTCAGTGGAACGGGGATCCGAGTCGCCGTCACCACGACCACCTCCAGCTCATCCGTCTGGGCCATAGCGCCCACAGACATCCCTCCCAGCAAAGCCAACACGGCCGCAGGCACACACGCCATAGGGGCGCGATTCTTGAATAACAACATGATAAAAAAGCCACAGAAGCGCCCTCACTGCCTTCCCCGACAGCGCATGGGCCTTCAGCCTGACCAAAATCAGACCACCGCGTTGGCCGGTATCCGGGCTGGTGGAAACAACCTCTGCGCCTTCCCGGACACACCTTGCGGTGACATTCCAGTGGCGGGGGCAGAAGCGGGATGGCAGCAAGCCATCCGTCCACTTACCGTTGCGGGGGCAGCGCTGGTTGGCCGGTGGTTGGGAACAACCACAGACTTTCAGCTTCCCGTTTAACCGCTGCCTCAGAGCGAAACAGCGAGCACCAACATACCCCATTCTAACGGCACAATCTCGCAACAGCTCGCCGCCGCTGGCCCTACAATGAATAGCAATGCCATTTCAGACCTACATCGACCAGATTTCGGAGCGCGTGGACCGGCTTCTGCTGCGTCACGACGAACTACAGCGCGTCAACCAGCTGCTGGAACAGCAAGTCGAGGCATTGCGGCTTGAACGCGATCAATTGCGCCATCAATGCACCACGGCCCGCCAGCGGGTCGATTTGCTGCTGTCGCGCCTCCCCCATGACCAGGAAGAGACCAAGTCATGAACAAGCCTGGCATCAAGCAAGTCGAAGTCCAGATCATGAGCCAGAGCTACATGCTGGCCTGCCCTCTGGATGGTGAAGAGGCGCTGCGCGAAGCCGTGGCCAAGGTCGATGCCGCCATGTGTCGCATCCGTGACGCCGGCAAGGTGAAGGCGCGGGATCGCATCGCCGTCCTGGCCGCTCTGAATATCGCGTTCGAGCTCTATCAGAAGGATGGCGGTTTTCGTACCTCCTCTTTTGGAAACACAGAGGCCGGCGAATCGGAAGCGGCAGCCATGGACCTTGACCAGGAAGCCCAGTTACAAGCACTCCTCCACCGGCTCGATACCGCCCTGGCCCCTGACGGACGGCTGTTCTGACACCTCCAGGTTGGCATACAATGAACTTGTCTGCCGCTTGCCGGGCTTTATATTTCCTTGAACCAATGCTCATTGAGCCCGGGCTTGGTACATTGTGCAGCGGGCGTGATCGTCTCGCGTCAGATGAACCCGAAGCTGTGCTGCCCTCGCCCACCTGAACCCCGCCGTTCAGGATGACGGTCCGGTACCGCGGCAGACACCCTCTCTCCCACTCCTCCCCTTACCCCTCATTCCTCAATGCTTGACTGGTCATTGGTCATCCCTCTGTTGATATTGGGTCTGTGCACAGGATTTCTGGCTGGCTTGCTGGGCATCGGAGGCGGGATGATCATGGTCCCCTTCATCACACTGATCATGACCCTGCACGGGGTGGAACCTGGCCTGTCTGTCAAGATGGCCATCGCCACCTCGATGACCACCATCGTGTTCACCTCACTGTCCAGCGTTCGGGCTCATCATCGCCGAGGCGCAGTCCGCTGGGATATCGTCAAGCAACTCACCCCCGGTATTGTGCTGGGTGCTGCGGTGGCCAGTCTGGGGGTGTTTGCCTGGCTGGATGGCCGGTGGCTGGCGTTTGTCTTTGCGGGGTTTGTGGCTTTCTCGGCCACGCAGATGCTGCTGGACCGAAAATCCGCCCCTTCCAGAACCATGCCGGGCGTACCTGGCCAGCTGGCTGCTGGTGGTGCCATCGGCTTTCTTTCTGGTCTGGTGGGTGCAGGCGGTGGATTTGTCAGTGTCCCATTCATGACCTGGTGCAATGTGGTCATACATCAGGCTGTGGCCACCAGTGCGGCCCTGGGATTTCCAATTGCTTTGGCCAATGCACTCGGGTACGGATGGGCCGGTTCATCCGTGGAAGGTCTTCCTGCCGGTGCATGGGGCTACATCTATGGGCCTGCTTTGATCACCATTTCCGTGACCAGCGTACTCATGGCCCCGGTCGGGGTACGCGTTGCGCATGCCTTGCCGGTCCAAACACTGAAGCGTGTGTTCGCCGGCATTCTCTACGCGCTGGCAGCCTTCATGCTGTACAAGGGCCTCACAGCCTAACGCATATCGACAGGCTCATGCATCCAGTCGGTGGCGGCTGACCACCATGCCATCCGCATCCGCGTATAACCAGTCTCCAGGCGCAACCGGAACCCCCTGAATCATCACGGGCACATCGGTCTGACCGGGTTGCCGCTTTTCGGTGGGCAGGGGCATGGCGGCCAGCGCGCGAATGCCCACATCGGCTTCAACCAGTTCCCGGACATCGCGCACACAGCCGTCGATGACCACACCGGCCCAGCCATTGCGCGCGGCAGCAGCAGCGAGGTTGCCACCAAGCAACGCACGACGCAAAGATGCCCCACCATCCACCACGAGGACACGTCCCAGCCCAGGCCCATCCACCGCCGCTTTGACCGAGGTGTTGTCTTCGTGACACTTCACGGTCACCACCGGCCCTGAAAAAATGGATCGTCCACCGAAATCCCTGAATACAGGCGGGATGACGCGAAATTCACCGGAAGAATCATTTTTATGTGCATCGCACAGATCACAGGTAGCAAAACTCATTTTTCTTCCTTTTTTGAAGCCCCACAGGTCTCAAGCGTATCGCAGAAGTGGCCGCACCTCTCGATCAGGAAAATCCCGAATCGACAGAAAAAACCACAAAGCGCTCTATGAAACCCTGAATCCGTGACCTCACCCACAAAAAAATGGCAATTTCCAATATATAATAAGCACTTAGCCCAAATCTGCTGCTCACCCTGCGGGTGAAGGAAGTGCACATGACTGATCCGGTTGAATTCATTGT
>Ga0208242_100873_pt1 | contig 10968 bp, 8 predicted proteins | sample SubbioAug_CSW13A_FD_184825 | JGI IMG/M metagenome (GOLD analysis project Ga0208242, IMG submission 184825) | Serpentinite rock and fluid subsurface biosphere microbial communities from McLaughlin Reserve, California, USA - CR12Aug_CSW13A (SPAdes) | ecosystem: Environmental > Terrestrial > Deep... | reverse complement strand
CGCGCCAGCAAAGGAAGTGGCCTCGAGAACGCTCGCGTGACCACCAGAGAAAACGGAGAACAGAGAGGCGTCGGCGGGGGCAAAAACGCCGACTTCGCAGGGGCGGCGCTCGCGAGGCCAGGCCCGAAAACCGCGCCAACACTGGGGGAACGGGCAAAAAAAATCCCAACCGATGAGGGTTGGGATTTTGGGTATTGGTGGAGCTGGGCGGAATTGAACCGCCGTCCGCAAGCCTTCTTCGCGCAGTTCTACATGTGTAGTCGTCTGTTTTGGGTCTCGCCAGATGCAACGCGCAGCGACACGCTGTGCACCCAGCCAGCAACCTTAAATCTCACCGCCGAGCAAGTTGCCCGCCCGACAGCCAGCCTATGTAAATTCCCTCGCAGTCAGGACAGTCTTGCGACCACCCTCACCCAGCCCATGGGCCAACTGTTGCGAGGCTCACCGGATTAAGCGGCGAGTGCGAAACGTTCGTCGTTTGCAGTTACTTTTTTTCTGCGGTTTTACGAGGTGACAGAACCTCGACATGCCCTGCTGCGTGTCCGAACCCACGTCGAAACCAATGCAGCCCCTGGTACTGTCTTAGTTTAAGCCATTTCCAGAAAGTTCAAGAGCTCCAGCGGAGATTCGATCACCGCATCGGCCTGCCAGCTCGCCACGTCGGTTTTTGTCCCCAGGTAACCGTAGCGCGCCGCTACGGTGGGCATGCCGGCCGCCTTGCCCGCCACGATGTCGCGTTCGTCGTCACCCACGTACAGGCAAGCCTCTGGCGCCAAGCCCACGCGGCGGGCCGCTTCCCACAGCGGGGCCGGGTGCGGCTTGGGGTGCGGCGTCGTGTCGCCGCCCACCACCACGGCCGAGGTGGCAAACAAGGGCATGGCCGCCGTCAAGGGCAAGGCAAAGCGCTCCGACTTGTTGGTGACCACACCCCAACGCACACCGCCACCGTGCAAACCGGCGAGCAGCGCCGGCACATCGTCAAACGGCCGGGTGGCCCGCGTCATGCAGGCCTGGTAGTTGTCAAAAAACTCCTGCCGCAGGGCTTCAAACTCGGGGTGGTCGGGCCCGTAGCCGAACGCCACCTCGATCATCCCCCTGGCGCCGGCACCGGCCATGGGCCGGTAACGCTCGATGGGCAACGACGGCAGGCCGCGGCGCGTGCGCATCAGGTCGGCGGCATACCCCAGGTCGGGGGCGCTGTCGATGAGCGTGCCATCCAGATCGAACAGCACCGCGCGTATGCCCGAGAACCTCATACCGGCACCTTGCGGGTGGCAATCATGTAATTGACGCTGGTGTCGCCGCTGAGCCAGTAGCGCCGCGTGAGCGGGTTGTACTCCAGCCCGCGGGTGCCCTGAAGCTCCAGGCCGGCCCCACGGCAATGCCCCGCCAGTTCGCTCGGCTTGATGAACTTGGCGTATTCGTGGGTGCCTTTGGGCAGCAGTTGCAGCACGTACTCGGCCCCGACGATGGCAAACAGGAACGATTTCGGGTTGCGGTTCAGCGTCGAAAAAAACACCCAGCCACCGGGCTTGACCAGCGTGGCACACGCCCGCACCACCGAGCCGGGGTCGGGCACGTGCTCCAGCATCTCCATGCAGGTGACGACATCGAACTGCCCCGGCATTTCCTCGGCCAGGGCTTCGGCGCTGACTTCACGGTAGGTGACGCGGGGCGTCTGGGCTTCCAGCGCATGCAGCTGCGCTACCTTCAGGGCCTTGCTGGCCAGGTCGATGCCGAGCACTTCGGCCCCCTTGCGCGCCATGGCGTCGGACAGGATGCCACCACCACAACCCACGTCCACCACCCGGCACCCCGCCAGCGGTACCTGGCGGTCGATCCACTCCAGCCGCAGCGGGTTGATCTGGTGCAACGGCCTGAACTCGCTTTCGGGGTCCCACCAGCGGTGGGCCAATTCGGAAAACTTGGCCAGTTCGGCCGGGTCGGCATTGATCGTTTTGTCCATGGCAAGAGATTATCGTGGCAATCGAAAACCCATAAAAAAACCGCGCCGGAGCGCGGTTTCTTGCTGAGCGGTAACCGATCAGTTGGCGCGGGTGCCCACCACTTCGATTTCCACGCGGCGGTTCTTGGCGCGGCCTTCGCGGGTGCTGTTGTCAGCCACCGGCTGGGACTCGCCCTTGCCTTCGGTGTACACGCGGTTGGCGTCGATGCCCTTGGTCACCAGGTACGCCTTCACGGCTTCGGCGCGGCGCACCGACAGCTTCTGGTTGTAGGCGTCAGGGCCGGTCGAGTCGGTGTGACCCACGGCGATGATGACTTCCAGGTTGATGCCCTTGACCTTCTCGGCCAGGTCGTCCAGCTTGGCTTTGCCTTCCGGCTTCAGCACGGCTTTGTCGAAGTCGAAGAAGGCGTCGGCGGCGTAGGTCACCTTGGAAGCAGCAACAGGCGCGGGGGCCGGAGCCGGTGCGGGGGCCGGAGCCGGTGCGGGCGCCGGAGCAGCCGCCGGGGCCGGAGCCGGTGCGGGTTCCGGTGCCTTGGGCACGATGGCGCCGTCGCAGCCCTGGGCAGCGGTGGCGGGCGTCCAGTTGGCGTTGCGCCAGCAGAGTTCGTTGGTGCCGTTCTTCCACACCAGCTCACCCGTGCCGTTGCGCCAGTTGTCGATGCTTTGCGCGCCAGCGGCAGTGGCCAGCGCGGCGGTCGCGAACAGGGCGGCGATCTTGTTGAGTTGTTTCATCGAGTTCCTCTTGATGTTGGCACAGGCCAGCTGGGCCTGTGGGGGGTTTATCGACCAAGGCAGACACCTTGAACCACGCTGAACATTCTGCCACAAGCCCTGTAAGGCTGAAGCAATGTCTGCGACAGGTCGTAACAGTTGATTGCAGTGACCGCAAAAAGTTGCACATCCGCAACACCAGATCGGGCAGACGCCGGCCAATGCCTGCACGCGCCAGCCAGGGGGGCCGCACACGCGCACCGTAAAATGTCCGATTGTCTGCCACCCGCCCCGACTGCGCCCATGACCTCTTTCGCCAAGGAAACCCTGCCCATCAGCCTCGAAGAGGAGATGCGCCGCAGCTACCTCGACTACGCGATGAGCGTGATCGTGGGCCGCGCCCTGCCCGATGCGCGCGACGGCTTGAAGCCGGTGCACCGCCGCGTGCTGTACGCGATGCACGAGCTCAACAACGACTGGAACCGGCCGTACAAGAAGTCGGCCCGTATCGTCGGCGACGTGATCGGTAAATACCACCCCCACGGCGACAGTGCGGTGTACGACACCATCGTGCGCATGGCGCAGGACTTTTCGCTGCGCCACATGCTGGTGGACGGCCAGGGCAACTTCGGCTCGGTGGACGGCGACAGCGCGGCGGCGATGCGTTACACCGAAATCCGCCTGAGCAAGATCGCCCACGAGATGCTGGCCGACATCGACAAGGAAACGGTCGATTTCGGGCCCAACTACGACGGCAGCGAGTCCGAGCCGCTGGTACTGCCAGCACGCCTGCCCAACCTGCTGATCAACGGTTCGGCCGGCATCGCGGTGGGCATGGCCACCAACATCCCGCCGCACAACCTCAACGAGGTGGTGGACGCCTGCCTGCACCTGCTCAAGCACCCCGACGCCTCCATCGACGACCTGATGGAAATCATCCCGGCGCCCGACTTCCCGACCGCGGGGCTGATCTACGGCATCACCGGCGTGAAAGACGGCTACCGCACCGGCCGTGGCCGGGTGGTGATGCGCGCCAAGTGCCACTTCGAGGACATCGACAAGGGCCAGCGCCAGGCCATCATCGTCGATGAAATCCCGTACCAGGTGAACAAGAAGACGCTGCTGGAGCGCATTGCCGAGCTGGTGCACGAGAAGAAGATCGAAGGCATCAGCCACATCCAGGACGAGTCCGACAAGGACGGCATGCGGGTGGTGATCGAGCTCAAGCGCGGCGAAGTGCCCGAGGTGGTGCTGAACAACCTGTACAAGCAGACCCAGCTGCAGGACACCTTCGGCATGAACATGGTGGCGCTGGTGGACGGCCAGCCCAAGCTGTGCAACCTGAAAGACCTGATCGACATCTTCCTGCAGCACCGCCGCGAAGTGGTGACGCGCCGCACGGTGTTCAACCTGCGCAAGGCGCGCGACCGCGGCCACGTGCTCGAAGGCCTGGCGGTGGCCCTGGCCAACATCGACGAGTTCATCCGCATCATCCGGGAGAGCCCCACCCCGCCGGTGGCCAAGGCCGAGCTGATGACGCGCAGTTGGGACAGCCAGCTGGTGCGCCAGATGCTGACCCGCGCCAAGGCCGACGGCACGGTGGTGAATGCCGACGACTACCGCCCCGAAGGCCTGGAGCGCGAATTCGGCATGCAGGGCGACGGCCTGTACCGCCTGAGCGAGACGCAGGCCCAGGAAATTCTGCAGATGCGCCTGCAGCGCCTGACCGGCCTGGAGCAGGACAAGATCGTGGCCGAGTACAAGGACGTAATGGCCGAGATCGACGACCTGCTCGACATCCTGGCCAAGCCCGAGCGCGTGTCCACCATCATCGGCGACGAGCTGACCGCCATCAAGGCCGAATTCGGCCAGACCAAGCTGGGCGCGCGCCGCAGCGAGATCGAGCACAGCGCGCAGGACCTGTCCACCGAAGACCTGATCACGCCCACCGACATGGTGGTGACCCTATCCCACAGCGGCTACATCAAGAGCCAGCCGCTGAGCGAATACCGGGCGCAAAAGCGTGGCGGGCGCGGCAAGCAGGCCACCGCCACCAAGGAAGACGACTGGATCGACCAGCTCTTCATCGCCAACACGCACGACTACATCCTGTGCTTCAGCAACCGCGGCCGGCTGTACTGGCTCAAGGTGTGGGAAGTGCCGGCGGGGTCGCGCGGCTCGCGCGGGCGACCGATCGTCAACATGTTCCCGCTGCAAGACGGCGAGAAGATCAACGTGGTGCTGCCGCTGACCGGCGAAATGCGCAAGTTCCCCGAAGACCGTTACGTCTTCATGGCCACCAGCATGGGCACGGTCAAAAAGACGGCGCTGGACGAGTTTTCCAACCCGCGCAAGGCCGGCATCATCGCGGTGGACCTGGACGAGGGCGACTTTTTGATTGGCGCAGCGCTGACCGACGGCCAGCACGACGTGATGCTGTTCAGCGATGGCGGCAAGGCCGTGCGCTTTGACGAAAACGACGTGCGCCCCATGGGCCGCAACGCCCGCGGTGTGCGCGGCATGATGCTGGAAGAAGGCCAGAGCGTGATCGCCATGCTGGTGGCCGAGGACGAGCAGCAAAGCGTGCTGACCGCCACCGAAAACGGCTATGGCAAACGCACCCCCATCACCGAATACACCCGCCACGGCCGCGGCACCAAGGGCATGATCGCCATCCAGCAAAGCGAGCGCAACGGCAAGGTGGTGGCCGCCACCCTGGTGCACGCGGACGACGAGATCATGCTCATCACCGACACCGGCGTGCTGGTGCGCACCCGGGTGAGCGAAATCCGCGAGCTGGGCCGGGCCACGCAGGGCGTGACGCTGATCAGCCTGGACGAAGGGGCGCAGCTCAGCGGCCTGCAACGCATCGTCGAGAACGACGCGAACGCCGACGCCTCTGGCGACAGTGACCAGGACACCGGCGCTGAACCCACCACCGACTGACCCGATGAACCGCCCCTACAACTTTTCCGCCGGCCCGGCGGTGATGCCCGAAGCCGTGCTGCAGCAAGCCGCTGCCGAAATGCTCGACTGGCACGGCAGCGGCATGAGCGTCATGGAAATGAGCCACCGCGGCAAGGAATTCATGGCCATCTGCGAACAGGCCGAGGCCGACCTGCGCGAGCTGCTCGCGGTGCCTTCGCACTTCAAGGTGCTGTTCATGCAGGGCGGCGGCCTGGCGGAAAACGCCATCGTCCCGATGAACCTGGCCGGCCTGAAGCCCGGCCTGGCCATGGACTTCGTCGTCACCGGCGGGTGGAGCCAGAAATCGGCCAAAGAGGCACAGAAGTACGGTGCGGCCCAGGTGGCAGCGAGCGGGGCCGACAGCGGCTTCACCACCATCCCGGCACCGGCCTCCTGGCAGCTGCGCAGCGGCGCCAGCTACGTGCACCTGTGCAGCAACGAAACCATCCACGGGGTGGAATTCCACGACCTGCCCGACCTGCGCGCGCTGGGCAGCGACGCACCGCTGGTGATCGACTTTTCTTCCCACGTGCTGTCGCGCCCGGTGGACTGGTCGCGCGTGGGCCTGGCCTTTGGCGGGGCGCAGAAAAACATCGGCCCCGCCGGCGTCACGCTGGTGGTGGTGCGCGAAGACCTGCTGGGTCACGCTTTGGCCATCTGCCCCAGCGCGTTCGACTACCAGACCGTGGCCGACCACCACTCCATGTACAACACGCCGCCCACCTACGGCATCTACATGGCCGGGCTCACGTTCCAGTGGATCAAGGCCCAGCGCGAGGGTGAATTCACCGGTGTTGCGGCCATGGAAGCGCGCAACATCGCCAAGGCCCGGCGGCTGTATGACTTCATCGACGGCTCGCAGCTCTACGTCAACCGCGTGGACCCGGCCTGCCGCTCGCGCATGAACATCCCCTTCCAGTTGCGCGACGAGTCGTGCAACGACGCCTTCCTGGCTCAGGCCAAAGCGCGCGGGCTGCTGCAGCTCAAGGGCCACAAGTCGGTGGGCGGCATGCGCGCCAGCCTGTACAACGCCATGCCCATGGAGGGCGTGGAGGCGCTGGTGGACTTCATGCGCGAGTTCGAACACACACAGGCCTGAAGGCCGCCGGAGACACCCCCCACATGACCGACCCGAAACCGGCCGCCACCGGCCCCGTGCAGAGCGAGGCGCTGGGCGCGCTGCGCGTGCAGATCGACGCCCTAGACCGGCAACTGCTCAGCCTGCTGAACCAGCGCGCCCGCGTGGCGGAACAGGTCGGCGAGATCAAGCGCGCCGAAGGCTCGCCCTTCTTCCGCCCCGACCGGGTGGCCCAGGTCATCGACAAGATCCAGCAGGCCAACGAAGGCCCGCTGCTGAACCAGCACGTCGCGTCCATCTGGCGCGAGATCATGTCGGCCTGCCTGGCGCTGGAAGCGCCGCAGCGCGTGGCGGTGCTGGGGCCGCAAGGCACCTTCTGCGAAGAGGCGGCCATCGAATACTTCGGCAGCGCCGCCAACCTGATCTACTGCGCCAACTTTGACGAGGTCTTCCACGCCACCGCCGCCGGCACCGCCCAGTACGGGGTGGTGGGCATGGAAAACTCCACCGAAGGCGTGGTCGCGCGCTCGCTGGACCTGTTCCTGCGCTCGCCCGTGCACGTGGTGGGTGAAGTGAGCCTGCTGATCCGGCACAACCTGCTGCGCCAGCTCAACAGCACCGACGGCATCGAGGTGGTGATGGCCCACCCCCAGGCACTGGCCCAGTGCCAGAACTGGCTCAGCACCCACCTGCCGAACGCCGAGCGGCGCGCTGTGTCCAGCAACGCCGAAGGCGCCCGCCTGGCGGCCAGCAACCCGGCCTGGGCTGCGCTGGCCAGCGAACGCGCGGCCGCCCAGTTCGGGCTGCACATCGTCTCGCACGCCATCCAGGACGAGGCGTACAACCGCACCCGTTTCGCGGTGATCTGCCTGCCGCAGACCATGGCCATGCCCCCCGCGTCGGGCAAGGACTGCACCAGCATCGTGGTGTCGGTGCCCAACCGGCCCGGCGCGGTGCACGACCTGCTGGTGCCACTGAAGAACAACGGCGTGTCGATGACGCGCTTCGAGTCACGCCCCGCCAAGTCGGGCCAGTGGGAGTACTACTTCTACATCGACATCGCTGGCCACCCGTCGCAAGCGCACGTGGCCGCGGCGCTCAAGGAGTTGCAGGGCCTGTGCGCCTTCTACAAGGTGCTGGGCGCCTACCCGGTGTCGGACTGAGGCCGTGGCCATGTTCGAGCAACTGGGACTGATCGGCTGCGGCCTCATGGGCGGCTCGTTCGCGCTCGCCCTCAAGCAGGCCGGGCTGGTGCAGCGGGTGGTGGGCTACAGCAAGTCGCCCAGCACCCTGCAGCGGGCGCGCGAACGGGGGGTGATCGATGTCGAGGCCCCGTCGGCGCTGCTGGCGGTGTCGGGCGCCGACCTGGTGCTGCTGGCGGTCCCGGTGGCCGCCACCGAAGACACCTTCAAGGCGATCCGGCACCTGGTCTCACCCACCACCCTGGTGATGGACGTGGGATCGACCAAGTCGGACGTGGTCGCCGCCGCGCGCCGCAGCTTCAAAGACCAGCTGGCCGGGTTCGTGCCGGCGCACCCGATCGCGGGCAAGGAGTCGGCCGGGGTGGACCACGCCGACGCCCGGCTGTACCAGGGCTGCCAGGTGATCCTGACCCCGATGGCCGAGACCGACCCGGCCCAGGTGGCACGTGCCCAGGCCGTCTGGACGGCGCTGGGCGCCCGTGTGCGCGAGATGGCGCCCGACGCCCACGACGCGGCCTATGCCACCGTGAGCCACCTGCCCCACCTGCTGGCCTTCGCCGCCATGAACGCGGTGATCGCCCAACCACAGGCGCGCCACTTCCTGGAACTGGCCGGCCCGGGCTTTCGCGACTTCACCCGCATTGCCGCCAGCGACCCGAGCGTGTGGCGCGACATCTTGCTGGCCAACCGCGACGAGGTGCTGGCCCAGGCCAGCCATTTTCGCGCCGCCCTGGACGCACTGGAAGCCACCCTGCGCCAGTCCGACGCCCTGGCGCTGGAGGCGCTGATCCGCCAGGCCAGCGAGGCCCGGGCACGCTGGCAGCTGGGCGGCCAGATCGACGCGGCACCCCCGACCGAATCTCCCTGAACCATGTACGCCATCCCGTTTCTGGACCTCCCCCCGCTGCGCAGTGCCGGCGGTACCGTCACCCTGCCCGGCTCCAAGAGCATCTCCAACCGCGTGCTGTTGCTGGCCGCACTGAGCGAGGGCACCACCACCGTCCACGACCTGCTCGACTCCGACGACACGCGGGTCATGCTGACCGCGCTCGAGCAACTGGGCTGCCGCATCGAGCGGCTGGGTGGCCACACGGTGCAGGTGCAGGGTCTGGGCGGCGCACTGCCCGTGACCGAGGCGGCCCTGTTCCTGGGCAATGCCGGCACGGCCATGCGCCCGCTGACGGCGGCCCTGGCCCTGCTGGCCACCTCGCTCGGTGGCCGGTTCGAGCTCAGTGGCATCCCGCGCATGCACGAACGGCCCATCGGGGATCTGGTGGACGCCCTGCGCCAGCTCGGCTGCCCGGTGACGTATCTGGGTCAAGACGGCTACCCGCCGCTGCGCGTGGGCGATGGCGGCGTGACCAGCCTGCGGCTTGACGCCCCAATCCGGGTGCGGGGCGACGTCTCCAGCCAGTTCCTCACGGCGCTGCTGCTCGCGCTGCCGCTGGTGGCCCGTCAGGACATCGTCATCGAGGTGGTGGGTGAACTCATCTCCAAGCCCTACATCGACATCACGCTGCAGCTGCTGCAGCGCTTTGGTGTGGCTGTGGTACGCGACGGCTGGCAGCGCTTCACCGTCCCCGCGGGCAGCCGCTACCGCTCGCCGGGCAGCATCCATGTGGAAGGCGATGCCTCGTCGGCCAGCTACTTCATCGCACTGGGGGCGATTGCCCCGGCCAGCCCAGACCACACCGGCATCACGGTGCAGGGCGTGGGCCTGGCGTCCATCCAGGGCGACATCCGATTCGTCGAAGCGGCCCGCGCCATGGGTGCCGACATCCAGGGCGAGGCCAATGCGCTGCACATCCGCCGCGGGGCCTGGCCGCTGAAAGCGATCGACCTCGATTGCAACCACATCCCCGACGCGGCCATGACGCTGGCGGTGATGGCCCTGTACGCCGACGGCCCCACCACGCTGCGCAACATCGCCAGCTGGCGGGTGAAAGAGACCGACCGCATCGCCGCCATGGCCTGCGAACTGCGCAAGCTGGGCGCCACGGTGGAAGAAGGCGATGACTGGCTGCGCGTGCACCCGCTGCCGGCCGACGGGTCAGGCTGGCGGCCGGCCAGCATCCACACCTACGACGACCACCGGGTGGCGATGTGCTTTTCGCTGGCGGCGTTCAACCCGGCCGGCGTGGCGGTGCGCATCGAAGACCCGAAGTGCGTCGGCAAAACCTTTCCCGACTACTTCGAAGCGCTGTTCGCGGTCTGCGAGGCTCGGCCCGGTGACATCCCTGTGATCTGCATCGACGGCCCGACGGCCTCGGGCAAGGGCACGCTGGCCAGCGAAGTAGCGGCACGCCTGGGGTATGGCCTGCTCGACTCGGGCGTGCTGTACCGGCTGGTGGGGCTGGCGGCCGAGCGCGCCGGCCTGCCGACCGACAGCGCCAGCCTGAGCCAGCCCGACCACGCCCAGCGCCTGGGCGAGTTCGCGGCGGCGCTGCCGGTGCGCTTCGCTGCCGGGCAGGTCTGGCTGGCGGGTGACGACGTGACCGAGGCGGTACGCACCGAGGCGGCGGGGATGGCGGCGTCGCGCGTGTCGGCCGTGCCCCAGGTGCGCCAGGCCTTGCTGGAGCTGCAGTTGCGCTGCCGCCAGTTGCCCGGGCTGGTGGCCGACGGCCGCGACATGGGCACGGTCATCTTCCCCCAGGCCCCGCTCAAGGTGTTCCTCACCGCCAGCGCCGAGCAACGCGCCGAGCGACGGCATAAGCAGTTGATTTCGAAAGGAATCCCTGCTAGCATAGACGACCTTCTGGCAGACCTCAGGGCACGGGACGAGCGCGACACCACGCGCAAGGACGCGCCCTTGAAGCCGGCCGAAGATGCTTTCCTTCTCGACAACTCCGGGCAGACCATCGAGCAATCGGTGCAGCAGGTGCTGGCGTGGTGGGAAGCCCGGCGACCTTTCGGCAAGGGCTGAAAGTCGTCCCCCTGGCCCCGAAGGCCCCGCCGGCGGTTCTGTCCGCCGCAGGCCTTAGGGTTAGCAACCTGCAACCCGCAGCGCCGCTTGGTGTTGCGTATTTGTACATGCCGCGTGCCTG
>Ga0208242_100872_pt1 | contig 11001 bp, 11 predicted proteins | sample SubbioAug_CSW13A_FD_184825 | JGI IMG/M metagenome (GOLD analysis project Ga0208242, IMG submission 184825) | Serpentinite rock and fluid subsurface biosphere microbial communities from McLaughlin Reserve, California, USA - CR12Aug_CSW13A (SPAdes) | ecosystem: Environmental > Terrestrial > Deep... | reverse complement strand
CCTGAGAGGGTGAAGGCGGTGCTGTCTTCCCGCCAGTAGAGCGGTGCCGTCCAGTGCTGTGCCTGGACGGCATCCCACCCGTCTGATGCCCACAACGTGGGTTGGCGGTAGCCTCCATCGTCGATGAATGCCTGGAACTCGGCGTTGCTCACCGGTCGGCTGGCCATGACACATGCGCCCAGGATCACGGCATGCCGCGGCCCCTCGTGGTCGAACGCGAAGGTGTCGTCGCCATGGCCGATGCGGTACACGCCGGCAGGCACGCCCATCCAGCTCAGGGGTTCAACCGGCTCGCTCGCAGCGGACGGTGCCGCGAAGGCGGCAGGCGCGATCGGGTTGTGCGACAGCGCAAACAGCAGGTCGGTCAGGAGCAACTCCTGGTGCTGGGCTTCGTGCTCCAGGCCGAGTGTGACCAACCATGCGAGCTGGTGCCATTGCGTGGCGGGCTGCCAGCGCAGCAGCGCGTCCATGGCCTTGTCCACCGCGTGACGGTATCGGCGCACCGTGGCCAGGTCGGGCCGTGTCAGCAAGCCGCGTTGAGGACGCGGATGCCGCGGCCCCAGGCTGTTGTAGTAGGAGTTGAACAGCACCGCGTACTGCTCGTCGAAGACCTGGTAGCCCGGATCAAGCGCGCGCAGCACCACGGTTTCGAAAAACCAGGTGGTGTGAGCGAGATGCCATTTGCCCGGGCTGGTGTACGGCGCGGCTTGCACGCAGAGGTCTTCGGCGCTCAGTGATGCGGTCAACGCCTCCGTCCGCGCACGCACGGCCGCGTACTGCGTACGCAGGGCAGCGCGTTCGGCAAACGGTTCAGCAGCGTGATGGGCAGCGGCGAGGTAAGCAGGCATCGAGTGGGCATGGGCCAGGGCAGGGGCGTGCCCGGCAGCGGGGCAAGGCGCGTGCCCGCGGCCCGGTTGCCGCCTGCTTCACGGCCTGCTCGGGCGTGCGGCTTGCCTGACCAAGGTGTCGCTGTCTTCCACCCCAGAAGGCCACATGCTGGCCATCAGCCAAGAGGAGTCTCCATGTTTTCCCACAACAAACGTTTGCAGTACACCGTGCGTGTCAGTGAAACCAACCCCGGGCTGGCCAACCTCCTGCTGGAGCAGTTTGGTGGCCCTCAGGGCGAGTTGGCTGCGGCTTGCCGCTACTTCACGCAGGCGCTGTCGGAAGACGATGCCGGCCGCAAGGACATGCTCATGGACATCGCCACCGAAGAGCTCAGCCACCTGGAGGTGATCGGCACCATCGTCGCCATGCTCAACAAGGGCGCCAAGGGCCGCCTGGCCGAGTCGGTCAACGAAGAGGCCGAGGTCTATCGCGGCATCGCGGGCGGCGGCAACGATTCCCACGTCACCCAGCTGCTGTATGGCGCCGGTACCCCGCTGACCAACTCGGCAGGTGTGCCATGGACGGCGGCGTACGTCGACACCATCGGTGACCCGACGGCCGATCTGCGGTCGAACATTGCCGCAGAGGCGCGGGCCAAGATCATCTATGAGCGGCTGATCAACGCGACCAGCGACCCAGGCGTGAAAGATGCGCTGCGCTTTCTCATGACCCGCGAGATCGCCCACCAGCTCTCGTTCGAAAAGGCCTTGTACGCGATCCAGCCCAACTTCCCGCCGGGCAAGCTGCAGGGCGACCCACGCTTCGCCAAGGTGTATTTCAATACCTCGCATGGTGACGCGGATGTGCGCGGCCCCTGGAACAGTGACGAGAACTTCCAGTACGTTGAGTGCCCCGAAGACCAAGCCCCCGTGGATGGCGGTACCGGCATGGCCGAGGTGACCCTCGCGCAAGACGAGATGCGGTTGCTGGATCAACTCAGTGAGCGCACCGCTTCTGACACCACGGTGAATCCGTCCACGGGCGCCGAGCTGGGCGCTCACAACGGCATGCTGTCAGGCCGCCACAATGGTCAGAGTGCGGGTGGTGCCACCGGATCGCCTTCCTCGCTGTGACCACGCCCTCCGCTGGCGCCACGGCCGACGCCCTGCGCTACACCTTCAGGCGCACGGTGGGCTTGCTCATCGTGATGGGCGGCATGGCCGCGCTGGCCCACGCGGTGTGGCATGTCTTGATGGCACGCGAGCCGCTCGTGGCGCAGGCCTGGGCGGCCGGTTGGATGGCTGCTGCGGCGACCGCACTGGGCACCTTGCCAGTGTGGTTTGCCGCGCCGCCGTCTGATCGCACGCGCGACGTGTTGATGGGCTTTGGTGCGGGGGTGATGCTCGCGGCCAGCGTGTTCTCGCTGATCGTGCCGGCATTGGCTGCGGCAGAAGCGCTGGGCCACCAAAGCTGGAGCCGCGCAGGCGTGGTCGGCGCGGGCATCTTGTTGGGGGCGGCCATGCTGATGGGCCTGGAGCGCATCATGCCGCACCAGCATTTCATCAAGGAAGAGCCCGTGCGCGGGCCCTTTGGCGGCCGCACGGCACGACCGCGTCCCCAGCGCCTGTGGCTGTTTGTCATGGCCATCACCTTGCACAATCTGCCTGAAGGCTTGGCCATTGGTGTGGCGTTCGGGGGCGGTGATGCAGGTCAGGCGTCGGCCCTGGCCACCGGCATCGCCATTCAGGATGTGCCCGAAGGGCTGGTGATCGCCACGGCCCTGGTTGCTGCGGGGGTGCACCGCCTGCAAGCCGTGTTGTTGGGCGCGGCTTCCGGTCTGGTCGAGCCCCTGGGGGCCTTGGCCGGGGCCTTGCTCATGGATTGGTCAACCCTGCTGCTGCCCTGGGGCCTTGCGGTGGCCGCTGGCGCCATGCTGTTTGTCATCAGCCACGAGATCATTCCTGAAACCCACCGCCAGGGGCACGAGGTGCTGGCCACGGCCGGGCTGATGGTGGGCTTTGTGCTGATGATGGTGCTCGACACCGCGCTGGTGTGAGCCGGTCGGGCACCGTGGCCTGTCACTGGCTGGGCTGTTGAATCAGGCGCGACACCACCACACCGACAGCAACCGCCGTCAGCACCGAGGCCACCGGGTGGTCCCGGACGCAGTCCCGCAAGGCTTCAAGCCATTGGTATTCCAGGTCGCCGAGCTCGCGGGCCTTGTCTTCAAGCGTCTGGGCCGCCTGACTGGCCGAGTTGTTGAGCTGATCCAGGGCGCCTTCTGCGGTGGAGGCCACCTGGTCGATCGCTTCGTGAGCGGCCTGGGCTGTGCGGTGCACGAAGGCGCCGCCTGGGGTGCTGGGGTTGGTTGACATGCGAGGTCCTCGTTGATGGCGTGTGCCAGCGGTGGGCAAACTGCATGCCGAGGTGGTCTTGTTGCCATCATGAAGCGACGCGGTCATTGGGCGCGTGGCTTGCCCCACCAAAGGCATGTCAACCAACCCGGAGATTGCCATGCCTTCTTCGCCTTACCTGGCTGCCCCGCGGCATGATGCCCGCTCAGCTGTCACGCTGTGGTGGGATCTCGCCTACAAGGCCGGCGAGATCATGTTCTCCAGTTACCAGATCGGCATGTCTTGCGTGGACCGCGTGACCCGTCTGGCCTTGAACGCCACCGTGCCATGGACTGCGCCCTTGCGGCTGGTGGCCGACGAGCAGGTCGTGCCGCCGACACCGCCTCTGCCCGAGCCGGCCTCGCCGCCGATGCCGTCGCCCACACCCGACCCCTTGCCCCCCGCCATCGACGACCCGCCGCCGGTCGAGGTGCCGTCTCCGGTGCAGGAGCCGCCTGTGATGCCTTCGCCAGTCGCCGCTGCCGCCAAGGCCGTTGCAGGCAAGCAAGACAGTCCTTACCTGACACCCATTTGAACGGAGCACACCATGAGTGTTTCAGCAACCTTGACCGGTTCATCCTTGCTTGGCCCGGTGGAGGGCGGCCCGGGCCCGCGCCTCATGACCGCCAACACCCTGACCGGCGACCCGGTGATCAACCTGGCCGGCGACACCCTGGGCAAGGTGACCGAGATCATGCTCGACGTGCCAACAGGGCGCGTCGCCTATGCGGTCATGTCCAGCGGGGGATTTCTCGGCCTGGGTGACCGCTTGTTTGCCTTGCCATGGTCTGCGATGACCCTGGACACCGAGCGCAAGTGCTTTCTTCTCGATGCCGACAAGGCGCGCTTTGATGCCGCGCCCGGCTTTGACAAGGACCTGTGGCCAACCGAAGCAGATTTCGACCTGCTCCGGCCCAAACTCCATGAGTACTGGGGCGCGCGCGGCTACTGGGAATGACGCGGCCGCGACGCGGGCCTTCAGTGCAGTGACGGCCGCAAGATCACCTTGCGGCATTCGTCTTGTTTGCGGTCGAACAGGCGATAGCCCTCGGCGGCCGCATCCAGATCCATGCGATGCGAGATGATCACCTCGGGATGCAAGCGTCCGGCCTCGATGTGGCGCAGCAGTTCCGGCATGAAATGCTGCACATGCGTCTGCCCCATGCGCATCGTCAGGCCCTTTTCGAACGCATCGCCGAACAGAAAGCCGTGGATGAAGCCGGCGTAGACCCCCGGTACCGAGAGGCAGCCGCCACGGCGCGTCGCGGCAATGGCCTGTCGCAAGGCATGGCCGCTTGAGCCTTCCAGCTTCAGGTTGGTCAGCACCGTTTCGACCGCGCTGCCTTTTGCCTCGAACCCCACGGCATCGATGCTGGCGTCCACACCGCGGTACTCGGTGGATTCGATGATGAACTGGGCCGGATCGTCGATCAGGTCGAAGTTCACGGGGATCACGCCCCAGGTGGCCTCGGCAAACGCCAGCCGGTAGGCGTGGTGGTCGACCATGAAGATCCGTTCAGCCCCGAGCAAGCGCGCACAGGCGGCAGCCATGTAGCCGACCGGCCCGGCGCCGAAGATGGCCACGCTGCTGCCCGGTCCCACGTCGGCTTGCCAGACAGCCTGGTAGCCGGTGGGCAGGATGTCCGACAGGAAGAGCACACGTTCGTCGTCCATCACATCCGGCACCTTGATCGGGCCCACATTGGCCTTGGGCACGCGCACGAACTCTGCCTGCCCGCCGGCGTAGCCGCCATAAAAGTGCGTGTAGCCGAACATGCCCGCGCCCGAACGCACGCCTTTGGCGTTGAGCAGGGTGCCCCGGTCGGGATTGGTGCTCTCGCAGGCGGCAAACAGGGTGCGTTTGCAGAAAAAGCAATCGCCGCACGAGATGGTGAAGGGCACCACCACCCGGTCCCCCCGCTTCAGGTGGGTGACTTGCGGGCCGGCCTCTTCGATCACGCCCATGAATTCGTGGCCCAGGATGTCGCCCGTCTTCATGCCCGGCACCTTGCCTCGGTAAAGGTGCAGGTCCGAGCCGCAGATGGCTGTGGCGGTGATGCGAAGAATGATGTCATCCGGCGCTTGGATGACAGGATCGGCCACGGTCTCGACGCGCACGTCATGGGCCCCGTGGTAAACAAGCGCTTTCATGCTGAGCCTCCGGCAAAGGGGTGAAATGGTCTGGCCGGGGCAGGTGGCATGCCTTGCGCGCGCAGGAGGGCACGCCGTTTGCAGTGACATGGCCTCTTCCTTGCAGGGGCCGGTATGAATGAACAAGGCCGTCCGTCACGGTGGCGGCGCGCGGCGCGCAGGGCTTCCTGGGCTGTGGCTGCGTTGCTGGTTGGCGTGTTGGTCGCAGCCGGTGTGGCCGAGTACAAGGGGTGGGCTTTCCTGCGCGCCCCCTTGTCGCAGACCGTCAGCGATCGGCTGGGCCGGCAGGTGGCCTTGACGGGCCCGTTTCATTTGCAGTTGCGCGGCCCGATCACGCTGAGCGTGGGCCAGTTGGTCGTGGCGCAACCGGCTTGGCGAGCGGACGCGCCGGGGCCCATGCTGACGTTGGTCGATCTGCAGGCGGCGCTTTCCTGGCGTGAAGCATGGGCCGTGCTGATGGGGCAGCCCTGGCAGCAGATGCGGCTCGACCACGTGGGCGCCCGATCGCTGGCACTTGACTTGTGGCGGGACGCCCAGGGCCGCGCCAATTGGAGCCTGACACCCGATGGCACGCTACAGGCCGAGGGCAGCGGCGACCGCTCCGTGCTCCCTCGGGTCGACCGGCTTGTGGTGCGTCAGGCCGGGCTGCAGTGGCGCGATGCGGTCTGGGATCTCGTGCTGGACGCCCGTGCGAACACCCGTGAGGGCGATGGCGCGGGCGAGTCGGGCCCAGGGCAACCGCAGCCGGGCCTCCAGGCGTCTGGCGAGGGGCGATACCAAGGCCACCCCTTTACCGTGCGGCTGTCGTCCTCCGGGCTGCTTCCGCTGGTGGACCGCCAGCAACCGCAAGAGGCGGTGCCCATCTCGGTGACCGCTCAGCTGGGTGGCGGCCGTCTGTCATTCGATGGCACGAGCGAAGACGTCTTGCAGCTTGACGGCCTGGATGGCCGGGTGGATGTGCGCGGCCAGTCGATGGCGCGATTGGGTGAGGTGATGGGCGTGACCTTGCCGACGACGGCGCCCTTTGTGCTTCAGGGCCGCCTGCGCAAGAGCGGAGACCGTTGGGCTTTGCGTGACAGCATGCTGAACGTGGGTGACAGCCAGCTTGGCGGGTGGTTCGAGGTCGACAAGCCGCCTGGTGCGGTCCCGCTGCTGCGCGGTGAGCTGACCGGCAGCCGCCTGGCAATCAAGGACCTGGCCCCCAGCTTCGGCGCGCCGCCGCCCGGCAGTCCTTCGGCGCCCAGGGAGCGTGCCCGCCTCATGCCTGAGCGCGAGCTTGATGTGCCCTCGCTGCGCGCCATGGATGCCAGCGTGCGCGTGCGGTTGGCGCGGGTGTCGCTGGGGCATTGGTTCGAGCGGCCGCTGGCGCCGCTGCATGCGGACCTGCGACTGAAGCAGGGCGTCCTGACGCTCGACCAGATCCAGGCCAGCACAGCCGACGGCACGTTGGCGGGGCGGATCGTCCTGGATGGCCGTGAACCCACCTTGGGATGGGACGCCCGCCTCCAGTGGCGGGGCATCCGGCTCGAGCGCTGGCTTCAGGCAGACAACCCCCGTGCGCGTGCGCCAGACGCGTCGTACGTGTCCGGGCTGCTGTCCGGTCGCGGAGATCTGGCAGGCAAGGGCAACTCGGTGGCACAGCTCATGGGCTCGCTGGATGGCCAGGTGATCACCTGGGTCGACCAAGGGCAGCTGTCCCGCCTGGTCACAGAAGTGGCCGGGCTGCATCTGCTGGAGGCGTTGGGGCTGCTCATCCAGGGCGACGAGCCCGCGCCCCTGCGCTGCGGCGTGGCGCGCTTTGAGGTCCGCAAGGGCGTGATGACCCCGCAGCCGGTGGTCGTGGACACCGGGCGCAGCACGATCTTGGTCTCCGGGCAGGTTTCGCTGGTCGATGAGAAGCTGGCCTTGACGGTGACCAGCACGCCCCGGCATTTCACCTTGATCTCGCTGCGCACGCCCATCGACATCGGCGGCACCTTGTCGGCACCAGCGGTTCGGCTGCGGCCTGCGCCGATGGGCGTGAGGGCCTTGTCGGCCCTGGCGCTGGGCGCCGTCGCGCCCCTGGCGGCCTTGCTGCCCTTGATCGACACGGGCGGTGATCAACCGGGCTGTCAGGCCTTGCTGAAGGCGAAGTCCTGAGCCTGGCCCGGCGCCGAGGGGCAGGGTGCTGCCTGGGAACAGGCCTTGCCTTGAATGCAGGTACAGCAGCATGGTGCTGCGCCCACATCGAAAGGACACCGTCATGGCTTCAGTACCTGAAACCCAACCCGACGACGCCACCCGGCAACCCGGTGAAGAGGGCAACTACTACACCGGCGGCAACCGTGGCGTGGCCCACATGAACGAGCCTGGACAGCACCCCGGCAATCTGGATGACGACCCGGCGCACCCCCAAGGCGCGTTTGGCGCCACGCCCGATGATCCGGGGCCCCCTCCGACCCCACGCGAAGTGGCGGCCGAGGCCAGCAGCGACCAGACCGCGGCGGGCGCCTCCGCGCCGCTGTCTCAGCCTGCGCTGGATGCCACGCAGGGCCCCCATGGCCCGGTCGTCAGCGAGGCCGACCCGACCTCGAATGCCGGTTGAGTGCGGGACCCTGTGGTGTTTTGTTACAGCGCAGGCCCACGGCTTGCCATGAGGTGGGCGGTCGCGGTCGAGGCCCTTGCAGCCACGGTCGCGGTTCGTTTCACCCATAAAGGAGAATGCATGATGAAGAACCTGCTCGTTGCCGCCGCTGTTGCCATTTCCGCCACCGTGAGCCTGAGCGCCTGTGCCGTGACCAGCGGTCAGAGCACCGTGGGCGAGTACGTCGATGACGCCACCATCACCACCCGCGTCAAGGCGCGCTTCGCCGAAGATTCCACCGTGAGCGCCATGCGCATCAACGTGGAAACGCTCAAGGGCGAAGTGCAACTGTCTGGCTTTGCCGCGAATGCCGAGGAAAAGGGCCGCGCCGCTGAAGTGGCGTCGAAGGTGCCGGGCGTCGCCAAGGTCCGCAACAACATCAACATTCGCACGGGTCAGTGAGCCTGAGCGAGGGGCGGGCGCAACGCTCAGCTCCTTGATTCGCCCGGTCAGGCCACTCGGCCTGATCGGGCGTCTTTCACCCCGTCTGCCCTGTGTCGCGCATGAACAGTTCCACGCGCCTGTTTCGTGCGCGGCCATCGGCCGTTGCATTGCTGGCCACGGGCTCACGGGACCCCCGGCCGACGGTCTCGACCTGCGGCCCGGCTACCCCGCGGTCGACCAGATAAGAACGCACACGCTCGGCCCGTTCGCTGGACAAGCGGTCGTTGATGGCGTCGCTGCCGGTGTTGTCGGTGTGTCCCACCACTCTCACGCGAACGCCTTGCTGGTTGCGCATCCCTTGGGCAAACTGGTCCAGCACTTGGCGCAACTCGGGTTTGATATCAGCCCGTCCCACATCGAAGGAAATGTCGGCGGGAACATGGAGTTTGAGTTGGTTGTCTTGCGTGCGCGACACCTCAACCCCCGTGCCGCGGGTGCTTTGTTCCAACTCGGCCTGTTGCTTCTCAAGGTGACGTGACCACACGTTGCCAGCCACCGCGCCGAGTGCGCCCCCGATGACGGCGCCGGGCAAAGCTTTGCCGCCGGTGGCTGAACCGACGACGGCCCCCGCCACGGCCCCGGCGCCAGCGCCTGTGGCCACGCGGCGATCCCGTTCACCCATGTTTTCACACGCTGCCAGCAAGGGCAGGGCGACGCACAATGTCACGATGGTGGTTTTCTGCATGATGGGCTCCAGTTGATGCGATGCATCGGCCAAGGCAAGCCCTGTTCCCAGGGGCCTGGGGTCAGGGGTGTGCGCGGTCAGACAGCACCCACAGCACGGCAAGCACGGGCCAGACCGTCCACAGCGAGGGCGCGGCATGGTCGCCCGGCCACACGCCCCAGGTCAGGGCAATCAGCGCCACCACCAGCCAGCCCTGCGCGCGCCACCACCACCTGGGACGCTGGCGCAGGCTGCCGGCGGCTGCCACCGTCACCATGCCGGCAAGCAGCCAGATGGCAAGGCCGGTTGGGCCTGCTGCCGGAGGCAGGGGCTGCAGGGCCACGAGCTGTCCGATCCAGAACGCGGCCATGGCGCCTTGCAGCAGTGGCCGTTGCCACACCCATGCCGACAACGACCGTGCGCCGTCCGCCTCGCCTGCGGGGATGAAGTCATCCAGATCGCGTGCGGCGTGACCAAGCAGGGCTCGTGCGACCGAACCGTCCGCATGTTGGCCGGATTCGACGCGCTGCCACGTGTCGGTGTTGAGCGGCCAACGCAGGTGTGTGCCCAGTGCTGCCGTCACGCACATCGTCCAGCGGGGGAGGTGCCAGCCTGGTGCAGGACGCATTCGCATGCCGCGCCGCAATGCCGACAGGGCATCGCGCAGGTGCCATGGGCGTGGTCCCGTCAGGTGGATGATGCGGTGGGCGTACTGATGGCTGGTTGCCAGCCGCACCAGACAGGTCACCAGGTCATGCAGGTGGATGGGCTGCAAGGTCTGGCGTCCACCGTTGGGCCAAAGCACACGCGGCAGGCTGGCCAGACCCATGAGCCAGCGTATCAGTGGCGCATCCAGCGCAAAGACCAGTGAGGGCTGGACCACCACACCATCCAGCGGCAGGGTCAGCAGCGAGGCATCTGCGGCCGCCTTGCTTGACAAGCGCGGGTTGCGCGAGTCCGGATCTGCGTCGAGCGTGGACAGCTGGATCACCCGGCGCACGCCCGCCAGCACGCAGGCCTTGAACAGTGCACATGGTGCGCGCGCATGCACATTGTGGAACTGGTGTGCGCGCTGTTCGTGCAGCAGCCCGACGGTGTTGATGACCACATCCACGCCATAAAGCAACGGCCACCAGTCCATGACCTCGGTGGCGTCGTCAAAATCGACGCTGATCGTGCGGATGCGGGTGCTCAAGGCTGTCAGGCGCGGAGACGCGCGCGACAGGCCGATGACTTCATGGCCCTGCGCGAGCAATGCGTCCACCAAGTGGGAGCCGATCAGACCGGTGGCGCCGGTCACAAGGATGATCATGGTGTTGCCGAGAGCGTTGATGCACGTTGCAGGGCGGAATACGGCTTGCTCAGGGGAGCAAACAATCAACCCACGGTTTCAGACATGCGGAACCTCCAATCGGCCCCTGGCTTACACCCCTCTGGTGGCCCGGGCCCCTCATGGGCTTCGGCCGCATTGGCGGCCGGCACCGTCGCCAGCGCGGTGTCGCTGCTTGCGCTGGTGGTTCACAGTCATCGCACGCGCGACACACCTTGGCAACTGGTCAATGCACCCAGCCATTGGGTGCATGGACAAACCGCCTTGCGTCAGCGCCGGTGGTCAGGCAAGTTCACGCTCCTGGGCATGGCCATCCACCATGTCAGCTCGTTGTGGTGGGCTGCCGTGTACGCCCGCCTGTGCAGCGGCCGCGGCGGACCTTGTCGCCCCCGGCCGGGCTTCGCAGCCCTCGTGGGCGTGGGCGCGTGGGTGGTGGACACCTGGCTCGTTCCCCGCCGCCTCACGCCGGGTTTTGAACGTCAGGCAACGGCGTCGGGGCTGTGGGCAATCTACGGCGGCTTCGCCGTAGGCCTGTGGCTGGGCCACGTCTGCCACGGTTGTGCATCCG
>Ga0208242_100871_pt1 | contig 11010 bp, 9 predicted proteins | sample SubbioAug_CSW13A_FD_184825 | JGI IMG/M metagenome (GOLD analysis project Ga0208242, IMG submission 184825) | Serpentinite rock and fluid subsurface biosphere microbial communities from McLaughlin Reserve, California, USA - CR12Aug_CSW13A (SPAdes) | ecosystem: Environmental > Terrestrial > Deep... | reverse complement strand
CGCCGTCGGCGGAAACCCACCGAAGAGTGACTCAAACCGCTTTAGTGATATCGCAAACACATCCGGTTCCCATAACGTGTTTTCCAAGGTCACGCCCGCCCTCGCCCAATTCAAAGCGCTTTGAAATCCATGCCATCAGCGGGTGGAGCCTGTCAAAGAGAAAAACGCGTTCAGTGCAGTTGCCGCCGACCTGACCAGGCAAACCGTGTGATCCCGTAGCGCTTGACGCCGCGGGTCAGGAGCGCAGACTGCGAGCCAGACAATCAGGATGCACGGCATGACCACCTATTCGATTCCCGACATGAGTTGCGGCCATTGCAAGGCCGCCGTCGAGGCCGCTCTGGCGAAGGTCCCGGGCGCGGGCGCGGTGCGGGTCGACCTTTCGGCGCGCAAGGTCGAGGTCGCAGATGCCGCGCCCGAGGCCGAGGTGCTGGCGGCTCTGGAGGCGGCTGGTTATCCCGCCCAGATCGCGGGCTAGACCGAGCGCGGAGCGCTGTCGGCCTTCTTTTCCCAGCGGCCCGACTCCTCGGACCAATATTGCGTCGGATGTCCTGCCGCGGTGATGGCCTTCCATTGGACGCGGGCGGATTGAACCGCTGACATGTCATTGCCGTCGAAGAGGATCCACACCCGCTCCAGAGCGGCGAGCTCGGCCTCGGCGGCCTGCGCACCATCGATCAGCGCCAGGACGCGGGCCCGGTTCACGGCCGGACCAAGGCCCAGGAGGACCGGTTGGTCGGCGTCCTGAGGTCCACCCTCCAGCCCGTGGGGCAGGAAACTGTTGTCCCCGCCCTGAAGCCAGAGCTGACCGTCGAGCCGTTCCAGCGCCGGCATGGCGGTGCCGCGGACCATGACCGGCCAGCCCTGCCCCAGCGCCCTTGGCAGGAGGACCGCCAGCGTCTCGACCGGGGTCGATCGCGTGAGGTGGTAGAACAGCACCGTGCCCATCTTGCTCCTGCCGGTCGGCTCGTCGTGCGTCTTCGACTTCTCCTCGCGGTCCGCGCGCGCCCCGCGAGGGGCGGCGCGCGATCACGCAAGCCTTATCTTTCGAAGCGGTCGCGGATCAGCCGGTCAAGCGCCATTACGCCCCAGCCCGTCGCCCCCTTGGGCGCGAGCGTCGAGTCGGACTTCAGCAGCGCCGTCCCCGCAATATCCAGGTGGCACCAGGGCACATCCGGCTTGACAAAGCGGGCGAGGAACTGCGCCGCCGTGATCGCGCCGCCATCGCGGCCGCCCACATTCATCATGTCGGCAATCCGCGACTTGAGCTTGGCGTCATAGGCGTCACCCATCGGCATCCGCCAGGCGCCCTCGCCCTCGGCCTTGGCGGCGGAGAGGAAAGCGGCGCAAAGCTCGTCGTTGTTGGAGAAGACCCCGGCATTCTCATGACCCAGAGCGATGATGATCGCGCCGGTCAGGGTGGCAAGGTTGATCATCCCCGAAGGCTTGAAACGTTCCTGCGCGTACCAGAGCACATCGGCCAGAACGAGGCGGCCTTCGGCATCGGTGTTGATGACCTCGATCGTGTCGCCCTTCATCGAGCGCACCACGTCGCCCGGTCGCTGCGCGCGGCCGTCGGGCATGTTTTCTACCAGGCCCACCAGGCCGACGACATTCGCCTTGGCCTTGCGCAACGCCAGCGTGCGCATGACGCCCGCCACGACACCCGCGCCGCCCATGTCCATCGTCATGTCTTCCATGCCCGCGGCGGGCTTGATCGAGATGCCCCCTGTATCGAACACGACGCCCTTGCCGATCAGCGCGAAGGGGGCTTCGTCCCCGCCGCCGTTCCACTGCATGACCACGACCTTCGATGGGCTTTCCGACCCCTGCCCCACGCCGAGCAGCGCGCCCATGCCCAGGCGCCGAAGCTCGTCCTCCTCCAGGATCTCGACCTGAAGGCCAAGCTCGTGCATCCCGGCGAGGCGGGCAGCAAAGTCGGAGGTGGTGAGGACGTTCGCGGGCTCGTTCACCAGATCGCGGGTGAAGAACACGCCCTCGGCCACGGCGGCCATCGGGGCCGCGGCGCGGGCCACGGCCTCGGGGTTGGTGACGGCGACGGTCACGGGTCCGCGCGGCTTCTTCTCGCCGGTCTTGTGGGTGTCGAACTCATAGGCCCGCAGCGCGAGGCCAAAGGCGATGTCGGCGGCCCGGGCATGGCCCTCGGCCAACACAAGCGTCGCCCCCGTGCCATGCGCCTTGCCCACCGCAGCCCCCGCCTTCCGCGCCTGGGCAACATCCGCCCGTTTCGGCAGGCGCAGGATCTGGACCGCCTCGGCCTGAAGTCCGGCAGGCCAGGCCAGTTCCATCGCCTCACCGGGTTTCAGCTTGCCGAACGCCTCCGAAGCCACTGCCCGCGCCAGCGCACCGCGCGTCAACCGGTCGAGCTTGCGAAACCCGGCCGACGTCGGCTGGTCTGGTTCGGCCAGCACCGCGATGCGGCCGGTCGCGCCGGCCAGCGCGTCAAGATCGAGGGAAAGGAACTGGATCGGCAAAGGCTGTGGCATCATTACTCTCGCGTTCGAAGTGGTCTGCCGCGCTGGGCAAGGCTTTGCCGGGAAGCTACATGCCGCCCCGCCGATTGGCCAGATAGCAGTTTTCCAGGCTGGGGAATTCCGTTAGGGTCGGCGCAACATATAGTGGGGGCCGGCGGGCAAGTGTCCAGATTCGACAGATATCTCCTGTCGCAACTGCTTCAGTTGTTCGGCTTTTTCGCGCTTGTCCTGGTGGCGGTCTACTGGGTGAACCGGGCCGTTGGCCTGTTTGACCAGTTGATCGGCGACGGCCAGTCGGCACTGGTTTTCCTCGAGTTCAGCTTCCTGACCCTGCCAAATGCGATCCGACTGGTTCTGCCAGTCGCGGCCTTCGCGGCCGCGGTCTATGCGGTGAACCGGCTGATGCAGGAAAGCGAGCTTGTGGTGATGCAGGCCACGGGATTTTCGGGCTTCCGCCTGGCGCGACCTGTTCTTTACTTCGGGCTTTGCGTGATGGCGATGCAGCTGGCCCTGACCAATGTACTCGTGCCGGCAAGCCAGCGTGCCCTCGCCACCCGGAGCGCGGAGATTGCGCAGAACGTGACCGCACGCTTCCTGAACGACGGCCAGTTCATGCATCCGACCAGGGGCATCACGCTTTATATCCGGGAGATCAGTCCGACCGGCGAGCTGCTGGACCTCTTCCTGTCCGACGAGCGCGCGGCGGGTGAGCGTCTGGTCCATACCGCGCGCAAGGCCTTTCTGGTCCGGGGCGCGATGGCGCCGAAGCTGGTGATGGTGCAGGGATCCACACAAAGCCTGGATCGCGAAAGCGGGCGGCTTTCGGTCACGCGCTTTGCCGATTTCACGCTGGACCTCGAAGGGCTGGTGGACATCGGCGCCACGCGGGCGCTTCCGACAAACACGCTGTCCACCCTGGCACTGCTCAGCGCGGATGAGGCGGCGATGCAGGCAACCGGGGCCAGTAGGGCGCAGATGCTGGAAGAGGGCCATTCGCGTCTGGCCGGGCCGCTTCTGGCGGTGGCCGCTCCGCTTCTGGGCTTTGCGGCGCTGATGCTGGGCGGGTTCTCGCGCTTTGGCCTTTGGCGGCAGATGGCGCTGGCGGTGGGTCTGATCATCGCGCTGCAACTGGCCTGGACCTGGGCCGGCGGCTTGGCGCTGCAATCCGCGATTGTCTGGCCGGCGCTCTATCTGGCCCCGATCGGGGGGATCGGCGTTGCGGCGGCCCTCCTCTGGTGGGGGCAGCAACCACGCCGACGGCGGCCGGAGGCGGCGACATGACGCTTAGCCTCTACATCGCGCGGCGATTCGCGGCCATGGTGGGTCGGGTGTTCCTGATCTTCTTCGCCATCCTGATGCTCATCGACATGATCGAGCAGCTCCGCCGCTTTTCCGACGCGGGCGTGGGGCTGGGTCAGGCCGCGATCCTGTCATTGATGAACGTGCCCGAGACGCTGTACCGGATCCTGCCGCTGATCATGATCATGGCTGCCATCGCCATGTTCCTCGGCCTCGCGCGGTCGTCCGAACTGGTCGTGGTCCGCGCGGCCGGGCGCTCCGGACTGCGCTTCCTGGTTACGCCGCTTGTCGTGGCGGTGGCGCTGGGTGCGCTGATGGTGGCTCTGTTCAACCCTCTCGTGGCCGCGACCTCCAAGGCCTATGACGCCCGGCGCGCAGCGCTGTCGCAAGCGGGCGGCTCGGTCCTGTCGGTTGCCGATACCGGGCTTTGGCTGCGTCAGGGCGGAGACGAGGGGCAGACCGTGATCCAGGCCGCCCGGGCAAATCTGGACGGCACCCAGCTTTTCGGCGTGACCTTCCTGTCCTTCGACGCGAATGGCCTGCCCATCCGCCGGATCGAGGCCGACCGCGCCACGCTGACTGACGGTGCCTGGGAGATCGAGGGGTTCAAGACCTGGGATCTTGGCAGTCCGAACCCCGAACTTTCCGCAAGCCGTGGCGCGGAACCCGCGGCCCTCCCCTCGGACCTGACGCCCGAGCGCATCCGCGACAGTTTCGGCACGCCCTCGGCCATCGGCTTCTGGGACCTGCCCGACTATATTGCCGACCTGGAACGGGCGGGCTTCTCGGCCCGGGCCTACAAGCTGTGGTTCCAGATGGAGCTTGCCCTGCCCCTGCTGATGGCGGCGATGGTGCTGGTCGCGGCCGGCTTCACCATGCGCCATGTGCGTTTTGGCGGGACCGGCAAGATGGTCATGGCAGCCATGCTGTCGGGCTTCGGCATCTTCTTCCTGCGCAACTTCGCGCAAGCGCTTGGCGACAGCGGCCAGATCCCCATTGCGTTGGCAGCCTGGAGCCCTCCGGTCGCGGCGGTCATGCTGTCGCTGGGCCTTTTGCTGCATCTGGAGGACGGCTGACATGGTGCGGCTTCTGACCTGCCTTCTTCTGGCCCTGACGCTGGCCCTTCCCGCCCGCGCGCAGGAACAGGCCACGCTGATCTCGGACAGGATCGAGATTACCGGGGACACCCGACTGATCGCCGCGGGCAATGTCGAGGTCTTCTACAAGGGACGGCGCCTGAAAGCCTCGCGTATCGTGTTCGACCAGGCCACCGACCGGCTGGTGATCGAAGGCCCGATCGTCCTGACCGAGGCGTCGGGCAATACGATCATCCTTGCCTCCCAGGCCGAGTTGCAGGCCGATCTGGCCGAAGGCATCCTTACCAGCGCCCGGCTGGTGCTGAACCGCCAACTGCAGCTGGCCGCCAACACGATCACCCGCGTCTCGGGCCGCTATACCGAGCTTGAGACGGTGGCCGCCTCGTCCTGCAAGGTCTGCGCGACCGATCCGACGCCGCTGTGGGAAATCCGCGCGCACAAGGTCCGGCATGACGAGGTGGAGCGGCAGATCTATTTCGACAATGCCCAGTTCCGCCTTGCCGGGATCCCGGTGTTCTATATCCCGCGGCTGCGGATGCCTGACCCGACACTGGACCGCGCGACCGGCTTCCTGATGCCCTCGCTGCGCACCACCTCGGACCTCGGATCCGGGCTGAAACTGCCGTATTTCATCGCGTTGACCCCGTCCTCGGACCTGACGCTGACGCCCTATATCACCACCCGCGACAGCCAGACGCTGGAGCTGCGTTACCGCCAGGCCTTCACCACCGGACGGATCGAGCTGAACGGCGCGATCACCCGTGACCAGCTCATCCCTGGTGATCCGCGCGGCTATCTCTTCGTGGACGGCGAGTTCCGGCTGCCCCTCAACTTCGGCCTCACGATCAAGGGCCAGACCGTGACCGACCCGGCCTATCTGCTGGATTACGGGATCAGCGACGCCGACCGCCTGGACAGCCGGATCGAAGCCAGCCGCACCCGGCGCAATGAACATATCTCGGCCCGGATCATCAGCTTCCAGACCCTGCGTGATGATGAGGACAACACGACGATCCCCTCGCTCGTGGCCGACCTGACCTTCCACCGCCGCTTCTCGCTTGGCGCGCTTGGTGGTGAGGGGGGCTTGCGGCTGCAGACCCACAACCATTGGCGCAGCTCGACCAATCCGCTGGACGGGCCGGACAGCGACGACATCGCCGATGGACGCGACCTTGGCCGGATCTCGGCGCGGATCGACTGGCGGCGCAGCTTCCTTCTGCCGCTCGGGATCGAGGGCACCGTCCTTGGCGAGGCCACGGCCGACGCCTACAGCGTGGCACAGGATCAGGATTTCGGGGGCAAGACCACCCGCACCCATGGCAATGCGGGCGTCGAGCTGCGCTGGCCCTGGGTCAAGGTCGGGGCGAATGGCGCGACCCATGTGATCGAGCCGGTGGCACAGTTCATCTGGGCTTCGTCGAATGCGGACAGCCTGCCAAACGAGGATTCGGTTCTGGTCGAATTCGACGAGGGCAGCCTGTTCTCGCTGGACCGCTTCCCCGGCTCTGATGCGGTGGAACGCGGCCCCCGCGCCAACCTCGGCGTGACCTGGACCCGGCATGATCCCGCAGGCTGGTCGATGGGCGTCACGCTGGGCCGCGTCTTCCGCGAGGCCGATCTGGATCAGTTCGGCCCCGGCTCCGGCCTGGGCGGCCGCACGTCGGACTGGCTTGCGGCCGTCAACTTCGACCTGGCCGACGGGATTGCGCTGACCGCCCGCACCGTCCTTGACGACGATCTGTCGCTGACGAAGGGCGAGGCGCGGATCGTCTACAGCGGCACCCGGACGGCGCTGGCCTCCTCGCTGATCTGGGCCGTGGCCGACGAGACCGAGAACCGCCCCGACCCCACGCAGGAGATCACCTTCGACGCGCGGCGCAAGCTGAATCCGAACTGGACCGCCAAGCTGTCTGGCCGCTACGATTTCGTCGCGGATCGCGGCACGGTGGCCGGCATGGGTCTGGAGTTCCTGAACGAGTGCGTTCGCTTCGACGTTTCCCTCTCGCGTCGCTTCACGTCATCCACTAGTGTGACGCCAACGACGGATTTTGCTCTGTCGTTCGACCTGGTGGGGTTTGGCAGCGGCGTGACGGGCGGACCGGCGCGGGCATGTCGGCAGTAGGCGGGCGACAAAGACGGCGGACGCAGATCCGCGAGACACAGGAAGAACGGCTGAGGTGATGGCATTTTCAGTTCTGAAACGGCAGGCAACGGCACTTTGCTGCATTCTGGCTCTGTCCGGTCCGGCGCTGGCGCAGGATCTTTTCGCGCCCCGGCTCTATGTGAACGACCGGGTCATCACCGAATATGAAATCGCGCAGCGGGCCTTGTTCCTGCAGGCGCTCCGCGCCCCCGGCAATCCGGAAGAAGAGGCGCTGAAGGCGCTGATCGAGGACCGGCTGCAGCGCAGCGAGGCCGCTCGGCTGCGTCTGACCCTGACCGATCAGGAAGTGATGCAGGGCATGAACGAATTTGCCTCGCGCGCCAATCTGACGGCCGAGGGGCTGATTGCCGAACTCGGCAAGATTGGCGTCGCGGGTGAAAGCTTCCGCGATTTCGTCTCGGCGGGACTGTTGTGGCGCAAGGCCGTCCGGGCGCGCTTTGCCGGGCAGGTTCCGGTCAGCGAAAACGACATCGACCGCGCACTCGAAGCTCAGACGCGTCCCCGCGCGCTGCGGGTTCTGGTTTCGGAACTGGTGATCCCCGCCGAACCGGGAAATGAGGCTCAGGCGCTTGCCTTGGCTCAGCGGCTTTCTGATACCGTGACCAGCGAGGGCGCTTTCGCCTCAGCCGCGCGGCAATATTCCGCCGCACCCACCGCCGGCAACGGCGGGCGTCTCGACTGGATGCCGCTCGCCAACCTGCCGGGCGCAATCGGCGCTGCAGTTCTGGCCCTTGGTCCGGGTGAGATCTCGGATCCGGTGACTGTCCCCGGTGCCGTGGTCCTGTTCCAGTTGCGCGACGTGGCACTGGACCAAAGCGCCGAACCGGTCGCGGTCACGGTGGAATGGGCGGATTTCCTGATCCCTGACGACCCGGCCCAGATCGCCACGATCCGCGCCAATGCCGACGAGTGCAACGACCTCCTTGGCCTGGCCCGCGGCCTGCCTGCCGACCGGCTGACGATCACCAAGCAGCCTGCAGGCGACGTGCCCGGAGATGTGGGCCTCGAACTTGCCCGGCTTGACCCCGGTGAGATCTCGCTGGCGCTGGCCCGGAATGGCTTTCGCCGTCTGATCATGCTCTGCGGCCGCGAAGTCACCCGGGAAGAGCCGCTTGACCGCAATCAGGTGCGCGAGGCGGTGATCAACCAGAAACTCGAGGGTCTGGCCGAAGGCTATCTCGAGGAACTCCGCGCCGCCGCCTACATGCGCGAGCCGTGAGCGGCCCCGTTCTCCTGACCTGCGGCGACCCGTCCGGGATCGGGCCCGAGATCGCGGCCAAGGCTTGGGCGGCGGGCGAGCGGTTCGTCTGGCTTGGCGACCCGCGCCATTTGCCTGAGGGCACCCCTTGGCGGGAGGTTGAGGAAGGCGAGATGCCAGCCAACGGCCCGCTTCCGGTCCTGCGCCACGACTTCGCCGCGAACGCCCTGCCCGGCCAGCCAGATCCGGCCAATGCCGCCGGGGTCATCGCGGTGATCGAACGCGCGGTGCGGCTTGTGCAGGCGGGCAAGGCCTCGGCGGTCTGCACGGCGCCGATCCACAAGAAGGCGCTGAAAGACGGCGCTGGCTTCGCCTTTCCCGGCCATACCGAGTTCCTCGCCCATCTCGCCGGCGTCGACCGCGTGGTCATGATGCTCGCCTGCCCCGAGTTGCGTGTGGTGCCTGCCACAATCCACATCCCGTTGTCCGAAGTGCCGCAGGCACTGACCCCCGCGCTGCTGGAAGAGACGATCCGCATCACCCGCGCCGGGCTTCAGCGCGATTTCGGTCTTGCCGAGCCCCGGATCGCTGTCGCGGGGTTGAACCCCCATGCTGCCGAAGGTGGCGCCATGGGGCGCGAGGAGACGGACTGGATCGCGCCGCTGATCTCTCGTCTTCAAGCAGAGGGGCTGGCCATCCGTGGTCCGCTGTCCGCGGACACGATGTTCCACGCCGCCGCGCGCCAGACCTACGATGTGGCGATCTGCGCCTATCACGACCAGGCGCTGATCCCGATCAAGACGATCGACTTTGCCGGTGGCGTGAACGTGACACTGGGCCTGCCCTTCGTACGCACCTCGCCGGACCACGGCACCGCCTATGACATCGCCGGACGCGGCATCGCTGATCCGTCAAGCCTCATCGCCGCCCTGCGGATGGCGCACGAAATGGCCGCGGCGCGCTCGGCGGCCTCCGCGAAGAAGAAAGGCTGAGCCTTGGGCACGATCGACGGCCTTCCCCCCCTGCGCGAGGTGATCCGTGCGCATGAACTGGTGGCGAAGAAGCAGCTGGGGCAGAACTTCCTGCTGGACCTCAACCTGACCGCCAAGATCGCGCGCTCGGCCGGGGATCTGACCGGCTGCGACGTGCTGGAGGTGGGTCCGGGCCCCGGCGGCCTGACCCGCGGCCTCCTGGCCGAGGGCGCGCGCCGAGTCGTGGCGGTGGAGAAGGACGCGCGGGCGCTTCCGGCGCTGGCCGAAATCGCCGCCGCCTATCCCGGCCGGCTGGCGGTGCTGCACGGCGATGCGCTGGAACTGGACCTGGCCGCACATCTGGTACCCCCGGTCAAGATCGTGGCCAACCTGCCCTACAACGTCGGCACCGAACTGCTGATCCGCTGGCTCTCGCCCCCCGCTTGGCCGCCGCTCTGGTCCTCGGTGACGCTGATGTTCCAGAAGGAGGTGGCCGAACGGATCGTGGCCAAGCCCCGGACCGAACATTACGGTCGGCTGGCGCTGCTGGCCCAGTGGCGCTGTAACGCGCGGATCGTGATGACCCTCCCGCCTGAGGCCTTCACCCCCGCCCCCAAGGTCCATTCCGCCGTCGTGCAGCTGATCGCCCTGCCCCAGCCGCGATTTCCCTGTGATTTCGGGGTGTTGCAGCGCATAACTGCCATGGCCTTCAACCAGCGGCGAAAGATGTTGCGGTCGTCGCTCAAGGCGCTGGGGCCGGATATCGAGGCGAAGCTGGAAGCGGTGGGCATTCCGCCCACCGCGCGGGCCGAAGAGATCGGCCTCGAACAGTTCTGCGCCCTGGCCCGCGCCATATCCTGACCAGGATTTCCGCAGAAAATCCGCGTCTTATGCGGCCTTCCGCATTGCCAGTACCCGGGCCATCGTCTCACCCATCGCGCTTGGGTTCGGTGCCACGGTGATGCCGGCGGCGGTCAGGATATCAACCTTCTCCTGCGCCGATTCCCCGAAGGCAGAGATGATCGCGCCCGCATGGCCCATCTTCCGTCCCTTCGGAGCCGAGAGCCCGGCGATATACGCCACGACCGGCTTCTTCATGTGGTCGCGGGCATAGGCCGCCGCTTCTGCCTCTTGCGGTCCGCCAATCTCGCCGATCATCATCACCGCATCGGTTTCCGGATCGTTTTCAAAGAGATGCAGGATGTCCTTGAAGCTTGAACCGTTGATCGGATCGCCGCCGATCCCAACGCTGGTCGACACGCCGATCCCCAGCGACTTGAGCTGGCTCGCCGCTTCATACCCCAGGGTCCCAGAGCGCCCGACGATGCCAATACGCCCCGGCATGTAGATATGTGGCGGCATGATCCCCATGAAACCCTTGCCGGGCGAGATGATTCCGGCGCAGTTCGGCCCAATCAGGCGCATTTTGCGCATCTCGGGATAACGGCGCAGAAAACGCTTCACGCGCATCATGTCCTGACTCGGGATCCCGTCAGTCACGCAGACCGCCGTACGGATCCCCGCATCCGCCGCCTCCATGATCGCATCGGCGGCGAAGGGCGGCGGCACAAAGACCAGAGATGCTTCCGCGCCCGTGGCTTCAACGGCTTCGCGGACGGTGTTGAAGAGCGGTCGGTCCAGATGGCTCTCGCCCCCCCGGCCGGGAGTGACCCCGCCAACGACATTGGTACCATGCCGGATCATGTCTGCGGCATGGAAGGCGCCGATGCGGCCGGTCATGCCCTGAACGATGACGCGGGTCTTTTCGGTGATGAGAATGGCCATG
>Ga0208242_100870_pt1 | contig 11017 bp, 13 predicted proteins | sample SubbioAug_CSW13A_FD_184825 | JGI IMG/M metagenome (GOLD analysis project Ga0208242, IMG submission 184825) | Serpentinite rock and fluid subsurface biosphere microbial communities from McLaughlin Reserve, California, USA - CR12Aug_CSW13A (SPAdes) | ecosystem: Environmental > Terrestrial > Deep... | reverse complement strand
ATGGATTAGATCCAATGAATGCACGGATATTGAAAGACATGATTAAAGAATTCAAAGATGCTGGAGGAACAGTGTTCATTACATCACACATCATGAGTGATATTGATGAGTTGTGTGATGAAGTGGCCTTCATTGCGAATGGGGTGATTGTAGCCAAAGATTCCCCTCGTCAACTCAAGATTGATCATGGTCAGAAGAAAGTGATTGTGGAGACACGATTAAATGCTCATTTAGAAAAACATGTTTTTGACTTTAGTGAGTTATCCAGTCCTCGTTTCATTGAATTGTGTCAAAGTCAAACCATTGAAACCATTCATTCCATGGAAACCACACTTGAAGACATCTTCATAAAAGTGACGGGGGTGAAGCTTCATGACCATGATTAAACATTTAGTGAAACACGAATGGCTACGACTCATGAAGTATAATCTTTTGGTTGCTTCGATTGTCGTCTCCTTTATTTGGATCATAACCTCGGTCTTTTTATCTTCTGAGGAACTCATGATGTTTCTTCCAACCATCTTTCTTTTAGAAGCTTCTGCGATGACCGCCTTACTCATTGGGGCCGAAATGTATTATGAAAAGAAAGAACATACCATTTCTTCCATGTTGATCTCACCGATGAGTACCCTCGACTACATGGTTTCAAAAGTCATTGCCCATGGTTTAAATACATTACTTGTCTTTGCGATTATGGTAGTAGGGTTTATGTTTACGATTGATTTATCATTAAATATTGTTGCGTTGCTGTTTGGAACAGTAATGGTTGCCACATTTTATGTAGGATTAGGTCTATTGTTATCCTATGTCTCCAAGGATTTTACCGGACTACTTGTGAATTACATGCTCATGATGATAGTGTTTTTGATTCCAAGTATTTTGATTTTAGCTGGTCTACTTCCTGAGTCTTGGGTTGAATTCACTCGTTATATTCCTAGTGAGATTTCACTTCGACTCATGAGTTTGTCTCTAGCTGACATTGATTGGACTCAAACTGTCATTGATGTAGTGATTACCATGATTGCTTCCTTCTTATTGTATCGTTTTATTCTTATTCCTCGCTTCAAAGCATTTGCGAGTGAACATTTGGGGGTTTAGTATGAAACCTAAACTTGTCTTATTCGAAATTAAAAACATCATGCGTGATAAGCTCATGGTCATGTTTGTGGTGTATCCATTGATCATTGGGTTAGTAGCTCGTTTACTCATGAATGATCCTAACATGGACCCGGCTGGGGTAGATTTACTGGTAATTCTCTCATTGATTATTTCCGGATTTATCTTTGGAGCATTAGCGGGATTCTCACTCTTAGATGATCGTGATGATCATGTCTTTACATCTATTGCGATTTCGCCTATGCCTTTAAAACAATACATCATGATCAAACTTGGGTTTGTGACCGCGCTCAGCATTGTGTCATCGATTGCTGTGGTGTTTGTGGCTGGCATTGAAGGATTTGAATGGGGTTTAATCTTGGTGGTGGCACTCCTTTCGTCACTGCAAGTCCCACTTCATGGACTTCTTATCAACAGTTTCGCAAGCAATAAAGTGGAAGGTTTTGTGGTCATGAAGGCCAGTGGATTCTTGCTTATCTTTCCTATTGCTGCTTTCTTCTTCGTGGATCATGTCCAATGGGTGTTCGCTCTTGCTCCTGCTTTTTGGCCAGCTAAAGCCATTCAAGCTCAACTTCTTCAACCTCTCATTGAAGCTAATCTAGTGGATTTAGGGTTGAATACATGGGGGTTTATTGGGGTTGGTTTCATCGTTATGGCCGTGTATTTATCGTTAGTGATTCAATTGTTTAGACGTAAAGTTCTACAATCATAAAGGAGGAATGTATGTTATTGCCTGTCATCTTGTTTTTGTTAGGGGTATTGTATGGTGTAGCTGCTTTTGTGGAGATTGGCTTGTTTTATGAAGGTAATCCTAAAACACGCATGATGATCAAATGGATGGGGAAACGCAACTATAAAATTCTGCTTATCGTCATGTCCGTGGTATTCATTGGATTAGCCATTTGGTTAAGACCTTAAAAGTCAATTTCGGTTGACTTTTATACTGTTTAAGGGAGGGTTATTTGGTATAATATTAATATGCTTAAACCTATACTCGACAAAATCAAATCATGGTGGAACCAGTCACTCGTTTTAGAAAATCATGCGATTAGATTACTGCTAGTGTATCGATTGACTCAACCCAATGAAGAGCATTGGCTGCCGAGTATGATTTTTGATATTGAGGAAAAAAGTTCTGGGAAAATCATTGGACGTTGTGATTTAAGATTTGGTATGAACCCATACATGTGGTATATGGGGAATGTGGGGTATGTAATTTATCCTCCTTATCGCGGTCATGGCTATGCGATGATGGCAACACAACTCATGATGGACTTAGCTAAAGAGAGCATGGATGAGTTGATCATCACATGTAATCCTGATAATATTCCTTCAATCAAAACGATTGAGCGAGTTGGTGGGGTGCTTCTTGGAATAGAGGATGTGCCACCGGGGCATGAACTTCATCAACAAGGTGAAGGTGTGAAATGTATATATAAAATAACGTTAAAAGAAAGAGGAAGTTATGATTAAATGTCTTGTGAGTGATGTGGATGGAACGTTGTTTCTTGATTTGGAAACACCCACTGGAATTATTGAAGAAACGACCATTAGAAGAGTTCAAGAGCTCACGGCTTCTGGAGTGCGATTCGTGATGGCCAGTGGACGAGATCATTTAACTGCTCATTACTTAGAATCCAAACTGAATGTGAAAGTAGATGGGATAGGGCAAAATGGAGGTGTCATCATGATTGACAATGAAGTTTTGATGTCATTTCCGATTGATGAATCCATCATTCATTCACTGTTAGAGCTCATGGAAAAAACGAGCTTGAATGTTAATATCTTATTTATTGATGATAAAGGACGTCATGTGTTTGCGAAATCGAATGGTTGGATGTTTGATTTGTTTAAAGTCATGTTGGAAAGAAAGGAAATCACTTATCTTTATGAACATGATTTCAAGACCTTTCGCTTAAGTGAACAACATCCTTTTGTCAAGGCTGTTGTTATTTGTGACACAACCGAAGATCGTGATGCCTTTACCCAAGAAATGGTGGAATATTTAGCGGCTCACTCCTATGATTGGTTCTACTCATCTCCTCAATACATTGAGATCATGAGTAAAAACATCAATAAAGGAACAGGAGTGCTTCATTTAGCTCGAGTCTTGAATCTTCAGCTTGATGAGATTGCAGTGGTTGGTGATTCATACAATGATATTTCAATGTTTAAAGTGACACCGCATAGTTTCGCAATGGATCATGGTGATGATGAAGTCAAAGCTTATGCCCGTCATGAGGTATCTAAAGTTGATGAAGTGATTGATTATATACTTGAATACAATCAAAGAGGTTAGTTATGAAAAATAAGGCCATTCGTCGAAAATTGATCTCTAAACCGCTCATTATCGCATGTGCCTTTTTTCTTCAGTTAACAATACTGTTATCTCTTGTGTATCAGCTCACACAACATTTGTTTGGGCTGTACACTTTTTTTGTGATACTAAGTTATATCACTGTAATCATTGTGCTTAATCGCGATGATAATCCATCGTATCAATTAATTTGGACCATTGTGATTTTATTCATTCCACTCTTTGGTGGAATCTTATACTTGCTGTTTGGAGGTAAAAAAGTTCCTAAAGCATTACGTAAAGAAATGATACTTAATTCTCAGACGAAACCATACTTAAAAGGATTAAGCCAACAAGCTATTGAACAGATGCCAATGGATGTATTGCGTTGGAAAAAACTCATAACCTATCTTGAGTCTCAGGTGTATTTTCCAATTTATTCAAATACATCCAGTATGTACTTGCCTTTAGGTGAAGACAAGTTTGTAATGATGTGCGAAACACTGAAACAAGCTCAACACTTCATCCTTTTGGAATATTTCATTGTTAAGGATGGAAAGATGCTAGACACCATTTCAAACATTCTTATCCACAAAGCACAACAAGGAGTAGAAGTGTTGTTTGTAGTGGATGACTTTGGAGCAGCTGATTTATCTTCTAGAAAAATCAAAGAGCTAAAAGATGCAGGAGTAAAACTAGAGTTTTTTAATCCACTTAAGCCTTCATTAGCTGTGTTCATGAACAATCGAAATCATCGAAAAATTTGTGTGGTTGATAACAAATTTGGTATTGTGGGTGGAATTAACATTGGAGATGAGTATATTAACGTGATTGAGCGATTCGGTCATTGGAAAGACAATGCCATTTTGCTTGAAGGAGAAGCTGTGACTGCATTAACCGTTATGTTTCTTTCAATGTATACTTATGTAAGTAAACGATCAGTGGATTATAATTCGTATTTAATCCCTCATTGCTGTGAAAGTGATGGCTACATTCAACCTTTCTCTGATTCACCTACGGACAATGAGGCTGTTGGAGAAAGTGTTCATCTTCATCTGATCAATCAAGCCACTAAGAGTATCAAAATACAAACCCCATATCTTATTTTGTCTCATGTGATGCGAAATGCTTTGGTATTAGCAGCAAAAAGTGGTGTCAATGTTCAAATCATGGTTCCTCATGTCCCTGATAAACGACTGGTGTTTGAAGTGACACGATCCTATTACGAATCATTACTCAAAGCGGGGGTTACCATTGCTGAGTATACTCCAGGATTTGTGCATGCGAAGATGATGATTGTTGATGATGAGGTTGCGACATTAGGCACCACAAACATGGATTATCGCTCATATTATTTGCATTTTGAATGTGGTATCATGCTTTATCACAGTTCCATTATCAAAACGATGAGTGAAGATTTTGATAAGACATTGAAAGAATGTGTTATAATCACACCGTTGAATATTGAGCAAACACCATGGATGCTTAAAGTATTTAGAGCATTACTGAGGGTGTTTGCGACCATGTTATAGAGGGAGTATTATGAGTAAACTAGGATTAGTACTAGAGGGTGGAGGACTGCGTGCTGCCTACACGGCAGGAGTTCTTCGTTGGTTTAAAGACAATCATGTCAATGTTGATTTTGTGGTGGGTATTTCTTCAGGTGCTTTATTAGCAACACTATTTGTGGCTGATGAACGTGATGCTCTTAAACTACTTGCGGTTGATTACGCTTCAAAGAAAGAAAATGTTGGATGGAGCCCAATGTTACGGGAGTTTGCACCGGTTGGGTATAATTACTTATTTAAGGAAATCATTCAGAATAAATTAAAACTTGACATGAATAAAGTTATTCATGCTTCAATTCCACTTGAGATTGGGGTGTATGATTTGTATGATCAACAAACGCTTTGGTTAACCAATCAAGATTTGGATAAAGAATGGAAGTTTGTTCATGCGGCGTGTGTCTTACCGATTGCTGGACGAGCGGTTCGTATTGGTAAGAAACGATACCTAGATGCAGGATTAACAAGCATGATTTCGATTGATCGCTCTTTAGCCAATGGATGCGATCGTCATATTGTTATCACAACAAAAGATAAAGATTTTGTTAGAAAACAAAATTCCAAACCACTTCAATTTGTGTTAGACATGATGTATTTAAGATTTCCAATCATGAGAAAGCAGTTTAGACTTCGTACTGGTATTTACTATGAGGAGAAAGCCAAAGTAGAGGCCCTAGAAGAAAAAGGGGAAGCTATCTTTCTAAGACCAAGCAAAGATCTTGGTGTCAAACGTTTTTCAGGAGATTATGATCAACTCAAAGCACTCTATGATTTAGGTTATCAAGACAGTGAAGATCGTAAAGATCAAATCCTATCCTTCATTCAATAAACAGCCCTTAATGTGTTTAAGGGTTTTTATTTGTGTGTGAATGAAAAGTTTACATTTTGTGATAATGTAAATAATTACATATTATGTAACAAATTTCTTGACATGTGAATGTAACATCCTTATAATTAGGGAAAATTGTTACATAGGAGGAACAATGATGAAGAAAAAATCAGCGATACTGATATCACTGATCTTAATCTTTGGGTTACTGGTGGCAGGATGTGCTCCATCAACACCAGATCCGGGAAGAGATAGCATAGTGGTAGCGATGGGTGGAAACCCTGTCACCCTAGATCCTCATGGATCAAATGATCAGGCTTCAAGCCGAGTTCACCGTCAAATTTATGAGACGTTGATCTATCAAACCGAGGAACTTGAACTTGTTCCAGCGTTAGCTGAATCATGGACACAGGTGGATGATTTAACCTTTGAATTCAAACTCAAAGCAGGAGTTAAATTCCACAATGGTGAAACGTTAACTGCGAATGATGTTAAGTTCACCTTAGAACGTGCGTTAGCTTCAGCGTTCATTGGACACATCGTAGGTCCGATTGATGCAGCGTCCATCACAGTTGTGGATGACTTAACGATTCGTTTCTCTACAACTCAACCTTTTGCTCCAATGTTGACACATTTAGCTCATCCAGCCATGGCGATTCTCAATGAAAAAGCTGTGACTGAGGGCGGTGAAGATTATGGTACAAACCCTGTTGGTACTGGACCATTTAAGTTTGTTTCTTGGGATTTTGATGAAAAAGTCACATTAGAACGTTTTGATGACTTCCATGGGACTAAAGCTTTACTCAGAGAAGTCGTCTTCAGAATTATTCCTGATAACACTGTACGTACTGTACAACTTGAAACAGGTGAAGCAGACATTATTTATGACATTCAACCTACAGACGTTAGCCGTGTTGATGCAGCTCCTAACTTAACGTTAGTGCGTGATGCGAACTTATCAGTCACTTACATTGGATTTAACGTTGATAAAGCTCCTTTCAATGATGTGCGTGTACGTCAAGCCATTAACTTAGCTGTTGATATGGAAGCGGTTGTCAATGCGGTGTATGCTGGTGTTGGATCTCCAGCAAAAGGACCTTTAGGACCAAACGTCTTTGGTGCTAACATGGATCTAGAAGGTTGGGATCGTGATTTAGATACAGCACGTGCACTTCTTGCGGAAGCAGGATTTGCGGATGGTTTCACCACTACCTTGTGGACCAATGACAACTTACAACGTGTTCAAATTGCTGAAATCGTTCAAAACCAATTAGCAGACGTTGGTATTACAGTTGAAATCGTTGAAGTTGAGTGGACTAAATACTTAGCTGATACTGCAGCTGGATTACATGACATGTTTATTCTTGGATGGACCACTGTTACTGCCGATGCGGATTATGGCCTCTATGCCTTATTCCACAGTTCAGCTGTAGGTACTCCAGGTAACCGTACATTCTACCGTAATGCTCGTGTTGATGAACTTCTTGACTTAGGTCGTACAACGACTGATCAAGCAGCCCGTCTAGCAGCATACCGTGAAGCTCAAGAAATTATTCGTGATGAAGCTCCATGGGTATTCACTTGGAATGGTGAAAACATCAGTGGAACTCAAAGCAATGTCACTGGCTTCAAACAACATCCTGCAGGACATCACAATTTAGCTGGTGTTTCCTTCGCTCCATAAGTCATAAATTAAAGTAGTCTCAAGGGTCATAGTGTATGACCCTTGAGTTTCTCATGAATAGGATGGTACCTTTATGATCAAATACATACTTAGACGAATCTTATTAGTCATTCCTGTCATGTTAGGTGTGTCATTTCTTGTGTTCACGATGATTCATTTCACTCCAGGAGATCCTGTGATAACCATTTTAGGTGAAACTGCTTCACAAGAAAGCATTGACCAACTGCGTGAGGAACTAGGATTGAATGATCCTTTCCTGGTGCAGTATTTCAATTATGTAAGAAACATTGTGGTTGATCAAGATATGGGAAGATCCTATGTCACCAATCGTCCAGTTGCCAATGAAATCATCACTAAGTTTCCAAATACATTGCGATTAGCATTACTTGGAGTGCTTGTGTCAGTTTCCATTGGGGTTCCATTAGGAATCTTATCGGCAGTGAAACAATACACGTGGATTGATAATGTTGCGATGTTTTTTGCCTTAATTGGTGTTTCCATGCCAATTTTCTGGCAAGGCATCTTGCTTATCTTATTATTCAGTGTTGTGTTAGGTGTATTGCCTTCTTCTGGATTCAATACTGTTCAACAAATGATTCTTCCTGCCTTAACTCTTGGAACGGGTTCTGCCGCCATTGTTGCTCGTATGACCCGATCCAGTATGCTTGAAGTGTATCGTCAAGATTACATTCGTACAGCTCGTTCTAAAGGATTGAGAGAATTTATGGTGGTTACTCGCCACGCGTTAAGAAACACGCTGATTCCAGTTGTGACTATTATTGGGTTACAGTTTGGATTCTTATTGGGTGGTGCTATTGTCACTGAAACCATTTTCTCTATCCCAGGAGTTGGTCGATTAATGGTTGATGCGATTAGACAACGTGACATGCTTGTGGTGCAAGGTGGAGTATTGTTTATTGCCTTTACCTTCAGTATTGTTAATCTAGGAGTGGATGTCTTATATGGCTTTATTGATCCTAAGATACGAGCTCAATACAAATAGAAAGGAGACACCATGTCTGTTTACACTGAAAAAAGACAAAGTCTTTGGCTTGATACTTGGCGAAGACTGAGAAAAAATAAGGCAGCAGTCGTCGGATTGATCATTTTAGTGATACTTGTCATAGTGGCCATTTTTGCGGATGTGATAGCTCCTTTTGATTATACAACGCAAAACTTAAACGCAGTGCTTCAAAAACCAAACTCAACACACTGGTTTGGAACGGATAACTTTGGGCGTGATATCTTTTCTCGAGTAGTGTATGGTTCTCGTATTTCCTTAAGAATTGGTTTCATTGCGGTTGGGATTGCATTGATTGTGGGTGGAAGTATGGGAGCCATTGCGGGGTATTTTGGAGGTTGGTTTGATACCATCGTTATGCGTTTGGTTGACATCATGTTAGCGGTCCCGACGATTCTTTTAGCGATTTCCATTGTTTCGGTATTAGGTCCAGGTATTACCAATTTAATGATTGCGGTTGGAGTGAGCAACGTACCGACCTATGCACGTGTTGTCCGGGCTAGTGTGCTTTCCATTAAAGAAACACAATACATTGAAGCTGCTCGTGCTATGGGAAGTCGTGACATGACGATTATTTTCAAACATGTGATTCCAAATACATTAGCTCCTGTGATTGTACAATCCACCATTGGGGTAGCTGGAGCAATCTTATCTGCAGCTGGTCTGGGATTTATTGGATTAGGCATTCAACCTCCGAATCCTGAATGGGGTTCGATGCTAAATGCTGGTCGTCACTTTATTCGTGATCATCCTCATTTAACCACGTATCCTGGGTTAGCCATTATGGTTACCATTCTATCGCTTAACTTACTTGGGGATGGATTGCGTGATGTATTGGATCCTAAACTACAAGATTAATGGCCTGATTGGCTTAGAATCCATAGGACCTATGGGTTCTTACCGCAAGAAACGACATCCTCATGGATGTCGTTTATGTGTTGGTGAAGAGTGTAAAGGGATGACGATTTGGTAGTGGGAGTGAAAAGGTTAACACTTCCTTAGTGGTTGGATGGGGGAAAGAAAGTTCATAAGCAAATAAGGCAATGGGGTGTGTTGGCTTGGTTTTTGGATTATAACGTTGATCATAGAGAATCGGTGCATTTCTTGAAGACGTTTGAACACGTATTTGATGAGATCGTCCACTGAGAAGACGTATCCAACATAATGTCGTTCCATCATTGTGACTTTGCACTGATTCTATGATGAGTGTGCTTTCTTTGCCTGAAGGATGAACACGTGTGGTGTTGGTTTTCTCATCTTTGAGTAATTTATCTTTATAGACTCCTGGTTTAAGAGGGCGTGATATTATGGCTGCATATTTTTTCTCTAGTTGGTGTAACCGTATGCTTTCTGATAAACGTGAAGCAGCTTTTGCGCTTAACGCAAACACCATTACTCCTCCTACGGGGCGATCTAGACGATGCACTAAGGCAACATAGGCTTCATTGGGTTTGTTTCGTGTTTTCTTGATGTAATCTTTAATCATTTGAAGTAATGATAAATCATTGGATTCATCCAGATTCACAGGAATCATGATGGGTTTCTCAACCACAATCACATGATTATCTTCAAAAAGAACGCTTAAGGTTGCCATATTCCACTCACTCCCGCTGGTAAGCAGAGGGTTGAATCATGGATAGGTAAACCAATTTCATCAACGGTCACATTGTTTCCTAAGGTAGTTCTAAGAATGTTCTCAATCACACTTGAACTTAAGTTAGTGGTATAGGAGTTGAGTAAGACAAAACAAGGTTCACTGCTTAAGACTTGTTTGATAAGGGATAATAAAGGGACAAGTTGATCCTCAATTTTCCACACTTCATTGTTTGGACCACGTCCATAAGAAGGAGGATCTAAAATCACAACATCGTATCTTCGACCACGTTTGATTTCACGGGTTACAAACTTAACGCAATCATCAACGATGTAACGTATGGTTTTTTCATCAAGTTTATTGAGTTTTGCATTATTCTTAGCCCAATCCACCATGCCTTTAGCAGCATCCACATGAACCACTTCACTCACTTCATCACAACTTGCACAGGCAAGGGTAGCTCCTCCAGTGTAGGCAAAAAGATTCAAGACTTTGAGTTCTTTTCGTCCACTGGATGTGATAGTCTTTCTCATCCAATCCCAATTGGTGGCTTGTTCAGGAAATAACCCAAAGTGCTTGAAATTGGTTAATGAAACATCAAATTTCAAATGTTGATAAGGAAGTATCCAAGAATCTTTCATCTTAGTGTGTAAAGTCCATGAACCTCCACCTTGTTTAGATCGGGTGTATGAAGCATCTACTTTGGTCCATAAATGGGGTTTTTGCTTTGGCCAAATGGCCACTGGATCAGGACGCACAATCGTGTACGGTCCAATTTTTTCTAGCTTTTCTTGATCTCCAGCATCAAGAATGATGTAATCTTGCCAATGGTTTGCTTTTCTCATAAATACCTCTTATGCATTATATCATATCCTTACTGACTGATTGTGCTCTCTCTGTTATAATATTAAG